>Ga0137418_10000769_pt1 | contig 29242 bp, 31 predicted proteins | sample CZODoug3_1_2_16f_FD_122242 | JGI IMG/M metagenome (GOLD analysis project Ga0137418, IMG submission 122242) | Vadose zone soil fungal communities from Angelo Coast Range Reserve, California, USA - CZODoug3_1_2_16fungal (Hybrid Assembly) | ecosystem: Environmental > Terrestrial > Soil > Vadose... | reverse complement strand
CTTATAGCGGAAATTTTGGGGGAAGGTATGTTGCGCGCAATTCGCAGATTTTCTATCACGCCGCGGTTCCTACTGCTGGCGCTAATCATTCCGCTGGCCGGTTGCAGCAATTCCGGTAAGCCTTCGTTCAAACTATTTGCTTCGCCCGACTTGGCGGGTAATGGGTTGCTGGATGCGGCAAAGTCAGGAGATCAGAACGCGCTGCTGGCAATTTTCGGTCCGGAATCGAAAGAGATCATCTTCTCTGGCGATGCCGTGCAGGACAAGGCCACGGTCGACGCATTTGTGGCGGCCTATGGCGTGATGCACCGCTGGCGCAAGATGCCTGATGACGCCCAAATCCTGCTAATCGGAGCAGACAATTTTGCCTTCCCGATCCCGCTAAAAAAGAATGCCGCAGGCCAGTGGTTTTTCGACACGGTAGCAGGGAAGGATGAGATTCTGGCGCGCCGTATTGGCAGGAATGAACTGGCAATCATTGACGTTTGTGGAGCGCTGGCAGACGCTCAGGCCGAGTATTTCGCGCGGTCTCACGATGACGGAACGGCGAAGCATTACGCGGTGAGGTTCATCAGTGACACTGGCCAGCAGAACGGTTTGTACTGGGACTCGCCGGAGGGTCAGCCGAGAAGTCCGCTGGGGCCGCTGGTAGCATTTGCAACCGCGGAAGGATATAGCGTAAAGCCGAACTCTCACTCGCCCTTTCATGGCTACTACTTCCACATGTTGACCCGTCAAGGCAGTCAAGCCCCAGGAGGTGCGAAGGACTACCTGGTTGACGGGAAGATGGTCGCTGGATTCGCCTTCATCGCTCATCCCGCCGAATACGGCAATTCGGGGGTGATGACATTCATGATCAATCAGGATGGCGTGTTGCTGCAGAAGGACTTGGGGAAAGCCACGATGGAAACCGCAACCACAATGACAGAGTTCGATCCCGATACCAGTTGGAAATTGGTAGTGGAATGACGTTTTCCTCGACCGAACTAGTGCAAGGAAGAAGCCTTCTCGGCAGCAAGCCAGTTGAGGAAACATGCACGCCGTCGGCAATTCAACTCCGAGATTGTTAAAAAATTGTCCGCGCACCTCAGCGGCGCGGGAGAAATAGTCGACGAAGTCCAAGGAGAGTTCCTATGAATGGTAGCTTTGCAATTAAGCGCGAGAAGGAGTCGATCATCGGGACGCTTCCGAATCGTAAACCGTTGATGATTGGCTTGGTAGTGCTCGCGTCCTATATCCCTGCCTTCGCGCAGAATAGTGAAGTGCAACAGAAGCTTGCGGGTGTCGAGCAGGCCATGGCGGAGAATAAGCAGCGGCTGCAACAATATCAATGGATTGAGACGACGCAGCTCAATCTAAAGGGAGATCCTAAGCCTCAATCTCAGACATTGTGTCAGTACGGCCCGGGCGGGCAAGTTCAGAAGACCCCTATCGGTCCTCCCCCGCAACAACCTAGCGGCGGCAGACTGAAGCAAAGAATCATTGCGAAGAAAAAAGCAGAGATGCAGGACTATATGGGAGATGTGAAGGGGCTCCTCACCATGTACGTACCGCCCGACCCGCAGAAAATGGAACGAGCTTATCAGGCCGGAAAACTTTCATTGAATCCCGCAGGAGCGATCGTGAATTTGGTTTTCAGGGACTATGCACAACCGGGAGATCAGATGACCCTTACTTTCGACCAGGCCACAAAAAAAGTCATCTCCTTAGACATCAACACGTACATGGGAGAAGGGAAAGACGCGGTGACTTTGCATGCTCAGATGGCCAGCCTGCCTGATGGTACCAACTACGTTCAGCAGACCGTTCTTAACGCCAGCGCCAAACAGCTGGTAGTGACTACAGCCAACTCCAATTACCAGAGAATGGGCGGGTAATAACGCAAGGGTGGAGGCGTTCGAGTTGCAAGTCGTCCTACTCAACGCCTCCACATTTTGTTTTCCGTGTTGCAATCCCGTTAGGAATCTACAGGCGCGCAATTGACGGATCACATGAGGGTTTTGGAACTCCGCATCCGTCACCCACGTGATGCTCATGAGAAAGGCTCTGCGAGCAGAGCGGGGGTGAAGGAGCAGCACAGCTAGGTTTAGGGAAAGGCTAGCCGTTGAGAATCTAGCTCTACGAAATACATGCGTCGGCCATTTATTTGAGATTTAGGGTCGCTCCAAACACGACACCGGCAGTCGTGGCATTGAAAACGACGCCGCGGCTAGTGCGGTAGTCCACATTTAGATAGCGATAGCCTGCCTGGAGCGTCAAGGCCGGCTTGATTCGGTAGCCGAGCAAGCCAGCCCATTGGTACTCGAGTTGCGAGCCGGTCCCCCATCCGCCCACGTCACCCAAAATAGTGGCCGCGATCTTCGGAGAGAGAGCCATCTCAATTCGTCCGCCCACCAGTGCATCCACAAAGTTCTGTGAGCCGGAAAAATTAAGGGAGGAGGGATTGAAGTTCAGGCTTTCTCCGAAGTGCCAGAAGCGGAATCCCGTCAAAGCATCGACCTTAATCTTTTCCTCATTGATTACGCGGAGGCCGATTTTGGGAGTCAAGAGGAATTCGGTAGCTTTGATGTTCGCGCTTATGGCGCCCAGTCCCGGGAACGCGCGCGCCTTGTCGTCCTCGAGCCTGATCCACATCATGTCGATCGAAGAGACTAACCGCTTGTGGCGAGCTTCGACAGCGCCCATCAGTCCAAAGCGGAAATTCGAAAGAAGATCGCTGGGACTGGCACGGAAGCCGAGGCCGCGGCCGTTCGGGCCCGAAGCGGTACCATGCACTCCCGGAAACCAGAGATAAGGGCTCACAGAAAAATGCCACGCGTCATCTGTACCTGTCGTGCTTGCTTGAGGGGAACCTGAAGCAGCTGGGTCGCCGGTTGTTGGTTGGTCAATGGCGACAGAAACGGGAGCAACGCCTGCTTTCGGCGCGCTGGGTCCGAGAGGATTCGCAGTGTCAGGAGAAGGTGCGGTGGCTTGAGCGTGGGATGGAGCGGCAGTGGCGAGCAAGAATAGGCTGAGAATAACGGTGGTGAGTATTGCTGTAGTCACAAGTCTCCTGTTTAAGGTCATTGAGGTTCCTTTGTAGGTTGTAATGCTAGCGAAAAATGTTTCCGCCTTTCACTTTTGGTTCTAACAGTGGATGGACAGCGGATCTTGCCGAAGCGGCACTTACAGCTTTCTCCTCGCGTCTACGGCTTGGCCACGAAGTTCGGAGATCTTGAACACGATCAACTGCACGAAGGATGCTCCACGCGGAGGCCCTGAGAGAACTGTCAGAAGTAACAGTCTCAGCAACGGGATTTCGCCTTATGGGAGCGACAATCGGCAATTATTTCAGAGGCCTGTGACACCCAGACACACCGGTTCTTCGGCGCATTAACTATGCAAGTTCTATGTTCACCGGTAGCACGGCTGATCGACTGGCGATGCCGTCAGGCTCGCTGCAAAACATCCAAGCCGGTTCGTAAATTCCAGGCTAGTTCTCGCCTGGCGTTCCTTTCCAATCAATCAAGTCCACCAGCTTCCAGGCATTCTGAGTGAGCTGGAATTGCAACTGTCCTTCCTTATCGATGGCAAGCTGGGCAGCTGGGTACAAAAGGCCAGTGCTTTTATTCTTATCTTGGCTGTCTATGTTGAGCTCACCGGCAGTCAGGTTAAAGGCTTGGGATTGGGTATCAAAAAAAGCTTCACCGAATGCGATTTGGCGATTAGTGACAAACCGAATGCTTCGTCCAGTCGGTGTTGTAACGAGTCGGATGAAACTTAGGTCATAGCCCAGGGTCCCGGTGATCGCGATATGGCCCACGGATTTCATCTTGGTCAGCGCATTGACCAACCCCTGGTTTTGTCCTTTGTTGAATGCTTCCACCAGGATCTGGCGATCCTCAGGGGCTGAAAACTCATAAATGGTGACCGTTATGCTGATGTTCTGGCCGAGCTGGGTTCCTGTACCCATCGCAGTGGCACCGATCGTCTCCGACTTCACTCGGTCAGCAGAGAAGCTGAAGGCACTTCCCGTGATCAGAGCGCCGAATAGCAGTACACAGCTGATAGCGAGATTGCGAATCCTTGGACCGTTCTTGATTTGCCACATAGTTTCTCTCATTCCTCTCAAGCCAGTTCGCTACTTGTTTGTTATGCGCCTGAGATTCGAATGATCGCTCGCGCTGGAGAGCAAATGGAATTGTCAGTATTGACATGTCGCTTCAGATGACTCGGGAAGGTTTGACGCTCGACCTCCTCTCGGCGCTGATCTCTTCGGTCCGGGGCGACGTGCTGCTAACGTCCTGGGACCATTAAGAGATGTTTCGAAGAGCTCCCTGAAGAAATTCATAGCTCCGAGAGCACCAGTGTGACGGCGTAAATGAGGCATGCTTCGCCGCTCAGGGCCAAAAGTACGATAAAACATAGCATCTTCCCGCGCAGTTCGAGCCGACGAGGCTCGTTCTTAATTTGCCACATATTTTCCCTCGTTTTCTCGAATCAATCCTTCGCTTGTTCTGTGCCTGAAATTTAAATGATCGCTCACACCAGAAAGCAAATGGAATTGTCAGTATTGACATATCAATGCAGATAGCTCCGGAGGGTTTGACTCTCTCACCATGTTTCCCGCATGTTCGCAACCGCCACTGTTTGGCAATGGCATTTGGTCCGCGGCTAGAGTAGAGCGGATGGCAACTCGTCTTGCGGTCCCTTCTTTGAATTCCGGGTCAACTGTCAGTTTTGTCACTAGTCGCGAACGTACGACCGGCCCAGCATCAAGCATGCCCGAATCTAAGCCCATGAACGGGCAAACGATCTCCCACTATCGCGTTCTAGAGACACTCGGGGGAGGTGGGATGGGTGTGGTCTATAGGGCGGAAGACCTGAACCTCCACCGGTTTGTCGCTCTGAAGTTCCTTCCAGACGATCTGGCCGACGACGACGCGATTCTCGAAAGGTTTCGGCGGGAAGCGCAGGCAGCTTCCGCTCTGAACCATCCAAATATTTGCACGATCTATGCCATCGCCGAGGAGAACGGGCAAACCTACATCGCGATGGAGATGCTCGAAGGTATCACTTTGAAGCATCGCATCGCCGCGGGTCCGGTCGAACTGGAGACTCTGCTGGAACTAAGCATTGAAATCGCCGACGCCCTCGATGCCGCCCATGCGGAAGGTATTATTCACCGTGACATCAAGCCCGCGAACCTATTCGTGACCAAGCGAGGGCACGCCAAGATTCTGGATTTTGGGCTGGCGAAAATGACTTCGGTGGGCAGTCGACAGGCTGCGACGGCAGGAGCCATCCCCGATGAAACCGTGGATGCCTGCGAGGAGCTATTGACCAGCCCGGGCACCGCGCTGGGCACTGTGTATTACATGTCCCCCGAACAAGTGCGGGCCAAGGAGCTTGACGCGCGCACCGATTTGTTCTCGTTCGGCGCGGTCCTCTACGAAATGGCCACGGGGAAGATGCCCTTCCGGGGACATAGTTCTGGAGTGATCACCGAGGCAATCCTGAACCGGACTCCGTTGGCCCCCGTTCGTCTCAATCCCGACATTCCGCAGAAGCTCGAAGAGATTATTAACAAAGCGTTGGAAAAGGACTGCAAACTGCGTTACCAGAGCGCCTCTGAGTTGCGCACGGATCTGCAGAGGCTGCGGCGAGACACACAGACCGGCCGAGCGCCAATAGCGGAGGAAGAAGAGGAGGATGTTGTTCGGCCACCATCCAGGAGCGGTCCACGCTCAAGTGGAAAACGGAACGCAGTGTTTTCGCCCCCGGAGGCAGCCGAGGAAGGGCGGCATCCGCGCTGGAAGCTTGAAACCAATGGATCTGTAGCGACATTGCGGCCAGAACACGGCGTGCGGCGAGCAGCTTACCTCCAGCCTTGGGTGTTAGTTGTTACAAGTGTTTTCGCTCTGTTGCTGGCTGCCGTTCTCTTCTGGTCGGTAAGACGCCAGCCGTCTTCCGTGCTGCAGCTGAAGCAGCGCCAACTCACTGCTAATTCCAGCGAAAACGCGGTGTCGAGCGGCGCGATTTCACCGGATGGCAAATATTTGGCATACGCCGACTTAAAAGGAATTCACCTGAAACTGCTTGAAACAGGCGAGACGCAAGTCGTTCCCCAACCTGAAGCCCTGAAGGGTGTTCGAGTGGACTGGGGTTTTGGTTCCTGGTTCCCCGACGGAACTAAATATCTTGCAAACGCGAACGTGCCTGGACAACCCCTCAGCGTATGGACGGTCTCGGTAATGGGAGCAGTCCCCCGTAAGCTGCGCAATGATGCCCGAGCGTGGTCGGTGTCGCCGGACGGATCTTTGGTAGCTTTCACAGCAAACCCAGGTAACTTGGCGTCGCATTACAGTACCTCGTGGTACTACGGTTTTGGCCACCGTGAGATTTGGCTGATGGGACGGAATGGGGAGCAAGCCCGGAAAGTCTGCGAGACGGACGAGAATAGTGCCTTCTGGCGCATCCAGTGGTCCCCGGACGGTCAGCGCCTAGCTTACTTGAAGTTCCATGAAACGCCTGAAAAACTCGAGATCGCCATCGAGAGCCGCGACCTCAAAGGCGGGCCTCCCACTACGATACTCTCCGGGGAGGGCTTCGAGGATTTTCGCTGGTTGCCGGATGGAAGGATGATCTACTCGCTGGATGAGCCGGACCCCAACGCCTGGATGTGCAACTTCTGGGAGACTCGAATCAAGGCGCGGACAGGCGAGCCCGCTGAAAAACCCCGGCGATTGACCAACTGGGCCGGATTCTGTGAGTCAGGTTTCAGCGCAACATCGGATGGCAAAGAGCTAGCGTTTAGAAAATCGAATCGCGAGAGCAATGTTTATGTTGCCGATCTGGAAGCGAACGGGACGCACATCAGCTCGCCGAGACGCCTCGTGCTGACCGAGAGCTGGGACCATCCGACGGCGTGGACGAGGGATAGCACTTCAGTGGTTTTCTTTTCCGACCGCAAGGGGCACGGCAGCATTTTCAAGCAGTCTCTTGAGAACGACACGCCTGAACTCATCGAAACAGGCTCAGAGAATGCAATCATTCCGCGCATGAGCCCTGATGGAGCCTGGATTCTTTATTTGGTTCGCCCGAAAGAGGGTGGTAGTTCAGTCCTGCCAAGGTTGATGCGCGTTCCCATCTCCGGCGGGCCGTCGGAGTTCGTGTTGACAGCGAACCTAGTCGACACCCATCGGTGCGCCAGGTCTCCAGCAACGGTGTGCGCAATTGCGGAGCGCTCTGCGGATCGCACGCAACTCGTGTTCACGGCTTTTGACCCAGTAAAAGGGCGTGGTCGTGTGCTGACGAGGTTGGACGCGGACCCGAGCGCTGATTATGTTTGGGATCTTTCGCCCGATGGCACGCGTATCGCACTTAGGGATCGCTCCCAACGACAGCGAATCGACGTTATTTCTCTGCGCGGCCACCCGCCACAAGCGCTTAGGTTGAAAGGCTGGAGTATGGGGGAATATGGCCTCGATTGGACAGCGGATGGAAAGGGGCTGCTTGTCTCCAGCCCACTGCCAGGAGGCGTTGCCCTGCTGAAAGTAGATTTGAAGGGTAACGCACACCTCCTATGGGAGCAGAAAGGAGGCAGCGTTACATGGGGGGTGCCGTCTCCGGATGGCCGACATATCGCAATGCCTGGCAATACGCAGAATAGCAATATCTGGACGATTCAGAACTTCTGAGTGGAATGAGGTCGCTTCACTACTGTTGTCGGGGCATCGGTTGTTTCGCATCCAATTGGACACAACCGAGACGCAGGCATTTCCAACTAAAATTTCGCGTCAGCGAGCAGCAGTTTCGACACTAGCGGCCAGGTTGTTTGGGAAGGTCTGTGGCCTACCGGACAGCGTTCATCGTTCGTTTTTGTACTGTGAACTCCCTCCTTACTGGCCGAGTTGTGCCAGGGCGTTGCGAAGCGGGGTGTCGGAGAGCCGAATCAGTCCCTCGTAAGGCGTGTACATCCCCAAGATCAGGAGGTTTGCACATGAAACTGAGAGCGCAGAAACGAATAGAACGAAGAATACGGTAGGGTTGCGAGGGGCGAAGAGGCCGAAGCTGATGAAAAGAACGGTGAGCCAGAAAATCAAGGCGATCAGCAACTGTTTCGAAACAGTATTGGCTCTCTGTTCGTACATCAACCAACGTGTTTGTCCGAGGCCGATTGCAATGCTTAGTGCTTGAGACTGCATCGAGCGGTGGGCATCGTCCTTCGGCGAGAGTGCCTGTATCTCATCGTATAGAACTTCGGAGCCGGTGGACGGTGGCTCCTTTTGGGAAGCACCGGTGCGGTCTTCCTGTCCGATCTTATCGAGGATGCGGACAACAGAGTTACGCACCTCCTGACGGGCTTTCTTCGAGTCTGGGCCGTAGTGGGCGAGGAGTCGGTCAAGCAAGACTGCCTTGCTTGACACATCCGTAAGTTCGCTGTTCTGCGTGTCGTACGAAGACTTGGCAGAAGCGATCAGCAAGCTAAGAACGAGCGCCACCATCGTCGCGACTAGCCCCATCGCCACTCTTACGGCTTCTCTCGAATCCGAATTCAAGTGCCGCTCAGGTAAAGCGGGCCGAAGCGACATGCCTAGCAAGGCGCCTCCAAACGCGAATGCGAATGTAATCGAGCTGATTGTGATGGAACTCGTAGTCGCCTCGCTTATTGGATCATCGAGACACTGCCCCCTTTGGGCGATTCTCTGAGGGTATGCTTGGGGCTAGTCAACGATTGTGGCAGCCAGAATGCTAGTGGGCTTCTTCTGGTGTCTACTGTAACTTCTACTAGTCGTAGCCGACTGAAGGTCCTGCTCGCATTTTTGCGAGCGTCTTGAGGTCTCTCGTTGTAGCCCTGTGAGCCGTGCAAGCACTGTCCAGTAGTGCCCGCTGGTCAAGTTTCAGTTCGTTCACCCTAGTGGCAACTTTTTACCTCTTCAATCCCATAGCTGAGCTTCAGATCTTGATTAGATGATCCAACACAAATTGTTTAGGGACAGTATTTCTATGTCCGGTAGAGTGCGCTGTGAGAGGGGGCCGTCTCGCAAGTGGATGTCATTTTTGACAGTTACAACCACTCAGGCAAAAGGGCAGTATTGCCAAATCTTCGGTTTCGTGAAGCTGTTCAGTAAAGAGTCAGTCAAGAATCTTGCGCGCGAGGTGAGAAAAGGAAGGGGATGCTCACGAGCGGCGCTTGGCTCTGGCTTGTTTGCTTTCAGCCTCAGAAAATGTAAATCGAGAGAGACTCCGAGCTACGAATCAGCAGCATGTCTTTCGGCCAAGCTTGGAGGAGATTGACGGCAAGTACGACCCGATTATTTGTGGAGAACACACCATGAGTCAGAACCACTTTACTCTGAGCTTTCCATTGAAGTCGCCTGCGGACGCAAAGGTGCTGCCGGAGCTGCTTCCACCGCTAATGCCGACGGTGTTTCAGGCCGCGGATACCATCGGCAGGATTCACTATTCCCGCTTCACGGTGCTAAGCGACAAGACTCTGCTGTTTCTTGGAGACTTCGATGGCGAATTTAGTCAGCTCATGACCGACGTGGCCGTGCACTCTGGGCCCGTGTTCGACGCCATCTTCCAGCATGTGGAGAGTCCGCCGCACACTCCGATAGCCAATCATGCAGACGCTTTCGTCGAATGGACCACGGAGCATCTTCTCACTGCGGTGAATCTCTACACTGCTTACCCAGACGTGACCGCTAAGGAGATCAAGGCTCTGGCATCCGCTGCTGATATCAATGGCGGCGGTGAGCTTCATCCCTTCCTCGTGATTCTGCCTATGAAATCAAAAATTGCTTTCATCGAAGTCCAATTGATCCTGTGCGCGAGAGGACACGGGACAACGAAGGACTTGGACAAAGTCGGCACGCCGCATTTCGCACAGTTCGTGCTGCTTGAGGACAACCAGGTTGGTTTCTTTACCGTTTACGACGGCTCGTTCGACAAGTACATTTCCGATTTCACCAAGAATATTGGACCGGTCTTCGATCTTCTATTCAAGTTCACCAAGGGAGCGCCGCCGACGCCCTGCAGGAAGCACCTCCAGGAGTTCATTGACTTCGCAGCGGGTGCAAATCGTACTCCAATCGGGTTCTATCAGGCGTATCCGGGCTTGAGTGTTCAGGACATCCATGCCCTGATCGCGGATAGCAAATCACTATCGGCGTCGGCGTGATGGCTAGACCTCGAAGGTCGCCATCGATCTGCGCGGCGGACGACGCGTACTTGGGATCGGTTTAATAGGAGACACGCAGTGGGCCAGGAGACTAAGACCCAAGCGCCGGAAAAGAAAAAAAGCGGAGGACTGCTCGGTCGTTTGTTTGGGCGAGTCGAGCATCAAATCACAGGGATTGATGCCCGTTCGGGAGGTGAGAACTACGCACTCGACCTCGGCGATATTCAAGGGTTTATCCTGCGCGGGTACCGGATGCCGATGGTCCGGCATTTTTTACTAACGGTGGGCGTGCCTGCTGTTGCGCGTAATGTGCTGGGACGTCTCGTCAGCGGCAACGAGTCCGACGCGCCGCAGATCACCACTGCCGAGGACTGGCACGTCGGATTCGCACCGGGGCCAAGAGACAATCCGGCTGATTCCCCACGCCACAAGCCCGACTATTGCCTCAACGTGGGTATCACTTGGCCCGGACTGATTGCATTGGAGATAAAGGATCGCGCTCCGGCGGTTTCGTTCAAGTCGTTCGGTGCGTTCATCGCCGGAGCCGCCGAACGGGCGAAGTTAGTAGGCGATACCGGACCGAGTGCTCCGGAGAACTGGGTCGGCTCCTTTGGGAAGGGAAACGATCATGTTCTGGTTACATTGCACGCCCTCAGCCCAGATGCGATGAAGAACTACAGCGAACGGCTCTCTGCTCTGTTTGGTGAGGGTGGCGCGTTTCGCGAAATCTGGCGTTTCGACGGCTTGGCTTGGAACGAAATGCAGGATGGCAAGCCCGCCTTCTGTTCAAAGGTTCCCTTCGGTTATACCGACGGCATCAGCATGACCACCATTCAGGGCGGTCCAGAACATTATCCGCCGGACCGCCAGCAGCCATGCGAACCATGGCTCTTTGTTTTGCGGGATGAGGCAGAGAATTATTTCGTGCCCGAGCCTCGAGAACTCGGTCTGAACGGTAGTTTTGCTGTTTTCAAAATGATCATGACGGACGTCGTCGGCTTCGAGAATTTCCTGCAAGCGAACAAGGACAAGATCGATCCCGAACTGCTTGCCGCCAAAATTTGCGGACGATGGCGCAACGGCGTTCCGCTGGCGTTGTCCCCAGAAACGGATAGCCCTCCAGGTGGAATTTCACTTGAGCATCTGAACAACTATGAATACGTGAACGCAGATGGGTCAGGCGATCCAAAGGGATTGCGTTGTCCCGTTGGCGCTCATATGCGCCGCGTAAATCCGCGAGGCCAGCCCGTCGAGGGCCAGGGCCAACCCGGAGGCAGCAACAATACGCACCGGTTGATCCGTCGTGGCATGCCCTACGGGCCGAACTATAATCCAAAGCAACCGTACGACGGGATCGAGCGCGGGCTTCTCGGCTATTTCATCAACTCAAGCATCGAGAACCAATATGAGTTCGTGCTAGGGCATTGGGTAAATGACAGCGAATTCGCTGGGACTGTCAGGCTGAACCCAAAATCGAAGGATCCTATGATCGGCACTCAGGACCCAACGGAGAGCATTTTTGTCATTCCGCAAGCGAATGGCGCGCCTCCGATCAAGGTCACCGGGTTCTCAACCTTTATTACCACGAAAGCAGCAGCCTATTGTTTTTTGCCAAGCATCACAGCGATCAAGTTCATTGCCCAATTGGGTTGAGGGGGGCTTTCCATGTTGTTTCTGACGAGATGGTTCGGCGTGACCGGTAGCGACGCGGAGCGGAACCTCGATAAGGAGAAGTCTGAGATCGAGGAAATCACCGCGAAGGTTCTCTTGATGCAATCACAGGCTGCCGCAGACCAACATCGCCCGCTCGGTCGTGGAACTCATGTGAAGGGCACGTCCGCCCGAGCCCAATTCGAAATATTTGACGTTACTTCAGGACGCGACCCAGGGCTCGCGGCCCGCCTTGCCAAGGGAATTTTCTCGAAGCCGGGCGTGTATCCCGCTGTTGTGCGATTTGGGAACGCGGATTCAAAGATAAACTCTGATTTCAAGGCTGACGTCCGATCGTTGTCTTTCTCGGTCGATCTTACTCGGAATGGCACGGCTGTTCCTAACGCGATCGTTGGGCGACAGGATTTCTCCCTGCAAAACACGACAACTCTGCCGATAAACGATGCGCCTGCATTTCTTGCGATCATGAAGCTGCTGACAGCGTCGAACCCAGCCGCCGGCCTGTGGTCCCTGCCATTCAAGGACAAGTTGCGAGTAATAAGGACACTTGCTTTGGTTCAAGTACAGGCGCACCAGAAAATCACGCCGTATCAGCAAATGCGGTATGGGAGCAACGTACCATTTCGTCACGGACCGATCGATATTGTGAAATATTCGGCTACACCGTTCCCGGACAATCAGGCGCGTCCTCTCGAAAGGAGCAACCCAAACGCCCTGCAGGACGAGCTGGTTCGGCACCTCAAGGAAGACGGCAAGATGAGCGCTTTCGATTTTGGAGTGCAGCTCCTCGATGCTGACAGGATGACCTATTGGGGCAAGCGTCACGACACCAACTTCTGGACCGAAAACGCGAGTCTCAAATGGAACCAAGTGGAAGCGCCTTTTTACTCGGTTGCGCGGCTCACGTTGCTGGCGAATTCGCAACTTCTGCAGGACGCCGGCGATGCAACTTATTTCGATGTCACAGGGAACGCAACGCCGGACAGCAAGCCCGTTGGTAGCATTAATCGCGCCCGCCAGCAGGGAGAGGCAGCCAGCAGAAAAGCGCGCCTGACCACGGAGACCAGTGGCGAACGAGAGTCATTAAATGTGCTGTCTACACATGGTTGAAAACCAGCTAAAGGGACGAGCGCGCGGTGCGCAATCCGCGCTCACTCACGACTGGCTATCGAGACGGATCTGATCAGCAAAGAGAGTCCTTGGGAGCAGAGGATGGATCAGAGTGCGCTTCGCAGGTCGACATCCTGGGCGCGCCACTCCGAATTGCAAAGGGGCGGACCATAGTAAGTCCAGGGTGCAAACCGTGGGCCCTAGTCCCAAATAATGACGCAGATTCACAAGACGATTTGGCGGTGCGCATTTCTCGTTTGTTTCGCGTGCCTGCCTGTCCGTGCACAAGACACCCAATTCATACCGGAAGTTGATGGGTATCTCAAATTGAATTCCGTTGTTCGGACGTACGTTCAGGCCAAGGACGATCGGGAGGGCGGCGATTCGACGCAATTTGCGATAGGTCCAAGCATTGAGTTCTACCTGAAACCCCTTATCAAGCTTAAACATGTGACGGCTTTTGATCTAGACGATTCGAAGTCAAGAGCCTTGGTTGTGGAAGCAGGATACCGCTATATCAACGAACCGAACGCACCGACCGAAAATCGTATGGTGCTGGCTGTCACTTCGCACTTTCCTATGAAGGCGGGTTTCCTGATCTCGGACCGGAACCGCGCCGATCTCGACTGGAAAAAAGGGACTTTCACCTGGCGGTATCGGAACAAGTTGACACTGGAAAGAACTTTTTCAATCCGGTCCTATCACTTTATTCCGTATGTCGCTGCCGAACTGTTTTACGAGAGTCAGTACAGCAAAATAAGCACCACCTCTCTCTATGCGGGTTCCCTGTTCCCCGTGGGCAAACACGTCGAATTCAACCCCTATTATGAGCATGACAACAACACCAACAAACACCCGAACAGACAAGTGTCTTCGGTCGGGCTGGCCGTCTATTTTTTCTTTTCCTTAGAGAAGAGATGAATGTCGGGCTCTGTCTATAATTCGACCAACCCACAGCGACACTGTCTCGCCCTATTTTGGAACCGAGTGCTGGCAGGGAGCCTCACAGATCGGATCATGCGACGACAATATGGTTCTTGATGGCAAATTGGATCAGTTCGGCCGTTGACTTGAGCGCTAGTTCCTCCATTGTCCTGTATTTATGGAACGCGACTGTCCGCGGGGTGACATGAAGAACGTCGGCTATCTGTTTCATAGACTTTCCCTCGGCTAATAGTTGTACAACCTCGCGCTGGCGCGGCGTCAGTGATTTGGAGCGCTGCCTGCCCAGAGGGTTGCGAATGAAACTCTTCTCCATTCCTTGGGAAATATGTGGCGTGATATACGTCCTTCCTCTGAGCGCCTCTTGAATCGCGTGCAGTAATTCTGAGGAGGCGGATGTCTTAAGCAAGTATCCGGATGCCCCCGAACGCATAGCCTCGACGGCTAGATCGGGATCTTCGTGCATGGTCAGGAAGATAAGCTTAACTGCCGGGAATTTAGTTTTGAGCTGCCGCGCAGCTTCGAGGCCGTTCAGAAGTGGCATACCAATATCCAGCAGTATTATGTCTGGCTTGAGGGTTCCGGCAACATCCAACAGGGCGCGGCCGTCAGATACAGTTGCCACTACTTCAAAGTGTGACTCCAGAAGCTTGCGGAAGGCCTCGACCAAAATATTGTGATCATCTGCCAGAATTACCCTTGGAAGCCTCATCGTTCCTCCGATCCTAGCTAAAATCGTGCGTTTGCGGCACCTGAATTCGTGGAAACAGCCTCGAGCGTGTTCGTAGCTTCTCCAAGTCTGGGTCTTTGGAAGCTATCCTGTTCTAAGTTAACGTAATGTAACGCGTACAACAAATTTGCGTAATGATTATACAATGACCAATCCAGGTAGATAAGGGCCCGAGCATATATGACCAGCAGTGACTTGCCATTGCATACGAACTGAAGCAGTCGTTGCCGCAGGCTGCCTCGGTCACAATATCTATTTAAACGAATGGCTTTTATTAATTCAATTTTGCACACATCCATAAAATCGCCCCGACAGATCGGGCCCTTGTTCTTAGGTCAAGGCTGAAGGTCTGATTCTGCCAAATCGAGTACTCAAGGAAAATCTTGCAAAACGAGATTCTTTAAGGCCAAACCAGATGCACAGATTGGCGGAGCGGCCCAGAAGGTACAAGTGTCTGTTTTACCAGTGGTGCGGGCCTGAGACTGGTTCTTCATCCAGCGCGACGGGGTGGGGGGTCCGTGACGGAGCGAACCATCTCCCCTATCGTGTTCTAGGGGGTATTGCCTCGATTCGACTAGTCCCGAGGACCACGGCGAAGGAGAGCACAGAAACTGTCATTTCTGCCAGTATGCAAATGGGGACGAAACCGGTAGTCATTGAGAGGGGAACGGTCCGCAGGTCGTGGGCTATTGGCCAGCCTCAGGAGCGGGGCGGAGACTCTAATACCTTCAGAACCTCCGGAATTCCGCCTTCTTTCAGGGAGATTCGTCTATGCCCGCCACGGGAATTGCGACCCTGCCTGCGGGCTTGAAATCACGATTGTTTGAAGGAATCGAGCAGAGTGCTCTCGAAATCATCCGTGGGGCCGCAACCGAGCGGCGGTTCCTCGCTAATTCTGTGATCACGAACCAAGGAAACCCTGCAGAGCATTTGTTCCTGTTGACCAGTGGCCGCGCCAGATATTTTTTCATCACCGAAGAGGGTCAGAAAACTCTTCTTCTTTGGCTTACACAGGGAGAGATTGTTGGCGGTGTCGCGTTTCTATCTAAAGCGTCTAAGTATCTCCTCAGCGCGGAGACGGTGAAAGATAGCTCCGTCTTGGTATGGGGCCGGGCCACACTCCGAAGCCTCGCTACTCGGCACCCAAGGCTACTCGAGAATGCATTATTAATGGCGTCCGACTACTTGGGTTGGTATGTTGCCGATCATGTAGCTCTGACTTGCCATACGGCTCGCCAAAGGCTTGCCCAAGTTCTGATTCGACTGGCCGCGGTTATTGGTCAAAAGGTTCCGGGCGGTGTTGAATTTGACGCCACAAATGAGGAGTTGGCCAGCGCGGCGAACATCACGCCATTCACCGCAAGTCGGCTGGTGAGTGAGTGGCAAATGAACCGCGCGGTTGTAAAGCGACGTGGCAAGATCCTCCTTCGGTCTTCGGAGCGTCTTTTGCTGAGTACAGTTTAAGTCCTGTTACGAATCCCTCTCCGGCATCGGTTTTCCCAATTGCGCTTGCGCAGTTTCATAGTTGCCTTTGAGCAGCGACGGAACCAAACGCGCGTGCGAACCTTCCGAGGTGTGCAATCAGTTCGGAATAGGTGGGGATATGTCGAGGGTCATAAATGTTGAGACTGTCCAGGAATGGCGAATGTCTTTAGTCCGTATTCTCATTGTGGATGATTTTGACCCTTGGAAGGGTTTCGTCATCGCGCGCTTACACGAAAGACCCGATCTACAAATCGTTGGGTTCGCAGCGGACGGGCTGCAAGCGGTCCAGCAAGCGGAAGAACTGCAGCCGGATTTGATCTTGCTGGATATGATGCTGCCAAAGCTGAATGGCATTGAAGCTGCTCGACAAATTCGGAAAGTAGCTCCGAAGTCGAAGATACTCTTCGTCAGTGGGGAATCTGATGTGGAGTCTGTCCGAGCTGCTTTCCGAGTTGGAGGGTCTGGTTATGTTTCGAAGATGGATGCCGCAGCGGGGCTATTGGCTGGAGTAGAGGCTGTGCTTCGAGGTGAGTGGTTTGTCAGCCCCGGATTAGTTGATTTTAAGTATGTGACCGACGTGCGGGATTCAGACTCGGAAGACGAAGAGACGGCTACTTGAATGGATTCTGCGCTTTCGGCCGCGGTCGGGCAACGAGAGCACTTGCTTAAGAACTTTGAGATCAAATTCTCTACGATTCCGCGACTTATGAGGTTGGTTCGGGTTGTTTAACTGACGGAGCCATAGAAACACTCAATGTCAATTGTCCGAGTACTTATAGTGGATGACTTCGCCCCATGGCGAGGCTTTGTCATTGAACGTCTAGAGCAACAGCCCCATGTGCGTGTTCTCGGGTATGCGTCAGATGGGCTGGAGGGTGTTCAGAAAGCCGAAGAACTTCAACCAGATCTGATTCTGCTGGATATCAGCCTTCCAAAGTTAAATGGCATTGAAATGGCTCGAAAAGTCCGGAAGCTTGTTCCGAAGGCCAAAATACTCTTCTTGAGTTCAAATACTGATCCGGACGTGATAAGGGCTGCCTTCTGCGCCGGCGGAGCGGGTTACGTTCTTAAGCTGGATGCAGGCGGAGCGCTATTGGCCGGCATGGAAGCCGTTCTTCTTGGCAGGCAGTTCGTGAGCAGCAGCCTCATAGGGATACAGGACTTGGCCGACTTGGGAGAATAGGGCTTTGAACAGCGAATGACTGGCAGTTTTGGATTTGCGCGTTGCTGTCGAGATTGAGGAGGAGAGACACGGCCCCCGCAGCAAGAGTATCCAGGGGTAGGGGCTGCTACTGGCGCTCAGAATATCGGGATGGACATATCGTGGAACCTTGCCGGCGCCAGACCGCACACGTGTCACGAAGGGGCTTGCCATCAGAATCGCGGCAACAGCACAGACGAATGCTCATTTCATGTTCATGACGGTTTCGCAATCATTACCAGTCAACGTGTCCTGCGGTTGGTTTCGCGCTCCCAAGAACTCGCAGTCGCAAGAGTGAGGCTCCGGGGCAGAATGCATGCTGGGCGACGTAACCTTCGATGTCCATTGACAAAACTGACGCATGCTCTCCGCGGAGTACAGATTTGAATTCCGGTGGGTCTGGCAACGAGCATAACTCAATCTTGGCTGGCTTATTGGATGGAATCCCGCAAGTGCACCAGAAGTTGATCGGCCGTATCAATCTTGATTAAACCAGAGCGGGGATAGTCGAGATCCAGTATGGCATAAAGCGTGACGGCGATGGCGGCGGCGTAGAGCACCATGTGAAACAGACTTCGCTTCTTCCGCTGTTCCATGGCGTAGCCCGCGAGCAGGGCGCCGAGGACAGCAACAAACACAAGCAGGAAGAAAATCAGTAAGGGAAGGTGAGTGTGGAGCGCGAGGGTACGACCGGTGGTGACATCAATCATCTCATTGATTGCGGGCAAGAGCAGCCTAGAGACATTCTGCGTCGAGTCAGTGTGGTTGGAAGCCACGGCGCGTGACCAGATCTCTTGCTGCATTTCTCCCACCCGCCGTAATTCTTGGTCGACGGCTTTCAGGTCCGGAAGCTTGGCGTAAACACGCAGGCGCGCATCGAGGTATTCGCGGAATAAGTGTCGCATTCCAGGTTGGTCGCTGGCAGGAAGCAAGTCCAAGCGCTGATATGCAGTACCGATGGCATTGGTTTCTTGGACGATCAATTGCCGGCGGGCCTCAAGGCGCGATGTCCCGTCGGCAAAGGAAAATCCCAAAAGCAGACCGAGAAGCGTAAAGACTGCTGCTTCGACCACCCCGATACCCTCATGGGTCAACTCCGGGTGTTTCTTGGAACTGCGGCGACTTAAGAAGTAGCCAATTTCGAGGAAAGCCAGCATCCCGGCAAACAGCCCTACGGACATCACAATCGCCACCAGCAGCGGATTCGTCAATTCGACCTCCGGTCTGCACACGTCAGCAAAGGGCAAGGCAGTAACGCAAACATGGTATTTATGCGCCAGTTGCGAGCGAGCGTCCGTATAACGCACTCTAAGCATTCTCTTTAGCGGGCTTGCTCTGCCCGTGATCGAGATACTTGATCAGCAATACGTCGTTGCCCTTCTCGTCATAAATAAGTTCGTCTACCAGTTCTTTGGCGACCAAGACCCCATAGCCGCCTGGGCGCAAGCCTTTTTCCTCGCGGTAGGCAGCGTGGCGTATTGGATCTTCCGGAGGGTTGGACAACGCACTGTGGCGAATTTGATCCAGCGAAAAACCTTCCCCGGGATCTTTAACGCGGCACATGACCATGTGCCGGGAGCGAATGTAGGAAATCTCAACGAATTCGTTGGGATTGAAATGTGCGCCGTGCTCGATCGCGTTCAAAAGCATTTCGCGGAAGGCGATTGCGACGTCCTCTCGCTCCGCATCTGGAAGATCGGCGATTTCGTTGATGAATTGGACCAAGCGTTCAGCAGTTCTCATATCGCAGCTCGCGGCGAGGCGGATCCAGTTGGGTGTGGCTGAAAGAACCTCGATGCCTTCATCCCAGCATGGGCCTTCGGCGGCAGAACGAATCATGCCGGCGAGCGATTCCGAGGAGAACGGGCGAGAGAAGAAGCTGAAAACTCGCTCACGCATGGAGGAGATGACATCAGCCGGCGTCGCCTCGTCCGTGAGAATGATCAGTCGCGTATGCGGCCGAACGCGCCGGATCATGCGCAGAAGTTCGACATCTTGCTGGCTCGACGTTTTCTCGCTTGTAAGGATGAGGTCACACGGAATTGTTTCTGCCAATGCCAGCGCCGCGAAGTTGTTGGAAACGTGCCGGATACACCAGGAATCGGGATTTAGTACGCTGGTGAGTACTGCCTCGACTTGGGGATCGACGTCAACAACAAGTGCAGTCCTAATTGGGAATGGTCGATTGTCAAGATGTGAAGCGGCATTCATACGTTCTAAACGCGCAAACTCTATCGGAAACCAGTTCTGAAACCTACTGTCAGTATTACCAGATGCTTGTGAACACCAGCACTAGCGTGGGGGTGACCTGGATTTGCTATTGGATGCTGTGGCCGTGGGAATCCCGCAGTTTGCTGCGGTTCACTGACAGGACCCATCATCCACAAACTGGCCACTTGCGACCATGGAGGCCAGCGAGTGTCCGCAGTTCAAGAGTTTCTGGTCCAACGGATCATTCGTCAGGGAATCGGGGGGAATGTAACTCGAGGATTGGCGCGCAGCCAGGTATTGATTGCTCAATTTGTCCATGAAATTAAACCCGTTTGTCATCAGTTGAAAGGCATTTCGATCCGAATCGGTTGACACAGCCACAGACGCTAATCGAAGGGCCGTAGCGGCCTGGCGGCGGTATCCAGCCAACCAGCCCTCATCTACTGGAAATCCATTCTTGATGGCGTTGGTAAGCGCACTGTGCCATTCCCTGACCAGGGACATCGCTTCAATGCCCGCCTTCAGGAAGCCTCTGGACAATCCTGTATCCGCAGGTGGGTTTGTTGAAGAAACTGCTGAGGCGGACGGGTTCGCGGCGCCCGGCAGTGTCAGCGTGATCTGGTTGCCGTTAAAACCGAGGGAGCCATTCGCGACTCGTGCCAGCGCTTCGAGGTCGACGTAGGACCGGCCGCTTATCTGGACAACGCTCACTTGTCCAGACTGGCCGTTTACGATGAGGGTGCGGATATCCTGCGCGGCTTGGGACAGTGCAAGCACCGGGACAATCAGGAGCATGAGCAGGATCAACTGTGCTAATAACATTCCTTTTCGCATACAAACGCTCCTAGAAGGTTTGCCGGGGTTACTTCGCAGACCGTCCGTGGATAACAATGCTGATATCCCTCGGGGTGAACTGAAATTCGCCGCTTTTAGGGCATGAGCCGATTGGAGAGTAGGGGGATTCACCTCCAACCGGCTTGTGCATGTTTACGGCTCTACGCGCTACACCTTCAGGGAGAGAACTCTGTTTTGCCAATCAACCTCTCGGCGTGGCAAGCCGTGAAATAGTGCCACGAATCGCCATTGTCGCCAGAGCAAGTCCGCAGAAGAGCATTCCAAGCAAGCCGATCAACGGCAACTCACTCGCTGTCTTAGGAAGCTTAGTGGGCGCCGGTTCGGGAACTGGCGTAACAGCAGCCGTTTCTACCGGAGCAGGCGCTGGAACGGGCACGAAAAGAACCAGAATCGGGACATCGGGTTTTGGCGCAGGCGGCGGAGGAGGCGGCATGATTCCCGTTCTCTTCACTTGCTGTGAAACCACAGTTTCTGGTTGCTCGATTACCTGTTGAGCATTCACCTTCATCCCTTGCCTGAGGCCGAACGCGTCTGTTTCTTGTCCATCGATATTGAATTTCTGCCCCTTGGGAATCTTGAACTGCTGGTTCTTACCGTTTTCCATTGTCAAGATAACTGAGTTGGGCGGACTTACCTGCCACACAGTGCCAGTGACAATTTTGATGGTGGTGATCATCTTTGGGGTCGTCGTGGTAATGGTTTGTCTTTCTAACTTCATGCCGGGCTGGATCTGGTGAATGTTGAGTTGTTTTCCGTCCACGGTCACGGTGACGCTGTCCGGAACGTTGTCGAAATGGCGCAGCGTTCCATCCTCTGCCTTGATAACGCAGTTGTTGCCAGAGACGTAGACTACTGTACCGCGTTCGACCTTGATCGTCTTTGTCGGGGCCCCTTCCGGTGCTGTTTTCGTCGTGGTCTGCACTTGCCCTGAGGCTGTAAGAGCGAAAGCGATACAAAAAGCTCCTCCAGCGAACAGGCCACGCAGAATAGTTTTCCAGAACCTAGTTGACTTCATCTTGTTTCTCCTTTTTGTTGGTTTTCTTGCCCGTGGAAATTGAGTTCTTGTTTACTCTCTCATCCGATCGGTTAGAAGTCTGGTAAGACGCTGTCACCACGTATCGCTGAGGAGCGTTTCCGACGTAATAGAAGGGAAAACAGGTGACAAGGGTCAGTGTGGGTGTGGGCGTGGGAGCCAGAACGGAGACATCTTCAGGGTTGACAGTCTGCACCTGGGTGATGACGTAATGATCCGTTCCTCCAGGCCGGATGAGTTCGACGATGTCGTCTAGGCCCATGTCCTTGAGCCCGCGGAAAAAACCGTCCCTGTGTCCCGCGATTCCAAGATTGCCTATCTGCCCGATTTGCGCCGTGCCAAGAATGCGGCCCACTCCGCGATTCAGCGTCAGATCATCCGTGTCGTTGAATACCGGCACCTCGAGGTTGATCTTGGGAATGCGGAGAATCGCAAGGGGAAGGTCTGCCTTCGCCGAAAGGCTTTCCTTGTAAGCTGCGACCCGTTTTGGGTTCCAGAGTGTGAAATCCACTTCGGAGGCCGGTATGAAACCCTCCCACGCGGGAGCACGGCTGCGGGCGCTCGCCGCTGCATGGGCACGAAATCTTTCGATGGCTGCACGAGAGGACATGTTTCCGTGTAGTCGTGCCAATACCCACAAGGCCAAAAGCAGTAGTCCGATGGCGAGGATGAGGCGCTCGCCTTTTCGGATCCTGATGGCATCATCTGAATCCATTTCTAACATGCAGTTCTGGGTCCTACCGTGTTTCTTCTCGTTACCGAGCCGTCCCAAAGGCGGTGGCTTCTCGCCGGAATCGAGGCTGGCTGATGCCATGCTGAGCTTTCCTCCTTGCTCACGATTCTCTTTGGACACACGCGGACTCGGGCAGCCAAAGCACTGGGCATGACCTCCGGCTAACTTTCGATCAGGGTACGTAATCCTGTGGGGTATCGGAAACTGTCAAAAGTAACAGATGGGGAGAGGCTAGGTTCATGCCCGTACCCTGGACCGGCTCCGGACGCCCGGACCGGAGTTCAAATCCCAAGCCTTTCTTGTCCGGGACGGAGTGCAGGGCGGGCCACCTTCCGGAACCTGACTAAATCCGGGTCCCTCTAGTCCAATAGGGTCGCGGCACCACTCGCGATGTCGTAGTACGCGGCAACAACCTTTAGCTTGCCCTCTTTCACCAAACCGGAGATGACAGTAGAGGCCTGCCGCAAGAGAGCTGACTGGATCTTGGCATTCGCCTTGGTTGCTGCCTCCAGATTGGGCCCCGCCTGATCTACCGCAGGCTGAATATGTGGATAGAGCGCGCTGATCTGTCCGGGAACTTCCTTCCCTTGTAGCGTTGCCTTAACTGCCCCGCAACTGCCGTGCCCCATCACAAGGATTACCTTTGTGCCTAACACCGCCGCCCCATATTCGAGGCTCGCAATGATCTCTGGTGTGACAACATTTCCGGCCACCCGCGTAACAAAGATATGGCCGATACTCTGATCGAAAGCCAACTCGACCGGGACGCGGGAATCGGCGCAAGAGAGCACCGCCGCGAATGGTTCCTGCTTTTCGATTGTGTTTTGTTTGAGGATCGCAAGGTCTTGCTCACAGGAGGTGAGATGGCCCGACGTGAAGCGTCGATTGCCATCCATCAATTCTTGCAGCGCAGCACTGGGGCTGAGCTTGCTCTGCGCCAGAACCGGGTGCGGGGTGGCGAACTCCACGCCCGCGGCCGTAGCCAACGCTGCCAGTGTGCCCCCGATGGTCGTCTGCAGGAACCGCCTTCTGGACGAATCCCTGTCCAAGATACAGGTATCTACGATGCCATGGGCGCAGCAGAACTGCCTTGGAGAGATATCTGGAGTGTCGCTCGTCGGGGCCTCTTTTGAATTGTGAAGAGTAGTCATCTGCGGTGGTTCTCCTTTGCTCTCATCCTAGTTCCGAGGAACCGTTCGACTGGTTCTCCTCAAGCGGTCTTAAGAGCTGCCGGTAACTGCTGGCGGCTCTGCAAGTGGAATAGCCACGGTGATGGGAACATGGAAGGACAACGATTGAAGAGCTTTGCCTATCCCTTCGTGCGTCACAACACGGAGCACGATGCCTTACGTCACCTCTTATATTCCCGCGGGAACCCACACGTTGTTGGCAGCGGCGTTTGCGGCTTGGGTGGAGATATTGATCCGTTGGAGACCGTCTTTCTTCCCCGGTACGGCCTGAAACACTAGGTAGTACTGGTTGTCGAAAATCTTTTGCAGGCGCTCCAGGTAAGGCTTGAAGCTAACCGCATTTTGAGTTCCCAGAGCGTAGTATTCGCCGCTGGTCTCGTCAGCGATTTTGGCGATGCCGGATTGACCAAGCTGCGCCACCCAGGCGTTTCGGCCATGTCGTCCGGCGCCCGTGGCATAAATGGAGTGGACGATGACACCGGAGCGCTGGCTATTTGTGCTTGCCGAATCGGCATCCGGGCTGATTGTGGGCATCGTGTAGGACGCAGGTCTGGCATTGAACCCCATTCCACCGCGCGAAAGCGAAGACCCTTCGCCACGGAGGCGGTCGATCCCGTCAGAGACCATCAGAACCTCCCGTCGCACTTTCTGCTGGGGCCAGCCCTTCACCAAGCTGATGAGCGATAAATAAGGACTGTCCATAGTTGACGAATTCCCGCGGGGCAGACGCAACGCCTTGGCAGTAAGAGCGTGGTCAGCAGTGAAATTCTGAGCGATCTGGAAAGTTGCGTTGGACACGTAGGCAACGCCAACCAGGGTTGACGCAGGCTGAGCATTGATGAAATCCCGAATGTCATTGAGGTTCGTTCCGATGCCAGGGTCTAGTGTGTCATCGATGAGGACGAACAACTGGAGCGCGGCGTTATCTCCGCTCGCTGGGATTACCTGGTCCACCTTGAGGGCATTCTTGCCTTGCTTGACTTGCAGTGCATCCGGCCGAAGAAGGGGAATTTCGCTGTTATCGCTCAGTGCCTGGTCCGTGATTACCATGTGAACCTGAACCGTGCCCGGGGTGGCCTTTTCTTGCGAACACGCGATTGGTGCACCCAATGCCAGCACAAAAAACGCACCAAATAGGCCCACTACAATTTTATTGCCTTTCATCGCTCTTCTCCGATCACAATACGTATAGAATTTAAGATCCACAGTTCGAAACTGTCATTTCTAACAGTAGAGAAGAGCACATACTGAAATCTGGTTCGGAGTCATCTGCTAAGCGTTCTGCGAGCGAGGGAGGGAATGATCCCGTTACTTCTCTGTCCGGAGTCCGGAGGGTTTACGTTTGGTTCGCATCTGCCCCGCCAAGCTGAACACTTTGTTCGAGATACACACGAATATGGCCAGACTCAGCACAACCAGCAACAGGATGGAGCCCATTCACACGACCGCCTTGCAATTGGTGGAGGGGGGCGGAATCAAGTGGTATCAGGGTTTTGGTCCACTCTGGGAGGAGCCATCTCCCTCCTGGAAAAAGCTATCTTTCAATGGGGCTTATCGGAACTGCCAAAACTGACAGGTGGCACGTCTGGGGTTGCAGGCCAAATACCCCCGCAAGGGAGCGAGAAATATTCCGGGATTAGTTGATTCTGTTGTATCCGCGTTTGTAGTACGGAAACCCGTATCCTGCAAATTTGTCCTTCGGGCACAGTTCGATGCGGAGCTTATGCCAGTTGTTTTCGTCCCCGGGGACCGCGTTAGCTTTTCCTTTGTTGGTCGGCCTGTACGTGAGGACGTATCGATATCGCACGGCGAGCCCAATGGTTCGAACGATACGCGGAAGATCTTCCATGCTGTGCGCAGTAAAAACGCCGCCCCCAGTTACTTCCGTTAGCATTTTCAGATTGTGTGGACCGTGACGTTCCGCAGGACCGATGTAGTCATTTCGGGAGATTATTATAGACGAGCCTGGAAATTGTGGTTTTGGATTTCTCCCCGGGTCAGGGAATCGTTTGGATTTCTTTTGGGGTGGCAGAAAAATGTCCGGCAACTCGAAAGTCGGCCCCGCCATAACGGCAAAGACCGGCACATCGGCCTCTTCTAAGAAGCCTTTTATGTCACGCAAGCTATAGCGACTGTGGTTGTCGCCGCCATCCGAGATAATGATCACGGCGCGACGCTTGTTTTCCGCCTCGCGATTCGCTGTACTTACACCCCAGTAGATTCCATCAAAGAGCGCTGTGCTGCCGTTGGTAGGTGTAAGAAGCAACGGGAGTCTCCGCTCAAGATCGTGTTGATCGCTGGTAAAGGGTACAAGTCGTTTCACTCGACTTTCGATACCGAACACGGAAAATTCGTCGTTGTACGCATCTCGTGGCAGGTCAGGGTCGAGAACAGAGAGAGCCGCTTCCTGCACGAAGGGCATCTTATTCGCCATGCTTGAGCTCTGATCGGCAAGAATCACGAAGGAAACCGACTGCCGCTCCCTCTCACAGTACAACAGTTGTTGTTCAACCCCATCTTCCAAAACGCGAAAGTCGTCTTTCTTGAGATTCGTTGCGACGGCACCCTTGTCATCGAAGACGATGACTGGTATTTGCACCAACTCAACGTCCGTTACGATCCGCACATCAGGTCGCAATTGTGCAGAGGGCCCGCGAGCCGGAGACGCCAATACGCTCAGGAAGAGACACAGAAACACGCCACGAATCGCTGGCATTCATCCTCCCGAACCTACACCGATTGATTTGAGGTATACGCCAGTGTTCCCATTCTGTCAACGAGGGGCGGTATTATGTTACCCAGGGTTGTCCGAACACGCATGGCCCTGTGAGGTGGGGGTCGGGCTGGGGTAGATAGTGAGAGAAAGCAAGGGCCGGAAGGGAGCTACTCACTGCTGGGGAAGTAGTCAACTTGGGAAAGAAACATGTCGGTAGCATTTAGGCAGACCGCAATTTCGCTATCCCGGTCGAAGCGCCATTTTGCCATGGATTGTGGCACGGTCGAGACACCTCTCCAGGGTCACGGTTTCACGTGCCGGAGCGCCGCTTAGCGCCGCTTGCAAGGAGTGGCAATTCAGTTTTCGGGACGGTAAACCTCGAGAATCCGCAGTCCAAGCATACCAAGAGCCTCGGGAATACCCATATGCCGGGATTGTCCAGATTCTTGAGACCAGAGAAATGGATGATCATCTCAGTATTGATTTCTGCCTGATTGTCCGACGGGCATGATGGACAAAACATAACGATACCCTCCGCGATCTGATGTTTTATTGGAGTTGCATCGCACACCGCTAGGCCCCCACGACGAGGCAAAAAAGTATCGGCAAGAAAAGGACGTCTGTCTGTTCTAAATTGCACACCTCTGTAACATGGTCCCCATGGCATGGCCGCTTGGGATGGAGAACGACGATTCGTGGCCAGGGGACGGGAGGCCGACGGTGAGCTAGTCACTCGTGGCCGTGTTCGTCGCGCGCGCAGCGTTAGATCGTTGGGCCGACTATGGTTAATAGTCATGCAGTTACAATAGTTCGGCGAACTTCCGGTTTCTATTCCCCATTTCCCGTGCGGTACGGTGTAGCAATGCTGCAACCATGTGACGGTGATTGATTTGCGAGCTCCAGGCTACTTCGATGCCAGCAAGCAAGAAGAAAAGCCTCTGTGCGGCACCCAGAAGCTTCTCGTGCAGGTATGCTGGAACGCCTACAGGCCACAGAAAGTTGGAGCGCGTGTAACCCCGCAGCGTCGGAATCCGCTCAAGGAGTGGCCCGATCCGAAAAAGGTGGAGAAACAAAGATACGCCCTCCGAGAGCTTCTTGAATGGCGGGAATGAGGTCATTGGTTATTTGGGACTTCACCACGTACCCGACGGCACCCGTAGCCAGGCAGGTCTGCACGAAATCGGCATCGAAGTGAACCGTCAGGAAGATGATCTTCGCCGCGCAGCCCGATTCGCTCAATTGCCTGCTGGCCTCTATGCCATTGAGAATCGGCATGGAGATATCTGTGACGATCACATCGGGCTTAAGGTGTGTCGCGGCAACGAACAGAGATTGGCCGTCAGGCACGCTCCCGACAACTTCGCAAGTTGGTGCCAGTAGACTTTCCACCATCATCCGGAACCGCCGATGGTCGTCGGCTAAGAGTATCCGTATCTTGCCCAATGGATCCGCCTATCGAATGCGCGGCGCGAAAAATTCTTTTGCGCTATTCCGAAGGGGGCGTAAGTATCGTTTGCTTCTCTCACGCGGCCGATTCGAGCATGCTTGGAGCCTAATGGCCGGATGAGTTCGTGGATAGTGGCAACAATAACAGAGGCAAGAACCCCGCCGGGAGTGCCGAGAGCTACTCTTGGGATGTGGAATTCATGGACAGGATCGCGAGAACGCGCAGTAGTTTATTCAAGGTTTAAATACCCAGGATTTGAATGTTGAGTGAAGCAAGAAGACAGGGTGTGCTAAGATGCCACCGTCGGTGTAGAAGGCCTTGGGGTCGGCGAACCGGCAGCCTGGGGACCCTTGTTCTTAATCGTGCGCAATCCGCTTGGGGTACGACATGGCTTGTAAAGTGTGTGCTTCGGTGAACCTCCAAAAGTTGATAGGAGAACTGTCAGCTAGTTTCCCTGATGTAAAAAGCGCAAACCTCCCGCCCATCTACGTGTGCAAGGAGGTGGTGGTTTGTTTGGACTGTGGTTTTACAGAACTTGTCATTCCAGCGTCTGAATTGGACCGTTTCAAGAAGGGAAATGCGGCATCTTCGTAAACCGGGGCGGAGAGCGTCATCGCATCCCTCGGGTTATCCAGGTACGACAACACCGCGATGGACTCGAGAGCCTTTTGTGCTTCATGGAATACGAGAGTTCCCCTAGGTTCGGCCCCACATTCATCAAATCGCCTGAAGATGGTGCTGCATCCGCGCGCGCGCGCGGAACATGCGTGACTTAACTGTCGCAACGGCAATTCCCATGGCGGCTGCCAACTCACCATGCGTCCATCCTTCGCCTTTATGCAGGATGAACGTTTGTCTAAGCAACGGATCCAGTCCGTGAAACGCTTTCTCTGCAAGGTCGCTGGCGATGTATTGGCGCTCCGGGTCGGGGCACTTATCCCTAATTTCCAGAACAAAGTCGTTTTCAGCGACTTCCGCGGGCAGTTCCGTCCGACCTGCGGCACGCGCGGAGTTTTCCTTGCGGATCTTCATCAAGGCTTCGTTGATGGTAATGCGAACAAGCCAACTGGAGAAGCGGGAGCGCCCTTGGAATTGGCGGATGTTCTTATACACTTTGTAAAGCACGTCTTGCAGATTGTCCTCCGCGTCCGCGTGATTCTTCAAGATCCCCAGCGATATGCCGTAAATGCGTCGTGAGTGCATCCGAACTAACTCCGAGAATGCGTCTGAGTTGCCCCGGAGGGCTCGGGTGATCAGCAGTTCTTCGGCCTGCGTGTATTCCGTATGGCTTTTCACGGTTTTCCCGCCACTGCATTTTCTCTACGACGTTAAAAATCCTGCCAAGTCTGCAGGCCCAGCAGCAGGTCAAATGAGGCGTGGATTCTCGCCTATAAATAATGGTCGCCGCAGGTGCTTCAGTTGCGGGCCGGCAAAGATGCAGGTTGCTGAAGCCGGAATTCGAGCAATGTTTCGCTTGGAATACTTACCTTTTCGCCCTTTTGCGCTACAGCCGCTGTCGTTCCCACCACCGCACCGATGGCAGCGCCTTTGCCGGCATTTCCCGCGATTGCACCGATTGCTGCACCCAGACCTGCGCCACCTAACACGCGCTTGGCTGTTCGCTTGCCGCTATTGCTGCCTTGCAAGCTGTAATCGCTGCTGAGAATCGGATAGGCCGAGCCGCCGATGACAATATCTGTCAATTCCAATTGCAGTTCGATCGGCGGCACATTGGCACCTGCCGGTCTCGACA
>Ga0137418_10000768_pt1 | contig 29278 bp, 25 predicted proteins | sample CZODoug3_1_2_16f_FD_122242 | JGI IMG/M metagenome (GOLD analysis project Ga0137418, IMG submission 122242) | Vadose zone soil fungal communities from Angelo Coast Range Reserve, California, USA - CZODoug3_1_2_16fungal (Hybrid Assembly) | ecosystem: Environmental > Terrestrial > Soil > Vadose... | reverse complement strand
AACGGGCGCCAGAAGAAGTTGAGGCCGCAGCAGATGGTGCCGGAGACTCGGTGTCGGTGGTTTTCACGCAGAAAAGAACTGCGTCCGCGCCGCGCACGGCTTCGAGTTCGGTGGAAGCTTCCACCCGCACGGTTTCCTTGAATTGCAGTGTGTCCAGCAGCAGGCCGTCTTTCTTGGCGGCTTCCACAAACGCAGCGCGCCCGATCATCATAACGGGAGCGCCGGCGCGCGCCAGCATTCCGCCGAAATAACCGCCAACGGCGCCCGCGCCGACGACGGCGATGCGCGGCCAATTTTCGGATGAGGTCATACTGTGATGGCGGCAATCATATCGTTATTGCGGAGATGAGGCGATCGATGTCGCGCTCGGTATTATAAACGTGCGGGGACACGCGAATATTTCCTTCGCGCAGACTGGTGATGACTTTGTCTTTGACGAGTTTCTGGTAGAGTTGCGCGGTTTTTTCCGGCGAGCGGGCGGCGAAGCAGCCGTAGGGCCCACGTTGCGCAGAATCGAGCGGGCTGGCAGGGACGCAGCGATCTTTCGGCAAGCGCTCGAACAGGAAATCGATCAGGCTGCGGTTGTGCGCCTCGACGGTTTCAGGTCCGAGTTGCAAAATGAATTGCAGCGAGGCATCCATGGCGGCGAAGTTGAAATAGTTGGAAGTCTCGGCCATGTCCCAGCGGCGAGCGCCGCGCGTGAGCTTGGGATTTTCGTGTGCGAGCGAATGGAAAATTTCCGCGCCCTCGGCGGCGGCCCAGTAAAACGGGCCAGGACGCATCTTGTCAATGTGCTCCATTTTGGCCCAGAAAAATCCGGTGCCGTAGGGACTAAGCAGCCATTTGTATCCAGCGCAGACCAGGAAATCGGCGCCGAGTGTGGCGACATCGAGCGGCATGCCACCGCAACACTGACTCACGTCGAGCAGGAGCAGCGCGCCTTGTGCGTGACACGCAGTGGCGATGCGCGCGGCGTCGAGCAGCACGCCATTGTCGAAACGCACGAGACTTACGGAGACCATGCGCGTTTTTGGGGTTATGGCGGCAATGAAGTCGTCTGCGGTGATGAAACGTTCGCGAGGCGCGACAATTTTCAGCACGATGCCTTCGCGGGCTTCCATAGGTTTCCAGGTGGCGTATTGCAGCGGGAATTCGCCTTTGGCGGTGAGCACTTCGTCGCCGGGTTTCCACGTGAGTCCGTAGGCTACCGCGGACATTCCAGTGCTGGCGCCGGTGGTCAGAGCAATTTCGTCGGGTTTGCCGCCGATGAGTTGCGCGATGGAAGCGCGGATGCGGTTGGGCACTTCAAAATGGGCGGAGTCCGGCATGTGGTGCGGATTCTTCTTCCATTCGAGGGCGGCTTGCACGGCGCGATGCGAGACCTTGGGCATAGGCGCCTGGCTGGCGGCATTCAGGTAGGCGGCATCTTCGATCTCAAACCATTGCTGGCGGTAATCGGTGATGGGAGAAGTAGTCGCGGCGGCCATAGGTTCTCCTGCTTCCGTTTGACGGACTACGATTGTTCTGGAGAAACGTCGATGGGCGCAACATCCAATTTGGATAGCCTGAAAGAGGCGGCAAGAACGAAAGTTCACGCGGCAGCGATACTCCGCGTAGTGGCGGTGACCCGGCCGACCGCGAGCGTCAGTTAGGGCCCCGACGTGCGTGGCGCACTCACAGCCTGGTAAAGATCCATGCGTCCATTGCCAAGATCAGGAGAGATCCAGACCGCGTGCGCCAACGACGATTCCGCAGAAGCCTCGTTGAAACTCGGGCTGACGCTTAGCAGGAGAGCAGCCGCACCGGATACAAATGGGGCGCTGAAGGAGGTTCCCCAGCCCGCACCAAAGGTGCCAAACGGGTAGGTGGTGATGATGCCTTCGCCCGGAGCCGCCACCCAAACGAGATCCGCACCATAGTTAGAAAACGTCGAGAGGGTATCATTGTTTGTGGTCGAGGCAACACCCATGACATCCGCAAGCGCGGCGGGATAGACAATTTCTTCCTTGCCGTCGTTTCCCGCTGAAGCCACGCAAATCACTTGATGGCGGGTCGCAAACTTAATGGCGTCGGCCGCCTCATGGGAATACGTTGAGAAACTGAAGCTCATATTGATCACTCTGGCGCCGTTCTGCGCCGCGAAGTAGATCGCGCGCAGAATATCCGACAAATAACCGGTACCATCGGCCTTGAATGCTTTCAGAGGCATGATGTACGCGGTGGGGGCCACGAGGTGCACGATGCCCGACACCATGGTGCCATGACCGAACGCCTGGTATTGTGGCTGACCGAGGTTGAGTGCCGATACGGGATCGAGGATCGCAGCGCTCTCTTGGTTGACCATGGCTGGTGAGGCGCCACTACCGTTAGAGGATTGGTTCACGTCCGGAAGCTCCGAAGCTGAGCCGGCGATGTTGCGTGTAAAGTCATAACCCGGAACAAGAACACTTTGAAGTACGGGATGCGTCGGATCGACGCCCGTATCAATGACAGCTACTGTCCCCGCACCACTCACGCTGAAAGTAGTTTGCGTGTCTGGTAGGCGGATAATGGAGATCGCGGGTTGGCTGACGTAGCCGTGGATGACGATTACTCCGAAGTAAACCACGGGCGTGTTGTCCCACAATCCGCTGGGCGGCGCCGCAGCGGCGGCTTGCATGACTTTCAGCAGGGCGTCTAGCTCTACATGCGTGATTCCCGGCTGACTACGGAGGGTTTGCAGAAAGGCGTTCGGATCAATGAGGTCAGGGGCAGTGACGAGGAAAAGTCTACCCAGGCTGCCGTCTAGACCGCCCGAGATCTGACAACCCAATACCAGGCAGACCTGCTGCAGGGAGGCGAGTCCGGACGGATCACGGACAATAAATCTGTTGTCGGCGGAAGCTGGGCTGCTCCACAGTCCAAAGAAAACTAGAAGGGCCCACAGCATCCTCGGTTTCATGGCTTTACCTTCTTCTTTCCTTCCCCAGAGTAGTTCACCTAGACATTGAGCTCGGTTGTCGGCTCGAACAGCTAGGAATATCCTGCGGTACTTCGACGGGCCGGCTCCAGAACCGGCAACGGAACCCTGATGCAGTTAGTTTCAGCAATTCTTATTTCTAGGCTTAAGTTGGACTCAAAGTTGAAATCCAAGTGGAACTCGCCGAACTCCTCGGCAGTTGCCTGCGCCACCCGACCCTTCCAGCCCTGAAGCGTCACTGGAACGCCAGCAAACTTCCGATCTGGCTTCGCTGAATCCAGAACTTGCCCCGTGAGCGCCAGGCGATTGGATCCCGCTTCAGGCTCGATCAAAAGATCCACTCTTAGACTCCCGGCTGCGTAGAGCAGCCTCCGACTGCCATCCTGTAAACGTCGCACGCCCGGTGGAAGGGGGTCGCGGAAGCTATCCGAGATGAGGCGGGCCACGGTCCTGAGGCCGTGTTTCAGGACGTCACGCACGAACAACGCTTCCAGGTTGCCCCAAAGTCGTTGCAGCAGGAACTTCCGTTGAACATGGGGGATAGAGTAGCGCTCGGCCAAATCCTTAATCTCTGAATTGCTATCCTCGTCAGTGATAATCACTGCGCGTCTTAGGAGACTCGGGTGAAATTCGTTAATCCTCGAAATCACCTCCGCAGCTTGCGAGCCTGAGGACTGCGGGTCAAGTACAACAGCGTCGAATTTTTTCTGCTCCATCCTCGCGAGCGTCTCTTGAACGTTCGAGGCGACTGTGCATTCAAAGCCCGCACTTCCGAGCAAAATACGCATATCGTCGCGGGCCGATGGTTCCGCCCCGACGATCAATATCCTCTGCCGCTCGCGACCGGTATTCATATGAACTCACCTATTACATTCCCGCTCCGAGTTTCTGCCTCTCTGGCAATCGCGGGAATTGGTGAAGCCATTTTTTTGCACGACCGAGGACGTTACCCTAGCTCCTGGCGCCTGAGCCGAAGTCTCTTGGGTCTTGTACGCCGTGGTCGTAGGGTTCGTATAGGATTTCTCTGCTTCGAGATCAATCAGGTAAAATACCTAATTCGAGAGCAGCAAAACCCCCGAGCGGGGCTTCGCCTGAGTCACGGGCTATTCGGAGAGCGCCGGGATAAACCGGCATGTTGTAGGGGATGAAAGAGCCCTACAGGAAAGGAGAGCAGCGCCTCTTTGCGTTAAGGAGTTCTGCCACGGCTCACAATTTTCAATGCGGCCAATGAAAAAGATGCGTTTGCAGTCAGCCTCCCCGAGACTCAAGATGCCACCATTGACGCCGGTTGCCGGAGCTATCTGCCACGACGTAGCCGGCGGAGGTGGTTTTTGGATTACGTTCAGCCAACAGACCTTCTGAGCGATGCAACAAAGGCGGCATCCAGGAAAGCTTCTCTGTCCGTTCGCGATCTCCTGATCCGAAGTTTTCTCGCGGGCGGGCTGCTCGCCTATGCCACGTCGCTCGTATTCATTGTGCTTTCACAAAATGTCGCTCCCATTGTGGGAGCAATTCTTTTTCCGGTGGGATTCGTAATCCTGGTATTGCTTGGGCTGGAACTGGCTACGGGGAATTTTGCGCTACTGCCCATGGGATGGGCGGCCGGCGAAGTTTCCTTCCTCAGAATGCTCCGGAATCTGGGCTGGGTGTATCTGGGGAACTTTGCGGGAAGTTTGTTTTACGCCTTGCTGTTCTACCTGGCGGTGACGAACTGCGGCACGGCTGGCGGTGGGGCAGTCGGCGAATTGATGAAATCGGCGGCGCAGAAAAAGACCATCGCGTATATGGCAGTCGAGCTACGCGGCTGGGAAACCGCCTTCATCAAAGGAGTCTTATGCAACTGGATGGTGACGCTGGGAGCGGTGCTGGCCATGGCTTCGCGTTCCACGATCGGCAAAGTCGTAGCGATGTGGCTGCCGATCATGACGTTTTTTGCGCACGGCTACGAGCATTCGATCGACGTGGCCCTCTTTACCACCGGAGTGCAAGTCAATCATCTCTTCCAGATTGCCGAACAAGTTGGAAAGAAGGACGCGCTTAAGGCCGGCTTAGAAAATGTTGTGAAGGCTTCGATTGGGCCCACGACATCCGAAGTTCTGCGAAGTTACGGGCTATCCATTGATCTGGAGGCTTCCCACCCCAAGATGGGCTTTTTGGTGAAGGAGGCGGCGGAACAGTCGGAAGCTATCCTTCAGCGGAATCGGTCGCGTTCCGGATGAATCCATGGCGTGGAGGCCGCGGTTCTCATCCCATCTGGCAGACGGCGTTCGATTCGTGCGAAGCGGGCCAGAAGCCCCCGTCTGGGAAGTTGCCCTTTGGGACTAGCTCTTCGTTTACAGTTCTGTGACAGAAAAGCCATATACTCCCTCCATGTGCCAACACTCTCGCCTTTTCCCCAATTTCTTTTTCGTGTTGCTGGTCCTGTTGTTCTTGGCGTCCTCTCTTGTTGCACAGGATGCGCCGCACAGCACGCAACTCCCGAACGGCAAGCTCCTTGCGGATGTTCCTGGAAATCCCCGGCCAATCAATAATCTTCCCACTGCTGTCGCACTCTCACCCGATGGCCGCTTTGCCGTGCTGCTCCACAGCGGGTTCGGCTCTTACACCTCGGGTGAGAAACAGTCTCTCTCCGTCCTGAATCTGGAAACGGACGAACTCACCGACGCGCCGGACGATCGCCTCGGCAGTAAAGCGCGTCAAACGTATTTCCTGGGCCTGGCCTTCGGGCTCGACGGCAAACAGGTCTTTGCTTCCATGGCTTCGCTCACCGATCCGCTGGGCAAGCAAAAGGGCAGCACAGGCAACGGTATCGCGGTCTACACCTTCGAGAACGGGCGCATTACTCCGGAGAGGTTCATGCCTTTGCCTCCGCGCGACAAAATCCCCGGTGGGAAAATTCGCCGCCTGGAATTCCGGGACGTTACTTATCCTGCAGGTCTCGCCATTGGTATGAGCGGAGGCGAAGAGCGTCTGCTCGTCGCGTGCAACAATTCCGATGAAGCCCTGCTCTTGAATGCCAGTGACGGCAAGATCATCCACCGCTTCGATCTCTCGACGTTCAAGCACATCCCGGCCTCCCTTCCGTATACGTCGGTGATCACCAGCGATGGCCGGCGAGGCTTCGTCTCGCTCTGGAATGCTTCCATGGTCGCGGAGTTGGACCTGCTGAAGGGGCGTGTCCGCCGCTTCATTCCGCTTCGCCAACCCACTTCGCCGCTTGCCGGCGGGTCTCATCCGACCGCTCTTCTGCTCAATCGCGACAACTCCAGGCTTTTCGTGGCCCTCACCGACCGCGACGAGATCGCGGTCCTCGACACCGCGACCGGAAAACCGGTCTCCTATCTTTCGACAAAGCTCCCGGGACAACAATACGGCGGCAGCGATCCGGAATATCTCGCGCTCTCTCCCGACGAGAAGACGCTGTTTTCCGCCAATGCCATTTCCGATTGCGTCGCTGTTTTCGATCTCTCGAACATCACGTCCGGCCAGCCGCTCCAAGCCGTCGGTTTCATTCCCACCCAGTGGTATCCCACCGTTGTCGCCGCCACTCGTAAGGATCTCCTTATTGCAAGCGCCAAGGGTGGCGGCTCCGGGCCGAATCCAAAATCCATCGGCAAAACCGCCGACGGGCGTCCCCGTTATCCGTACGCGCCAGCTATGATTAACGGCTCGCTCGCGCGCATCGCCCTTGCAGACTTGCCGGCAAATCTGGCGACGTTCACGAAGCAGGTCTCCGAAGCCAACGCCGTGCGCGGCAATGCCGACCGCGTCCGCTTCGCCGCCGGTGAGAACAAGATCCGGCACGTCATCTACATCATCAGAGAAAATCGCACCTACGACCAGGTTTTCGGTGATCTCGGCGCCGGCGATGGCGATCCATCCTTGACGATGTACGGGGAGGACATCACGCCCAATCAGCACAAGCTCGCTCGTCAATACGGAGTGCTCGATAATTTCTATGATAGTGGCGACGTTTCCGGTGATGGCCACGTGTGGTCCACTTCCGCCTCCATTTCCGATTACGTGGCCAAGACTTGGCCGATCGCCTACCGCGGTAGCGAACACACCTACGATTCCGAAGGCGCCTTACTTAGCGGCGTCTCGGCCGAAGATGAGCTTCCCGATGCCGGCGAGCCCACTGGTGGGTATCTGTGGAAGAATTTCGCCAGCCACGGAATCTCGTATCGACACTACGGCGAATACATCGTGAGCCGCTGGTGCAACACGGAGCAGGACGCAAATCCGCCAAGCTCTGGACCGCCCAAAGCCGCCGGCTTGCGCTGCTCTCGCAGCACCATCAACAAAGGCGAGGCTTTGGAAAAAAATGTAGGGGACCCGCGCGGCGGCCCGAGTCCCTACCCATGGGCCATCCCAATTCTGGCCAAGAATGTCGCTGCGGAAGTCGAACTCCGTGGCCACTTCGATCCCTTGTTTCCTGATTTCGAGGTCGCCTATCCCGACCAGCTCCGCGCTGATGAATTCCTGAACGAATTCAACAGTTTCGTTGCCTCACGCAACGCGCACCAAGACGCCATGCCGCAATTCATCCTGCTTCGTCTTCCAAACGACCACACCGCGGGTGGAACCAAGAACAAACCCAGGCCTGCCGCGTCGGTTGCTGACAATGACCTGGCAATCGGGCGTGTCGTTGACGCCGTGTCTCACAGCCCCTATTGGGACGATACTGCTTTCCTGATTCTGGAAGACGACGCTCAGAACGGCCCCGACCACATCGACTCACACCGCAGCATTGCCCTCGTCATCAGTAAGTACTCGCCTCTGCCAGCCGTGCACGGCGATACCACGACTGCTCCGTTCGTTGATCATTCTTTCTATACAACCATCAATATGGTTCGCACTATCGAGTCGCTCCTCGGCGTTCCGCCAATGAATGCCAACGACTCGCGCGCCGCGGTCATGGCCCCGCTCTTCAGCGGGTCGGGTGAGCAGCCCGCGTTCACCGCCGACTATCGCAACCGCGACAACGGCCTGATCTATCAGATGAATACCGAGGAATGGGAGGAAGGTGAGAATCTCGATTTCAGCCATGCTGATGGCGTCGACGCCGCGCTGCTCAATAAGTTCCTCTGGAGGGATCGTAAGGGCGACATCCCTATGCCTGCGCCGCAACACAGCGTCTTCCAGTGCCTGGCAAAAACCGGTGGCTGCTGATCGAGAATCGAATGAGAGAGTCGGTATTATGCGGGGCCTCGAACGATTGCAGTAACCAAACTAGCGTTTCCGTCATCCAAAATATTGATAGCTCGAAAGCGAAATGGTGATTTGAAGCGCCTAAAGGCATGGAGTATGATTGTCTTTGTGATTGGCTTTACACCAACGACCAGTGCCTCTTGTTGTCGCCGACTAAAAACGGCGAGGGCCGGCGTGTCTTGTAGAGGTGAAGAGCGAGCTTTGTAAGAAACCTTTTACTACAAGATTTTAGCCAACCCACCGCTGGAAACCCCCGGCAGGTGGGTTTTTTTATTTTTAAACTGAGGCCCATGGCGCACACATCGGAAGTCTCGTTTTCTGAGCTGGCTGCGGTTCACTCCCACAGCGGGAGTGGGCCGACGCTTGCCCCGCGGCGATTGAGCCATCTGAGGGCGCTGGAGGCGGAGAGCATCCACATTCTGCGCGAGGGGGCGGCTGAATTTGCACGCCCGGTAATGCTGTACTCGATCGGTAAAGACTCCTCGGTAATGCTGCGCTTAGCGCAGAAGGCGTTTTTCCCGGGCAAGATTCCGTTCCCGCTGCTGCATATCGACACCAGCTACAAATTTCCGGAGATGATTGAGTTTCGTGACGGGTACACGCGGCAAATTGGCGCTGAACTCATCGTCCACAAGAATCAGGCGGCCCTGGACGCCGGAGCCAATCCTTTCTCGTTGGGAACTCAGAAATGCTGCGGGCTGCTGAAGACGAAATCGCTTCTGGACGCGCTTGGGGAAGGGGGCTTCGACGCTGCGTTTGGAGGAGCCCGCCGGGACGAGGAGAAATCGCGGGCGAAAGAAAGAATTTACTCGTTCCGCGACCCGCTGGGGCAATGGGACCCGAAAAATCAGCGGCCGGAGCTCTGGAATATTTTTAACGCCCGGATTGACAAAGGAGAAAGCATCCGAGTTTTCCCCCTGTCGAATTGGACGGAGCTCGACATCTGGCTCTATATCCAAGCCGAAAATATCCCGATTGTTCCTCTCTATTTCGCGAAAGAACGCGAAGTGGTGCTGCGAAACGGCTCGATTGTCTTGATCCGCGGTGCAAAGGAGCTTTTGCCAGGCGAAACGACGCAAGTGCTGAAGTGCCGGATGCGTTCGCTCGGGTGCGTTCCGTGCACGGGAGCAATCCGTTCGGAAGCGGACTCCGTGGCGAAAATTGTCGAGGAAATGGTTTCGTTCCGGCGTTCGGAGCGCGAGAACCGTGCGATTGATCACGATGAAGAAGGATCGATGGAGCTCAAAAAGCGGGAAGGGTATTTCTAGTGATCTCCGCGACGCAGGAACCGCGCGAAAGCTTTGGGGAGTTCCTCGAACAGAGCCTGGAGATGGAGCTGCTTCGCTTCACAACGGCGGGAAGCGTCGATGACGGCAAGTCGACGCTTATCGGACGGCTGCTACATGACTCAAAGGCGGTCTACGAAGACCAACTGGCTTCGGTGAAAAAGAGCCGCATCAACCGTTCCTCGGGGCCAATCGATTTTTCGCTGCTGACGGATGGCCTGCGCGCGGAACGAGAGCAAGGCATCACTATCGACGTGGCCTACCGTTATTTCGCGACCTCGCGGCGGAAATTCATCATAGCGGACACGCCGGGCCACGAGCAGTACACGCGCAACATGGCCACTGGCGCGTCCACAGCGGACGCTGCCGTGATTCTTGTGGATGCCACGAAGGGAATCCTTCCACAGACGCGGCGCCATGCGTTCATCGCTTCGCTGCTGGGGATTCGCAATGTTCTCGCGGCGGTGAACAAGATGGATCTCGTCGACTACAGGGAAGATGTGTTTTTGGATGTTGAGCGGGATTTTTTGCAGTTGGCTCGGCAGCTCGGCATCGACTACGTACAGTGCGTGCCCATCAGCGCGCTTGAAGGAGATAACGTCGTCGAGAGAAGCGAGCGGACATTTTGGTATCACGGGCCGACGCTGCTCCAACACTTGGAGACTGTTCCTCTGAGCGCCAGCGAGGCCCTCAAAAGTCTGCGATTCCCGGTGCAAATGGTGATTCGTCCTGACGCTAACTTCCGGGGATTTGCCGGCCGCCTGGCGAGCGGAGTGATTCGCCCCGGCGACGATGTCCTGGCCTTGCCGTCCGGACAGAGAACACGAGTGCGCTCGATCGCAAGCTACGATGGCGACCTGCCGGAGGCGTTTGCTCCGATGTCGGTGACCCTGGAGTTGGAGGATGAAATCGACCTCAGCCGGGGTGACATGCTGGTGTCGCCCAAGAATGGCCCGCGAGTGTCGAGAAGATTTCGCGCCATGGTGGTTTGGCTGCACGTAAGCCCGTTGGAGGTGGGCCGGACCTATCTCGTGAAGCATACGGCCCGCCAAACAAAAATTCGCGCACTACACATTCGCCATCGTGTGAACGTCAATACGCTCGAACAGGAACACGCAACGCAGTTGAACATGAACGACATTGCCTCAGTCGAATTTGAAGCTCACGTTCCGCTTTTCTTTGACCCTTATGCCAGCGATCGGGCAACCGGCAGTTTCATCCTGATCGACACGATCTCCAACGCCACTGTCGGCGCTGGAATGATCGGAGAAGCTGCGCCCGACGGACAACGGTTAGAGGCGCCAGAACTCGTATCGCGGGAGATCGCGCAGAAACGCGTCAGTGCGCAAGAGCGCTACGAACGGCACGGGCACTACCCGGCCACCTTCTTGTTGGAGAATCAGCCTGCTCTTGCCTCGAAGTTGGAGCGGGCCCTCTTCGAGAAAGGTTTCGAAGTAGTGCATCTAGACGACGAAGCATCGCGCGGCGCGCTCCTGGACGTGGTTCGCGCAGCACAGAGGATTGGAGCCGTTTCTATTTACTCTGGCGATCCCCTCGATACCGAGATGAAACAACGCCTCCTTTCGGAAGGAAAGTTCCGGTTGCTCGACCTCTCTCGGAAAAACGAGTACGACAACGATAAAGAAGTTTTCCGGCGCGCCTTAGCGCTGGCGGACTCCTTGCGGCTCGCAAAGCCGCAAGACAATCAGGAACAGGAAGAGGTCAATTAAATGATAGTGGATCGCATCGCTGAGGAATTGGAAAGTCTCGCACCCGAGCAAGCGCTCGAAGCCGTGCTCTCGGCGAGCCCAAGCACACACATATGCCTGACCAGCAGCTTTCAAGCGGAAGACATGGTAGTGGCACATCTGCTTAGAAAGCGGATACCGGACTTGCCGGTGCTGTTTCTCGATACGGGATATCACTTTCCGCAGACCTACGAATATCGCGATCGCATGACGCGGCAGTGGTCGCTGAATCTGGTCAACGTACTTCCCGCGCAAACGGTCGCGGAGCAGGAATCAGCGTTCGGCATTCTGTACCGCGACGAACCCACACGGTGCTGCCAATTGCGCAAAGTCGAACCGCTAATGCGCGCTCTCGAGCCTTTTGACATCTGGTTTACGGGATTGCGACGAGAACAATCGCCGACACGAAAAAACCTGAAGAAGGTCGAACTACACCGGTTGCCGAGCGGGAAGACTTTGCGGAAAGTAAACCTGCTCGCCGACTGGAACTGGGAGCAGGTGTGGCAGTACGCAAACGTGAACGGAATCCCGCATCTGCCGCAATACGACGAAGGGTACCTGAGCATCGGATGCCAGCCGTGCACCGCGCTACCCTCTGATCCTAATAATCCCAGGTCCGGCCGATGGGGTGGAACGAAGCTCGAGTGCGGAATGCACACGTTCTCGATGCGAGCTGAAAGATGAACTTCCTCATCGGATTCTTCATTGGTGGGGCTGTCGGGCTAACGGGGATTGGTGGGGGGAGTTTCACCGTTCCAGCCTTGATGCTCCTCGTCGGACTCACTGCCGGGGAAGCCGTTGGAACGGCTTTCTTGTTTGCCGGAGTGCTGCGTTTGATTGCCGCTCCTTTCTATCTGCTGGGGAAACAGATTCATTCGCGCTATCTGTGGCTTCTGCTGCAGGGAGCGATTCCCGGTCTTTTGGTAGGCATATGGGCGCTTCGTTGGTTGAATCGAGACGCGGGAAACCCGGTCGTAGTCGTGTTGCTGGGTGTTGTCTTGGCAACGTCATCAAGCGTGACTTTTGTACGGCGTGTGCAAAATCCCACGTTCGCTGGGAAAAACCATCGCTGGCTTCCCTGGCTCGCTTTGCCGATCGGGATGGAGTCCGGATTCTCGTCCGCGGGCGCGGGCGCGTTAGGGACCGTTCTCCTGCTGAACTATTCGGAAATGACGCCGCCGCAAGTTGTTGGCACGGACTTGCTCTTTGGATTGGTATTGGCTGTGATTGGCAGCGCATTTCACTGGAGTTTTGGCTCAATCAACAACGCTGTGCTTCTCCAGCTTCTTGTGGGAGGCGTTCCCGGTGTGGTCGCAGGATGTCTATTGGCGCGCAGGGTTCCCGCGAACAGGCTGAAGACGGCTGTCGCTATGGTGGCTATCTTTGCGGGTTTGCAGTTGGTGTGGACCGGAAGCCGCGCGCTCGCTGAAAGGCGCGCGACGAACGCTGCCAGGATCACCGCACACGAAGGCGTCGGCCATGCACGCTAGCCACCGTGTTTTGTGGTTTGGATTCTTGGTGCGGGGTTGTGCGCCAGAAGGGACAGCTAAATGCCAGGGTCGGAACCGTCGGTACCGACGTGCGGGGCGTTTACGCTCTCAAGGCGAAGGCTGAAGACAGTGCAAAAGTATCCGGCGACGTCCGAGGTGTAAGCAACGACCCGCCTGGCTTTAAATGGACCGCGCAGCCATAACAGGAACAGAAGAAGGTAAGAAACAAGCAAGAAAGACAGATACTTGGCACCCAGCTTCAGCTCAAATCTCGGACTTGGCTCATGAGTGTGGCCGGCGAGCCGCAAATGGAGGTCCATGAGCTGAGCGACCTGCCTTTGGGTTTTGCGAAGCCACTGGATGGCCAGCGCCTTGCGCTCCTCCAGAAAAAGACGCCGGGCCTTGGGAGAACTCGAGTGGGAAATGAACTCCATATCTTCGGTCGAAAAAAGTCTATCGATTGCGGCGGCCTCGACAAAGGTGGTGTCTAGCGCTTCTCGTGCGCTTGCAAACTCCTCCAGGGTTACGCACGGAAATTGCGTACTTGTTTTTGACGACTGCATAAGAAGCCGAAGGCCGAATATCAGAATCAGCGATCCGAGGACGACGATGGCTAGCAGTCCAGTCATGGCCGTATGATCCTTAGTAAACGGGTGGACGTACGAGCAAGGACCCCTTGCGTTTTCGCGGCAAGAAGCTCGTAGTCTCGCTCAATTTTGGTTTCGGCAGGTTGCACGGGTTCGGCGTAGACGGACCACAAAGTCACGCACCAAACTCCCAGGGTGAAGAGGTACGTCGTGGGGAGCAACCCTCGCAGGAGAATTGAGAATTCATTTCCGGGCACAAACCAGAAGGCCAGATTCACTACATTCATACCCACCCAGAAGGAATAGCCAATCAACAGGCCCAGAAGATTGCGGCCCAGCGGAATGCGATATCGCAGCATCAACCACAACATCAGCAGCAGGATGCCGGCTTCGACGTAGCGAAGGTCGCGGCCCAAGGCGGCAACGGCACGAGATGGAGAACTGAACTTGCCCTGCACAAAGTTAGAAGCTGCATAGGCAACCGTGATAGCAAATACGGTTAGCAGGGCGCGCTGTGTAAGACGGCGAATACCGGGCTTGTGCCTGGTGGACCATCGAAAGATCTCTACCATGACCGCATAGCTGGCGAGAATAGTGGCGAGGTCGGCAGGCCAATATAGGGTTTCATATAACTTGGGAGCCAATGCGTTGGTCAGCAGGCCAATAATTTCCGTCAGAAGAACGCAGGTGATGTACGCGAAAAAGAGCGGGTACTTTTTCAGGAGGCCTGTCAGTGCGCTGCGAGACAGAATGACGATCTCAAGGGCGATGGCGGTCCACCAGATGAAATTGGCAAGCATAAAGAAGGGTTAACTCGCTCGCAATATACCATAAAAGGAAGAAGCGGGGGAAGGTGGGTCTCATCTTCCCCCGTGTTGGCCTTTTGGCTTGCACCTAAACTGCGACGAAGTCGACGGTCAGGAGCGGGGGTGGAAGCGGAGGAACGGGTCCGCCGCCATCTGCTAGCAAGGGCGCTTGCTGCATGAGCGAAGGCAACAACGTTGCGTTTGGAGGCGGAAGTGGAGGAACCGGTCCCCCGCCGTCCGCGGTCAACGTGTTTAGGAACGAGGGAGGCGGAAGCGGAGGAACAGGTCCCCCACCGTCTGCGGTCAACGTGTTTAGGAACGACGGGGGTGGAAGCGGAGGAACCGGACCGCCACCGTCCACCCGCTGCGTCTGCGCCGGATTACCTAGGAGTTCCTGACTGTGTTGTAAGCGGTCTGTCGAAGGCTGGATCAACGCAACAACTAACATTAACGAACTAAGAATCAGACTGCAGTCTTTACGAACGCTCATTATTATTTCTCCAATATTAGGATTTGGGCTAAAGCCCAGTTGCAAACAATGGAACCACAAAATGGGCTGCTTCAGGGGAATAACTAATTACTAGGTGAATTACTTCCTCATCACAACATGGAGTGCAATGTTATTCGGCCGATCTAAGGCGGTCAGACTGGGCGGGTGTGGAGTCGAATTCTGGAGTGGTGTTCAGAAGTGGGCGCGGAGCTCGCGGAAGGCTGGGAGGATGACGAGTTTGCCGGAGCCGGATACGACCGGCTCGTGCTCGAGCTGCCACGTGTGTTGGTGGGGGATGTACACGGCGTTCAGGCCGATCTGCATGGCGGGGTTGATGTCGCTGCGCGGGCTGTTGCCGATCATCCAGCCGTGGGCTTTCACGATTTTGTGTTTGCGCACGAGTTCACCGTAGGTTTCGGGGCTTTTCTCGGAAACGATTTCAATGAATTCGAAAAAGCCCTGCAGACCGGAACGCTCGACTTTAGCGGCTTGCTCGGCGGGTTCGCCCTTCGTGAAGAGAATCAAGCGGTGGCGTTCGGTGAGATAGGCAAGAGTTTCGGGGACGCCATCAAGGATCTTCGGCGGGGTGCGCTCGAGATCCACGACGCGGGTATGAATCTGCGCGAGCACTTCGCGCTTGGCCATGTGTTCCACGAGCTTCAGATAGGTTTCCTCGAGTGAGCGACCGAAGCTGCGGACGCCGTAGCCGTATTGGCGAATGTTTTTGCGCTCGGTTTCGTTGAGGATGTGGCGAACGTAGGAGCGCGTGAAACCGCAGGACTCCACCAGGGTGATGAAGTCTTCGATGAGCTTTTCGAAGAAGACATTATTCTCCCAGAGGGTGTCGTCGGCATCGATGAGCAAGGTGTTGCGGCGCATGTTTTCGCTAAGCCTTTTCCTTTTGCAAGAGCATCGCTCAGTGTACCAGCGCCAGCGCGTCTTGGGCGGTGTCTGCGGCCGCGGCGCGACGCTTGGTCTTCATGCGCGGCGCGCTTATGCGAAAGTGCACGGGGATCAGTTTTTAGCTTTCCCGGTGGCGAGTTTTTCGAGAATCCCGCGCGCGACGCGCTGCAGCTCGCCGAAGCGAGTCAAATAGTCTTGGAATTCGGAGTTCATGAGCTGAGCCTCCTGGGGACCGAGTTGAACACGTAGAATCATGTCACGGAGCTTGACGGGATGGGGAAGGAGCGCGTCTTCTTGGAGTTCTTCGAGAGCGGTCTTGGCGTCGTAGTGATACATAGTTTCCTCAGAACCGAGCGCTGGCATGCGAGGCGCTCACGCGGATGGATCATTGTACTCGCGAGTGGAGCTGGCGGCGAGTTGGTTGGAACGAGGAGAAAATGCTGTATGGCGTTTCCTCAGGGGCTAAACCCGATTGACAGCATCGGCTGACGTCGGGGTTAAAGATCCGACCCCCAATCAGGCGGCGGTGGCGCTGGCGGGGAGAAACTCGTAGCGTTCGATTTTGGCCGCTACTCCGACGCGGCCGTTGGCGCCAGCATCGACGCGTACGACCTGGCCGCAGCAGCGAATATCCACTTCTCCCGAGGAAGCAACTTTTTGCGGCAACGTGAGGACGAAATCGATTTGGCTGCCCACTTCGAACTTGGTTTCGGACAGAAAATACAAGCCGCGATAGCTGACGTCGCGAGTGCTGGCGCGGAGTTGCTCACTTTGCGCTTCAGGCGCAAGGACACGCATGGGCAGGCTCATCAAAAAGCGCCGCGCTTCGCGGCGATCAACTCCATCCGGCATCACGACCTCAGGGGCGGGTAGAAATCGACTCGACGCTAACACCCGCTTTTGCAAACTGCAATCTCAAAGATTAACAATTATGTCCTAGTACGCCGCGGAGGCGGTTTGGGCGTATACTCTCCTTGCCCCGCCTAAGTTGGACATGGTATTGGGTTTATGGACCGACGCGAGCATCATCGCGCACAACTACGCCTACCAGTACGGATTCGCTGGAACACTCCTTTTGGGCAAAAAACGGAGGTTTGCAAGACGCTGGATATTTCACGCGGCGGGCTGCTAGTACCGTGCCAAGACGCGCACGCGCCCGGCGTGAGACTGTGGGTGACGTTTCCTTACGATACTTCGCTGGGCCACGGCCAGCCAGAGATGTTCGCGAAAGTGGTGCGCGTGGGGCCGGCGCACAACGGCAATGGAAGCAAGGCGGCGCGCGAGGGCGCGAGCGAGCAAGCGGTGGCCTTGCACTTTGCGTTGCCGCACCATGCGGAGGGCAACGACCACGGACCCGGGAAAGAAGGAGAGCGGCGCGAGAGTCCGCGACGTACGCTGGCGCTTCCGGTTCGCGTGCGTCTCGAACACGTTCCGTGGTTTGAAGAAGCGATGACCATGGACGCGTCCGCGCACGGCCTGCGTTTTCTGGGCACCCGCGAATACCAGGAAGGGGATCGTTTGCTGGTTTCGTTTGAACCCACGGCTTCGGCTCCCTGGCCAACTGCTTCGGAAACAGCTGCTCGTGTTCTGCGAATTCAGGCCAGGCCGGACAGCGCGGCGCTGGCAGTCACGATTGTTCGCGAAGCGTGATTTCTCTTGGTACGCTTGCCGATTCTTTTCGTCCCGCAAAAACGATGACAAACACCAAAACGGCTCATGAGTCCCGCAATTTTTTTCTGGAAGGGCCTGCGGGGCGGCTGGAAGCGATTCTGTGGAAGCCAGCCGCGAAAACTCCACTGCCTTTAGCGACGCTGATCTGCCATCCGCATCCGTTGTTTGGCGGGACGATGCACAACAAGGTCGTGTACCAAGCGGCGAAATCGCTCGATGCGCTTGGTTTGCCGGTGCTGCGATTTAATTTTCGTGGCGCAGGAATGAGCGCCGGGACACACGACCGCGGGCGGGGTGAGCAGGGTGACGTGAGCGCCGCTCTCGATTTCTTGGCCGAAGAATTTCCGGGCGTTCCACTATTGGTGGCCGGTTTTAGTTTCGGTTGCTGGGTTGGCTTGCGGGTGGGCTGCGCGGAGCAGCGCGTGCGGGAGCTGATTGGGCTTGGCACGCCGGTTAACAACACGGATTTCTCGTTTTTGCGAAATTGCGAAAAGCCAAACCTATTTGTGCACGGGGCCCATGACGAGCATGGAGAGATTGGCAAGGTGCAGGCGTTGGTGAAATCCTTGCCGGGAGAGAACCGGTTGGTCGTGATTGCGGGCGCGGATCATTTCTTCGCGGGGAAGCTGGACCAGGTTGATGAGGCGATTTGTGGTTGGCTGAAGGGACGGCACCCGGAGATTGCAACGGCGGCTTTGTGAATGCTCACGGTGCGAATCAAGCGCCCGCCACGGCCGGCGGCCGCTACAGCGGTTCTGGGCGGGGTCGGTCGTGCGGTGTTGAGATTGCGCCAAGTAGAGGTGCAGCCGTGCCTGCCTGCCGCAGGCGGGCTGTGCCCCTCCGAGGATCAGGCAGTTTCGCCGCGGCTGAAAAGCTTGCTGAATTCTTCCACCGTAGCCGGCGGGACGCCGACGAGACGTGCGTTGGCTCGCACGTGTTCCGGGTGCGACATACCGACCAGCGCGGTGGTGATTCCGGGCGAGCACCGCACGAATTGTAAAGCGCGTTCGGCGTCGCATTGCAATCCCAGAGCCTCCGCCACGAAGGCCGGCAGGTTGCGCGCGACTTGGCCCTGGAAAAGCGAAGCGCTGGCGATCAGTGTGATCCCGAGCTCGCTGGCGGCTTCCATAACCGTTTTCACATTGCCAGCAATTGTCTGGTTGCCGAGGGTCAGCGCCTCGGTCATCGCCAGATTGAAAGGGATCTGCACGAATCGGAAATGGTGTGTTTCACCGGCAATGTCGCGGGCGAGTTGCTCGAATTCCGCGAGCTGCATGGATTCCCGCGCGGTGGCTTCCTGGCGGAAGCCGTTCCAGGTGGCCATGCCGTAGAATTGAATTTTGCCGGCGGCTGCTGCTGACTCCAAATAAATGAAGGCGTCGCGTACGCGCTCGAGGAAATCCGGTCGTGATACCTCGCTAAGTTGCGTTTCAGGATTGTGCAGATGGTAGACGTCAATGGAGTCCACGCCGAGATTGCGCAGGCTCCGGTCGAGCTGGTTTTCGAGGAAGCGCGCGCTCATGCAATGGCTACCTTGCACGATTTCATCGGGCTTGAAAATTCCCGGCTGAATGTACTCGCGATAGAAATATTCGTTGGGGTCCGAGGGCATGGAACCATCGGGGGTGAGATAGCCGCCTTTGGTGCACAGGATGAATTCGTCGCGCGCGAAGCCTTTTTGCGCAAGTTGCTTGAGGGCGGAGCCGATGCTGCGCTCGCTGCGTTGGAAACGATAGTTGACGGCCGTGTCGATAACGTTGAGGCCATTCTCGACGGCGGCGATGACGGAGGCGGCGTAGGTGCCGTCGGTTTTGTCGTCGGGCTGGCCGAGGTAGGTGCCGATGCCCAGGGAAGAAAGCGTCAACCCGTGGGCTTCACGAAAGTGTCCGGGGGCTGCGAGGCTCCGGAATCGATCGGCGTACCGTTTGGTGCTTTCAGCGGTGGCGTGCGAATTCATTCGTGTGAAACTCGCTAGTATCTTTGCGGAAGAATGAGTATAGCAGAAGGTTCGCCGGCGACCGTCGGTACAGATGTCTCATTTTGCATCCGGACACAATGCTATCGAGCATTCTGGAGGGCAGTCTTTCTCCCGGTATGATGAAATTGCAGAAGAATGATGAGCAGCTCATATCCATCGTTGGCCGACCATAGGCGCTCGCCTGCGCTTGGCGGCGTGTTACTTCTCGCGTTGCTGGTTTATTGCAACACGCTGCTGAACGGCTTCGTCTACGATGACCACTTTCAGGTCGAACAAAGCCCTTACGTGCATAGTTTCAAGTACGTGGACAAAATTCTCACCACTACGGTCTGGTCCTTTCAAGGATTGGAAGGGAAGACGAATTACTACCGGCCGCTCATGATCCTTGGGTTCCTGGTCTGTAACAAGGTGTTTCAAGCGTATCCCTTCGGATTTCATCTGGTCAACGTGCTACTGAACTGCGTGGTGGTGTGGCTCGTATTTTTGGCATGCTCGACGCTGCTCCTGGACGAGATCGTCGCGCTAGTTGCGGCTGCGATTTTCGCACTGCACCCCATTCACACGGAAGTTGTCGCCTGGGTTGCCGCAGTGACCGAGCTTGAGATGGCGATCTTTTATCTCGCATCGTTTATTTTTTTCCTGCGGCTGGATTCCTTGCCGCCCAAAGAAAGGAGAACGAGCGGAATTCTCATGTGCGCCTGCTTTGCGCTGGCTTTGCTTTCGAAGGAGCAGGCCGTGATCCTTGCCGTGCTCACGACCATCTACGAACACTTCTATCGTTCAGACCGCGAAACCACCAATTGGAAAACCAAAGTCTATCGCTACGGCGGATTTTGGATCATTGCGACTGTATATCTCGTGTTCCGCGTTACCGTTTTGGGCGGCCTCGCGCCCGTGCGTCAACATGCAGACGTTAGTTGGCCGCAAGCCTTTCTGTCTGCATTCGCCTTGGTAGGTCAATACGTCGCGAAGCTTTTTTGGCCGTACCCTTTGCTGGCGTTTTATGTATTTCGCAAGAGTGTTGCGCTTAGCGATCCGCGCGTTTTGGCGGGGATCGGCGTTGGTGTTGTGGCCGCGGCGCTCTTCATCTACCTTTGGAAGCGCGCGCGAAATTATTCCTTCTGGGTCATTTGGGTCGCACTGACACTCGCTCCGGTTTTGAACGCTCGCTGGATGGCCACGAATGTCTTTACGGAACGCTATCTCTATTTGCCATCTGTGGGATTCTGCGCGTTATTGGCGGGGGGATTCGTATTCTTATTTCGTAGATTCGCTGCCGGCATCCCGGTCTTACGTTGGACATTGGTGACAGCGGCAGCCATTCTTGTTGTTCTTTCGGCGGGCGAGATCATTGCCCGCAACCGCGATTGGCGCGACGATTTCACGCTTCTGAGCCGGACGCTCGCCGTTGAGCCGCATGCCTCTTACATGAGGTCGGATTTCGGCGTGCTGGATTGGAATTCGCATCGCCAAGCGGAAGCGGAGCATGAGTGGCGGCTAGCGCTTGCGGACCAGCCTGACAATGCGGTCGCGCTTTCGAACCTTGGAATGGCGATGCTCGAAAAAAGGCGCTACCAAGACGCAGAGACGTATCTTCAACAGGCCATCGCATTGCGGCCACGCTTCGCCGCGCCGCACATCCATTTGGGTGGAGTCTATGCCGCGGAGGGCGACAACGTCCGCGCCGAAGCAGAATTGCGCCGCGCCGTTGAGATTTACCCGCTAAGTACGCAGGCGCGCAACGCGCTGGGGAAATTTTATCTCGATGCGGGGAACCTAGCGGAAGCGGAGGTCCAATACCGAGCCTCTGTAGAGAGCCTGCCGAATCCGGAAGCTTGGGACGAATTGGGCGATATTTACCTGCGCGAGGAGGCTCCAGGAAAGGCCGAAGAAGCGTGGCGTGAGGTTGTACGGTTATCGACCTTCGACGGTCACGCGCACGTCTCCCTCGGCAACGTTTACTTTACAAGCGGTCGGGAAGCCCAAGCCGAAAAGGAATACCGGATCGTTTTGCTCTTGGACCCCAATAATGCGGACGCTCTCCGAGCCTTGCGAAAACTCCATCCGGAAGAGTTTCCCGCCGCACGGCATTGATTCAAACACTTAAGATTACGCGATCGGTGTGAGTTGCAATCGCATCGGATCGAATCCTACTCGGCAGAAGATGATCCGCGAGGCGCAAGCAGGCGCGAGCATCCGCGCATGATTCTGCGGTACGGCCAATCCTTCTCACGAAAGAAGATTTCACCCTCGCGGGGATTACTGTAATACCAGCGCGCCACCAGCCACAAATGCTCGCTGAGCGTATCTTTTCTTGGTGTGACAGCTGACGCAGTGTTTTCTTGCGATTTAGCCGCGGGGCCTTCCAAGTATTCGCGAAAGATGTGTTCGGCGGAACGCGGCTGGCCCGCGATTTCAGCGAAGCGCACGAAAGTCGGCTCGGTGAGCCAGCCGCGGCGGAGTGCGAAGACCGCGATGGTTTGCTCTTCGGCGCTACGTTGGAGGATGACGGCGTTCAAGTCTTGGATGCGGCGCGGTAGTTCAGGGGAGCCGCGCAGGGCGTCGTCGAGCTTCTCGATTTTTTTATGTAGGGCGGCCGCGCGCTCGAAATCGAGCTGTTCGCTGGCGCTCTCGCGTTCCAGCTCGAACGAATTGCGCAGGGAGCCGCCGCTGGTGTCCAGGAACTGCACCAGCCTTTGCACCTCGACGTCGTAGTCCTCCTTCGTGCAGCCCGCAAAACATGGAGCCAGGCACATTTTCATTTCAGAGTACATGCACCCGGGGAAGGAAGGATCGCGGCGAATCTTGATCTGGCAGCGGCGGACCTTGAAAAAATCGAGGGCGCTGCCGGCGAAGGCTTCGGCCGAGCGCCGCGACGCAAAAGGGCCATAGTAGGCGCCGGCAGTGGGTGCGCCGGAGTCATCGACAGCGATGCGGCGGGTGACGTAGCAGCGCGGATACGCGTTGCGCAGGCTCACCTTCAGGACGGCAGGAGGACGCAGCCGCAGCATGTTTGGGTAGCGCTTAGGGAAATGCTGCTTGGCGTGGAGATAGTAGGTGAAAATTTGCTCGAAGCGCGAGCCGGTCAGGCGATAGCCAATGCCGCGCGCGACTTCGCGGAGGTTCAGGCGCTTACTTGTGGGATCTGGCGGGCCGAGCAGGCGCTGCAAACGGCGGCGCAAATCTTGCGTGCGGATGAGCAGCGGCTCGGCAGTTTCATCTCGCAGTTCGATCAAGCAAACGGCGGGTCGCGGCGGGAGCGTGGTGAAGAAGTCGTCGGCGCAGGCGAGATCGAAGGGGAGACCGCAATTCAGTTCCAGCACTGTTTCAGGATACTACGCGGCTCAGGACTTCAGAACCCAGGAGGAGATAACCAGGCGCTGGATTTCGCTGGTGCCTTCGTAAATTTCGGTGATGCGGGCGTCGCGATAGGCGCGCTCGACAGGATACTCGCGGCTGTAGCCGTATCCGCCGTGGATTTGGATGGCTTTGTGCGTGACGCGCGTGGCCATTTCGCTGGCGAAAAGTTTGGCAATCGCGGCATCCATGCTGAAGCGCGCACCGGTGTCTTGCTTCCACGCGGCTTTGCGCACCAGCAAGCGAGCGGCGTCGATTTCGGTGGACATGTCGGCAAGCATGAATTGGATCGCTTGGAATTGGGAGATCGGATGACCGAAAGCCATGCGCTGCTTCGACCAGACTAGAGCGGCTTCAAACGCGCCTTGAGCGATGCCGGTGGCTTGCGCGGCAATGCCGATGCGGCCGCCATCGAGAGTGGAAAGCGCGACTTTGTAGCCTTCGCCTTCGTTGCCGATGCGGTTGGCAGCGGGAACTTCGCAATCCGTGAAGACCAGTTCGCAGCAGGCCGTAGCGTTGATGCCAAGCTTTTTTTCTTCCTTGCCGACTTTGAAGCCGGGCGTGCCTTTTTCCACGACGAGAGCAGTGATTCCTCTTTCGCCTTTGGGCGGATCGGTGTTCACGTACACGATAGCGGCGTCGGCAGCGCCGCCATTGGTGATCCATGCTTTCGTTCCGTTGACGACGTACGCGTCGCCTTTTTTCGCGGCTTTGGTTTGCAATGCAGCGGCGTTGGAACCGGCTTGCGGTTCGGTGAGCGCGTAGCAGCCAATTTTTTCCCCGCGGGCGAAGGGAAGAAGGAATTTTTTCTTTTGCGCGTCAGTGCCGAAGCGATGGATCGGATCGCAGTAAAGCGAATTTTGCACGGAGAGGATTACGCCAGTGGAGGCGCAGCAGCGGGAAATTTCCTCGATGACGATGCTGTAGGCGATGTGATCGAAGCCGGCGCCACCTTCGGCTTCCGGGAACGCAATCCCGGTCAGCCCGAGCTCGGCGGCTTTTTTGAGCGTGTCGCGGGGGAAGCGCCCGGTTTCATCGAGCTCTTTCGCGAGCGGCTTTACCTCGGATTCGGCGAATTCGCGGACGGTCTTCTGAAGGAGCTTTTGTTCTTCGGTGAGTTCGAGATTCATAGCCGTTAGAAGGTGTCTCCCATTCTAACCTTGCAGCGGTGTTTGCGTTGAGGTCCTTCACCTATCTTTGTCGGATCGTTTCAGGACGACGCTCGCGCGTGCGCTTTCACGAGGACAGTGCGGCACGTAAACGTTGATAGGTGGTCTTCAAATCTTCGGGGTGCACGCGGGTTTCGCCGGTGACAGTCATGAAATTGGAATCGCCAAACCAGCGGGGCAGGACGTGCAGATGCAAGTGGCCGGCAACGCCGGCGCCTGCGGCGCGGCCCAGGTTCATGCCCAGGTTCATGCCGTCTGGTTTGTAATTCTTGCTAAAGACGGTTTCCACACGCTGGGCCAGGCGCATCATTTCGCTGAGCGCCTCGGGATCGACGGCGCTTAGGTCTGCTACGTGAGCGTACGGAACGATCATCACGTGGCCGGAGGTGTACGGATATCGATTGAGGATGATGAAGGCTTTCTTGCCGCGATAAACAACTAGTGTTTCGGAGTCGTCTGTGCGTGTGGCAGCTTCGCAAAAAATGCAATCAGGCTGTGCGCCGCTTGCTGCTTCTTTCATGTATTGGTAGCGCCAAGGAGTCCACAGGTAGTCCATCAGCTCGCTTTGCCTCGCAGGTTGCGGCTCCAGCATATAGCGCAAGTTTTGTTGCGGCAAATGATGGTAGTGAATGGCCAGGGTCCTTGCCCAGCCTCGATTGTTGCCGTATTTAGTCGTAGTGCCTACGGCTTGAACGCGGCGGCCAGGGGCCGCACTCCAAAAAAACGCCGGCAAGATGCCGGCGCCACACCGAGAGATTGTGTCCGCGGTTAGCTGGAAGAGGGAGCGGAGACGGAGGCGCCTTCGCCGTCGGCGGTGTTTACAAAGTCTTTCAGCTCTTTACTGGGCTTGAAGAAGGGGATCTTTTTTGCCGGCACTTCTACTTTTTCCCCGGTTTTGGGATTGCGCCCCACCCTGCCGCGGCGCTCGCGAGTGCGGAAGCTGCCAAAGCCGCGAATCTCGATTTTTTCGCCCTTTTGCAGCGCGCCGATGATGCTGTCGAAGATCGTTTCGACAATAGTCTCGGATTCCTTGCGTGCGAGTTCGGTTACGCGCAGAACCTCTTCGATGAGGTCGGCTTTCGTCAATGTGGGTTGCTTGGTCATCGTCCCGTCGCCTCGTTGCCTAGCTTGAGAATGGATCGTCGCTCTGCTCCTTCGCGGTCACCTTGGCCCATGATGCCAAACGGCTTAGAGCAGCAGCGTCATCTGATGTGCCCCTCTTCCTATCACTAAAACGACCCGCAGGTAAATGAAATTATGCCGCCGCCCTTGGCCCACCTTGCTGCTCTGGAACCCTTAGCGTGCCGAAAGCTTGGACTGGATGGCGTCGCCGATGGTCGCCGTCGATGAGGACTTCGTCGTCGACTTGTACTGTTCGATCTCCCGCCGCTCCACCTGCTTGACGGCGGCGCGATAGCTCAAGCCGATGCGGCGCGTTTCCGGGCTGATCTTGATGATTTTGAAGTCGTATTCCTTGCCAGGCTCGAGAGGTCCGGCACTTTTCAAGGGTCCGGTGGTGGTGCGATGCATGGACGCGCCCTCGTCGCGCCGGCGTTTATCCTCGATTTCGGTGTTGTGGCAAAGCGCTTCGATGTTCTCGCCGAGTTCCACAAAGGCGCCGAAGGTGGCGATGCGCGAAACTTTGCCTTTAACGAGTTGTCCGACTTTGTGAGTCTTGAACCAATCGCCCCAGATGTCGTTGACCTGCTTGATACCGAGGGAGACGCGGCGATTCTCCGGGTCGATCTTCAGTACCTTGGCGGTGACCGGCTCGCCCTTGCGGAAGACTTCGTGCGGATTCTTCACGCGCCCGGTCCAACTGACGTCGCCGACGTGCACGAGGCCGTCAAAGCCGTCCTCGATCTCCACGAAGGCACCGAACTCCGCGATATTGCGCACTTTCCCGGTGACCACCGTACCGACCGGATACTTTTCCGCAATCTGCAACCACGGATCCGGCAGGGCCTGCTTCATGCCCAGGGAAACACGGCGGTCGCTGGGCTTGATGTCTAGAACAACGACATCGACTTCTTCGCCGACCTTCACCAGCTTGGAAGGATGCGTGACCTTCTTGTTCCAGCTCATTTCGGAAACGTGCACCAGGCCTTCGATGCCTTGCTCGAGCTCGACGAAAACGCCATAGTCCACGACGCCGACGATTTTGCCGTGGACTTTGCCGCCCGCCGGATATTTTTCCGCGGCGTTCACCCACGGATCGGGCGACAGCTGCTTAAGTCCGAGCGAGACGCGCTGCTTTTCCTTGTCGAACTTGAGGATGATGACGTCGAGCTCCTGCTCCGGCTTTACTACGTCGGAGGGATGCTTGACGCGGCCCCAGCTCAAGTCCGTGAGGTGCAGCAAGCCGTCTATTCCTCCGAGGTCGACGAAAGCGCCGTATTCCGTCACATTCTTGACGTGCCCGTGCACTACCTGGCCTTCGGTCAGCGTTTCCATCAGCGCGGCGCGTTTGGCGTGCAGCTCTTCTTCGAGCAGCGCGCGGCGGCTGACCACCACGTTGCCGCGGCGGCGATTGAGCTTGGTGATGCGAACCTGAATTTCCTGGCCCAGAAGGTTGTCGAGGTTTTGCGTCGGGCGCAGATCGAATTGTGACCCAGGAAGAAACGCGCGCACACCGACATCAACCACCAGACCGCCCTTGATGCGGTCGACTACTTTACCGGTGACGGTGTCCTTAGCTTTGAAAGCGGCGTCGATGCGCTCCCACGTCCGCCGGCGCAGCACCTTTTGGTACGAGACGATGATGTAGCCTTCCTTCGTCTCGCCGGTGCGCTGCACTTCAATCGTGGCATTGGGTTCCGGGCGCGGGATGTCCGTTTCAGAAAACTCCACCGCGGGGATCAGGCCTTCCGTTTTCTGCCCGAGGTCAACGACCACGCCTTGCTCGGTGTACGCCACTACCTTTACTTCGATAATTTCGTTTTGCGACGCGGTTTCCGCCGGCTCGCCGTACTGCTCCATCAACTTGCTCATCTCTTCGGAGCCGGCGGCTTCTTCGGCGGCAGCGGCAGCTTCGGCATCGACGGGAGCTGCGGCTTCTTTGCCGTGCGATTCCTGCGCGACAGCTTGCGGCGCCGGCGCTGCGGCATCCTTTAGGCGCGCATCGCCGTCCGCCTGCGGAACCGGACCAGCCGTAGCTTCGTCCTTAGCCGCGTTCACTTCGGCTACGACTTCACTGGCGCCGGCGTTTGCAGGATTTCCGTCGTTCTTTTCGTTTTCTGTTTCGGAGTCTTGTGCGGGAGCGGCTGCCGCCGCGGTTGACGGGTTGTCATGGTCAGGAAACATGGTTGATGGCCTCCGGGAAATAACTTCCTTAAGTCGATAAAATTCCTTGCGATGGCCCAATAGGGGTTTGTGCAAGGAGGTTAACCGCCGAGCGGTCACCGAGGACAATGATGCTGCGGGCGTTGGAAACGCTGCAACGTCAAAATGATACGCGCCGCCTTCGCCTCGTGTCAATGAACCGCGAGGGGGCTTGCCGCGACTTCATGCTCGTGCGCGGCCGGTTTGGCGGACTTCGCGGCGAAAGTCGGGGGCGAATACTTCAACGGTGCGGCACATTTCATAAAGGCGCGAGCGCATGCGCGCGCCGATGCGATCGGCTAGGGCATCTTCGCGCACCGCGACGCGCTGGCCTCCCGGCAAACGCGGCGCGGGTTCGGCGTTCGGCGCTTCATCAAAGTAGTTCGAAGTCAGAATCGTGACGCGCCGGTCGTTGTAACGGGCGTTCAGCACCAGGGCGATGATGTCGAGTACCCACGCGGAGGGTTTGCTGGCGCCCAGGTCGTCCAGCACTAAAACTTCGACATTGCGAATCGGTTCCAGAATGCTCATTTCTGTGGATTCGCTTGCGGGGTTGTAGCTGGCCTGGATTTCCTTCAGCAACTCGCGGTAATCGCAGAACAGGCCGGCGTGTCCGCGACGAATCAACTCCTTCAGAGACGCGACGGCGAGATGCGTTTTTCCGACTCCCGACGGGCCCATCAACAACAGGCCTTTTTCTGCGGAACCCGGGTAATCGCGCACGAATCCCTGGGTCAAAAGATTCGCCTGCTTCAACGATTGTGAGTGCTGGGCGGTCCAAGTCTTGCCGTCGGTGAGGTCAGTAACGTAGCTCTCGAAATCGCAGTGTTCATAGCGTTTGGGGATACGCCCCCGTTCCATCGCGCGAGAGGAGCGTTCTTCCATGCCGCAATCGCAAGCCGCGGCGACGTTGCCGCGGGTACCGTCAGTTCGCGGCACCAGCTTCCATCCGGTTCCTCTGCACAACGAACAATTTTCAAGAGCCATGTGTGTGCGCTGAATTCCGCGTGTCCAATGCAAAGCATACGAGCGAGCGCGCCTGGCGGCAAGTCGCATGCATTGGGAAAACTGTGGAAGGCTTCGCAGCAACTGCACCACGTAACGCCGGGCTTGTCCTGAGCTGCGAAGGGCATCCTGCCGGCGCTTTTGCCAACAGGCTCCCGCGCCCCTAGCCTTCTCTTACGGGAACTCGAACAACTCGCGGATTGCTGCGCACGATAGCATGGCGCTGTGGGCGCTCTTCATTTCGCGACGCCACGCGCGACAACTCCTGCTGCACGACGTGCGCAAACTCCTCCATCTGGCGCTCCATCTCGATCATCTTTTCGCGCATGTTCAGGATGATTTCGACGCCCGCGAGGTTCACGCCCATGTCACGAGCGAGCGTCAGGATAACGTCCAGGCGCTCCAGATCGCTGTCGGTGTAAAGGCGCGTGTTGCCTTGCGAGCGCGAAGGTTTCAGCAATCCGACGCGTTCATACAGACGCAGCGTCTGGGGATGCAGTTTGTAGAGCTCGGCCACGGCGCTGATCATATAGCCGGCCTTGGCTCGCTTTTTTGTTCGCGTCGCCATGGTTACACGCCAGCCTTAGTGAATAAGTCTTTCCGCGGATCGGCAGGCTCCACCGCTTCGAGCTCTTTCATTAATTTGCGCACGCGCTCGTCAGTTGGTTTGGGTACGATCACTTGGATTTCCACGTACTGATCGCCCCGCGAGCCGTTACGCGCGGTAGGCATGCCTTTCTCGCGCAGCCTCAGCGTGCTGCCGCTATTAGTCCCCGGCGGGATTCTCACCAACGAGCGGCCGTCAATCGTGGGCACTTCGATTTTTGCGCCCAGCGTGGCTTCGCTCACCGTGACCGGGACTTTAGTGTAGATGTCGTTGCCGCGCCGCTCGAAAAAGGGATGCGGCCTTACCTCTACGCGCAGATACAGATCGCCCGGCGGCGCGCCCATCGTCCCGGAGTTGCCTTTGCCCGGAACACGCAGGCGCGCACCGTTGGCCAGTCCCGGCGGAATCCTCACGTCGATCGTTTCCGTGCGGCGCACGCGCCCTTCTCCGCCGCAGGTCTTGCAGGGCGTACGAATCTTTCCGGTGCCGCCGCAACGCGTGCATGGAACGTTGAAGCGCATCTTGCCGGCAGCCTGTTGGACGGTTCCGCTGCCGTGGCAAACCGGGCAAGTCTGCGGCGAGCCGATCGCGCCCGTGCCGTGGCAGGTTTCGCAGGTGTCGAGCCGCGTAATCTGTAGCTTTTTTACCGCTCCGCGGACGGCATCCCAAAAATCAATTTCGATCTGGTAT
>Ga0137418_10000765_pt1 | contig 29368 bp, 25 predicted proteins | sample CZODoug3_1_2_16f_FD_122242 | JGI IMG/M metagenome (GOLD analysis project Ga0137418, IMG submission 122242) | Vadose zone soil fungal communities from Angelo Coast Range Reserve, California, USA - CZODoug3_1_2_16fungal (Hybrid Assembly) | ecosystem: Environmental > Terrestrial > Soil > Vadose... | reverse complement strand
GCACGGCGTGAATCCGCACGACCGGCTCAAGGCGCGGCAATCGGCGCAGATCATCGCGGCGGATCGCGGCGTTACCCTCACCGGCTTGCCCAAGTACCAGCCCCGAAACAACATCATCGGAGGGATTGGAATCGTCAAGTTGGTTTTCTTTCTCATCGTTGTCGTTGTCGTCTTGATCAACGCGGCACGCCGTGGCGGCGGTCCGGGCGGCGGCGGTGTGGGCGGTCTTTGGTGGCTGGCACTCCTCGCCAATTCCATGTCGAACCGTGACAGCAGTGGCAGTCGAGGCGGATTCGGCGGCAGTTCTGGTGGCTTTGGTGGCGGATTCGGTGGCTTTGGCGGCGGTGACAGCGGGGGTGGCGGCGCTTCTGGCAGTTGGTAGAAAACAGCCGGTCGAAAGCTGTGTCTTATGACGGGTGGCTATGACATATGACGAAAGATGAGTTGCTCCAACAATTCGTGACTCTAGCCAGGAATGCGGTGGGCGACAACCTGGAGTCCGTTGTTCTTTACGGATCGACCGTTCGCGGCGACGCTCAGGCTCCTTTTTCGGATCTGAACCTGCTTTGCGTGGTGCGTTCGACAGCCCGCGTGGAGCTGGAAAAAATGGCGACTCTGGTGAACTGGTGGTCCCAGGGCCAGGGGCAGCGCTCACCTCTGATCTTTACCGCCGACGAACTGCGCCGCTCGGCCGACGTTTTCGCCATCGAGCTGCTCGATATGCAGCGTGCCCACCGCGTGCTTTACGGCGCCGAAATCATCGCCAGCATTCCCGTGCCGATGAATCTGCACCGCGTGCAGGTCGAGCACGAGCTGCGCACGCTGATTCAAAAACTCCGGCAGCACTATCTCCATGGCCCGGCGGAAGAGGCTAGTCTTCGTACCGTTCTGGCCAAGTCCCTCTCCAGTGTTGTAACGTTGCTGCGACATGCCCTCATTGCCATGGATCACGACGCGCCCATTGACCGTTATGATCTGCTCAATCAGGTGCACAAGCACCTGGGCGTTAATGTGCACGCGCTGCAAGCGGCGCTGGAACTGCGCAAGCCTGCCAGCGCGAAAGGAAACGTAGGCTCTCTCTACGGAAATTACCTGGAAGTCTTGGAACACATCTGTGACCAGCTCGATCGGGTCCTGCCGAAGAAAGAGTGGCAGCGGGTCGGGGAATGAAGAAGAGCGAATCTAGTTCGATCATCACTTTTGAGGTGAAATGAAAATGGGTAAAACACTCATCGTCGTCGTAGTTCTCCTAATCGTTGCGCTTCTTGTAGGCAGCTGGTTTGTCGGTATTCGTAATCAAATGGTGACCAAACGAGAGACCGTCAACGCGGCATGGTCGTCGGTGGACATCGCTCTGCAACGCCGTTCTGACCTGATTCCTAACCTTGTGGAGACCGTGAAGGGCTACGCCGCGCAGGAAACCACCATCTTCACGGAGATTGCCAAGGCTCGCTCCGCGCTGATCGGCGCAAAGACACCTACCGACAAGATTGCCGCCAACGGTGCTTTGGATTCCGCGCTGAGCCGCTTGTTGGTGATTACGGAGAATTATCCGCAGCTGAAATCGAACGAGAATTTCCTGCGCCTACAAGATGAGCTGGCAGGCACGGAGAACCGAATCGCCCAGGAACGCCGCAGCTACAACAACACCGTGCAGGATTACAACACCTACATTCAACTTTTCCCGAACAGCGTCATTGCGGGTATGTCAGGGTTTGCCAGGAACGATGCCTACTTCAAGGCCGACGAGGGTGCGAGGACGGTTCCGAAGGTCAATTTCAATCCTCCGGCGCAAACGGCCCCAGCGGCGACTCCGGCTCCAGCTCGTTAGGTTCAGCAAAGTGAGAAAGGCCCGCCGGAAGCGGGCCTTCTTCTTTTCGGCTCTGCGCGCCACGGCAGGATCCGAGCTACGGGAGGATCGTTACGGGAGAATCAAGGAACCGCCCTCGGGTACATTGGTTTCGTAGCGCAACCCGCGCAGCATATAAACCACCCGCAGCCGATTCGCGAGCCCCGGAGCCGGGTCGCCGCCCATGGTTCCGTTGTTCACGGAGATATTCAACTGATTTCCCCGCACCATGCCATTGAGTTGGCCGGTCACATCCCGATCTCGACCCTCGGCGCCCCAACTCGCCTGGAGCACACGGAGCTCGTTCATCGAGCGTCCCGGCCAGAAGCGGTGATAATAGTCGTCATCGTCGTCGTCCCGGTCGCCTCGGCCTCCCTGGGCCGTGTCCATGGGCAAGCTGAGCAGGTCATTGTCGTTGACAAAGGCCCGCGCCTGCCGTCCGTTGTAAATATAGAACACCGTTAGTACTTTACGGTCTCCAGGCGCCGGATCGGCCCGCATGGAGTTGTGGTCGACCCGCATGTTCAGGGTGTCATTCTGAATCCGCGAGTTGAGCAGCTGGGTGACATCCGCGAAGCGATAGTCTGCGCCGTACTGCGCGCGCGTGATTTGAAGACGACCCTGGTAGTAGTCGGTATCGCCCGGCAACGTGATCACGTCTTTTTCATGCACTCTGGCGTGCGCGGCACGGTTGTTGAAGGAGTACCAGACGTCGAGCCACTTTTCCTGGTGTTCCGCGGGATCGCCGCCCATACTGTCGTTGGTCACGCGCAACTGAAGGGTGTTCCCGCGCACCAGGGACGCCAGCCGGCGCGAAACGTCGAACTCGCGGGTGCCTGTACCATATTCCGCCCTTTGAATCGCGAGCGCCCCGTTGCCCATCTCTGTTCCTGGACCGGGGCCGCCATTCCAGCTGCCCGCTCCTGGCAGATTGAGCGTCTCGCCATCCCGCAGCGTTACCTGAGCGGGAACGCCGTTGTAAGTGTAGTTGACGACAATGTGCTTGGCGTGGCCTTCGTCCGGATCAACGCCAACAGTGTCATAGGCAATGCGTAGGGTCAGCTGGTTGTTGCGAACCATCGATGCCAAGCGTGCCGTGACATCGGCCATGTGCCGCCCACCGTACTGCGCGCTGGTGATCTGCAGTCCCTGTCCGTAGCCATAGCCGCCGGCCACGCCGACGTAGAGATGGACTTGCGACGAGTCTACAAAGGTCATCTGCCGAATTTGTCCGCGGGCATCACGTACCTGTAGGCGCAGCTCCTTCTGATGCCCTTCCGCTGGATCGGCATCGAGCGAATTATGGCTCACGCGAAAATCGAGCACGCCATCCCGAACCAGAGACTGGACGCGTGGGGTGACGTCCACAAATCTGTGCCTTGTTCCATACTCTGCGCGAACAATTTGCACGCTATCCTGGGCCGCAGCGGTCGCGATCAATAGCGTTAGAAGGAATGATACAAAAGCGGCTGTACGAATCATTGTGTTCATGAAAGAGTCTCCTTCAATTTCAGGCTGCTGCACCTCTACGGCGGAGGTTGGGCGACACGGAAAATCGTGCTCGCAATGGCGTGAGAAGAATAAGCCAGGACTCCTCTGCAAGCCAACTCGAAAGTGTGGACCTGCGAACCATCCTCCAAGGAAAATGAGCGTTAAGCGCGAGCTGGAAGAATCACTCCTCGGCATTCTCCAAAGCCGATGCCGCGGTACCCCGGCAGAGAGCACGTGCCGCGCATCACGATTTCATCGCCGTCTTCAAGAAAGGTCCGCGTTTCGCCGTTCGGGAGGGCGATGGGTTGCCGGCCACCCTGGTTGAGTTCCAGCAGGCTGCCAAGTGAATCTGGAGTTGGTCCAGACACCGTACCGCTGGCCAGCAAATCGCCCGGTTCGAGGTTGCAACCATTCGAAGCGTGATGCGCCACCATTTGCGCCGGTGTCCAGTACATGGTGTTGAAGTTCACATGGCTGAGGCGATGCGGGGCGATTCCCTGCTCTCGCATTTTCGCGGTCGCAACTAGGACCTCGAGTTCAATGCTCAATGCACCTAGTCGCTGGTCGAGTTCCGCCTCAAGATAAAGCAAAGGTTTCGGATCACCTACCGGTCGCGGCGCCGCGGGTGCATGAAATGGAGCAAGAGCTTCGGTCGTCACCACCCAGGGCGAGACGCTTGTCGCAAAGTTCTTGCCCAGAAACGGCCCGAGCGGCTGATATTCCCAGGCTTGGATATCCCGTGCCGACCAGTCGTTGACCAAGCTAAACCCAAAAATATGCTGACCAGCCTGCGTAATGGGAATCGTAGTGCCCAACGCGTTGCCGCTGCCGATGTAGAGTCCGGCTTCAAGTTCGTAATCGAGGCGGCGGCTCGGAGCGTAGGTCGGCGGGTTTTCGCCCTGGCGCTGTTGCCCACTAGGTCGCACGACCGGCGTGCCACTGACGACAATGGACGACGCCCGTCCGTGGTAGGCAATGGGGACATGCTTATAGTTCGGAAGCAGCGGATTCTCGGGACGGAACAATCGACCGACGTTGGTGGCGTGATGAATGGAGGCGTAGAAGTCCGTGTAGCCACCAATGTGGGCAGGGACAAAGAGTTCGGCGTCGACAATGGAAACCAGGTTCCTGGCCGCAGCTGTTTTTTGCCCGCTGCCTGCGGACAACAACGAATGGAGCGCGTTGCGCAGGTCGGATACAGCGGATTGGCCCAGCGCCATCAACCCGTTGAGCGCGGGTTCCTCGCACGCGCGCACAACAAGTTCGGCCGCACCTGGCAGCAGACTCTGGCTCGCACACTCCGCCAGATCCAGCACCTGGTCCCCGATGGCAACCCCGATCCGCGGCGATTCGTTGGTCCCCCGCCGCCGAAACACGCCGAACGCAAGATTCTGGATCGGGAAATCGGTCTTGGGATCATTCGCAGACTCGACCCAACTTTGAGTATTGGGGTCGTGCGTTTCGTTCAGGCCGAAAGTCATAGGAGGCTAAGCTTCTGCAGATCTTGAATGGGTTCCACGAACGAGCACGAACCAAAGGACATCGCGAAGTGCTCGCGGGTTCGGGCAATGTCATCTGCATTGACGAAGAGCTTGCGCCAGTGGGCAAAGTCGTCGGTGAAACGGAAGTGGGCCGCATCGGCGTCCTCCAGAATCGGAATTAACTGATCTTTGGAGATACCGCATTCCAGTAGCGCCGCACCCAGAAAAACATTTAGGAATCCGTGCATGACGGTGCAAGAACTGTTGGCCTCATACGTCAGCGGGTGCTCGGAACGCACAGGATGATGCAATCCTGCTGTGGCCTTCAGTGCGACGCCATAGGCCTTACACTGCATCAAGGATTCGGCCACTGCGGACGAAGAGGGAAAGGACTCCGGAGTAATACCGCCGGTACGAATCTTGGCAAACCATCCGGCTTGCCGAATCGCAGTGAGCCAAGCCTTCAAATCTTCTTGATATGGAATATCGCAGAAAACCGAAACGTCTTGCGGAAGAACCGCAGACAATTTTTCTACGATAGCGGGAGACCCAGGACGAAACTCGACGGCGTCAATGGAAACCTGCGGTTTCTCAGATCTCCGAGCTTTTTCCGCTTGAATCAGTGCGGCGTCACGCATTGGCTCTGTCCCTAACAAAACCGAAAGCGATACGGCTAGGTCCCTTGCGTCGGAATTCCCCGCCAAGAGGCTGCGCAGTTCTAGGACGCGCTCGACTGGCACTACGAACTTTCCCAGTATCCAGGCATGCGGTCCGCGCGCGTAGCCAACAAAATTCCTCGCCGCATCTTCCAGGGAGAGCCCCGCCGGCGGAAATAGTCCGGCGTAGTCGATCAAGCCGCTTAGGAGTGCGCGAAGCGCAGACGGAACTTCTTCTGGAGTGGAACTCGACCTCGAGGATGCAGGGACCATGGGAACCGAGCCCGGTTTCAAATGCTACGCCTTGAGCGCAAACCGCTTCTTCAGGCCTTGCCAGCACTCATAGTACTCGCCCTGAAGTTCGGTGGTGTCCATCGCATACTTCGTCGGCCGGACGACGTAGCGGGTCTCGAACATGAAGGCCATCGTGTCAGTCAGGTGTACAGGTTTGAGATCAGCCTGGGTCGCGGCCTCGTAAGTAGCTGCATCGGGTCCGTGACCGGCCATGCAGTTGTGCAGGCTGGCACCACCGGGCGCGAAGCCCTCAGCCTTGGCGTCGTATTCGCCGGTGATCAGGCCCATGAACTCGTTCATGAAGTTGCGATGGAACCACGGTGGACGAAATGTGTGCTCGGCAACCAGCCAGCGCGAGGTGAAGACTGCGAGGTCGACGTTCGCCGTGCCGGGAATCTCCGACGGCGAAGTCAGCACGGTGAAAATCGACGGGTCGGGATGATCGAAGCTGATCGACCCGATGGTGTTAAAGCGGTTGAGGTCGTATTTATAAGGTGCGTAGTTGCCGTGCCAGCCGACGACGTCGAGCGGCGAGTGGTCGTACTCCGCCGACCATAAGCTCCCTTGAAACTTGTTGATGACCTCGTAGTGGCCTTCACGATCCTCATACGCTGCAACGGGCGTGAGAAAATCGCGCGGGTTAGCAAGGCTGTTGGCACCGATGGGACCGAGATCCGGCAAACAAAACAGACCGCCATAGTTCTCGCAGATATATCCTCGCCCCTGGCCGTCGGGTAGTTCTACCCGAAACTTGATGCCGCGTTGGATAACACAAATCTCGCAGCCGGCGACCTCAAGAACTCCCAACTCCGTGATGATGCGCAACCGCCCGAGCTGCGGAACGATCAGCATCTCTCCATCCGCATTGTGGAAGAAGCGGCCCGTCATCGGCTGGTTTGCCACATAGATGTGAATGGCAAACCCAGCATGGGTCTGGAAATTGCCGTTGCCACCGATCGTGCGAATGCCCTGCACAAAGTCCGTCGGCTCTTTGGGAATCTCGAACGGGCTCCAGCGCAACTGATTCGGCGTGGCGGGAAGTTCGTCGAAGGTGGAGCGCAACAAGCCCGTACCCGCAATTGGAGCGTAAGGCTTGTGCATCACAGAAGGCCGAATTCGGTACAGCCAAGATCGCCTGTTCGCACCGCGTGGTGCCGTGAACGGCGTGCCGCTCAGTTGCTCGGCATAGAGGCCCAGCGGATGCTTCTGTGGCGAATTCTGCCCCACAGGAAGCGCTCCGGCCACCGCTTCCGTGGCGAACTCGTTACCGAAACCGGACTGGTATTGCAATGCTTTCTCGCCGCCCATAGTCGCAAGTCCTCAAGAACTTAAAGATTGCCCCGCAATGCCTGCTCCCGTTCAATCGATTCAAACAGCGCTTTGAAATTGCCTTTGCCAAAACCGCGACTGCCGCGGCGCTCGATAATCTCATAGAACAAGGTCGGACGGTCTTCCACGGGCTTGGTGAAAATCTGCAGGAGGTGCCCTTCTTCGTCCTTGTCAACCAAGATGCCCAACTCACGCACCTTCTGCTCAACCTCTTTGGTCAGGATATCCCCGATGCGGTCCGGCAGCATGTCGTAGTAGCTGTCGGGCACGGTGAGGAATTCGATTCCGTTGGCGCGCAACTTGGTCACGGTACTCGCTACGTCTTTGCAGGCCAGCGCAACGTGTTGTACACCGGGGCCGGAGTTGCAATCGAGATACTCCTGAATCTGGCTCTTGTGCCGCCCCGCCGCTGGTTCGTTGATCGGAAACTTCACGGAATGGGAATCGTCGGACATGACGATGCTCATGAGCGCGCTATATTCCGTTGAAATATCCTTGTCGTCGAAGCTGATGAACCGCTGGAATCCGAACACGTCGGAGTACCAGTTGGCCCAGTCGCGCATCTTGCCGAGTTCGACGTTCCCCACAATGTGGTCGATGCGCAAGATACCAGTACTCTCGGCAGCCATCGGCGCCGCGCTGTAGCCCGGTAGAAACGGACCTTTATATCCGTGAAACGAAATCAGCGAGTGGATGACATCGCCGTAGGTGTGCACGGCGGCGCGTTGAATCTTGCCGTGCTCGTCTTCGATAACTCGCGGTTCATAAAAAGGTTTTGCCCCGCGGCGAACTGCTTCATTGAACGCCGCTTCGGCGTCCGGGACTTCGAGAGCAATGTCTTTCACGCCGTCGCCGTGTTTCTTCATAAATTCGACGGCAGCGTGGTCCAAGGTCAAGGGCGAGGTGAGCACCATGTTCGCCTTGCCTTGCGACATGGCGTAAGAAGTTTGCGCGCGCTCTCCGGTCTCGAGACCGATGTACCCGACCTGAGAAAAGCCGAAGGCCTTGCGGTAGTAGAAAGCCGCCTGTTTGGCGTTGCCAACCCAGAGTTCGATGTGGTGAATGCGCTTGAGCTTGAGTGGGTTTTCCATTGCGCCGCCTTCGATTACTGAAGAGATTCTTAATTTTCGCGCGGAATTCGACTTCTGCAAAGCATGAAAGTAAACTAATCACAACAATTGCCATACTTCATAAAGCCGCTGATGCCAAACACATTACAAAGAGAGTTTGGATTCGACGCCATCGACCGAAAACTGCTCCACCATTTGCAGCAACATGGCCGCTTAAGCTTCGCCGAACTCTCGCGCCGCGTCCGCCTGACGACACCAGCCGTCATCGAGCGCGTGCGCAAGCTCGAAGACGCCGGCATCATCCTGGGCTACCACGCCGAGGTGAGCGCGGCCAAAATGGGCTTACCGGTGCTCGCGCTGATTCGTATGAGCGTCGTAGGAGATGTGTTCGCGAAAGTGGCCGCTGTGGTCAAAGATTCACCCGAAGTCCTCGAGTGTCATCGCGGAACCGGCGGGGACTCGTTCACGATGAAGATAGCGGTACGCTCGGTACAGCACTTGGAGTCGCTCATCGACCGACTGACGCCCTTCGGGACAACCTCGACCTCCGTCGTGCTCTCTTCCCCCGTGAAGCGGCGCGATCTGGTGCCCTGGGGCGGGGCGGAAAAGGCTCCCGGCCGCGAGTAAACCTCACCTTTGGTTTCCTAGTGTTTGCAAGCGTTTACATCTACTACGCCCAGCATCGCATCGCCTGATGCCCCCCATAAATTGTTTCAATTTCCCTTAAGCCCGCAGGGGCCGTAGATTGAAAGTAGGCCGTTCGTATCTCCCTCAATCCAGTGCCTGTTGGGGCAATTTTAGGATGACGACGTTGAGCGCGATTCCCTCACTGAGCAACGAACTGCGGTGTCTGTACGCGGACGGTTCCGCTCGTCTGCAGACGGAATTTGCGGCCTCTCGCGATGGGGTAGCAGCTGCCCGAGGGCGCGCCTCTCTGGTCGATTGCCTTTGCCGCAGGTTGTGGAACGAGTTCATTTCCAAGGAGTTAGGCGGCCCGGAGAAGTTCGCGCTGGTAGCCTTGGGCGGTTATGGCCGAGGCACCCTGTTGCCGCAATCGGATGTGGATTTGTTGTTTCTTCACGACGGCTCCTGGTCGGAGGGCGCGTACCGCGACAAAATTCGCCAGTTTTCGCAGGAAATCTGGGACCTGCGGCTGCGCCTGAGCCCGTCCACCCGCACGCTGCCGGAATGCGAAAAGTTTGACCGCGACAACCCCGAGTTCCTCATTTCCCTACTGGATTGCCGTTATCTGGCCGGGGACCGCGAGCTGTTTGAGAAGCTGCGCGAGAAGCTCGTTCCGAAGCTCATCATGCGCGAGTACCAGCCCCTGGTGGAGAGGCTTTCGGAGATCACGCGCGCCCGTTACGCCAAGTTCGGCAACACCGTCTTTCATCTCGAGCCCAACATGAAAGAAGGTCCCGGCGGCCTTCGCGATTACAACCTGGTGCACTGGCTTGCGTTAATTTCGACGATGGATCAGCTTCGCCGCTGGCCGGAGGAACAAGCTCTGCTTCCGCCGCAGATGCGCGGCGCCTTTGAGCAGGCTTACGAGTTTCTGCTGTCGGTGCGTTGCTTTCTGCATCTGCGGCACAACCGCGATGACAACACCCTCACCTGGGAAGCGCAAGAAGAAGCTGCCAAACGCGGTATTGGGCTGGAGCACGGCGAGTCGGTCACGCCTGCGGAGTGGATGCGGACCTACTTCCGGCACGCGCGTTCGATCCACGGGATGGCAACGCAGCTTCTCGACGAAATTCCGGCGGCGCGGTCTTCTCTGCTGCGGCAGTTTCAAAGCTGGCGGGCGCGGGTTTCCAACGCCGATTTCTCCGTTGTCGATGGCTTGATTTATCTGCAGCAGCCTTCGGCGCTGCATGACGTGGATTTCGTGTTGCGGGTGTTCCAATTCATGGCACACCATGGCTTACGTCTAAGCGCGACCACATCGCGGCGGATTGAGCAAGTGCTGCCGCAGCTGGCAATGGCGCCGCCCCAGGGCGCTGCCGTCTGGCGCAAGCTGCGTGACATTCTCGTGGAACCCTACGCGGCCGAAGCTCTTCGCGCCATGCATTCGCTGCGCCTGCTGACGCTCCTGCTGCCAGAGTTCGACCTGATCGACGCTCTGGTGATTCGCGACTTCTACCATCGCTACACGGTGGACGAGCATTCGTTGCTTACGATTCAGAACCTGCACAATCTCGAGCGCGCCCAAGGCACGTGGGACAAGCAGTTTGGGGGAATCCTTGTGGAACTGGAACAACCTGAGCTGTTATATCTGGCGCTTTTGTTGCACGACACGGGAAAGGGAGTTCCCGGCAACAACCATGTCGTGACCAGTTTGCATGCCGCGACCAGTTGCCTGCAGCGGCTCGATCTTGAGCCCGCCGACCAAGAGGCAGTGCTTTTCCTGATCGGAGCTCACCTCGACATGTCTGCCGCGCTGCGCCGGGACGTGTTCGATCCGCAGACGGTGCAGGTCTTCGCCGACAAGATGGGCACGCCGGAGCGGTTGAAAATGCTGTGCTTGATGACCTATGCGGATATCAAGTCGGTGAATCCGGAAGCCCTGACGCCCTGGAAGGCGGAAAACATTTACCAGCTCTATATGGGCGCTGCCAACTACCTCAATCGTAGCGCCGACCGCCGCTTGGGAACCGACACCAACACCGGCGAAGACCAACTCGCCCGCATCCGCTTGCTGGCTCCATCGCTCGGTAAGCGCTTAAAGGAGTTTCTGGACGGCCTGCCCGAGCGCTATCTGCGGACGTTCTCAGCAGAAGCGGTTTTACGGCACGTGGAAATGGTTGGCAAGCTGGGCCAATACCCCGTGCAAATTCGCGCTGAACGCGGTCGGCAATGGTACGAGCTCAACGTCGTCACCAAAGACCGGCCGGCGCTGTTCGCGACGATTTCTGGCGTACTCGCGGGCTGGGGGATGAACATCGTGAAGGCCAGCGCATTTTCCAATGCCGCCGGTGTAGTCGTGGATACGCTTTCCTTCACCGACCCGTTTCGCACCCTGGAACTGAACCTGCCGGAGTGGGAGCGTTTCCAGCGCAGCCTGCTCGACGTGCTGGGGGGGGAAGAGCCTCTCGAAAAGCTCCTGCGCGACCGCAAACGTTTGGACAAGAACCGCCACCAGAAAGTGCAAGTGGCAACGCGCATTGAATTCGATGATGAATGCTCCAGCCACAGCACGCTGTTGGAAGTCATCGCCCAGGACCGACCCGGGTTGCTCTATACGATTGGCTCGAGACTGGCAGAGCAGAAGTGCAACATCGAGATCGCGCTGATCGACACCGAAGGGCAGATGGCGATTGATGTGTTTTATCTGACATCAGGCGGCGAAAAGCTGAGTGCAGTAACCCGAGAGAAGCTACGCAAAGCTCTGAAGACGGAGTTGGCAGAGAAGGCAACTGCCTAGACCTACCGCCGCCCGCCCGATTGTTTCTTCCGTTCTGGCACAACAGTTCTGGTGACCTCTTCAGCCGCCTCCTTTCTAACCCTGAACCGGAAACAACAAATGCTGGGACGGATTACCAATCTTTATCCCAGGTGACTCTCGTCACGTTGCGCCGCCCCCAAACGGGTTTAGAGTGAGCCCAGAAGCCGATTCCGATAGTTGGGACGGAAACTTCTACCGCACTTCGTGGTCTAATTAAGACGTGCGCGGCGCGCGGCAAAAGAAAAGCCGGGACAGTTTGAGGCTTACAACTCCTGGGTTGGCAGGAAGATGTGACGGCGGAGACGCGAGTTGCATCTAACTACACAGGCGGCGATCCTCGAAGTTGAGGGCCTGAGCAAGACCTTCCGCTCTGGAGCGGGGGAGATCACGCTCTTTGACAACCTGTCTTTTCACGTACACGCAGGAGAAATGCTGGCTCTGGTCGGGGCGAGCGGCGCGGGAAAGAGCACGTTGCTTCATATTCTGGGGGCGCTGGACCGACCGAACCGAGGCACAGTGACGTTCTCCCGACGCAATGTCGCTGCTCTGACGGAAGAAGCGGCAGCGGAATTCCGCAACCGCGAGATTGGTTACGCGTGGCAATTCCACTACCTGCTGCCGGAATTTACGGCGCTGGAGAACGCTGCTATGCCGTTACTGGTGCGAGGCATGAAGCGGACGTTTGCGGAAGAACAAGCGATGCAGTGGTTGCGGGAAGTAGGCTTGGAAGCGAGGGCGCATCATCGCGCTGGAGAGCTTTCCGGGGGCGAGCAGCAAAGAGTAGCATTGGCCCGGGCGCTGATCACTAAGCCGAAGATTCTGCTGGCGGATGAGCCGACCGGCGATCTCGACAACCGGACATCCGATGCGGTATTCGAACTAATTGCAAAGCTGCACTGTGAACATGCGCTGACATCGCTGATCGCGACACACAATTTTGAGTTTGCGCGGCGCTGCCATCGGGTACTGCGGTTGCACCAAGGTCATTTGGAAGAAGTGACGCCGGAGTCGCTAAGCAGATAAGAAATGGAAGCGCAATGGTGAAATCGGAAGAAACTTACGAACGAAAATATTGATTTGCGGAATTATGACTTGCAGTTGCGGGAGGACAGGAAAGCAACCGGGTACCCTAAGAGCCACGCTGTAGCACGTTTGGGCACTTTGGATTTCCGGCAGCTTGATTGCATAATAGTGAGTGAGTCCAGGAACCCCCGACGGGCGGCGCAGGGCCGCCGGGGATGGGGTTTCAGGAGAGGGCGAAATGTTCGAACGCTACACGGAGAAAGCTCGGCGCGTCATTTTCTTTGCGCGGTACGAAGCTAGCCAGTTTGGGTCTCCTTACATCGAGACCGAACACTTGCTGCTTGGTCTGCTGCGCGAGGACAAGGCTCTCACCAACCGGTTTCTGCGCTCGCCCTCGAACATCGAATCGATCCGCAAGCAGATTGAGGGACACACCACGATTCGCGAGAAGGTTTCGACATCGGTCGACCTGCCGCTGAGCAATGAATGCAAGCGGGTGCTGGCCTACGCGGCGGAAGAAGCCGAACGGCTTTCGCATAAACATATTGGTACGGAACATTTGCTGTTGGGACTGCTGCGCGAAGAGAAGTGCTTCGCTGCTGAAATTTTGCACGAGCGCGGGTTGCGCCTTTCCACAGTTCGCGAAGAGTTGGCGCGCACCACGCAGGAAAAAGCTCAGCCGCAACGTCAGCGTGAGTCCTCTTTATTGGCGGAGTTTTCGCGTGATCTGACGCAAGCCGCGCAGGACACTCAGCTTGATCCTTTGGTAGGACGCGATGGTGAAGTCGATCGTGTCATTCAAATTCTCTGCCGCCGCACGAAGAACAACCCTGTCCTCATTGGCGAACCGGGCGTAGGCAAGACCGCGATCGTCGAAGGCTTGGCGCAGCGTATCGCTGATGGTGAGGTTCCTTCATTCCTCGCAGACAAGCGCATCTTGGCTCTCGATCTTTCTTTAATCGTCGCGGGCACCAAATATCGCGGCCAGTTTGAAGAGCGCCTCAAGACCATCATGAAGGAATTGATGGAGTCGCAGAATTCCATCATCTTTATTGATGAGCTGCACACGCTGGTAGGCGCGGGCTCGGCGGAGGGTTCGCTCGACGCCGCCAACATCTTGAAGCCGGCTCTCTCGCGCGGCGAAATTCAGTGCATTGGTGCAACCACGCCGGGCGAGTATCGCAAGTCGATCGAGAAAGACCGTTCGCTCGAGCGCCGCTTCCAGTCGGTCAAAGTTCCGCCGCCGAACGAAGCCGACGCGACCAAGATTCTCTTCGGCATCAAAGAGCGTTACGAGAAGTTTCACGCCGTCACCTACACCGACGACGCGATCACGTTCGCGGTCTCGCATTCGAACCGCTACATCCCCGACCGCTTCCTGCCTGACAAGGCCATCGACTTGATCGACGAGGCCGGCGCGCGCGTGAAGCTGCGCCAGACCACCATGCCGGAAGAAATCACCGAGGTGCAGAAGCGCATCAAGTTCATCGCGCACCGCATGGACAACGCCATTGCGAACCACGAGTTCGAGAAGGCTCGCTTCTACTCCGATGAAGAACGCAAGGAACGCGAGAACCTGCGCGCCCTGCGGGAGAAGCATCACCTCGACGAATCCTCGGGTGGCGTGGTTGGCCGCGAGGATATTGAAGATGTGGTTTCGCGCTGGACCGGCGTGCCCATCATGTCGATCAAGGAAGAAGAATCTGCGAAGCTGCTGCGCATAGAAGAAGAACTGCACAAGCGCGTGATTTCGCAGGATAAGTCGATCGTTGCTCTGGCTCGCGCCATTCGCCGTTCGCGCGCTGGCCTCAAGAGCCCGAACCGGCCGATCGGTTCGTTCCTGTTCCTCGGCCCGACGGGCGTCGGCAAAACGGAAGTCGCGCGAACCCTGGCGCAATTCATGTTCGGCAGCGAGAAGTCGCTGATTCGCTTCGATATGTCCGAGTTCATGGAGAAGCACTCGGTCTCGAAGCTCATCGGCTCGCCTCCAGGATACGTTGGCTACGAGGAAGGCGGCCAACTTACTGAACGCGTGAAGCGTGCCCCGTACTGCGTCGTGCTGCTCGACGAAATCGAGAAGGCGCACCCGGATGTTTTCAACATTCTGTTGCAGGTATTCGAAGACGGCCATCTCACCGACGGCCTCGGCAACACGGTCGACTTCAAGAACACCGTGATCATCATGACCTCGAATATCGGCGCGCGGCACCTGCAGAAGCGCGAAGGTTTTGGCTTCCAGTCGTCCCAGGAAGACATGGTCTCCGACAAGATCGAGGAACTGGTCAAGGGCGAGGTCAAACGCACCTTCAACCCTGAATTCCTCAACCGCCTGGATGAAATCATCATCTTCGGCGCGCTGAGCGAAACCGACTTGATTCAGATTCTGGAACTCATGGTCGCGCAGCTCAACCAGAATTTGGCGCAACGGTCAATCACTGTTACCGTCACGGATGAAGCCAAGCGTTGGATTCTGGCGCAAACGCTCAGTGACCGTAGCTACGGAGCGCGTCCTCTGCGCCGTGCGCTGCAAAAGTACATTGAAGACCCGCTCTCGGAAGCGCTAATCCAGGGCACCTTCACCATGCGCCCGGCGTTCATCGAGGTCTACCGCGACGGAGAGAAGCTGTTCTACCGCCCCGTGGACTCGACAGAGACCGAAGGAGTGCTTCTGTACAAAGACTAGTTCTCCAGTCTGCAAAGAAAAGCCGCCAGCATGTGCTGGCGGCTTTTTTGTTTGCGAGTGTCTTGGCCGGCTTAAGGAGTTGCGGCGCGTGTCTGCTGCAAGGCCACGGCCACCCAGTGGCCTCCCTTTTTCACATAGACGCGCGTGAACAACATCTGGCCCGTTGCATCTTTCCCGCCCAGCATCCCTTTGACGTCGGCTTTCCCGGTGACGATGGCGGTATCGCCATAAACGTGGACCTTCATGTCGGAAACGGTATCCACACTGAGTTTGGACTGGCCGGACTTGAACGCGATGAGCATTTGCGCCTTGTCCGACATTTGGCCAGCGGCAGTGATGAGGGTGTAGTCGTCTGAGGTTTCTTTGTCGAGCTTGGCGACATCGCCCTTAACCACGGCAGCGGCGCGATCGATTTCCATCTTCTTGATCTGCTCTTCCACGCTTTGTGCTGACGCGGATACGCAGAGCGTGGTTGCGAGGAACACTACGGCAACAGCCACTACAGCGAATAGTCGATTCATGGAACGGCCTCCTCTTGCAGACGAATTGGCGAACGATTGGACGCCAGGTCTTTTCGGATCCCGGCGGCGTCGCCATTAAACGCCAATTGCGCGATTTCGTCCACGAGTGCTCAGAACGGAGTTTGGCTGAGTTCAGTTACCGCAGAATCCGGATAGCCGCAATCACGAGGCTGCCGAAGAGCCAGACCGCCAGCACCAGCAGGGCGAAGACAAAGTAGGGGGTCCGAATCTTGGGCCAAATCCAACGCGGCCATTGATCGACAAACTTATCACTCCACGTTACGTCACGACGGAGTGGCAGCGCCGATTCTTCGCTTCCGGGCGCCCAACTTGCCGCCACCCAAGTCGCTCGCAAATTGCAAAACAGCACGACGGTGACGGTGGTCTTCACCAGCAGGCGTATCACGGACCCCGGAGCCACGAATAAGCTCACTAATCCATTGCCATTTACGATGGCCGCGAGGTAGAAAAGCATGTCAAGCGCATACATGACGAAAACCATAGCCGCCGCGAAGCGGCTGCCTTCCCGTACCCCAATGCCGCCCAAGTAGTAAAAAAGGAAGACGATGCCACTCACCATCGCCAGGAAAGCGACTTGCGCAAGATTCCGCGCCGCGCCCAGCGCAAGCAGACCAAATGCGAGCGTCACGACAGCCACCAGCGTGCACACCCAATATCCCTGAATGCCAAGGTAATCGACATCGCTCGCGCTCTGGATGGAGGGCCAGAACAGGCTCTTGATGCGGCCTTCGCTTTTCGGAGTCGAATCTGAAACGCCTAAAGTCTGCATGGGCAGCCATTAGACGCGAATTCTGCAATTCCGTCCAGGGCTGCCTATGTGCGCGGGCGCCGTCGCCCGCGTGGTCTGGGCTTTACCGTAAGAAAACCTTCCGCAACGCACTCGAGATGCTTTGGAAAACCTTTGGCAGATTCTCATTCCATTCCGCGCAACTTTCGCATAAAATTCCGCGCATTACGACTTCGTCGCTCGCAAGACCTTCTGGCCGGGAAGGAAGCGTCCTATGAAGCTCAAGTTGCTGTTCCTCCTAGTTGCGTGCATTGTCCTTCTCGCGCTGCCGGTCTCCTCCAGAGCACAATCGCCCGCCCATCCCACCGCACCTCCTACCGAGGCGCTCACCGGATTCGATAACCTAAGCAACGGATTCTCCGATGCCGCTCGTCGTGCAGCCGACCAAGAGTTCTTTGAGGAAATAGAAGACATCGCTCCCGATGGGCTCGGCCCCATCTATAACGCCCAGTCCTGCCGCGAGTGCCATCAAACCCCGGTCACGGGTGCGGCCAGCCAAGTCACCGAATTCCGTGCCGGACATCTCGACGCGCACGGCTTCTTTCAGAACCCCCAGATTCCGATCAATCACGGAGCGCAAGTCATCACCGACCGGACTCTCATCAATGACCGCGCCATCTGCCCCGAGATTCAGGAGCGGGTTCCCGACACGGAAACCATCCGCACCACACGCGTCACCACGAATACGCTGGGCGACGGCTACGTCGAAGCTATTGCCGATGCAACCCTGCTCAAGATTCGCAAAGATCAATGCAAAGCTTCCCATAAAAAGATCTGCGGGCAAGCCGTCAAAGTTCTTGTCCCGGATAGCGAAGGCGGCGACCGCATCGGGCGCTTCGGATGGAAAGACCAGCACGCCAGCTTGCTGGCCTTTGCCGCCGACGCTTACTTGAACGAAATGGGAATCACGAGCCGCCTGCAAAAGGACGAAGTGACAACCATCTGCAGTCCACCCGTGACAACCACGATCCCGAATACCGACCCCACGAAAATTAGCGAGCCCAACAGCCTGCCCAACCCCACCGACAACAACCTCGAAGACATCGACCACTTCGCCAGCTTCATGCGCTCGCTGAAGGCTCCTGCCCGGGACGAGACCGCTGCGGCTGCGGCCGAAGTTCTGCATGGTGCTCAACTGTTCGAGAAGGTCGGCTGCTCAAGTTGCCACGTGGAGACGATCGTCACGGGCAAGAGTCCGGCCGCCCCTGGAGGCCCAGGGTTGCATCCTGATGCGCTCGAGAACAAGACAATTCACCCCTACAGCGACTTCCTGCTGCACAACGTAGGCACGGGAGACGGAATTCCAGTGGCACTGGTCGAGGACTTCGGCCGCGAGCGAGTCGAGAGGCGCATGCGCGAACTGGAGACATCACGTACCGCCGCGACGCAGAGCCCGACTGGCAAGCCCGAAGACGAGTGTGGTGAAAGCTACCAGACCGCTGTGCTCGAAGGGGAAAAACACCCCGACCTGTTGCGCGATACCCTGTGCGCTCGGAACAAAATCCGGACTGCTCCACTTTGGGGACTGCGGCTGCGCTCGCGCCTGATGCACGATGGCGTATCGGTCGAACTCGGCGATGCCATTCAGCGGCATCAGGGAGAGGCCGAGAAAGTTACCGAGCGCTTCTCCAAACTTAAGCCCGCGGATAAGAAGGCGCTGCTGGCTTTTCTTCAGTCGTTGTGACCGGCTGAAGTGGGCGCCTACCTGCACCGGCACCAAAGAGCTCTCTGTGGCGGTCCTCCAATTGCACTCCTTGATAACCGTCGAAGGAGATGCAGAGCTTAGTGTCTTTGTAATCGGAAAATCGAAACCAGAGCGAGTGGATTCGTTTGCCATCCGAGGTAAGCACGATGAGATGGCGCCCGCTGAGCGACAGGTTATCAATCTTGACCGACTGTTGGTGCGGCCAGCGAATCGGCTCCCGTTTGTCGATTCTCAAGGTTAGTGTTGCGGGATTGTATTCGCCGCCAGGAGAGATTCTGGTCGGCCGGTCGGGAGGATTCGGAGAAACACAAATTACTCCAGGCTCCTGATCGCCGTCCGAAGGCTTGCTTCTGCCCGATGCGTCATCTTGGGCCGCAGCGACTGACAGCACGATGAGTAGCATAACGAACGGAGCTGTTTGCTTGGAACAAAGCTATCTGGCGTGCCATGTCAACCCCCGCCGCAGAAGCGACATTGCTTGGTTCGCGTGGACTGCGAGGTTTGGCCACACCAAGGACAGGGCGGCAGTGCTTGCTGGGATTCGCTGCTTTCTAAACGGTGAACTGCCCACGCCTCCGCGAGCCTTAACTCGCAACCCGTCTGCCGAACCAGCAGCGCCGTTGCCGAAGGGCCCCTGCCCTCTTTGAGCAGTCCATCGAGTTTGTTCTCGAGCGTCTCAGAGAGTTCAAATTCTGGGACGGCCCGTTTGCATCGCGCACAATGCTTCCAACTCGTCTCGGGCAGCAGCCGGGTTTCTCTCATGATCGGTTACGAACTCCGGGCGGAAATCAGCCTGTCGAGCTTGGCCAGCAGAGCTTCGTTTCCCTGCCGTGGATACCCTTCCAGTTTCTCTCGAAACTGCGGCAAATTGAAGAGAAACGATTCCACTCGTTCCTTGTTCAGCTCTTCCCAATAAGCGCCGTAGCCCGCTTTGTCCAGCCAATAGGCGTTGAAAATCTGCTCAAACTGGTGTTCCACGGGAACTGCTAAATAGGGTTTCCCAAGATGAAGCGCTTCCGTTACCAGGGAGAAACCAGCATTGGCGATAATCGCTCCGGCGGCGATCAAGTCCGCGAGAAACCCATCCAGACTGGGCTTCTTGAAGAGGATGTTCCCATCCTGCCCTTCGCGCCCGAAACCGTAAGCGACAAACGAGCAGCGCACTCCTGCCAACAGCTTCGCCAAGTCCGGCGCGGGTGAAGTCACATAGACCAGAGTGTGCTCTCCCTCCCGGGGCTTGGCTTTGAGAATGCACTCGCGCAGGATCGGCGGAAACAGGAAGGTATCCGGCTTGGTAACGTTGGCTTCAAAGAATGACGTAACCAGATAAGCATGCGCCCTCGGTACCATGAGCCGCGTCACCATCTTGGCGGCAGCGGCATCGCGCCGATACTGGCTTGGATAGGTGACGTCTGTGTTGGTCAGGCAATGCTGGTTGTCGATGGAGATCACGGGCAACCGCTTCTTCCGGCCAGCATGGCACGAGAGGGGCTCGAAGTCGGTAACCACGAGATCGATCTCTTTCTCGTCGATCAGGTCGTTCAGGCACGCGATACTTGCCGCGGTCTTCCGTGCGGTCATCAGATTCTTCGCAATTGTTCGCCGGTAGCGCACCTGATTGTTCACATATTCAATGTGCCAACCGGTGATCTCGGTAACATCAAAATCCTTGCGCAGGTTGGTCAGCCCACGGTCAAACGAGACGACATGCACCCCGTGTCCGCGCCGCTGAAGGTGAGTGATGACTTCCTTGGCCCGCGTCGAGTGCCCCGCGCCTTCGCCGTTGACGCCGTAGAGAATGTTCGCCATGGGTATGCGCCCGCCGAGTTCGATCGCGGACTTTGTTCGATAAAGACTATCTTAAAAAGAGGTGGATCAACGGCATGCGGAACCCTTCGGACAGATACGCACCGCGTAAGGGACGCCGAGTGGCGAGACTGTATCAAATCAGCCACCAAATCATCTAAACTAGAGAGCAATATGACCCTAATCGTCTATTCTGGCCCCGGCTGCCCCGATTGCCGTGTCGCGAAGCGCTTTCTGACCAAGCACAACCTGCCCTTTACCGAGATCGACATAGCAACCACGCCCGGCGCCGCCGACGAGGTCATCAAGCGCACAGGCAAGCGTGCCATCCCCCAGTTCGTCATCGATGGCGAGTGGGTGCAACCCTATCGCCCGGGCGAAGGCTTTTTGTACGAAGAGATGGCGGAGCGTCTGGGAGTTTGCCTCGAAGACCCAACAGCTTAGCGGACTCTACAGCCGGCCAGGAGCTGCCAGTAATCTCGCGGGCAGCAGGAACAAGGCCTTCAGAAATATGAATACGCCCTCCAGCGCGATCCCGACGATCCGAAACGGCAACAACAAGACCCACACCAGCGGATAGAGCACCAGCGCCAGGAGCGCGACAGGCCAGCACATGAGGAACAGCACACACCACAGGAAGAAAGTAAACACGGCCTACCTCCGGCTCTAGCTTTAGGATACGCCGTTTGCGGTCCAAAAGTTCCGTTAGCCGGACGCTTTCACCCTGCGATCTAACGACTCAGGTATTTCTGGAAGAAAGCAAGCGTCCGGGCATCGGCCCTGGCCCGGGTTTCCGACGAGAAGTCGTGTCCTTCGCCGGGAAAAATCTCAAGTTCGTAGGGCACCTTTCGCTCCTCCAAAGCCTTTTGAAGACTGTAGGCCTCGTCCACCGGAACGACCGTATCCGCGTCGCCGTGAAGAATTAGCGTCGGCGGCAATCGCCGCATAAACGGCCGAATTTCCCGCGGCAGGCCTCCAAAATATTCCACCACGGCCTGCACACGCGCATCGATACAACCCAGCGATAGCCCCAGATACGCCCCGAGCGAGAATCCCAAAACACCAATCCGCTCGGCGTCCACCGCCGGTTGCTGCGCCACCAAGCTCACCACGTCCCACAGCGTCTTCATCCACAAAGGGAAATTCAGGAACATCGCCGGCATCTGCGCTTCGACTGTACCCGTGCGATCAAAGTAGTGCGGGACGTAGACGCAAAAGCCTTGCAGAGCGAGCGGCCGGGCCGTCTCCGCTAGCGTATCGTGCCCACCTCCCGAGCCATGCAACGAGATGATCGCCGGAAAACGGGACAGCACCTGACCTGAATTAGGAATGAAACAATCAATCGCAATCGTCTTCCCGCCGCTGACGAAGGACACTGAGAGTTCGGAAACCAAATACGTTTCCATCTCAATTAAACTTCAGCGGATGATGGATGAGTTCCCGCAAGGATTCCACATATGGCGCCCGAGCTACGCCTCGCTCCGTGATAATGGCAGAAACGTACCTTGCGGGAGTGACGTCAAATGCCGGATTGCCGATGCCAACACCATCCGGAGTGATCTGCTTCCCTGAGAAATGCGTTACCTCCCGCGCAGACCGCTCTTCAATCGGAATCCCGCTGCCATCCGCCGTCGCCAGATCAATGGTCGAGAACGGTGCAGCCACGTAAAACGGAACTCCGTTCTCCTTCGCCAGCACGGCCACCTGATAAGTCCCGATCTTGTTCGCGGTATCACCATTCGCGGCAATGCGGTCGGCTCCAACCACAATCGCGCCAATCTTCCCGGCCCGCATCATGCTGCCTGCCGCGTTGTCCGGAATCACCGTCGTGGGAATGCCGTCTTTCATCAACTCCCACGCCGTAAGCCTGGCTCCTTGCAAAAACGGACGCGTCTCGTCGGCAAAGACATGCAGATTCTTTCCGCTCTCGACCGCCGCGCGAATCACGCCTAGCGCCGTTCCATATCCAGCAGTCGCTAGCGCGCCCGCGTTGCAATGCGTCAGTACGTTGCCGCTCGCCGGCAATAGCACAGCTCCATGCCGGCCCATCGCCTGATTCGAGGCAACGTCCTCCACGTGCATCCGCTTTGCTTCCTCCACCAGCGCCGCCTTAATCTCAGGCACTGGCTGGTTCGCCACGGAATCAAACTTCTCGCCCATGCGTCGAATGGCCCAGAAAAGATTCACCGCCGTAGGCCGCGTCCCGCCAATCGCCTTGGAAATCTGCTCGAGATCCGAACGTAACCCAGCAACGTCCTTGGCATCGGACTGAAGCACACCAATGGCAACGCCCATCGCAGCCGCGACGCCGATTGCCGGAGCTCCGCGCACTACCATGGTCGAAATAATGTCAGCGACCTGCTGATAGCTCGTGGCCGTGATGTAGGTCTCTTCCGTTGGCAGCTTCGTCTGGTCGATGAAGCGCACGCCAGCGTCGGTCCATTCGAGAGTAATGATCATGCAGTGGTTTCCTTGGGTGGCTATCGGCTCTCAGCCATCGGCTGTCGGCTCTGGTCTTCCAGAAATTTCTTGTGTTCCGCGCGAACATCGTTCGCAGCAAAAATGCTAACGAACGGCGCGGGCCGGGCCGCCGCTTCCACTTCCGGGCGCCCCTTGGCTTCCTCGCGTTCCACAAGACAGATCGCTCCCACAACCTCGAAGCCAAATTCGCGCGCCGCCTGAATTCCTTGAATCGTCGACGCGCCGGTGGTGCACACATCATCCACAATCACGACCCGAGAGCCTTTTCCCCGAAAGCCTTCAATGCGCTGTCCCGTCCCATGCTGCTTTTCCATCTTGCGAACTAAAAAGCCGTGCAGCGCCAGCCCGGCATGCGACGCGGCGACGGAAGCCGCCACCACAATGGGGTCCGCCCCCATCGTCAAACCGCCAATCGCTTCAGCCTTCCAGCCGCGAGCCTGAACCTCTTCCAGGAAAACCTCCCCCGTAAGCCGCGCACCCTGGGCATCCAGCGTAGTTGTACGGCAATCGATGTAGTAGTCGCTGGTGCCGCCGGAGGAAAGTTTGAAGTCTCCCAGGCGGAAGGATTTCTGCGCCAGGAGGCTAAGAAGCTGGTCTTTGGCTCGAGACATAACCGTTTACGATATCACGCTGCGGCACTGCCAAGCCGCTCACAGCCCGCGCTAGCGCGTCAGATGTTCAAGGTGTCGGAAGTGATCGGTGGCAAAGTACATGCTCCCGAATAAAGCGCCGTTGTAGCCTACGTGGATGAGTACGCTGGTGGCCAGCGACTTGGTTCGAGCGCGCGCAAATGTCAGCACCGAGCTAATCACGAGCAAGACCAACAACGGCGACCAGGAGCCGCCCAACTGCGACCCGTGCAAGAGCGTGAAGCTCACCGCCGTGAGCACAAGGCTGCACGCAATGCCGACGCCACTTGCGGCGCTGCCTGCCCTCTGTTTCAGTTCAAGAATCGTCATCGCAAGAACGACACCCAGCAAAACCAAAGACGCTGCCACCAAGAACACCCGCGAAATGTGCCCGGCCATCAAGGCCCAGCCAAAAAACGCCAAGCCAGCTAAAATCGGCCGGACCGCTTCAGATCCCAGTCCCTCCAAACCTCTCCGGAAGCACAAAATTCCCGTGCCAATCATTGCCGCCATCAGCAGCAGCATCCAGCCAAGGGGCTGCCGCCACTGCGCAACAAATCCCCACGGCACCAGACAAAGAAATATCAACCGCCCCCGCCGCAAACGTTGCCGTGAATTCACCACTTCCCGCAGCCACCGATTGGATACCGGATACAGCAACCCGCGGAAAAACGTCTCCTCCACGAAGGGCGCGACCATCACTCCAAACAACGCCAACACCTGCGGCGCCCCGGGCTGCAGAAACAGCTTCTCGATGGGAAGCTCCTTGGGCAAAGGCAGAACTCTTTGCAGGGCTCCGGCCACAAAAGCCAAAGCGAACCCGACGAGCAGGAATCCTGCCCAGCCAAACCCCTGAGGCCAATTCCAGCTCAGCGCGGGCCAGAAACGCAAACGGCGGCTCCCAGCCAGCCAAAGGAGGACGGCGAACATGAGCACATAAGCTGCGCCCTCAGCGGGTACAACCATCCAGACACTCGGGTCGCCCGCAAGCTCCGCCAAGGGCTTACCGTAAATGCCATGCAGAACCCCAACGGAAATCCCGGTAAAGAAAAAGATGCCGAACACCACCACGCAGGTCAGCAGGAGAAGGTCGAATCCACTCCATGGAGGATTCTCGATCCAAGGCCCCTCAGGCGGATCAGCGGGGTTGGCCACCGCCGCGGGGGCAGTGTCACCCTCATTTACACCGAAATTGGGAGATGGAGCTGGAAAGGAGTCCAAGCGGTGCAGTCCTTGTTGGCTCCTTTGAATTTACATGAAATCTGAAACTTGGAGGAACCAGCTCGGACGAGCCCGGAAATCGGACCTGTTCTGGCCGCTCGAAGGTAACCTAACGCGCTACCGTTCCAGTCCACTCCAAAACCGCCTGACGTATAATCAGCCTATCCCATGAAAGCTTACGTTTACGTTTCTTTGAAGAAAACTGTCCTCGATCCCCAGGGAAAAACCATCCAGGGCGCCCTGAAGAAAATGGGCTACCCGGGGCTCGGCGACGTCCGCCAGGGCAAGTTTTTCGAAATTGCATTGAATGGCGGTTTAACCAAAGAGCAGGCCCACGCGGAGGTCGAAAAAATGGCCCGCGAGGTCCTCACCAACCCTGTGATTGAAGAGTTCCGTTTTACCGTCGAAGGTTGATCCTTAAGATCTTGTCGATCGAAGACGGAAATCCAAGAACACTCCCCCGGAGTGATAAAAAGCGCCACTAGTCGCTAACCCCCGAGTGACAGAATCGGTAGTTTTTGCTTGGCCGACAGCCGATGGCTGACCGCCATGGCACGTAAGGAGCTTCAACATGTGCGGCATCGTAGGTTACGTCGGCAAAAAGCGTGTGGTCCCCGTCATCATTGAGGGCCTTCGCAAGCTCGAATACCGCGGGTATGACTCCGCCGGAATCGCGGTCGCGGGCAACGGCGACGGTCTGCAAATCCGCCGGGCCGAAGGCAAGCTGCGCAACCTCGAAGAGGTTCTCCGCACCAAGCCGCTCGACGGCACCTACGGCATCGGCCACACCCGCTGGGCCACCCACGGTCGCCCCAGCGAAGAAAACGCCCACCCGCATCGCGATTGCACCGGACGCATCGTCGTCGTCCACAACGGCATCGTCGAGAACTACCTGTCGCTGAAAAAGAAGCTCGCGCAGGAAGGTCACACCTTCACCACAGAGACCGATACGGAAATCATCGCTCACCTCGTAGAGAAATATCTGCATCCAGAAAAGGGCAACGGCACCAAGATCCCTCTTGAAGAAGCGGTCCGCAAAACCTGCCGCGACCTCACCGGCGTCTTCGCGCTCAGCGTCATCTCGGCCGACGATCCCAACAAAATCGTCGCCGCACGCTTCGGGCCGCCTTCCGTCATCGGCCTCGGCAACGAAGAGTATTTCGTAGCCTCCGACGTGCCCGCCATTCTCTATCACACCCGTGACATGTTCTTCCTGCACGATGGCGATCTCGCCGTCATCACCCAACAAGGCGTCCAGCTTAGCGACTTCGAGGGCCGCCCAGTCACCCGCGCCGTGCAGCACATCACCTGGGACCCGATCATGGCGGAGAAGGGCGGCTTCAAGCACTTCATGCTCAAGGAAATCTATGAGCAGCCGCGTTCCGTCCGCGATACAACCCTCGGCCGCGTGTCGCAGGATTCCGGACAGATTTTCCTAGATGAAATGGAAATCGCTCCCGCGGAGTTTCGCTCGCTGGAGAAAATGAACATCACAGCCTGCGGCACCAGTTGGCACGCAGGACTCGCCGGAAAATTCATGATTGAGCGTCTGGCCCGCGTCCCTGTGGAAGTCGACTACGCCAGCGAATGGCGTTACCGCGACCCCATCATCGGCGCCAACACCATCACCATGGTGATTTCGCAGTCCGGCGAAACCGCCGATACGATAGCCGCCCAGCGCGAAGCCAAGGCCCGCGGCTCCAAGACTCTCGCCATCTGTAATGTAGTCGGCTCCATGATCACGCGCGAAGCCCACGGCACCATCTACACCCACGCTGGCCCGGAAATCGGCGTCGCTTCCACCAAAGCCTTCACCGGCCAGCTCACTGCCCTCTATCTCTTCGCGCTGCACCTCGGCGAAGTCCGCGGCGTCCTTTCTCCGGAGCGAGCCAAAGAATTGGTCCGCGAACTCACGCTGCTCCCCGGCAAGCTCGAACAACTGCTCACCCGCGACGAAGAATGTGAAGACCTCGCGAAGACCTACGTCCGCGTACAGGACTTCCTTTTCCTAGGCCGCGGCATTCACTACCCCATCGCCCTCGAAGGCGCGCTCAAGCTCAAGGAAATTTCCTACATCCACGCCGAAGGCTACCCCGCCGGAGAAATGAAGCACGGCCCCAACGCGCTCATCGACGAGAATCTGCCCGTCGTCGTCATCGCCACCTGCGATCACAAAGATGCCAACTCGGTCACGCGTTACGAGAAGACGATGTCGAATCTAAAAGAAGTTAAAGCCCGCTCCGGCAAAGTCATCGCCCTGGCCACCGAAGGCGACGAAGAGATCAAAGAAGCCGCCGATCACGTTCTCTACATTCCGCAAGCCCCAGATGAGCTTTCCGCCATCCTGGAAATCGTGCCCCTGCAACTTCTCGCTTACCACATCGCAGTCCGCCGCGGCTGCGACGTGGATCAGCCGAGAAACCTTGCTAAGTCTGTAACCGTGGAATAACACAACTCATTTGTGGCCGCTACTAACACATCAACTCGGCCCGATAGGCGGGCTTGTCGGCGCTGCCTGAGTTCAGGAATGGAACATCAAAATCAAGTGTTCCAAATAGGCCCAAAAACGACCGCTGGAGCGCCCGCTACTTCTGCGAAATCACAAACTTCACATTCGCTGCGGCCCCGGATTTTACCGTCACACTCTGCACCCACGTCTTTGGGTCGCTAAAAAGCAACCGCTGTGTTGGCTTCTGACTGAACACGTCCAGCGCGCTCTCGCGCCCCTGCACGCTCCAACCCTCATGCCAGGCCACAATTTGATAATCCCCAGGAGGCACGTCCGTCAACTCAAACTTGCCATCTTCCCCGGTCACCGCATAGTACGGGTGCGATACCACCATCACTTCCGCATTCATCCAGGAATGGCCGCCGTTGCACTTTAGGTTAATCAGACCCGCCGTACTCACGTTCTGCTTCGTTACATGGTCGGTAAACGGAAAAGCCAGATTGAAACTAGCCGCTCCATCGCTATGCACCGTATGCAGAACGCGATCCGAGCTCTTCATCGACAACGTTTCCGATTGCGGAACCAACAAGATATGCGGTTCGTAGCGGCAGTGCTTCTGGTCCAGCGCTCTCCGGGGCTCGGGCAAATCCATCGCCTTGCCGCTGGAAATGTTCTTCAGGTAAACAATCGTGTTGGCGACGCCGCCATCCGGCCCCACAATCAGCCGTTCCAGGCTTCGCGTCTTGTGCATTTCCGGATCGCAGATCTCGGCATCCTTGTTGATGGCAACTTCCAGCTTCGGAGCGGCCGGTCCAGCCCACTTCACGGTCCCGGAGATGCTCCCACCGTTCGCTACGGACACTACCTGGTAACTCTGCGCGAGCGCGGACATTCCGGCCATCGCCAGGATCGCCAACAACTTCGCGAAAGTGCAACCCACTCGTTGCATGGGTAAAGTGTATCCCGGTCCCGCCAACGCTCTTAGATGACTACGGTAACTGGTTAGAAACGAAGGTGCCACTCAGAAGGGTCGCCACCGGCGCAGGTGAGGCGGGCGAACCGCAGGGACGGCCTACCTGCGCCTGCGCCCTGCTGGCATTGAGCCGAATGGCACCCCGCCGCGAAAGCGGCGCAACAATAAGGCCCACGGCGTAAGCCGCGGGTATATACGCAACCCAGACCAGCCCCAAAGGGGCGGAAGAAGCATCCTCACTATTCGCCCTACCACCGCTCCAGATACTCCTGATAACTCTCGTACTTCTCCAGCGGCGAAGCATTAAACACGCACGCCACCTCGCCGGCCACGGAGATAGGTGCCGGATTACCACCTTCGCCATCAGCCACTTGCCAGTACAGCGCATCCACATTCTGCAGAATCGTAAACACCCGCTCTCCCGCCGATCGCAGCAACATCGGCAAATGCCCGGGTGCCAAGTGCGATTCCCCTACGAAAACCACCGCCCGTGCCTCGGGATGCGCCCGCCGCATCTCCAGAATCCGCTCCGCCATGTGCCGGTCCCGCACCCGCACCCGCCGCAAATCAAACCTAGGCTCGCTGTCGAGGCCCCAAACCCCTTGGCACTCTCGCCGCGCTACCGCCAACAGTTCTCCATAAGGCGACCATTCATAACCCCAATCGCGGGCGAATCGCAGCTGCGACCGAAGGGAATCCTCATCCATGCCGTTGCGCCACCACTCGTCTAAGATAGGCTGCGCCGCCGAATAAACGGCTTCCAGTCCCAAAACATTCGAACGCTCACCGGGCCCGTTAAGCTGCACCAGAAGGGCCGTCATAAACTTCTGGCACGCCGCCAAGGAGTGATAGTCCCCGACCAGCACGATGTCAGCACTGGCAGCCCTCGCCACAACCTCCGCCTCGGTGAGCCGCCCCTCAAATTCGCGAAACGCCTCGGCAAACTCCGCCAGATACCGGCTCCGCGGCGGACGCACCGCCGACCGGATCGCCTGCTCCACGCGCGCCACCGCCGCGCGCTGCGCCAAAGCCGACGCTCCCCGAACTGTTGCGGAAGTTGCCATAAATCCAGCAACCCGCCGCAGAACCTGTCGTCACCACCAACCCGCCGCCCTCCGCTGTGCAGTCCGCTTCGCCGTCGCTTGACGGCGGGGCAACGTAGTTCCTATTCTCAAAACATCTTGCCGAACCCCACCGAAACCCTCTTCAACCTCACCATCGCCACTACCGGCGCCAGCGGCTCGCTCTTCCTCCGCGAACTTCTCCGCACCACGGAACAAGACACACGTATCGGCACCGTCAACTTCATCGCCTCCGACAGCTCGCTCCGAGTCATGGCCGAAGAACTCGAACTTACCGGCCGCACTAACCTAGTCCGCCGACTCCTAGGCACTGACTCCAAGAAAATCCACCCGCAATCCAACACCGATATCGGCGCCAACATCGCCAGCGGGTCT
>Ga0137418_10000764_pt1 | contig 29394 bp, 24 predicted proteins | sample CZODoug3_1_2_16f_FD_122242 | JGI IMG/M metagenome (GOLD analysis project Ga0137418, IMG submission 122242) | Vadose zone soil fungal communities from Angelo Coast Range Reserve, California, USA - CZODoug3_1_2_16fungal (Hybrid Assembly) | ecosystem: Environmental > Terrestrial > Soil > Vadose... | reverse complement strand
CGATTCAAAGGAGTGCCCAGATTTGTGGTGGTGCTGAGCACCATCGTGTTGCTCTGCTCCGCCATGGGCTGGTCCGCTGACGAAGACAAGGACAGGTCCGAAATCGAGAAGCGAATTGATGCATCGGCCAAGGTCTTGACTGAAATTATGGCAACACCTGACAAGGCCATTCCGAATAAGGTAATGAGCGATGCCAAGTGTCTGGCGATTATCCCCAACATGGTCAAGATTGCCGTTGGCTTCGGCGGTAGTCATGGAAAAGGTATCGCCACCTGCCGAACGCCAAAAGGTTGGAGCGCCCCGGCGCCCATCACGATTACCGGAGGCAGCTGGGGTTTACAGCTCGGCGGTCAGGCGGTCGATCTGGTGATGGTCATTATGAACGACCAGGGCATGCAGCATTTACTCTCCAGCAAATTTAAGCTGGGCGCAGAGGCCTCCGCCGCAGCGGGCCCAGTGGGACGCGATGCAGGTGCCGACACTGACTGGAAGATGAAAGCCGAGGTGCTTACCTATTCTCGAGCCCGGGGCGTTTTTGCCGGCATCGATCTGAACGGGGCGGTGGTTACGCAAGATAAAGACGAGACCCGCGTTCTATACGGCAAATTCATCCCTTTTTCAGAAATTCTATCGGGAAAGGTTGAACCGCCCCGCAGCACTGAGGCGTTTCTATCGACTGTCAGCAAGTACACCAGTCAAGCATGAAGAGACAGTACATGAAAGCTACGTCGAGGCAATCCAGGTTGGAAAGTTGCTGAAGCTTTTCCGCAATGAGAAATGAGAGTTGTGACGGCCCGGCAAGCGGTCTAGCCGGGCCGATTAGCAAATCCCGCGGTGGTCCAGTCGGACGGAGGGATATCGATGTCAACGATCGTGCTGGTGCTTTTGGTTCTTCTGTTGCTCGGGGCTCTACCGACGTGGCCTTACAGCCGGTCTTGGGGATATTACCCAAGCGGCGGACTGGGTTTGGTGGTTGTCATTGTGCTGGTTTTGCTTCTGGCGGGGCGGATTTAGCCCGCGGCAATTCGGGTGATCGGATTCAGTTTTACGTAGAGTGGAGAAATGAGAGGGGGTGGAGACTTCTTACCACCACTTCTTATTTTCTTATTCTTCACGTTTAAAGGATAGCGCGAAAAATCGGGCCGATTGTTCACGATCGCGAGGTGCAAGTTCTCAACTGGCGAACCTCACGTTTGCGGGATGCAAACCAATCATCGCTGTTAGGCATCTATGTTCTCAGGTATCTATCGCGTGGTTGAGTTTTTGGGATTTTAGGAGCGTACATGTCGAACCAAGAGATCACTTCCTACGCCGATCGTTCTCCGTTGCCGGCGGTGGCTCTGCGTGATCGATATCGAAGGCGCGAGTTCGCGCCGCGTGGTTCCTCGCGTTTGCAGAAATCGTTCGCCACCGAGGAAATCTGGGGTCAATACAACAATTACAGATCGAACGGGCTTGTGGGTTCGCTGATCGTGCATATTGTTGTCGTGGGGTTGGTTCTTGTGGGCGCTACTTTCAGTCATCAAATTGTGCAGCAGGCGACACCACGTCAGATTGTGACCCTGATTGCACCCTCGCCGAATTCCTACGTTTTGCAACCCAATAAGAAGATAGTGAGCGGCGGCGGCGGCGGCGGTGACCACGACCCATTGCCTGCGCCAAAGGGAAGATTGCCGAAGGTGGCGATGGAGCAGATTACTCCTCCCCAGATCGTTGTTCGTAATGAGAAACCACGGCTCACCGCAGAACCGACAGTAGTGGTTCCTCCGCAGGTACACATAGCCGATAACCACATTCCCAACCTCGGAACCATGGCAGCGGTACTGCCGGCCGCTCCGCCCTCCAACGGAACTGGGTCAGGAGGCGGCATCGGCTCCGGTTCCGGTGGCGGGGTGGGCGCAGGTCATGGCGCCGGCGTCGGCCCGGGAAGCGGCGGTGGCATCGGTGGTGGTGTTTTTAAAGTCGGTGGCGGCATTTCAGCTCCTCAGCCAGTTTCCACTCCTGATCCCGAATACACCGAGGAAGCGCGACGAGCCAAGAGCCAGGGAACTTGCATCCTTTGGCTGATCGTGGATGCCGAAGGACACCCACGAGATATCCGCGTGGTCCGCGGGCTTGGTTTCGGACTCGACACGAAAGCCATCGAAGCTGTACGACAATGGCGCTTTCAGCCAGCGATGAAGGATGGTAAGCCGGTCAATGTGCAGATCAGCGTCGAGGTCGGCTTCCGGCTGTACTGATTTTCATTCGCGAGTCTCCACTACCCAGTCACATCTGTTTCCCTACAGGGATTTCACCTTTTTAGTCCACGATCCGCTGTATGGTCGGGCCGGGGAGAGTTTTGGCAGAGTTGTCACAAAGAAAATCTCCGCTTAAGTGACGGGCTCGGCTTGCGCCGATATTTTTCGCGTGGTTCTTCGCGTTTCAACCTTTCTGCAAACGATTGTCACACGGTCCAACGGCCTCAATGGTTCTCTTCTTTTTGCGTACAGCAAGCTTAGACCTCAATTACAGATGTGACCTGATAGGACAGCCGCTGCCGTTTCTTTAAGCTCTCTGGGAATGCTCCGCTACCACGGAGAGTCAAAAAGCGGTCGATTACACCGCTAAGGAGACTACAGTGGCGACTTGCGTAATTTCTGCGACAGCAACCAATGCAATGTCTGGCGAAAACCAACGCAGCCGGGATGATTCTGAACTCAGCCTTGTGGAGCGTGCTCAGCGCGGTGACGAGCAGGCCTTTGCCACGCTCTTTCAGCTGCATAAAAAGCGGGTGTATTCCGTCTGCCTGCTGATGACCAAAGATGTGGCCGAGGCGGAGGACTTAACCCAAGAGGCGTTTTTGCAGGTCTTCCGCAGTGTAAGCAGTTTCAGAGGTGATGCTGCATTCTCCACCTGGCTTTATCGAGTGGCTGTGAATACCGTGCTGATGAAGCTGCGTCGTCGCAAATCACCCCCACTCCTCTCTTTGGACGAGCCCGTCAGCTCCGAATCGCCTTCTCTTCGACGCGACTTCGGCAAAAGCGATCCCCATTTGTCCGGCGCTGTTGACCGCATTGCTCTGCGGCGCGCTCTCCAGGAACTCCCTGAGGGTTGCAGGAAGATCTTCGCCCTGCACGAGGTCGAGGGCTATCAGCATCACGAGATCGCGCAACTATTGCACTGCTCCATCGGTAACTCAAAATCTCAGCTTCACAAAGCGAAGCTGAAGATGCGCGATTTGTTGTTTCCGAAAAGGAGAGGCGTCCGGAAACGCGCGACCGAGAACATCGGTGAGACAGCCCGCGTGAGATCGAAGCCCACGATGCAAGCTAGTTTCTAAGATAAGGGAAGCATAAAGGCAAGAGTCTTCCCGGCAGAATCAGGAAGATCATCTCCCCTGGAGGGGGTCATTTGGCTGAGGTAGGCGCAATCCTTGTAGTCGGAGCACAGAATTCCACGCCTCGCCACGCGAGCTGTGACCGGCCGGGTTCGGAGTTGAGCCCCGATGCCGATCCGGCGGTTCTGGTGGAAGCTTCGCTGGCCTGTGTGGAGATTCTAGGTCGATCGGTTTTGGAACGTACGGTTGAGCGTCTGTGCCGCATGGGCGTTCAAATTGTTTCTGTGGTGATGGAGGAAGCATCAGCGAATCTAAGTTCGGCCTTTCGCCGCCCATTGAACAATGCAACCCTCCACATCACAGATCAGCCCTGGGCCGCGGCGGCTCAAATGCTTGGCCAGTATGCGGAAAGCGGCATCGAAACCTCCTTTGTCGCCGGGCTTGGAGGTTACGTGGAGTTCGATGCCGAGGAGATGTTGCAGTTTCATCGGCAACAGCGGCAATCCAGCACGCGCGCCTTCAATGGACAAGGGGCTCTTGACTTTTGGCTGATTGACTGCAAGCGCAGCGATAAAACGGCAGGTCATTTCGACTTCTGGGCAGGGCCGGCGACGCGCTCAGCCGCCTATCCGCTGTGCGGGTACGTGAACCCGCTCGCTCATGCCAGGGATCTACGCCGCCTGGCGGTTGATGCGCTTCAGGGACGGTGCCAGCTTTCCCCTGTCGGCAGGGAGATTAAGCCACGGGTTTGGGTTGACGATGGAGCCCACTTGCATCATCGCGCGCGCATGGTCGCTCCCGCCTACATCGGCCGGGCTTCGAGCGTTCGTGAGGACACTTTGATCACGCGCTTCAGCAACGTAGAGAGTTTTTGCGAGGTGGATTACGGGACCGTGATTGAGGATAGTTCGGTTCTGTCGAACAGTTACGTGGGCATCTGGCTGGATGTGTCTCACTCGGTCGTCTGCGGTAGCAAACTGTTGAACCTCAGCCGCAACGCAACGCTTAATGTCGCTGATGCCAGCATGCTCAGAAGAAATGTTGCGCTTCGCAAAGATATAAGTCGCGAGATCCCAGTGGAAGTGGCCGGGGGACGCCTCTTTGGATCATCGAGTCAGCGATCAGAAATGGTGAATCGGTCGCGAATTTTAACTCAAAATGGGGTAAGTAAAAATGTATAAGAGTGGGCCCGTCATCGTAATGCAGCTGCCGGAACAACTCAATCAGCGAGAGGCCAAGGCATTCTGCGAAGAGTTGCAACCGCTGCTTGAGAGCGATCGTCCTCGTGTCGTTCTGGATGGTGCTCAAGTTCGGCAAGCGGACAGCGCCGGCGTAGAGATGTTGCTGCATTGCATGGAGGCGGCTATGAAGCGCGATGGCGACCTGAAACTGGCAGCGGTCTCGTCAGAGTTGGCAACCATCCTGGAGTTGACGCGGGTCGACCGGCTCTTCGAAATGTTTGATACGGCGTCGGACGCGGTACAAAGTTTCCATGCAGCTCCGTTGCCGGCACTCACGCAAGCTGAAGCCTGGCCCAGCGGATTCGGTTTACTGGGCGATCTCAAAGCGGCCAGTTAGTACTCACTTTGTGCCCTTCGGAGGGACAATGAGATTTCGAGACATGACACTGCGCTTCGCGCGCAGTGTTTCTGTATTCTCCTGTTTGTGGCTGGGAGTGCTGACCGCAGCAGCACCACAGGTCGGCGGGCAAATCCAAGCCTCTTCCTCGGACGCCAGCCGAGCGAACGCTGTCGCCATGCCCATGCCCGGCGAACTTCCTGAGAGCCCGGGTGCGGTGCACGCCCAAGAGCTAGGGTCGACGCAGCGTATGCAGGCGCCATCGTCAGCCGCAGCAGAGCCGCAATCACCCACGTCACAGTCGTCCCCGGCTGAGCCAGCGCAACCTCCCTCGCAGACTGTGCGACCGTCTCAAACCGCCCCTCAACAACCGGTGGGAACAGCCGCCGCAGAAACGTCCAAGGCGAGCGGGATCGCTGCTTCGCAGCCGGCAGGAGTCGCCATCGCTCCCGCCAAACAGCGACGGGTTCGCATGATCGCCATCAGGGTCGGAGCCATCCTCGGGGCGGGCGCGGCCGTGGGAACGGTTGTGGCCCTCACTCAAGCCACTCCCAGCAAGCCACCAGGTGCTCACTGAGGTTTCTCTGTCCCCCTGGGGCGATGAAAAAATGCTAAGCGACCGCGGATTCAAAATCGTTAGCTTTTCGGGAATCGACGGAGCCGGAAAGAGCACGCAGATTGGCGCTCTCCAAGCTCGTTTGAGCAAGTTGGGTCTGCGTTCCAGGGTACTCACGTTTTGGGACGACATCGTGGTTTTAGGCGGCTTCCGAGAACTCATCAGTCACAAGACCTTCGGAGGAGATGAAGGCGTTGGCAGTCCGGACAGGCCAATCAATCGGCGCGACAAAAATGTCACCTCAGCGCATGTCATCGGAGCGCGCCTTTTTCTTTATTTCCTGGACGCGGCTTATCTCCGTCTTTTCTGCCTCAAGCTAAGAAAAACAGAGGCCGACGTCGTGATCTTTGACAGATACATCTACGATGAGCTGGCCAATTTGCCGCTCCATCGTTGGTTTGCCAGATCCTATGTGCGCCTTATTCTGAACATCGTCCCGGAGCCGGATATGGCGTATCTTGTGGACGCCGATCCCGCGGCCGCACGTGCCCGCAAGCCCGAGTATCCCGTGGAATTTCTTCGACAGAACCGTGAGCGTTACCTGGCGTTAAGCGGCCTCGCCGGCAACATGACGGTGATCGAGCCTGCTTCGCTGGAGGCGGCCGAGGCCAGAATGATGGATGCGTGGCTGGGAGTCCGCGGTATAAGTCCGGGCGCAGCAGCCATGTTAGAGGTTCCGGCGTCAGAAGTTTAGAACCTTGAACAACTTAGAACAATGTTCAGGCGGTTTTTCGGGCTTGCGGCCTGCGCCCCAGCCAACATCTGCGGGTTCTAGCTCATCGAACCCTGAGCCCGTGAGGCCGGAGGCCAATGAAAATCTGCCTGGTCACAACCTTCCCACCCAGTCAGGGAGGATTGAACGAATATGGACTGCACATTGCGCGCGAGCTTCAACGCAATCCCTTTCTTAGCCTCACAATACTGGCCGACGAACTGCCCTCCCCCCAGCCGGAGCTTCCGGAATTTTCCGTCCAGCGGTGCTGGTCATTCGACGATCCCGCGACGCCTGTGAGGCTTCTCGCAGCCGTGCGCAAGTGCAAACCGGATGTGGTGTGGTTCAACCTACTGTTCAGCACTTTTGGGCGTAATCCGCTGGTCGCATTTTCCGGACTCATGACTCCCGTTCTGGCGCGGGTGGGAGGAAATTTCACGCACGTGACTCTGCACCATTTAATGGACACGGTTGAACTCAGGGACGCTGGTGTCCGTTTCAAGCGCATGTACCGGATGGCGGGAGCAGTGGCAACGCGGATGCTCTTGATGGCGAATTCGGTTTCCGTGCTCATGCCGGGATACCGCAGGATTCTGTATGAAAAATATGGTGGCGGAAACGTCCACCTGCGGACGCACGGAGTGCTCACGAGCCGCCCCGAACTTCCGGAATTTGCCCGTCGCGGTAACCCGGTGCACCGCATTCTGGCGTTCGGTAAGTGGGGGACGTATAAGCGTCTGGAGCTGATGATTGAGGCCTTTCGCAGGGTGGCTGAGAGGCATTCCGGGGTGCGGCTTGTGATCGCCGGCGGTGACCATCCTCAAGCCACAGGCTATGTCGATTCGGTCAAGAAAAAGTGTAATGGCGATCCGCGCATCGAGTTCACCGGCTACGTGCAAGAGGAACAGCTAGCCGATCTTTTTCAAAGCTCGTCGGTTGCGGTAATGCCCTACTCATCTTCCACCGGTTCCAGCGGCGTGGCCCATCTCGCCTGCCAGTATGGAGTGCCGATTGTTTGTGCGGACCTTCCCGATTTTCGGCAGATGGCTCAAGGAGAAGAATTGGCGATCGAATTTTATCGGGCAGGAGACGGCGACGATCTCGCTGACTGTTTGATTCGCTTCCTGGAAAATCCCGAGAAGCAGCACGCGATGGCCGCGCAAAACTTCGCTGCCGCTCTGCGCATGACAATGCCCAACATCGTGCAAAAATATCTGCTCCACTTCGAGGTGCAGCAGCGCAGAGAAGCGCTGAGATACGTGGCCAGATTTCGCAGGTTGCCACGCTGGATACCCTCGAAATCCCTATTGTTGAGGGCTGTTACCCGGGATTCGTTGGGCTGGGCACGTCGCTCGGCGGTGGCGCACACCCGCTGGAAGGGCGCAAGTATCGTCCCTTCATTGCACCGTAACGGTAACGGTCGTGGCGAGCTGCGTGGACCCGGAGATGCCATTGATGGTGACAGAGTAGGCCCCCGGAGCAGCCGCAGTACTCCTGACCTGAGCTGGGGCCGGGTTTCCACCGCAGGAAGCACAGATGAGAATGATTGCAATAACGGCGCAAACCGCCGCCTTCTGGATCATGGCTCTGCGCCGTATATTGCCCGCGAGGACGAGTCCGGGCAGCCCGAAGATAAATAAAAAAGTGGCGTAAACCGGGAGCGATCGCCGGTGGTGTCGATTCGCGCTGGTCGCGAGGAGTGCGGATACAGTGAGAGTGGACTTCGCGCTGCCATTTCCGGGAGTGACGGCGACGGGGGAGAAGGTGCAGCTCAAACCGGGAACCGCGCTGCAGGAGAGCGAGACCGGACTGTTGAAGCTGCCGGATTGGGCGGCCACGGTGACGCTGAGGCTTCCAGACCGTCCGGCGGAAATGGCCAGGGACGACGGAGCAGCTCCGAGGGATAAGGTGGGCGTGGCTGTCGAACCGCTTCCACATTGAGTGGAGGTGAAGCTCGCTGGCGACGAGATTGGGTTCGCCATGCTGGGTTTGCCAACCGCTTGGACGTAAAGCACGTAGTTTCCCACCGGTATGGAATAGCTGCAGAGATTCACGGACCGAAGTCCCACAGCCATATCCGCCAGCGGCATCAGGTTCTGCCCGTCGGAGCTGATATATAACTGGTAGTGGTCCACCGTGCGTTCATCACCCTTAGGAGTCCAGTTCAAAGAATTTCCTGAGACGGCAGCCGACACGGAAAAACAATTGTCGATGCCCGACTCGATCTCCGTTCCTTCCTCGTAGTCGTTCCAGGTAACCAATTGAAGGACAGGCAAGCTCTTCGTTGCGTTGTAGAAGCCGTTGATCTCAGAGAACGTTTTTAACCAGGTCTGGCCGCATTGCTGTCCCATGATGCGGTGTAATCCCCAAGCCGCCAGGCTGTCGTTGAACCCTTTGTAGGCCGCTCCCACAACCTGTTCGCCCGAAGAAATACCTGCGCCATAAAAGCTGGACAAGTACCCCACGCCGTAGTCCGACGTGGTGGGCATCACCCACGAGTAGCTTCCACCGCTGAGAACGTGACTGAATCCACTGTTGTTCTGAAACAGAAAAAGAGGATGCGTGCTCAAGGCGGCATTGACCGCATTCCAATCGACGGAGTAGGCAAGGTCAATGTTGAAATTCGTGACTACCGGGCGCCCTAGGTCAGTCATGTAGGCGGGCGAGGAAAAGTACTTCTGCTCGACATATTGCAGCTGGTTGATCAACGCTTGCTGCGGGCTGCAGCCCGAGCAGGAATCCCACTTAATCGCGCCTTGGTCGACCATGATGGCGAAGGTAAAGCCGGGATGGGATTCGGCTTCCGCCATGACCACTCGTGTTGCTTGGTCCTCGAAGGTATTAGAACCGTACCAATCGATGATCACACCATCAATGCCGCGGCTGATCATGTCGGTAATCTGACGGTGGACCTGCGCCGGATCGGTGGAACTGTAGCCCACGTTCATGTGGTTTGACTTGCCAAACCATAACATCAGATGGGCGTAGACTTTCGTCTTCAATCCTGAACTCAGCAGGGAGTGGACATCCAATTTACTGATGTTTCCCATCCCGCGGTTGCCGTTTGACTGCGACGAAAAGCTGGGGGCGGCACTGGTATTGTTCGAGGTTTCCGCGGCCAGCGTGGTGGTGGGCACGACATAATTGCCTGCCCAGCACACCACGGGCGCGGTAAGCAGCAGAACTACAGCACACGACTGCGTCAGACGCATGAGACCTCAGGAGCGGAGTGGAACCGAGGGTCTTTGCCTGAACTTCGGCGAAAGCGGGGAGAGGCTCGCTCACCTCTAAATTCCCTCGCTAGGCTTCAGTTCATTGGTTTGTACTGGCATCACCTTAGGGTGAATCTTGTAGATTAAAAAGATCACAGTAGGGCAGGCCCTAATGTGCTAATACCCCCGGTGCTATCCAGAATCGGCAGTTTCGGCCACGAACGAGGCATGCTTCGGCAAAATTTTCGCGCTTTTGCTCCTGAGGTGCGGAGTAGGTTCGAAAAAACTAAGTGGGGCAGAAGGGCGCGGCGAGACCCACACCGGGGGGAATATTCTTGAGTAACTGGCTATCTTGGCGAGTAAATGGCGATTTCTCAATCGCTTATGGCGCCCCTCCGAAATGTCGCTTAGGACGGGAGCCAACGTTCTCAGTCCGAAACTCATCCTAAGCAGGCTTCAGATTCTCCAGACTAAGGTGGGAAAGGGAATGGTTTCAGAGGCGAAATCGCGCACTCGCGCTGTCGTGTCCTTAACGTCGGTTCTATTGATTATCTCTGGCTGCCAGGGGCTGAAGTCGGCCAACGGCACAGGCGGGGGCAACGGAAGCATCACGTCGGTCAACCACATCATCTTCATGGCCCAGGAAAACCGCTCATTCGACACTTACTTCGGGCAGCTATCGTCCTACTGGAAAGCGAACGGCTATCCCGCTCAACAATTCGACGGACTGCCTGCCGGCGCATCCAATCCCAGCTTCGACGGTACGACTAGCATCTCAGCCTTTCACCTTGCGACAGAGTGTATTGAAAATCTGTCTCCTTCATGGAATGAGAGCCACCAAGATTGGAATCGGCACAGCCCGACATCCAGTAAGGCGATGATGGATGGCTTCGTTTTCAATGCCGCCAAGTTCGCTATGGATAATGGGCTCACCGACACCGCCGGAATCCGCGCCATGGGGTATTTCGATGACCAGGATCTGAATTACTACTACTTCATGGCGTCGAACTTTGCCACATCCGACCACTGGTTTTCGCCCGTCATGGACCGCACTCAGGTCAATCGAATGTACCTGTTGGCGGCAACCTCTCAGGGCTATGCATATCCCATTGGAACGAATCCATCCGACACCGCACCGCTCACTGCTCCGACGATATTTGATGCTTTGCAGAAAGCTGGAGTCTCCTGGAAGATCTACCAGGTAGATTCAAGTCCTACTTATCTGACGATGTTTCAGCCATATGCTCCGCCGGCGAAGTTACCATCGAATGTGGTACCAATCGCGCAGTTCTTTACCGATGTGCAGAACGGAACCCTGCCTGCGGTAGCGATGATCGAAGGGGGCTATGACACCGGGTTGGACGAACATCCAGACAACAATGTGCAACAAGGCGCTGCGTACGTGGAAAGTCTGATCAGCGGACCCAACGGGCTGATGAACAGTGTCTCCTGGAAGGATTCAGTTTTCATTCTGACTTATGACGAAGCGGGCGGTCTTTATGACCACCTCCCGCCGTTAGCCACGGTAAACCCCGATGGCATGGCTCCGAAGGACTTGCAGCCTGGCGACATCTGTACTTCCAAGGGAGGGTCGAATTGCGACTTCAACTATACCGGCTTCCGTGTGCCCCTGATCGTCATCTCTCCATTTGCAAAGAAGAATTTTGTGTCGCACACTCCTGCGGATTACACCGCAATTCTAAAGTTCATTGAGAAACGCTTCCTCAACGGAACTTCGCTCACTCTGCGCGACGCGGCCCAGATCGACATGACGGAGTTCTTTGACTTCCAGGGAGCGCCCTGGGCGCTGGCGCCCACTCCGCCCGTGCAGGCCACGAATGGCGCCTGCAACGCCCAGATCCTGCGGTGAGCACAAGGGATTCGGAAGCGCGCGTAAACTGCAGTGGCCGAGCAGACGCCCGCGGGAGTCGGCGGCGCTGTGTCTGTTCTAGGGAGCCGCGCTCGCATTGATGGTCAGGCTGCGAGCCACGTAGCGAGAGCCGTCGAACTTCGTCTTTACAGAAACTGTAACTCCTTCGCGGAGCGCGCTGTCCACCCGCACAGCTGGATCCAGATAGATCTCATAGCTTTTGCGGTCGCTTGGCGAAGTCACCACCAGAAGGCCTGTGCGTAAATCGAGTGCGGTGACCTCGCCCTGAAAGGTGAAGCTCGCTCCCGGCACGGCGAGTATCGACACCTCACGGGCAAGGTCCCGGCCGTTCGACTCAGAGCCGAACTTTACGGCAATCAAAGTTCCAGCCGACAGAGTGGCTGGTGAAACCGTGCGGTCGCCCTGGGTGATTTTAGTGGCCGGCGTGACCCTCACTTTCACCGCCTGAGGGGAAATCGTGTCGCGCATAACCAACTCGCCCTTACCGGAACTGTATCTCAGAATTACTCCGTGGCTTTCGCCCAGGGAGGCCGACTTCCTGATGCTGATATTGCGAGCGAAGACGGCGCTACCGTCCAGCATCGTGTCGACATAGACACGATCGCCTTCGCGCAAATCCGCCGCGGAAGCCAGTAACCCGTCCTGGTAGATTCGCGTTCGAGTATCAAAAAGAACCTTAAGCTTGTCGCCGCCGAATACCTGCAGTGTCAGCCGATCCTGCACTCGATCCAGCTTTTGAATCGTGCCCCCGACGAGGGTTGCTTTTCCCTTGGGCAAAGAGGGCAAATCGGGCAGCAGACTGGCTGGATCCGAGACCGCAGCGCGGGCATCTTCGGACGTTGACTTCGGGTCGCTTGAGGGCGGCACGGGAGTGGCTTGGAACTCCTGTGCCGGGGCAGGCACCCCCGGCTGCGCATCAGCCGGCAAGGGCGGCGCTTGGGCGTATGCCAACCCATGGAAAAGCCATGCACTGAAAAATAAGCCGAAGACAAGACGATTCATGCCATCCCCTGGTAGACGTGGGTAATTCGGACGCAGCGCTTGGATGCAGCTCCGCAACCTAAGGGTAGCCTGGGTTTTCCCATCACCAGCGCCAGAAGGTGTTTTAAGGTACAAGGAGGACAAACAAATCTCCGGTTCCGGCATCCAAAAGAAGCTTCAAACTAGCAAGTTCCCGGAGGGTTGAGTCGGCATGTCTCTGAAACGGTGGGCGTTAGCCAGTCTGGTCGGCATCTCGGTCGTGGGAAACCTGCCCCAGGCGGTAGGCCGAGACTTGAAGATCACTCTCCCCAAGCGCAGCCAACTTACTCCCGTGCAGAAGCTCAACCGTGAAGGCGTAGAGGCCATTCGCAAGCACAATTACGAAAAGGCAGAGTCGCTGTTCTACAAGGCCTATTTGTTTGATCCCGATGATCCTTTCACCCTGAATAACTTGGGCTACATTTCCGAGTTGCAAGGGCAGGTGGAGCGTGCCCAGCGCTTTTATGCCCTTGCCGGACAGCAGCGGACCGAGGCCGTCATTGACGAAGCCAGTTCGAAGCGAGTGGAAGGGCGGCCAGTGAACGAGGCTCTGGCCGTTGCCGACGTGCCGCTTCAGCTGAACCATGCCAATGTGGAGGCGGTGCGCTTGCTGGCGCAAGGCCGAGCCCCCGAGGCCGACCTGTTATTGCAGCGCGCACGCAAGAGCGATCCGAACAATATCTTCACGCTGAACAACCTGGGCGTCGCCAAAGAGATGGAAGGAGAATCCCAGGAAGCGCTGAAATACTACGATCAGGCTGCGGGTTCTGGCTCCGCTGCGACTGCTGTGGTCACGGTTGATCGCACATGGAGAGGGAAACCGATGACTGAAATAGCTGCCGCCAGCGCCAAACACTTGCGCGACCGCTTGCAATCTCAGAACACTGTCGAAGCCCGTGTGGCAGAGTTCAACCTGCGGGGCGTCTCGGCGATCAATCGCAACGATCTACGAACCGCTGATGAAGACTTCCGAAAGGCTTTTGCGCTCGACCCTAACAACGCTTTCGCTCTGAACAACGTTGGCTACGTGGCCGAGATCGAGGGAGACCGCGAGACGGCGCAATTCTTCTACCAGAATGCGCGAAAAGCTTATGGCGCAGACGCGAAAGTCGCCCTGGCTACCCGCCGCTCAGCGGAAGGTCTGAAGCTATTTCAGGTGGCCGAAGACAGCGGCTCAAAAGTGGAAACCAAGGTTGCCGAGGAGCACGCCGCTCGGCGTCGGGAACGCCAGCCGATTCTGTTGCGACGCCGTGACAACACCGTCGTCGATGAGCCCAGCCCCGCCACTCAGCCTGCGGCCCCACCGAACCCGCCAGAGCAATAGTTGAAAATTCCTCCGGGATGGCCCAGGACAACTCCATGTCCGGCCAAGGGCTACAGATCGCTCGCCTGGAATCGACCGATGTCCGACTCGGGATCGTAGGAGATGTAGCGGACGAGATTCTTAAAATAACGCAGCAGCGTGTTCACATTCGTGTAGTACCAGCAGCAACGGGTCATTTGGGGAGAGAATCCGCAGATGAATTGGAAGCGATCGAGCGGTGCCGGGGGTTCCGCGAGCATGGCGGCTGCGATGCGGTGGTTACCGTCCAGAAGGGTCAGCGGTCCCTTATCATCCACTCCGATGAGCAGGACCGCGGGATTGATCAGGTTGTCCGGCAGCAAAGTGCTCAGCAGATGCAGCTTGCGGAAAAAGTCGTCATCTGCAACCGAGTCCCACTTTTCCCGAATTCGCTCAACAATGTCCTTCAAATAAAAGCTGCCTTGGGCCACGCGACGCCATTGAGCCCTGGGGAAAAAGCGGATGCGACCGAGGTCCTGGTAGGTCAGGTCGACCTGGAACCATTTTGTGTCAGCCGGCAACTCGCGCCACATGGCGCCTCGACGAAGAAACAATAAGGCCCTCCGCAGTGCATTTTCTCGGGCACTGCCGAGATCGGGCCGTCCCACCAGATGCTCGAATGACTGACGGTACTCGTCAAACTCAGGATGGTGAAATTCGCTTCTGAGGAACTCGGCGATCACTTCATCTTCGCTCAATGATCTGAGCACACGGATGCTGGGATAGGAGCTTAGAGCTCCGCTGCTGGTGCCCCATTTGCGCAACAGCGGCAGGATTACCACAATCAACAAGATCGTCATTAATATCAACTGCACCACGATCACTTGTCGTAAGTTCTGGTGGAACCAGCAGATACCGAATGCCAAAGCGCCGCTGAACGCGAGTTGCACCCAGCTCGTGTTGGCGATCTTGCGAGACATTTCGTGAGTAATAATCACTGAACTAAGCGAATACACGCCGGTGGTGAGGGCATACAGAATCAGCAGCGCCGCCAGGCCGCCATGGTTGGCCAATTCAAAGTGTGCGCCGAACAAGATTCTCCACAGGAAGTTGGGCACCAGCCATAAACCAAAGATCAGAACCGACAAAATGAGAAAGACCAGCAGCAAGGACATGACCAATACGGGCCGGCCTTCCTGGTCATCTGAAGCCGCGCTGGCAGACACCGGAAACATTGTGTTGACCACGGACCACGCGCACATGTTGACCAGCCGTCCCACCAGGGCGACCGCGGCGTAGAGTCCGGCCTCATCGGAGGGAAAGAAGTGCTTGACCAACACAATGTCGAAGTTGTTGATCACCACTTGTCCGGAGAAAAAAACGATGGCCTGCAAGCCTTCCCAGAAAGAGATCGCAATTCCACGAGAACCGTGCCAGACCAATCCGGGGCTGGGCACAGCCGTGAAGTAGGTCACAATCACGGCGAGGACGCTGGCCAGCACAGCGCCTCGGACGCCCAAGCCGACGCTGATCAGTAAAAAAGCTCCGCCCAGCCGCACCACTCCTTCCAGCATGAAATTGACGGCCAGTGGGCCGAAAGAGTGGATTCCCTGGATATATCCGCGCCGTACTCCCAGCGGGATGTAGAACGCCGCCCCCAGCGCCAGCAGCGAAATCAAAATAGGATCAGGCAGGTTGAGAAAGCTTGTGATGAGATGCCGGAGAAGAAATAGCAGCAGTCCGATTGCGACACCGGCGATCCATGCCCGCTGATGCAGCCTGGCAAACACTGCGGCCTTGTCCTCTGCCAGGGCGTGGTTGGCGACGTACTTTGCGCACACGACCTGGAACGACAAGGTAATCGCTGACATCAGCATCAAGATCGTGTAAACAGAGGTGGCGTGCGCGAATCCGGCAGGCCCCAAAAGGCGTGCGGTGGTCACGTTGTAGACGAGATTTGTGACCCCTACCAGTCCTGATCCGGCCAGCAGAGTCAGGCTTCCCCCGAGGAGTTGGGAACGCAATGTTTTGACCGGAGGGCGGTCCATACCGCGAACTTCCTCGGGAGACGAATTGCTGAGAGCGAATTTTGACATGCCGGTCATCAGATCCACGTTAGATGCACATATTGCTCAGAACAGAGTGAAGTGCACCACCGGCAGGAGGGTCGTCCGGCTCGAGCCGCCAAAGTTGTAGAAAGTCTGTTGCTGAACCCCAAAGGAGAATCGGAACGGATAAGCAACCGGCACTTCCCCGGTACCATCCTTTACATTCGCCCGGACTGGCCGGATGTAAGAAACCAGAAACTCGCTCTGTGCGTTGTCATACGCGTGATAACCCTCTCCCCGAGAAAGAAGAAACGAGCCCTGCACGGTCCAGCGCGGGTTTGCTCGGAACTCGAATCTGGCGCCAGGAAGAAACGCTTGTGCGATGGCGTAGTGCGTATCTTGCACTTTCCAGGAGCGCAAGTACTCGGCAAGCACGGCGGCGGTGAGCCGCCGCCCGAACTTATGCTGCAAGCCAAGGTAAGACGAAGTGCTGAAGTATTCCACGATCCGGGGACGGAAAAGCAGGTCGCGAGCCGAATATCCCGTAATCAACGACGTGCTGCCCCAGGGACGGCCGACTGTGAGTTCAAGGCTGCCGGCCACGTCCCGGGAATGTAGATTCTGCTGGGTGAAGGGCCCGGCTTCCCGGATTGCGCTGCCGGTCACGGAGACCCAATTAAAAAACGAACTGGTAGAGAAATAAAGAAACTGCCGGAACAAATTCTGGTTCATGAAGGTCGGTGAAATTGTGTCACGCCGCATGGTGTATTGAAGTCCCCCGTTGAACGCAATCGAGTTCGAACCGAGGTGAACCACGGGCGTGATCCCGCCATTGAAAAGCGTGTCGTAGGTATGGCGGGATTGAACCAGGTTGACGCTGGGAAACAAGAACTTGCCGCTGGTCAAGCTTTCCCCGACGAAGCCGGAAATGGCGGGGAGATTGCCCAGATGGACGCGATAGTGTGATTGGGCGAGATCCTGGAAGGAATGCCGAGGCGGCGGCAGGAGCGTGGGGTTCTTGGTCACACCCAGGATCCTTGCGTCCAGCGTGTACACGTTGATGTCCTCCAGCGCGGGACCGAACGAGGCCTCCGGAAACAGACTGAGCTTTTGGTTAATCTGGCGACCTTCCGCTTCCGCCATTTGGTATTGCGCGGTCTGTGCTGTCCCCTGATCTTCCTGTCCTGCGACGGTGCTAGCCTGCGCGAAAGCAGAAAGAGCATGGACGGTGTCCTGGCGCTGGCGGTATAAGTTGGCCGACGCCATCATGAAGTCGTAGTCGTCACGGAAGTCGTCGGCCGAGCCCAGGCTGGCCAACTCCGTCTCGGCTTTACGCGTGTCCCCTTGGGCAAGGTAAGTATTGGTGAGTCCAATGGCAACCACACGGCTATTGGCTCCTGCCAGCCGCGCCTTATTGAAGTAGGTCTCGGCAAGCTCGAAGTCGTGCATAGCCAGGAAAATATTTGCCGCCTCGACGATATCTTCCGGAGTGACCGTAGTCAGGGTCGAGGAGTCGGTGCGCGCCTCGGCGAAGCCCAGAGCGATCTGGCGCCGAGCGTCATCCCAACGTCCCTGCCGCAGAAATACTTGCGCAACCGCCAGCCGAACGCCTATGCGGTCGCCCTTAGGAGCGTCCAGCGCACGGCTGAAGCGCTGCATGGCGGCGTCCCGATCCCCGAGGGTCAACAGGGCGTCCCCGGTCGCCACCAAGACATCCACCTGGCCGTTGCCGTATTGCTCGGCCATTTGGATATCACGAAGCGTCTGTTCCCGATCCCCTTGCCGGGCATGGACCTGCGCTCGCAGAGCGTAGATTGCGGGATCCGACGGGGACAGCTTGGACGCCACGTCTAGCGCCTCTATCGCCTCCGCATAGCGACGCATGTGGTACAGAGTGCCGGCAAAAGCCAGCCGCGTCGTGAGGTCGTTCGGTTTCTCCTGCAACGCTGCCCGGTACTCGTTCTCGGCGTGAGCAAAGTCCTGTTCCTGACGAAAAGCCTCCGCTCTTGCGAGATGCCATTCGTGCGACTTGCCCAGAATCTTCTGCGCTGTGTCAAGTTGAATCAGAGCAGGTCTCGGACGATGCAACTGGAGGTCGGCAAAGGCCAATCCCAGGTGAGCTTCTCCGTAATCCGGTTGCAACTGGAGTGCAGTCTGAAAATCCTTCACCGCCTGGGCAGCTTCGTGAAGATCGTTCAACACGTAGCCGCGATTGACGTAACCGGTTGCCATCTTCGGATCGCGTTCCAGCGCCCGGGTGAAGTCGGCGAGCGCTTCGCGCGGTTGCCCGTCGCGCGCATGCAGGTACCCGGCAATCAGAGCGAGATCTTTGTCATTGGTGAAGATGGGATCGTATTTTTCGACCAGCGCCTTCGTGTCCTGGTAACGTCCCAGATAGTAAAGATCGTAAGCCAGGTAGACCACACCTTCGCGGTCGTTCGGCAGTTTTTCGAGAACTTTGTAGCCCAATTGTGACGACTGAGTATAGTCACCCTTCAACGTGAGATAGCGCTCGCGCTCTCGGCTTACCTGGAGACTGTCATTCATCTTCCCCTTTGCGCGATCCAGCCAGCGCTTCGCCAATTCGAGGTTGTGCGCTTCCAAGGCTGCGTTGGCGGCTCCTGATACCACGAGGGGATTGTTCTGCATGCGCTGATAGGCGTTTTCATAATTGGTTTCCGCCGCGTGGAAGTTGCGCTCCGCCGTATATAGGTCCCCTAAGGCAAGGTAGGGACCGAAGTCTTTGGGATGTGCGGTGGCGGCGCGCGTGAAGTAGCTTTCCGCCAGCTTGTTATCGCCTGCGTCGCGGGCCAGGTAGCCGAGAGAGGAGAGAGCGCTTCGATTGTTGCGATCTAAGTCCAGAACCTTTGTGAAAGTTTCACGAGCAGTGTCTTTCTGTCCCAGCTTCCACTCTAGATTGCCGTAGTTCAGCAAGGAATTGACATTCGACGGGGCCAGGGTAAGCGCTTCTTTCAGATCGGCATTTGCCGCGTCCAGGTTGCCGGCGGCGGATTCGATGGCCGCACGCAATCTCAGCATCTCTGGTCGTGATGCCGAGGGAACTTGTACTTGCTGAATTTCCGATCCTGCCAGATCGAGTTGCTGCCTTGCACTGGTCTGCTGCTCGGCGCGCCGATAGAGCTCGTACAGATTGAGTCGGAGCTCAATCGGATATAGCGGGCCTTCAGACATGCCTCTGGGCAGGTTGCTCAGAGCGATCTGGTATTCCCCCGCCGCGTCGGAAAAACGATCCTCGGACTCGGCGATGGCAGCCTGTAGGGCGTGGAGACGGTAGTGGTTGGCATCAATCTGACGGGCAGCATCGAGAAAGGGGCGGGCCGCATCGGGCTGTCCCAGATTCATCCAGGCCTGAGCCGCGCTCAGGTCCAACCCAATGTTGCCTTTGGCGGCTTTTGCTAATCGCGTATAGAGATTGGCCGCCTCCTGCTGCTTTCCGGCAAGTTGGTAGGTGTAGGCTAATTCGGCGAGAACCTCGGGCGCTTTTCCGGGAACTGCTTGCAAGGTTTGAATCGCCAGATCGTACTGGCCCTGATTGCGATACTCGCCGGCCACGGCACGCAGAACTTCCGGATCATGCGGTGCACGATTCTTGGCGCGGGTTAAATATCGTGTGGATTCTTCGGGCCGGCCAAGGCGCAAATAAGCGTGCGAGATCAATAGGTCGCTATGTGCGGACGGTTGTAAGGTATCGGCCCTTTGCAGCAGCTCGAGAGCCTGTTTGGGGTCGGTGTTGAGCAGAAGTTCGCCCGCGAGTTCTAAGCTGTTGGCATCTTTCGGATTGGCTGCCACCACCTGGCGTAGCAGTTGTGACGCTTCTTGGTCGCGGCCCATCTTGGCGTAAGTCTGCGCCAAGCCCGCAAGGCCTCGCGCTGAGTTAGGCTGGCGCTGAAGGCCTCGGTTGTAGGCGTCAATTGAAACCGGATAGCGTCCATCCAGGCGAGCCGCATAACCGAGCAGGAACCACAACTCCGCATTTTGAGGAGCAGCTTTGGCTGCCCGTTCAGCATGGGAGACGGCTGCGGCGTAGTCCGATCTCTTCAAAGCATCCTGTGCAGCGCGCGATTCGCGGGCCACTTCGATGCTCGATCCCCAACCAAAGCTCGGGTTCTCTTGAGAGGGGCTGGCCGCCGGGGCGTTCTGATTGCTGGGGGGTGAAGAACTGCTCTGTCCCCCGACATCATAAGTCTGAGCGGAGGCAACAGCAATAAGCACGACCAAGCAAAAGCTCGTGAGCGGAAACAGGCTTTTCACTTAATCACCACTTCAAAAGAATAAACAAGACTTCCAGATTACCCGCCACAGTACTCCCGCGGCCTCATTCAGATGCCACTCCAGGACTTAGGGCTGCTTCGGGATTGGACGGGAGGCGGTTAAGCTCCGCCAAGAGGCAGCGGGAAGGTGAAGATTGGGGTAAACCCCGGGTAGCCTTTCTGAATCCAAACGGCTGCTAAGGGACTGGAGCGCACTCCGTTGAGTTCTGCCGAAACTAGGTACTCTCGTTCAATTCCACTTCTAGCAATCGTATTGGTAGCCTTGGCGGTGCATGGCCCTTTGTTGCTCATGCAACTGCCGGCAGGCTCGTTCGATACGAATTTTCACATCTTCTTCGCGTCGCACTACTCCCAGCACTGGTTTAACCCGTGGAATGAAAAGTGGTTCGCGGGTTTTTCTCAGACCACGTACCCTCCTCTCACGCACCAGTGGATCGCGCTGCTGTCGAATGTCGTCGGTCTGAAGATGGGCTACATGCTGGTTCAGCTGATCGCGGTTCTGCTGCTCCCGGTGGGAGTGTTTCGATTCGCCAAGATTTGGGTTGACGAGCGCGCCGCCAGCTATGCCGCTCTGGGTAGCATTTTTCTAGGTGCGCTCGCGTTTCTGGTTTACCAGGCGGGTCAACTGGCAACCGTGGCTTCCGCGGCACTCTATTTGAATGCCCTCCCCTATTTTTACGAATGGGTGACGCGCGCTTCGGGACGTTCGCTCGTCAAGGGAGTTGCGATCAGCTTGGCCGCGGCCGCCGCGCACCACGTCACCCTCATCTTCGGCGTAGTGCTGTTCGCCGGCCCGGTGCTTGCGATCGCCTGCCTAGATGCCCGCGATGAGCGTGTGCCCAGCTCCGTTGCCGGGGCGCTGTCGCGGGCAGTCATGTTTGCGATTTTGGTAGGCGCGGGTGTGGGCGCAGTTCTGTTGCCGTACTGGATCGGCCTCATTCAACATCCTATTCGCCAGATCCCCATCCCTCATGACAGCCGAGCAAACTTCCTCCTGAACTCCATTACAGCCGTCAATTACTTTGTGATTCCCTATGGAGCCTTGATCCTAGCCTTGCCGTTCCTGATCATTCGTGGCTCTTCGAGCCCGCGTCTGCGGCCGCTCATGTTTGGGTTCTGGCTAACGTTTCTTTTCGGGTTAGGCGGCACTACCCCCGTGCCAGGATGGCTGCTCGGTCGTGCCTACGACATTTTGACCTTTGAACGGTTCACGTTTTGGGCGACGTTAATGGCCCTCCCGATTGTGGGTCTGATCGTGGTTGAGCTGTTGGATCGTTACGCAGCCAAGGCCGCCGTTGCCCTCTCGTTGGCTGCGGTGACCACCCTGGGCATGGCTCTGGCCTGGCTCACCGCCAATCCGTACCGCCCTCTGGCAACCGTCGATGTTGGCCCCGTGGTCGACTTCTTGAATCGCGATGGCCATGACGGCTACCGGTACCTCACGCTAGGTTTCGGTAGCGATCTGGCCAAAGTTTCCACCTACACGAATGCCGGCAGCGTGGACGGAGATTACAACTCAGCGCGCTTGCTGCCGGAAATGACCCGCTATGGCTCGGCTCAGTTGACCAACGCTAAGTTCTACGGCACCGCTGGCATGGCATCGCTGCGGGCAATGCTGGGACACGCGAACCGCTACGGTCTGAAGTATGTCTTTGTGCACGATTCATATTACGAACCGCTGCTTACTTTCGTTGGATTTCGAAAAATCGAGACTTTCGACAACGGCCAAGTCACCGCTTGGTCCAAAGACGATGTCCCGCCGGCCCACAGAATCGAATCGGACGCGATGCCCGCGCCCTGGGAAGGCTTGTTATGGGGCATTCTTCCCATGGGAGTAAGTTTCCTGGTTATTTTCCTGGAGCTGCTCCTACCGGCTGGCCGAGCCGTGCCGGCAAGAGTTGAAGTTCCATCTCGCGCCGAAGAGCATTTCGTCGCCTAAGACATGCCTGAGACTGAGACACAGAAATGAAGCATATTCTGCCCCTTGTCATCGTCGCTGTTACCGCGGCGCTTATCGCTCTGGCTCTAGCCGGCGCCGGCGGCCCGGCGAAGACATTCGGTATTGTTTCTGGATCCGCGTTGCCCGGATTTACTCCCAAAGCGGCTACACCCGAGCAGGCGGTCGCCAATTTATTGATCGACGTGCAGCGGCGAAATTGGGACCGGGCCTACGCTGGACTAGCGAAGACTGACAACCGTGCTGACGCGACATCCTTTAAGCGAGACTGGACGGGAACCGACGGCAGCTTGCGAACCTTTTCGAACCTGGAGGCGTACGACGCGCGGCCGCTGCATGCCACCGCCGACGAAGCGCAGATGCGCCTGCAGCTTCGCTGGACAACGCCGGTGGGACCAATCCAGGAAGTGCGCGACGTTCAGGTGAAGCGCGAGGGCGATGCATGGAGAGTAGCGTGGCCTCAGATTCAATTCCCCAGCGTGCCGGCGCAGGTCATTCCCGTCAATTATCTGCGCTGGGATCTGGTAAGTGGCGGGGCCGACGATGAGTGGGGTTCACGAAGCATAGACGCACCTCACGTGCGCATTATTTCCATGAATGCGGTTGATTCCGCGGATGGCTCGATCGTGATGGGAGAAGTGGTGAATGAGGACACGATTCCGGCATTTGTAAACGTGAATGCCACGCTGGTCGATGGCCGTGGAAACGCCATTGACGACGAGAGCAGCTTCGACAAGATTGCTCACGTTCTGCTCCCCAAACAGGTATCCCCTTATCGCATTGATTTTCCCAACGTCGCCCTGAGCAAGGTGAAGAATGTCCGTATGGACGTGAAAGCATCGCTGGTGCCGGCGTCGGCTGATCCTGTGATTGGCGCGATGGATCAGAAGATTGAGACAGACCCACAGGGCAGGAACGTGCTTCGCGGACAGTTGCTTAACCAAAGCGGCCAGACCGTAAATATCTCGCATGTCATTGCGAGTTTCTACGACAACAGCGGAAAGGTAGTGTGGGTCTCGGACGGCTACGTCGATCGCGCTCTGCTGCCTCAAGCCGCGGAACCATTCGCAGTCGAAATCCCTCGGGCCTTGTCGGGAAAGGTGCAGAATTTCCATGTTGTGGTTAATCAGTTCAGCCTGGGCAAATCGTAGGCTTTGCGGAAAGATATCCGCTTGCTTGCTGGCGATGGCGTGTCCGGCGGTGCCCTGCCTCGCTCAAGTTGCGGGTCTTCGCCCTCCAGCTTCGGTCGCGGCGGGCACGGAAACCTCGATATCCACGACGGGTAGTGGTAAGGCGACGTTTTACCTGGCAGGACCAAGCACTTCTACGAAGCGCGAGGTTAGCCTGGGGGAAGATGTCCCTCTGCCGCCGGCCGATGTGCAGAGCGCGGGAAGGTATGTGGCGGTGATTTGCTCGCAGACATGCCAGAGTGCGGCGTTCTACGTGACCGCCGCGAAACCGAGCACGCTAAGTTTCCTGGTGCATCCTTCGCGCGTTCCGGTTGGCCAAAGCGATGCCGTCAGCGGCGTGGCCCTTCCCTTCGATCGATTCCGCAACCTCGTGGTGGATCCGGTCACCATCGATTTTCATTGGACAGCGGGACCCGCTCCGCTGATGTCTCGCCCCATGCGAACGCGGGACGGAGTGGCCTGGTTTCGTGCCAGCTCGGGCAAGTCTGCGGGCGCGCTCGAAGTCGCCGCCTCGCTCAATGATCTGTCTGCCCATCGTGTGGTTCGGCAGGTGGCCTCGGATCCGTGCCATTTGCGCATCAAGGGCCAACGTACGGCGAAGGGCCTGGTTGTCGAAACCGAACCCGTTCATGATTGTACGGGCAATCCAGTTCCCGACGGCACCATCGTGACCTTCACCGCCACGGAAGCGAAGGGAAAGAGCACAGTCGACGCGCCCATCAAGCAGGGTATCGCGCGCGCCCAAATCGCCGCTTCCGGTCCGACCGTGATCTCCGTGGCTTCGGGCATTGTGATGGGGAATGAGCTTCGAGTGGAGGCGCAACGGTGACCGCACTCGTGCCGGGCACGAATGATTACGGACGTATCGCGCACCTATTGGCGATTAGCCTTTTCCTCTTGGTATTACCGCGCTATGCCGTGCGTGCCGATTCCGGTCCCCAGGTTCAGCTCGACGTTTCGAAGGCTGGGCCGCGGGCCGTGGAAAGCATGACGGAACGTGGCGTTTTTCGCGATTACCGTTTTGCGTGGACGAGCCTGACGGAAGCGCTGGAATCGAATTCGCTCGCGCCGCTAGACGGCCCGTTCGTCGGTACGGCAAAAGGGTGGCTCACGCAAGCGGTCCGAAAGCAGCGTCAGAATGGATTAAGCTCGCGCTACCTCAGTCAGAATCATAAGGTGGAGGCAGTGTTCTACGCGCCGGAAGGCGACGTAATGGAACTGCACGATACAGCCGAATATCAACTGCAACTTCTCGATGGTTCGAAAGTAATCCACGACGAAAATGAGGTGATGCATTACGTGGTTCTCATGACGCCAGCCGCAGACCGTTGGGTAGTCCGGCAACTCCAGGCGGTTCAACGATTTTGATCTTCTGCTGCTGCGCGGCGCGTCCGAACTCGCGCGCCCCCGTCGCCAACCGCCGTGGGCTGGAGCGCATCTTATTTCTCACAGAAAGGCCGCAGAAATGGAGCACTCGCTTGTCGAAAGCATTGCTGGGAGTGGCGATGGTTTGCTTTGTGATCGGAATGGGGTGCACGACTCCGGGCATCCGCCACCACCCCTTGGCAAACGCTCAGACCCCCTCGTCTTCCCCGAAATTACTCGCCGTCTACATGCCGTGGTTCGGTGACCCTAGCCACAAAGACGTGGGTTATTCCAGCCAAGACCCCGTGCTTCTTCGCCGGCAGATTCAACAAGCGCACGGCCTGGGTATCTCGGCATTCGTTGTGGACTGGTATGGTGAGAGCCGCCCGTACTCCGATCACAATTTCGCGCTTCTTCAAGAAGCCGCCAGTGAGAGTCATTTCCACGTTGCCCTCCTGTATAACGAACCGGAGGACGACGACAGTCAGGGGACCGAAGAAGCGATTGCTGCTTTGGACAAGGCGTATCAGACATATTTCGGGCCGAAGGCTAAGCATCGCGACGCCTATCTGACCGATCAGGGCCGGCCCGTGATTTTCATTTTTCCCAAGCGCGGCCACACTGACTGGGACCGGGTGCGCCAACACTTCAGCAACTGGGAGGTTGCACCCCTGCTGATCTACAAAGATGAACCGCCCGTCAATTACGCGGCGGATTTCGCCGGATCCTACGCCTGGGTGCAACCGGGGCACCAGGGATGGAAACCCGACGGCAGCAACTGGGGCGAAGAGTATCTGGACAGCTTCTACAAAACGATGAGGAACCAGCACCCCGACAAAATTGCCGTGGGGGCTGCCTGGCCGGGCTTTGATGACTCGGGAGCGAAGTGGGGCCTCAATCGCCATATGCAAAGCCGGTGCGGAAGGACTTTTGAAGACACTTTGAGTTTGTATCGCCGCTATTACGACGGGGCCACTCCTCTGCCCTACCTCTTAGTCGAAACCTGGAACGATTATGAAGAAGGTACCGCGATCGAAAAGCGGGTGGCGAACGACTGTGGCGGGGAAAAGCAGAATGCGCAAGCTCAATCCACCCCTTGAACTCGCGTGCTCGAGGAACCCGTTCCACCCCGGGGCACCAACCTAATTCCCGATTTCCTCATCAAAATTGAGTTCGGTTGGTGCGACCTCTTTCACCCATGAAGCCACACGGCGCTAGCAAATTCCTTACTGCGGTTTCCGAGCTTCTCTTCCGTCGAGGGGATGATCCTACAATTTGCCCATCTCCGCAGGAGGGCAGGACCGAGGCTAAATACGCTTTCGACGCTTTGGCCGAAGCCGAAGATGTCGAACTCGCCGATCTCCTGGCGCTGGCGAGTTCGAATCACGTAATCGTGCGTGCCTTGGGGAGACTGGAAAAGCGTATGGCCGCCGCCGGCAACGATCGCGTGTCCCAATGGGCCGCAAGTGCAATCGAGGACGAGCGTCGACGCATCGATCATGCGCTTCCGTTTCTTGACTCCATTTGTGGCGCTCTCGAGCATGGAGGGTGCGAGGTTGTTGTGATCAAATCGTTGGATCACTGGCCCGACCTCGGCAGCGATCTCGACCTCTACACGGATGCTGACGCAGACAATGTCGTTGCCATCATGCGCCAAAGGTTTGGTGCTCGTCTGGAGCCGCGCAGCTGGGGCGACCGTCTGGCCAACAAGTGGAACTTCGTAGTACCGGACTTGCCCGAGTTGGTCGAGGTGCATGTGGGGCGTTTGGGACAGACCGGGGAGCAGATCGCCATCGCGGGATCCCTCACCGCCCGCTCCCGCGAGGTTGAAATGGGCGCGCACGTTTTTCGCGTCCCTTCACTCGAAGATCGCCTTCTGATTAGCACCTTGCAGCGCATGTACCGCCACTTTTACATTCGCTTGTGCGATGTGGCGGACACGGCCCAGGTGCTCGAGTCCGACGGTATTCATTATCCCCGTCTCCGTACGTTGGCCCGTTCGGGAGGTCTTTGGGAGGGATTGTCCACCTATCTCTGCATAGTGTCCGATTACGTGAAGTGGTATGGGGGGACGCAAATTTCCTTGCCATCGGCTGTGACCAGGGCAGCGCGATTCGGTAGCGATCAAGTGAGTTTCAACAGAAACTTCCTGCGCATTCCCATCTTGCCGCACTCTGTCAGTCTTTATGCCACAGAACTGAAACGGTTGATGTTGAACGGGGAACTGCGGAACACTCTCCGCCTGAGCCTGTTGCCTTGCCTGGCCACCGCAGCTGCGTTGGAATTCAAGATAACGGGCAGTGATAAAGGGATCTGGTGAAGGAATCGAGCGTTCCGGATGGCAGGGCGACTCGGGGGAACGTGGGCTATATGTACTGTTTCGGTTCCGCTACAGGGTTCACTGGATTGAAATCCCAAATTGGGGACCGTAATCTCGGGTGGCCGGGACTATCCGAGACTGTCACGCGAACCACGAGAATGCATTAAAGGAGTTTCGCTTGGTTCGGATACTGGTTGTGGACGACAATCCGGCAGTGCGAAGTTACCTCCGCTCAATCCTTGAGCAGCAGACGGCGTGGCAGGTGTGCGACGAGGCCCGGACGGGCGCGGAGGCGATCCAGAGGGTACAAAACGCTCCCCCGGACGTCATCCTGCTTGACTTCCAGATGCCAGACCTAAACGGGCTCGACGTCGCGCAGCAAATTGCCCGGCTCTTCCCTCAGATTCCCATCTTAATGGTTACCATTCACCTCTCAACCCAGCTGGCTGAAGCGGCGCGTAAGGCCGGAATCCGGGGAGCGTGCGCCAAGCAGGACGTAGGCTCGATTGTGCAAGCCGTGGGTGTCCTACTCAACCAGGGAACTTATTTCCCTGCAATGAGTTCCGCCGATTAAACCACAGCGCTACCCGCTTTCACGAGCGGTCCTACAAGTTTCCCCTAAAATACAGGATTCGCTGTATTCGGACAGGAAATACAACATGCTAGCTTCAAATCCGGGGCCTAGAGCTTGCCGTTTCGTATAGGTGTGAATCGAAGTCTCTGTTAGGGTGGTGAAGAAGCTGAAGCTACTATGGCGAATGTCTATTCATTCACCCCCCACACGCTGAAAACAAACACGGATCATGACCATTCGCATATTACTGGTGGATGACCATCCTATTGTGAGACAAGGCCTTAGGACCTTGTTGGAAGGGCGTCTCGGCTGGGAAGTAATCGGGGAAGCCTCCGACGGGCTCGAAGCCGTTGATAAAGTGAACGAGCTCAATCCCGATGTCATGGTGCTCGACGTAACCATGCCCAAGATGAATGGTTTGGAAGCGTGCCGAGTGATCCGGCAAAAGGCGCCTGAGCTTGAGATTCTGTTTGTTACGCAGCACGATTCACCGCAGATGATGCGGGAAGCGCTGGATGCAGGAGCGCGTGGCTATGTCGTGAAGTCCAACGCGGCGCGCGACTTGCTCGAGGCAGTCGAGGCCGTGAGTCAGCACCGAGTTTTTACGGCGCTGCACCGCCGGGACTCTGTCAATTCATGTTGAGTCAACTTGCTGAAGATACGAGAAATCCCAGGGGTGACGTTATGAAGCTAAGAATCTTGCTGGCCGATGATCATGAAATTGTGCGGCGCGGTTTGTGCGCGCTGCTGCAGAAACATGAAGGATGGGAAGTTGTCGGGGAAGCGACGGACGGTCGCGAAGCCGTGGAAAAAGCAAAGCAGCTGAAGCCGGACGTTGTCATCCTTGACGTCGGCATGCCCAACCTCAACGGCTTGGATGCCACTCGGCAGCTGCTGCAATATGATCCCAACTTCAAAGTGATCGTTCTTACCATTACCGACTCCGATCAGGTCATTCGTGAAGCCTTGGACGCCGGCGCCCGCGGGTTCGTGTTGAAATCAGATGCAGCTCGCGACTTGGTTTCCGCGGTTGATGCCTTGCAGCACAAACGGATGTTCTTCACGCCGCGAGTGAACGACTTAGTGCTGGCGGGTTTTCTGGACAAAGGCCATGTGATGTCCAAGAGTGAACCGCCGAGCTTGCCGACCTTGACCGCGCGCGAACGCGAAATTACTCAACTGCTGGCTGAAGGAAAGAGCTCGAAGGAAGTGGCGTCCCTATTGAACCTCAGTACCAAGACCGTGGAAACGCATCGCAGCAACATCATGCGCAAACTGAGTTTTCATTCGATCCGCGATCTGGTGGTGTACGCCATCAAGAACAACATTATCCAAATCGAAATGCCGCCGCAGATCAAGACTCCCCCCACGGGCAGTCCTGCTGCGTAGTCCTCGGGGTGTTGTCTCATGGAGACTGTCAGCGGGCAGTTTCTGCGCCGTAGTACCCGCTCCGAGTGCGGACTGTAAGGCGCCCGTATCCTGGGGCACGCGCCTCTACCCGCACCGATTGGAATTCAGGTTTCGCATTCTGATTGTGGGGCTTGTACGCAAGGGTGTATTGGCTGCGGATATCGTGAGCCACGGTGCGAGTAATCGAGTCCACCTCATCCAGGCTTTGCGGGAAAAACGCCACCCCGCCCGACCCGTCAGAGAGTCTTTGCAGAGCTTCATGGCCGGGATCGCGCAAATCCCCGCCCATGAGACCGATGGCATAAAGAGTTGGGCCATGGCTTTGTTGCAGCCGGCGCGCCGCCTCTTCGAGAGTTTCCTGGCTCATGTTGTCTTGCCCATCGGTAATCACCAGCAGAACTTTCTTATCTAGCCGCGGATTGTTTTTCAAATGGACGGCGGAGGCCACTATCGCATCGTAGAGCGCTGTACTGCCCTGCATGGAAACTTGGTGCAGTGCTCGCTCCAGTAGTCCGGGGTCAGAAGTAAAGTCCTGGTCCAGGTAGTAATTCTGGCTGAAGTTGACCACGAAGATTTCATCCTGTGGATTGCTGGCGCGAATCAAATTC
>Ga0137418_10000763_pt1 | contig 29400 bp, 31 predicted proteins | sample CZODoug3_1_2_16f_FD_122242 | JGI IMG/M metagenome (GOLD analysis project Ga0137418, IMG submission 122242) | Vadose zone soil fungal communities from Angelo Coast Range Reserve, California, USA - CZODoug3_1_2_16fungal (Hybrid Assembly) | ecosystem: Environmental > Terrestrial > Soil > Vadose... | reverse complement strand
ACCGTCCCCACCACGTCCGGTCGCCGGTCGTGCTGAAGCGCCAGCGCGATGCCCGGCCGCGCCTTGCCGGCCGCGCAGCCGCACACGGAATTCACGACGATCATCGTCACGCCCGGCGCGGTGACGGCGGCATCCACCTCTGTCGACGTGCGCAGCTCGAGGACGCCGAGGCGCGTGAGCTCGGCGCGCATCGGCGCGATGAACTGTTCGGGGTAAGGCATGAAGAATTCTAGATCATCTGCGCGTCGATCACGTTCCGCAGCTTGCGCAGCAGCTCTTCGGGCGTGAACGGCTTCTGCAGGAACGCGGCGCTCTCGCCGAGCATCCCGTTGCGCACGATCGCGTTGTCGGTGTAGCCCGACATGAACAGCACGCGGATGCCGGGACGCGTCGTCTTGAGCTGGTCCGCCAGCTCCACGCCGCTCGGCCCGGGCATGATCAGGTCCGTCAGCAGCACGTCGATGCACGGGTGCTTCTCGACCAGTTCCATCGCCTGGTTGGCGTCGCCCGCCTCGATCACGGTGTACCCGGCGCGCACCATGATCTGCCGCGCCAGCCGCCGGATCATCGGCGCGTCTTCGACCAGCAGCACCGTTTCGGTGCCTTTCGACCACTGGCCGCCTGCGGGCTCGGGCGGCGTCGCCGCGGCGCTCTCCGTCACGTCAACGGGCAGGTACATCTTGAAGGTCGTGCCGTGCCCCTGCTCGCTGTACACCCAGATGTTGCCCCCGCTCTGCTTGACGATGCCGTAGACCGTGGCGAGACCGAGGCCCGAGCCCTTCCCCGCTTCCTTCGTCGTGAAGAACGGCTCGAAAATGCGCGACTGCACGTCCTGCGACATGCCGCTGCCGTTGTCGGTCACCGACAGCCGCGCGTAGCGCCCGGGGCGAACGCCGACGTGCGACGTGCAGTAGTCGTCGCCGAGCGTCACGTCGGCCGTTTCCATGGTCAGCCGTCCGCCGCGTGGCATCGCGTCGCGCGCGTTCACCACCAGGTTCACGAGCGCCGATTCCAGCTGGCTCAGGTCCGCGCGGATCGGCGGCAGGTCCGGCTGGCAGATGATCCGGAGGTCGATGTTCTCGCCAATCAGCTGCCGCAGCATGCCCGCGAGCGAGTGCACGGTGTCGTTCAGGTTGATGCGCGTCGGGTGCAGCACCTGCCGCCGGCCGAACGCGAGTAACTGGCGCGTCAGCGCCGAGGCGCGGTTGGCGGCCGCGAGAATCTCGAGCGCGTTCCGCGACGCGGCCTCGTTTTCGGAGACCTGCTCCGCTACGAGCGTCCCGAAGCCGACGATGGCCGTGAGGATGTTGTTGAAGTCGTGGGCGATCCCGCCGGCCAGCTGTCCGACGGTCTCCATCTTCTGCGCCTGGTAGAACTGCCGTTCGAGCCGCTCCCGGTCCGCGACCACCGCGGCCAGCTGCGCCTCGCTCTCCCGCAGCGCCTCCGACAGGAGCGGCACCGACTCGACGACGTACTCGCGGCCGGTGTGGCTCGTGAGCAGCGAGGCGACGAGCTCCCCCGTTTCGGCGTCCGCGTCCACGATGCGGAGACGGATAGGTTCCGAGGTCATCGGCGCCATGGTGACCTAGAACGCGGCGACGGCGCCCATGCCGACGACGCTGAGAAACGCGTCGACGTGTTCCCGGTTGAACTTTCCCTGGCCGGCTTCCTTGAGCAGGTGACGCGCGGCCTCCTCGGCGGACAGCGCCGGCCGGTACGGCCGATGGGACGTGAGCGCGTCGAAGACGTCGCAGATGCCGACGATCTGCGCGAGGAGCGGAACTTCGTCCCCCCTGAGCCCCTGCGGGTAGCCGCTGCCGTCGAGCCGTTCGTGGTGGCACCGGATGATGGGCCGCACGCTGCGCAGCGACTGGAGCGGCGCGCAGAGTGAATCGCCGATGTCCGGGTGCTTCTTCATCAACTCGAACTCGGCGGCTGTCAACGGGCCGCGCTTGAGGAGCACGGCATCCGGCACGCCGACCTTGCCGACGTCGTGCAGGTAGCCGCCGCGGTGCAGCGCCTGCAGGTCCTTCTCGCCGACGGCCAGCGCCCGGCCGAGCGCGACGGCGTGGCGCGCCAGGCGCTCGCAGTGGCCGTTGGTCATCGGATCGCGCGCCTCGATCGTCAGCGCGAGCGTCATGAACGCCGCTTCCGCCGAATCGAGCGCGTCGAGCAGGTGCTTCATCCGCGTCAGCGACCCGACGCGCGCGCGAAGCTCCAGCGGATGCACCGGCTTCGACAGGAACTCGTCGGCGCCGGCCTCGATCCCCTTGATGCGATCCTGCAGGTCGCTCAGCCCGGTGACGAGCACGACGGGCGTGAACCGCGTCTCCGGATCCGACTTGAGCCGCCGGCAGACTTCCAGGCCGTCGAGATGCGGCATCGTCACGTCCAGCAGCACGACGTCGGGGTGATACGCCTGCACGGCCGCGAGCGCGGCCTCGCCGTCGGCGACGTCGATCACCTCGTGGCCGTCGCAGGCGAGCAGCTTCCGGTACAGCGCGCGAATGCTGTCCGTATCGTCGGCGACAAGGATACGGCTCCGTCGGGGAGCCGGTGTCTGCGATGCGAATTCGATCACGCGGTGGTCCTTCGATCGGTTACGACGACACCGTCTCGCTCGCGCGCGCCGACATCGGGATGCGCTGGTGCAGGCCGTGTCGCTCGAGCTGACGGTAGAAAGCGCGGCGGCTGATGCCGAGCAGGCGCGCGGCGACCGCCTTGTTGCCCCGGACCTGCTGCAGCGTGCGGATGATGTGCTCGCGCTCGACCTCGACGAGCGGCGCGGGGTTGCTGTCGGTGCGCGCCGCGCCTCCCATGACGACGCCCAGCGACGTCGCGGCCGCGGGCACGAGCCGCTGCTCGTGCATGCTGCCGGACAGTTCGCCTTCGCTGACGAAATCGCCGTCCGCGAGGATGCAGGCGCGCTCGATCACGTTTCGGAGCTGGCGGACGTTGCCGTCCCACATCGCCTCCGACAGCACGCGCTCGGCGCCCGGCGTCAGCCCGACCAGCAGCTTGTTGAAGCGCTGCGAGAAGTTGCGCACGAACGCCGCCGTCAGGTACGGGATGTCCTCGCGCCGTTCGCACAGCTTCGGCAGCCGGACTTCGACGATGTTGAGGCGGTAGTACAGGTTGTTGCGGAAGCGGCCGGCGGCCACCTCGGCGAGCAGATCGCGATTGGTGGCCGCGATCAGGCGGACGTCGATCTTTCGAGGTTCGAGCGAGCCGACCCGCTGCACCTCGCCTTCCTCGAGGACGCGCAGCAGCTTGGCCTGCACGGGCAGCGGGAGCTCGCCGACCTCGTCGAGGAACAGCGTGCCGCCGTCGGCCGTTTCAAACAGCCCGGCCTTGTGCTCGGTCGCGCCCGTGAAGGCGCCGCGCACGTGGCCGAACAGCTCGCTCTCGAACAGCGTCTCGACGACCGCCGAGCAGTTGACCGTGACGAAGCGCTTCGCGCTGCGCGGCCCAAGCTTGTGCAGCGCGCGCGCGACCAGCTCCTTGCCGGTGCCGGTCTCGCCGGAAATCAATGCCGTGCGCACGTGCGGGGCCAGCCGGCGAATGAGCCCGAACACTTCCTGCATCGCCGGTCCGCGTCCGACCATGCCGCAGAACTCGAGCCGCTGCGCCAGGTCCCCTTCCATCGTCAGCACCTCGCGGCGCTGCGTGGCTTCGTCGCGAACGGTGGCCAGCAGCTGGCGCAGGCGCTGGAGATCGAACGGCTTGGTGAGGTAATCGAGCGCGCCGAGCTTGACGGCTTCCACGGCGCTGTCGATGGTCGCGAAGCCGGTCATTAACACGACCTTGCACTTCGGGCTCACGTCGCGGATCGATCGCAGGACGTCGAGGCCGGTGACGCCGGGCATCCGCAGGTCGAGCAGGACGAGCTCCGCCGGACGCTGACGCAATTGCTTCATCGCGTCTTCCCCGTTGGTGGTCGTCGCAACGTCGAACCCCTCGGCGAGGGCGATCGTTCCGATCAGGGTGAGAATCGCGCGGTCATCATCGACCACGAGCAGTCGTGGACGCTGGTTCTGCATGTCTGGGTCTGCAATCTGGCGCACACGTGAATCGTGTGACGCGCACCCCGAATCGGGCAAGGCTGGTTCGACAGCGCCCGTTTCCCGCACGCTTTGGGGCATAGTGGTTAACCCCTGTATCGACGCGAATTGGCGGCGACTTTAGCCGCTGTAGGACGGAAAACTACACTTATTCGGCGTTTGACCTGTGCGCGCGCGCCACAAGGAGGTGTGCGAGGACCGCCCGGTCTACAGCTCAACAGGCACGATTGCGGGCATTTAGCGGAGCGCGCCGCCGTGCCGGCGCAGCCAGGCGCGGGCCGCGAGATAGTCGGGGCACGCGGCCGCCACGAGCCGCCAGAAGGCCGGCGAGTGATCCATCCGCCGCAAATGCATCAGCTCATGGAGGAGCACGTAGTCCCTGACCGGCGGCGGCATCAGGACCAGCCTCCAATTCAGGCAGATGTGCCCGTCGCGGCCGCACGATCCCCAGCGCGCGCGCTGGTTGCGGACGCTGACGCGCGAGACGGGGAGACCGTGCTGCACGGCGAGCTCGCGCAGACGCGCAGGCAACTCACGGCGAGCCCGCTCGCGCAGCGTCCCCTCGTCGAACGACGGTGCGTGCGTCGTCAGCCGCGCGCGCTGCTTCGCGATCCATTCCGCGTGTCGTTCCGCAAACGCCGCGGCCTCCCGGCGCGAGCCGCCGCGCGGAATCGTGACGCACACGCGTCCGTTGGCGTCTACGCGAAGGACGTAGCGCCGGGCGCGACGGTGGCGAACGAAACAGGGTTCGATGTGAGCAGCGGGTTCTACAGGTTCGCTGAACGGAAGCCCCAGCTGCATCGATGCGAGAATAGCTCAACTCGTGACGGACCTACAGTGGGTGGATCCCGCAGATCCCGACGCCGGCGTCATTGCACGCGCCGCCGAACTGCTGCGCGCGGGCGGGGTCGTCGCGTTTCCGACGGAGACGGTGTACGGCCTCGGGGCGCACGCGCTCGATCGAGCCGCGATCCTCCGGGTCTTTGCGGCCAAGGAGCGCCCGGCCAACGATCCGCTCATCGTCCATGTCGCCACGCTCGACGCGGCGGCGCCGCTCGTCGAGGAGATCCCGCCCGTGGCGCGCGAGCTCGCGGCGCGTTTCTGGCCGGGACCGCTGACGATGGTGCTGAAGCGATCCGCGCTGGTGCCGGACGAAGTCACCGCCGGCCTCGCGACGGTGGCGATCCGCGTGCCGTCGCATCCCGTCGCGCGCGCGCTGCTCGAACGGGCGCGCATTCCCGTCGCGGCGCCGAGCGCCAACTTGTTCTCGCGGCCCAGTCCGACGCGCGCGGCGCACGTCCTCGCCGATTTGAACGGGCGCATCGACCTGATCATCGACGGCGGAGCGACCGACGTCGGCCTCGAATCCACGGTCATCGATCTGTCCGGAGGCGTTCCGACGATCCTGCGGCCGGGGGCCATCGACGTGGATGCGCTGCGGCAGGTCATTCCTGATGTCGTCAGCGGCCGGGCCGCGGCGCTGCCGACGGCCGCCATGGCATCGCCGGGGATGCTGCCGAAACACTATTCACCGATCACGCCGGTCACCCTGTACGAAGTCGATCGCGAGACGGCGCTCGTCCGGATGAAGCGCGACGCTCAACAGCGCCTCAGCCACGGTGAATCCGTTGTCGTGCTGTCATACACCGAAGATGTCGGCGAGCTGGGCAACCTCGGCGTCCAGATCGTCGAGCTGGCGTCCGAAAGCAATCCAGTGGCAGTTGCGGCACGGCTCTACGCTGCCCTTCGTGAATGCGACGAGCTTGGAGCAGGCGCCATCCTCGTGCGCACCATCACCACGCGCCATCCGTTGAGTGGCGCGATCCAGGACCGTCTTCGCCGCGCCGCCGCCTGAGACCTGCGACCTCCCAATGCGGCACATGGCTTGCGAAACCGCACGCCATGGCCACCAAAAGCACGACTGCGCTCGAGACCCCCCTTCGCGAACAGCTCGACCGCCTGGCATCGTTCGAGCCCGGCACGGGCTCGGTCATCAGCCTGTATGTCGATTTGCGGCCCGACCAGAATGGTCAGCGCGCCCACGTCGACACATTCCTGCGCCACAGCGCGGATGAGCAGGTCCGATCGTTGAGCGGCCAGCAGCGGGCAGACTTCGATCGGGCGACCGAACGGATTCGGCGGTACCTGAGCGAGTCGGTGCCGAAATCGACGGCCGCGGTGGCCATCTTCGCGTCCACCACCGGAGACTTCTTCGAGGCGATGCCGTTCGGCGTGCCTATCGAGCAGCCCTCCATGCACGTCGGTCCCGTTCCGCAGCTCTATCCGCTCGCGCGGCTCAACGACCAGTACCCCCGATACGCGGCGCTGCTGGTCGATACCAACAGCGCCGACCTGTACGTCTTCGCGCTCGGCGCGAAGACTCGCCGCGAGTCGGTCACCAGCGACAAGATGCGGCGCACCCGGGTGGGCGGCTGGTCGCAGGCGCGGTATCAGCGGCACGCCGACCACTGGCACACGTTGCACATGAAGGATGTCGTCGACGTCCTCGACAAGGTCGTGACGCACGAGCATCTCGATCGGATCGTTGTGGCGTGCGACGAGGTGGCGAGGCCGATCCTGATGGAACAGCTGCCGAAGCACCTCGCCGAGAAGGTGATCGACATCGTCAACGTCGACGTGAAGTCGATTGCGGAACACGAGCTGCTCAAGGAGACGATGGACGCGCTCAGGCACGAGGACGCGAAAAGCGACGCGGAACACGTGCAGCGGATGATCGACGCCTGGCGCGCGGGCGGGCTCGCGGTCGCCGGCATCGAGGCCACGATGCGCGCCCTCGACATGCGTCAGGTCGAGGAACTGCTGATTGCGGCGCGCCCGGATCGCGTGACCGGCCCGGCCGACGAGCTCGTCACCAAGGCGCAGCAGAACGCCGCGCGCATCCGGTTCATCGAGGACGACACCCTGCTGGCCGACGTCGGAGGCGTCGGCGCGCTTTTGCGATTCAAGATCTAGGCGGGTCTGAAGACGCGCCTCTTAAGAGCACGGCCGTAGAGGCGGACCTTCAGGTCCGCCTGCCGGGGGCATCATGAGCAAACCGAACAAGGTGAACAAGGATCATTACGTGCAACGCGGACGGCTGACGCCCGATGAACTGGCGCGCGAGCGTGCGCGGCAGATTCACGTCGGCGGCGCGCAGCGCAGGTTCAGCGAACGGGCGAAGCAGGTGACGGGAACGCGACCCGGCGCACCGGCGTCCACCCGGGCTCGAAGCGAGCGCGAAGAAGAAGAGTAACGACCTCGCCGTAGCTGCGCAGGCCCGATTCGACCCGGTTGGCCTTCAGGTACGTGTCATAGACCTGCCAGCTCGCCCGCTGCAGCGCGGGAATCTCGCCGCGGCGCAACCGCGCGATGACGGCGTTGACGTCGCGACGCGGGCCTTCCGCCAGCGAGGCGTTCACGTTCGTGCGCTCCCGCGCGTTCACTTCCCCGCTGATCTGCCAATAGAGGTAGAACCATCCGCTGTACTGGTGACGGGGTGACGCGCGGACGCACGTCAGCCAGCCGACGAAGTTCGCTTCGGCCTCGTTCGCGTACCCCGCAAGATGCCCCCATTCGTGCGCAGCGACGAACGGCCGCTCGAACGGCAGCAGGTCCGGGTTGGCGATCACTTCGAGCCCGAACGGATTGACCATGCCGTCCACGCCGGTCCACCGGAAGTACGGACCGAGCAGGCTGTGCTTCAGGCGCCCCGGTTCGACGTCGGGCGCGTCGCTCAAGGCCCGTTGCACGTCGGCGAACGCGCTGCGCAGCGCCGCATCCTGCCATTCGGGAACCGGTGCCCCGTCCGGATGGGCCGCGGCGTACAGGGTGTTCATCTGCGCGACGGCCATCAGGGCAAGATCGACGACCTGCCCGGGCGTCGGCCGATCGCGATCGACGACCAGCCGATCCGACATCTGCACGCGGCGGTAGTTGAATCCCCAGAGCAGCAGAAAGAGCGCGTAGATCACCGCGGCGCCCGCCGCGACGTGGCCCAGCGTTCGACCGAGGCGGCCGAAGGTCCGCGTGCGCCATGTCACGCGGACGGCGGTGCCGACCGAGACGATCGCCGCCGCCGCGAGAACGACGAGCAGGAGGTCGAGAAGCGCGAAGGGCAGCCGGTTCGAGAGCGGCGTCAGGGCGCGCTCGATCCTCGGGTAGGCCGCGGTCGAATACCACGCCTCGACCGACTGCGGCCGCACGGGCGCCAGCGCAAGCACGGCGGCGAGCGCAACCGCGGCGAGCTCAACCATTGTCAGGGGGTCGATCCGGACGCCGCGTCGCACGCCACGGATTGTAGCCGCGTGCGGGTGCCGGCTAGGGAAGGCAACGGTCTTGCTCATCCGGCATTTGGAGCACAGTTTCGACTCCCGACTGCCAAAAACCGATACGGTAGGGCCGAGCCCGTGACGTGGGGTTGACATGAACGGTTCACAACTTCCGGACGAGACAGCGATTGAAGCGGAGGCAACCGAGCTGGCGAGCCGCCTGAAGCAGGGCGACGTGCCCGTCGTCACGGCGCCCGACCCGCTGGCGCCGGGCGACCAATGCCATTACGTGACGCCGGTGCGCTTCGGACGCCGCCGCGTCGACCAGTACGGCCACGTCGTGCTGACGAGCGGCTGGCTGAAATTTCGCGGGACGCTCGATCTGAGCGTGACGTGGAGCGAGATCGCGGACGTGCAGCGGGCCACCCGCGAGATCGTCGTGTCCCTGGAGGGCAGCCGGCGTCTGCTCCGGTTTTCCTGCCACTCCGAGGTCGAAGCCGCGCGCGGCGTCGTGATTGCACAGTACCTCGCCCAGAGTGCGCGACTGCATACGGCTGACCCGCTCGCGGCCTTCCAGCACGCGGCCCTGTAGCGCGCCTCGACTTCGGGCCGCCATCCTGCTGTGCATCGGGGCGCTCCTGCTGGCGCGCCCCGCGTCGGCCTATTCGATCCTGGCGCACGAGTCGATGGTCGACGCGGCGTGGGACGACGTCATCGCGCCGATGCTCAAGGCGCGGTTCGGCGCCGCGAGCGCCGACACCATCAAGACCGCCCGCGCGTACGCCTACGGCGGCTCCGTCATGCCGGACATGGGCTATTACCCCTTCGGCAGCCACTTCTTCACGAACCTGCTCCACTACACGCGCTCGGGCGATTTCGTCGAGGCGCTGATTCGTGACGCGCGCGACGTCAACGAGTACGCGTTCGCGCTCGGGGCGCTCGCGCATTACGTCGCGGATTCGACGGGCCATCCGCTCGGCACCAACCGCGCGGTGCCGCTGGAATATCCAAAGCTGCGCGCGAAATTCGGCGACGAGGTCACGTATGTCGAGGACCCGAAGCGCCACATCATGGTGGAGTTCGCCTTCGACGTCGTGCACGTCGCCAGCGGCGCGTACCTCCCGCAGACCTACCGCGACTTCATCGGCTTCGAGGTGGCAACCGACCTCGTGGAGCGGGCGTTCCGCGAGACCTACGCCATCGAGATGAAAGACGTCTTCGCCAGCGAGGATCTCGCCATCGGCACCTTCCGCTACGCCGTCGGGACGACCATCCCGCAGATGACGCAGGTCGCGTGGGAGAAGAAGCGCGACGAGATCGAGAGGCTGACGCCCCACGTCGAGCGGACCGCGTACGTCTACACCATCACGCGGCGGCAATACGAGAGCGATTTCGGTACGGCCTACCGGCGCCCGGGCGTCTTCGCGCGCTTCTTCGTCTGGGTCGTGCGCGTGATGCCCAAGATCGGCCCGTTCAAGGCGCTGGCGTTCCAGACGCCCTCGCCGGAAGCCGAGCGCCTGTTCACCGACAGCTTCAAGGCGTCGCGCGAACGCTATCGCACGCTGCTGCAAAGCGTCCGCGACAACCGCCTCGACCTGCGCAACACCGATTTCGACACGGGCCAGCCGACCAGGCGCGGCGAGTACACGCTCGCGGACCAGACGTACGCCGAGTTGCTGGCGCGCCTCTCGTCGAAGAAGGCCGCCGCGCCGGACGCGCTGCGCGCCGACATCATGCGCTTCTACGGGAAGGTCGAGCCGGCGGCTGCGCGCGACAAGAAAGAGCGCAAAGAGCTCGAGAAGATCGAGAAGCAGCTCGCGATGCTCTAGTCGTCCTAGAACGCGTCGCCGAGGTACGGCAGCATCCGTCCGAAGTAAATCACCCCGATCCACAGGAAGATCTGCGACGCCGCCAGGAACCTGACCATGGCGGGCGCCGTGTCGCCGGGCCCCATCTCCCACACCTCGTCGTGCCACGTCAGGTACAGGACATCAGCGCCCGCGAGCAGGATGCAGAGCATCTTCCAGTGAAACGCCGGGTTCTCGATGTACTGAAACGCCTGGCCGATGAAGAACATCATGCCGGTCACCGAGTTGGCGACAAACCCCCAGACGCCCCACGGCAGCAGCCGGTGAAAGCCCTCGAGGGGCGCGTTGCGCATCCAGCCGAGCAGCCGCAGGTTCCCCACCACGACGACCCCGAACAGGAGGCAGAGGCCCATGAAGTGGATCGTCTCGAGCGTCTTCCACGCCCACGGGTGGGTGTACTGATACTTGGTGATGAAGTCGCTCGCGAGCCAGTGGGGCGCGAGCAGGCCTTCGGTGGCCGGCACCTCGGCCGCGCTGCTGAGGATCTCCGGGTGGCGGATCTCGCCGCCTGCATTGGCCGCGCTCGACATCAGGCCGATCGTCACCGCCGACAACAGGAGCACGGCCGCGGTGTTCCGCGCGCCCGAGGACGTGCGCCGCCTCGAGTACCACAGGCCGTACCACGCCACGACCCCGGTCGCTTCCATGACGATCAACGCCATCAGCGCCGATCGCTGGTGCAGATCGATCACGTCCTGCGAGACCCCCGGCATCCTCTTGACCGACTTCTGCGCCGAATAGCCGGTCATGTAGGTCGGCAGCGAGAGCAGGGCGATGACGAAGAAGATGGCGAGGCCGCCGCGCTTCAGGTCCTCGCTCTTCTTCAGCAGCGCGAGCACGAAGACGCCGAAGCCGACGATCATCCCGACCGTCGGGAAGTGGTTCAACAGGAGGTGCAGGTGAACGAGATCAGAGGGTCGCACCGTTGGCCTCGACGGCGTAGGCGATGAGCCGCCCCGATGTAATGACCGCCAGCCATAAGACGATGCACGCGTACGCGATGTTCCGCACGGCGGGAGGCACCGCGCCGTCGCTCTGTTCGCTGTCCACGAAGCGGCGCAGCCGCGCCATGGCGGCAAGCGCGAGGCCCAGGCAGACGAGCTTCGCGTACAGCTCCCAGACGCGCGCGATGCCGGTCGCGTCGGTCATGAACAGCAGCGTGCCCGAGAGGAGATTCAGGTAGAAGCCGATCCAGAACAGGCGAAACAGGACGCGGAACGACGAGAGCGGAATCTGCGCGCCGATGCCCAGCAGCCGCAGGCAGACGATGAAGCCGAGACCCGCCGTCAACCCCATGCCGACCGCGTGCACGAACAGCCACCACGCGTAGCCCCACCAGAGTGAATCCGATTCCGCGATCGACGTCGAGAGCCCCAGGTTCTGAATCCATTCGAGGATCGCCATCAGCGCCGCATCCTACCATTCATAAAACCCCTTGCCTGTCTTCTTCCCCAGCTCGCCGCGCTCCACCTTCTCGCGCAGGACGCGCGGCGGCGCGAACTTCTCGTCCGCCAGCTCGCGATGGAGGTACTCCGCGATCTTCAGCCGCACGTCGAGGCCGACGAGATCGGTCAGCCGCAGCGGCCCCATCGGGTGGCCGTACCCGAGCTCCATCGCCGTGTCGATGTCGGCGGCGGAGGCGACGCCGTCTTCGAGCATCCGCATCGCCTCGAGCCCGAGCGCGACGCCCAGCCGCGACGAGGCGAAGCCAGGCGTGTCCCGCACGAGGATCGTCGTCTTGCCCATTCGCTCCGCGGCCGCACGCGCGAGGGCCACGACGGATTCGTCGCAGCCCGCGTGCGTCACGATCTCCACGAGCTTCATGATGTGCACGGGGTTGAAGAAGTGCATCCCGACGACGCGATTGGGTCGCGTCGTGCCCTCGGCGATGCGCGCAACGGAGAGGGACGAGGTGTTGGTCGCGAGGATCGTTTCGTCGGGGACCACCGCGTCGAGCTGCCGGAAGAGCGACTGCTTGACGGCCATCTCTTCGACGACCGCTTCGATGACGAGATCCGCGTCGCGCGCCGCGGTCGACAGCTCGGCGACCGGGACGATGTTCGCGATTGCGGCGTCGGCCTGCGCCCGCGTCAGCTTTCCGCGGGAGACAGCGCCGGCGAGGTTCGACTGGATGCGGCTCCACGCCCCGGCCAGCGAGTCGGCGCTCGCATCGGTCAATCGCGTTTCGTAGCCGGCCATCGCCGCCACCTGCGCGATGCCATGCCCCATCGTCCCCGCACCGATCACGGCGATGCGGCTAAGCGAATCCGGTCGCAATCGTGCCTCCGCCGTCGACGACGATGGTCTGGCCGGTGACGTAGCTGGACGCGTCGGAGGCCAGGAAGACCGCCACGCCCTTCAGCTCGCCGGGCCGGCCGACGCGCCCGAGCGGTGTCACCGCGTTGAGGCTCGCTTCGACCTCCGCGATCGACGAGTCGGACAGCCGCGAATGGAAGAAGCCGGGCGCGATGGCGTTGACACGAATGCCGTGGCGTCCCCACGACGCGGCCAGCTCGCGGGTGAGGCCCATCAGGCCGGCCTTGCTCGCCGCGTAGCCGGCGTAGTACGGCCCGTTGACGTTCCCCTGCAGGCCGGCAATCGACGCGATGTTGATGATGCGGCCATATTGCCGCTCGATCATCGTCCGGCCCACGGCCTGCGAGCAGATGAACGCGCCGGTGAGGTTCACGTCGATCACCTTCTGCCACTGCGTCAGCGTCATCGCTTCCGGCCGCTCGCCCCACGAAATGCCCGCGTTGTTGACGAGAATGTCGATCTTGCCGAAGCGCTCGACCGTCGCGTCGGCGACGGCCTGGACGTCGGCGGCGTTGGAGACGTCGCAGCGCATCGCGTCGACGGTGAAGCCACGTCCGCGAAGCGACTCGACGGCCGGCAGCAGCCACTCGTCGCGCCGGGCGCAGAGCATCAGCGACGCGCCGGCTTCCGCAAGCCCCTCGGCGAACTCCGCGCCGAGTCCGCGCGAGCCGCCCGTGACGATGGCGACGCGGCCTGAAAGGTCGAACAGTCTGTCGATCATGCCTGCATCCGGCGAGGGATCGTCTGGCGCGTCCGGATTCGCCGGACGACCGAGCTTACAATACGCCGTTATGCGCGCAATCGTGCTCACCGCTCTTGGCGATCCCGACAACCTTCGAATGGAGAACCGTCCCGATCCGGTCCCCGGTGCGGGAGAAGCGGTCGTTCGCCTTCACGCGGCGGCGCTGAATCGCCGCGACGTCTGGATTCGCAAGGGTCAGTACGCGGGCGTCAAGGTTCCGATCGTCCTCGGGTCCGACGGCGCCGGCAAGGTCATCGACGTCGGCGCCGACGTCGATGCGTCGTGGAAAGGGCGCGAGGTGGTGATCGATCCGTCGCTCGACTGGGGACCCGACGAGCGCGCGCAGGGCAGCGCGTTCAACATCCTCGGCCTGCCGGTCGACGGCACGTACGCCGAGATGGTCAAGGTGCCGGCGGCGAACCTCCACCCGAAGCCCGCGCACCTGTCGTGGGAAGAGGCCGCAGCCGTGCCGCTCGCCTCTGTCACCGCGTACCGCGCGATCGTGACCCGCGCGCGGGTGCAGCCGGGAGAAACGGTCCTCGTCACCGGGATCGGCGGTGGCGTCGCGACGACCGCTCTCGTGATCGCCCGGCAGGTCGGCGCGAAGGTCTACGTCACGTCCGGCCACGAGTCCAAGATCGAGGCCGCGACACGCCATGGCGCGACGGGCGGCGTCAACCACCGGAAGGATGACTGGGTGAAGTCGCTCATCGCGCTGATCGGCTCACGCCCGGACGTGGTCATCGACGGCGCCGGCGGCGAGACGTTCAATCGAGCGCTCGACGCGGTCAAGCCGGGCGGACGGCTCGTGAGCTACGGTTCGACGCTCGGCGCGGCACAGAACGTCGAGATCCGGCGCATCTTCTGGAAGCAGCTCAATGTCCTCGGCAGCACGATGGGCCCGCCGTCGGACTTCGCGGCGATGCTGAAGCTGTATGAAGCCGGCGGTCTGCGTCCGGTCATCGACAAGGTGTTTCCGCTGGAGCAGGCCGGAGATGCGCACATCCGCATGGAAGCTGGAGATCAGTTCGGCAAGATCGTCCTCAAAATCTGGTGACTGCCGACACCGGCGGGATCACCACGAAGGCGCGCTTCGCGCGCACGCACGAAGTGCACGAAGTCGCATGATCCTCCGTGTCCACGCGAGTCCCAAGCATCACCGCAGAATCAAGTCGTCCGGTGCATCCGCCGGCTTCTGACGCAGACTGTCCGCAGTTCTCAACCGAAGAGCGCGAACTGAGTCGCCCGTGTACTCGATCCAAAGCACCCAGTTGCGAGCTCCTATTTGGAATGGCGTCTCGACAAACCATTCATCCCGCCTGGAAGTTGACAATGTAAGTCCATCCGCACGCGACTGTTGAAGCAAGACGTTGACTTCGTTCCTGTCCTTCGCGCTCGCGATTGCCGTGCGCAGATCGAGGAGCTTCCCGCGAGCACCCCTGGCGCGCACCTCATCGAACGTGATGACCGCGGCCATACCGACCAGTGGAACTGTCAACGCGATTATCAGCGCGCGTGATGCCCGTGTCATTTTGCTGCGTTGAGTCGAACCCATATGGCGCTTCGGCGGTATCGGACCAAACGCAATCCCATTCAACCACCGAACTTCGTGGCCTTCGTGGATGCGCCCGAAGGGCGCCTCCGTGGGTTATCCCTGCCCACGTGGCGGGCTACTGCGCTGAGATTGCCGATTTGCCGCCGCGCAGGACGTACTTCTGGATCTTGCCGGTCGCGGTCTTCGGCAGCTCCTCGACGAAGGTGACGCCGTGGGGCGCCTTGAAATGGGCGAGCCGTTCCCGGACGAACTCGATGAGCTCGCGATCGCTCGCCGAGGAGCCCGGCTTGAGCACGACGAAGGCGTGCGGCGCCTCGCCCCACTTCTCGTGCTTCATGCCGACGACGCCGACTTCCTGCACGGCCGGGTGCCGCATCAGCGTGCCTTCGACTTCGACCGACGAGATGTTCTCGCCGCCGCTGATGATCACGTCCTTGAACCGATCGCGGATCTCCACGTAACCATCCGGATGGACGACCGCAGCGTCGCCGCTGTGGAACCAGCCGCCGCGCATCGCCTCGGCGGTCGCCTTCGGGTCGTCGTAATACCCCTCCATCACGACGTTGCCGCGGACGCAGATCTCGCCGAGCGTGCTGCCGTCGTGCGGCACCTCGTTGCCGGCCTCGTCGAGCACGCGGAGGTCGCCTGACGTCACGAGCTCGACGCCCTGCCGTGCCTTGATCACGCAGCGCTGCTCCAGCGAGAGCGTCGCATGCTCGGGGCGCGGCTCGCACACGGTGATGAACGGCGCCGTCTCGGTCAACCCGTAGACCTGCGTGACGTGCCAGCCGAGCTCCCCTTCCATCCGCTGAATCGTCGCGGCAGCCGGCGGCGCGCCCGCCGTCGTGACGCGGATGCCCGCAGGCGCGTGCCTGCGGACCTCGTCCGGCGCGTTCGCGAGCGAAATCAGCACCGTCGGCGCCGCGCAGAGCGACGTGATCGACTCCTCCGCCATCAGCCGGAACGCCTGGACCGGGTCGACCCTGCGCAGGCAGACGTGTACGGCACCAACGGCCGTGACCGTCCACACGTACGTCCAGCCGTTGGCGTGGAACATCGGCAGCGTCCACAGGTAACGGTCGGCCGGTGTCATCGGCAGGTGAATCAGCGTGCCGACCACGTTCATGTATGCGTTGCGATGCGTGATCATCACGCCCTTGGGGCGCGATGTCGTGCCGCTCGTGTAATTGACCGTCAGCAGGTCGCGCTCGCCGATCGTCACCGGCTTGTAACGCGGCGAAGCGGCGTCGACGAGGCGTTCGTATTCGAGCCACCCGGCCCGCGCGCCTTCGAGCGCGACGACGTGCTCGACGCGCGGCAGCTGCGCGCGGATGCCATCGACCGCCTCGAGGTAGTCCTCGTGTGCGCAGACGACACGCGCGCCGCTGTGATTGATGATGTAGGCGAAGTCGTCCGGCGTCAGCCGGAAGTTGACGGGCACCAGCACGGCGCCGGTCTGCGGCACCGCGTAGAACGACTCGAGCTGCGCGTGGGTGTTCGGCGCGATGTAGACGACGCGGTCGCCCTGCTTGACGCCGAGCGCCTGCAGCGCCGACGACCAGCGGTCGCAGCGATCGAAGAAGCGGCCGTACGTAAAGCGCTCGTCACCGTCGACGACGGCCTCGCGCTCGGCGTACAGGCGGCGCGCGCGCCCGGCGAATTCCAGCGGGGTGAGGGGTACCTCCAAGCCTTCGCGGTTATCCCCGCTCCTTCGTGACGATGTGCTCGAGGTCCTCGTCCTTGCACGGCGGGTCTTCCCAGAACGCCGCCTTCGGATCCGTGTTCAGCCGGATCATGCGCGGGGTCCACACCCACGGCTTCTGGAGGACCTGCGGGTCCTCGACGATCACCTCGTACCTGGTCGTGTTGCCGGTGCGCGTGAGCTTCTCGATCACGTGCAGCTCGTCGGAGTGGAAGTAGCCCGGCCAGCCGAGCCACGTCTCGTCGTTGAAGTTGGTCGTGTCGATGACCAGCGTGTCGCCTTCCCACTTCGCCACCGAATCGCCCTTGTAGGTCGGATCCCGATCGGTGTTGTGCGGCTTGCCGATCGGAATCCAGCGGAACGTGTTCTCGTTGTCGTGGAGAAAGACGACCTCGGCCGGGTTCATCACGATCTTGTTCGGGAACCCCATGCGCGGCACGCCGGCCGGTCCGCAGCTGAAGGTCGGATCCTCGGCGTTGCCGTTCACGTCGAGGTTCTGCACCTTCTCCCAGAACTGCGCTTTGTAAATCGGCTTGTTCGGATCGGACCGCTGGTTGACGCCGCTGTCGCGCTCGAAGTTCGTCGCGAGCTGGCCCGACGCGGTGCCGAGCGCGGAGCCCTGGCTGCGCGCGTTCAGCTGCAGGAAGACGTTCCCCTTCTCGTCGGTGAGGTCGGCGAGCGTTCGGCCGCCACCAAACCCGCCGCCACCGCCGCCCCACCAGCCAGTCAGGTCAGGATGGCCATCGGCCATCCGCGGCGTCGGCGCGTTGTCCGGTGGCTGCGCCGCCCCGCCGCCGCGCTGCGCCACCGCTGGCACGAGCGACGCCGCGACGATCGCGGCCGCGGCGGCGAACCCGCCGATTGAACGAGCCTTCATGCTGTCCTCCGGGCTGAACATTCTATGCCAACCGCCGCGTTCGAGCGTCGGGCCCCGCGCTTTGGCCCTCGAGCCTTGCTTGATATCCTGATGCGCCCGGAGAGCATCCATGCGAACACGCGTGCTGAAATTGGCGGCGACCGCGCTCCTCGCGTCGGCCGGATTGCAGGCGCAGCAGGCGCCAGGATCCACGACGGCGGCGAGCCCCGCGCCAGTGGATCGCGCGGCGGTTCTCCGCGAAGTCGCCATCGCGCACGGCATGCTCCGCGGCCTCGGGTACAACGACGCCACCACCACGGCGCAGTACCAGGCCACCGGCACGCAATACATCGTCGGCCAGTCGTTCAAGCCTGGTGGACCGTGGCCGGCGGCGAAGCTGACGAAATACAACGTGTGGATCAACTACGCGGTGCCCGGCATGCGCATCGACCTCGAGCGCACCAACCCCGACGGGCCGGCGCAGGGCGGCGGCGGACTTCCCTTTGCGGCGCCGCAGCGCCAGATCCTCGTCGTCGGCGGCACCCGCGCGTGGAACGAGACGATGCTGCCGGGCGGTCCCGCGACGCCGGCCATCGGGCAGGAACGAGACCGCGCCGTCCAGATCTGGATGCTCCCGCAGGGTGTCGTCAAGGCGGCGCGGATGGCCGGCGACAAGCTCGTCGTCGGCATGGAAGGCACCAGGCTGACGCTGACGTTCCCGCTTCCCGAGCCCGCGTCGAACTACGTCGAAAAAGTCCGTCTCGACGAGCGCAAGCTCGTGGAGCACGTCGAGGTCGTGGTGGACAACCCCGTCCTCGGCGACACGAAGCTCGAGGCCGACTACGAGAACTACAAGGACCCGGACCTCAGCGACATCCCGTTTCCCTTCCACATCGTGCAGAAGCTCGGTGGGTTTCCGATCCTCGATATCACGCTGAAAAGCGCGCGGATGTACAACCCGTACGTCGTCGTGCCGACGCCCGACAACGTCGAGCAGGCTTACGTGGCGAACGCGCCGGACCCGCAGGCAAAGGTCGACGTGCAGAAGGCCGGCACGGGCGTCTACTTCGTGACGGGCGCGAGCCACAACAGCCTCGCCGTCGAGTTCAAGGATTACGTCGCGGTGATCGAAAGCCCCGTCGGCGACAACCGTGCCGTGCCGATGTTCGAGGCGGTGAAGAAGCAGTTCCCGAACAAGAAGATTCGCTACGTGATCAACACGCATCACCACTTCGACCACGCGGGCGGGCTGCGCGACGCGGTTGCCGAAGGGACGACGATCCTGACGTCTCGGGACAACAAGCCGTATTACGAGAAGGTGCTCGCCAACAGGCACACGGCCAGCCCCGATCGGATGCAGAAGGACGCGCCGGCGAGAAAACCGTCGGTCGAAGCCGTCGCCGACAAGCGCGTGCTGAGTGACGGCATCCAGACGCTCGAGCTCTACAAAATCCAGGGGAGCAATCACGCGGACACGATGCTGATTGCCTACTTCCCGAAGGACAAGCTGCTCGTCGAGGCGGACATGTGGAATCCACCCGCTCAGCCGAACGCGCCGCCGCCGGCCGGCGCCGCCGCGGCCGAGCCATTGAACCTCTGGACGAACATCCAGCGGCTGAAGCTCGACGTGTCGCAGATAGCACCCCTGCACGGTCGAATCGTGCCGTTCTCGGACTTCCGCCGCGCCGTCGGCCAGGGAAACGACACGAACTGACGCCGGGCGCCGTGGCTCAGGTCACCGTGCTTGCACCGTCCGCCCGGGGAGGGAACGCATGGCCTGGTTTCAACTGCTCGCGCTGCTCGTCATCGCCGTCTTCCTGCCGGGATGCGAGATCGTGGGCGGCATCTTCAAGGCCGGCGCGTGGGTTGGCGCGCTCGCGGTGATTCTCGTCATCGCCATCGTCGGCATCATCGCGGTGAAGATCGGCAGCTAGCGGGTTCCGAGCGGAACGATCCCGCCGGTGTCGGTCTTCGGAGCCCCTTCGTAGATGAGCCTGTCCTGGTCGGTAAAGATCGCGTAACGACACGCGTCGCGCGTGTCCTTGAGCGACAATACATAGCCGCGGTCGTCATTATGGAACTCGATCGCGAAGCCCGCGGGGACGGCGGGCAGGTTGGCGAGCTCGTCGAGCGGGCGATAGCGCTGATTCTGCCGCGGCCCGATGCCGTAGAGCGTTTCCGCGACGTTGACCTTCATCGCGTAATCGATCGCCTGCTGGCGGCGCGCGCGGTCCGCGGCCGATTCGGCTCCCGCGTGCAGGCAGTTGCGCTGCGCGCTACCCTGCGCGATGTTGCCCTGTGCGATGTTGCCCTGCGCAAACGCCGGTCCCGCCGCCGCGGCGAGCGTCACCCCGATCAGCATCGATTTCACCATGGCGCCTCCAACGCGTTGAGACGCCGCAGCGGCGTGGACGGCCGGCCGTGAAATGGCTCCGGTTGTGGCAGCTCTATCGTGAGGCCAGACAGGTCGGATACACGCGATACAACGCGTTCCGCTCGGCCCTGGCCCGCCTCTGACTCAGTCGCCGTCCTTTCCGCCTTGCCACGCCGGATGCGGGGTCCCGTGCGACAGCGCGTAGAACCCCAGATCGCCCTTCCACATCTTCGCGAGCAGAATCGTCTGCCCGGTATGCATGGAGAAGTGCTCGACGACGGTATAGACGGCCTGGAGGACGGTGACGTCGTACGACTGGATGTGGCGCCGCTCCAGCAACGTCGCGGGTGCGATGCTGGCGAGGACGCGGTCGGCATCCTCGACCGCCGTCCTGAGGCGAGCCAGCAGGTCGGGAGCCGGCATAGGGCCGCGCGCGTCGAATTCGCCCTGCCGATCGCGCTCGTCAGCGGCGCCACCGATGCCGCTCACGATCCATTGCCGCACGTTGCCGGCCAGGTGAAGAATCAGGTTTCCGATGCTGTTCGATTCTGCATTCGCGCGCCACCAGAGCTGCTCGTCGGTCAAGCCTTCGAGCGATTTCTCTATCCTCGGGAAGTAGCTCTGGGTCAGCAATCGTCGCGACTGCGCGAGAAATGCCTGCTCGATCATGTTCGCTCCGCGTCCTGTGACACCGATCATGCGCCAGCTCATTGACGACTTCATCGCCGACCTCGAAGCCACCGCCGCCGCCTATCTCACCCATTCCGATCCCATTCGTCAATCCGGCTTCGGTGGCGGCGAGGTGCGATGGAACGCGAACACGACGAGATGGCGGCAGGAGCGATGCAGCGCGGTCGCGACTCTCGGCGGCCGATCGCGCATCGCGCCGCCTCTCAGCGACCGAGCGACAGGCTGATCGGACGCTCGGCGAGCGGTCCCGATCGATCGAGCCGCAGAGGAACGGGGGATCGCCGCCGCCGTCAAGCGAACGTGAGCGGACCAAATCGCCTGCCGCGGTGTCTAAACACCCCGGGAAGCTTCGCGTGGTAACCCTTTGGCCCGAAGCAGGTATTCCCGGTGAAACCGCCGGCGTGGCCAGGACGTATAGTGCCGCATAGTTAACCGGCCGGTTCGCCGGGCGTTGTGTCTGTGGCAGGCCCCAACACCTTCGAGGGAGTCCCGTGGACGTTGCGCTGCCCAACCGATCGAAGGCGAAGCGAATGCGACGGCTGGCCATCGGCGCCGTGTTGCTGGCGGTCGTGTCGATGGCGGGGATCGCCGTCGTTCGCCTCCAGCCCGCCGCCCCTCCCGTCGATCGCGCGTCCGTCTGGATCGACGTCGTCAAGCGGGGCCGGATGCTCCGCGACGTGCGCGGCCAGGGCACCCTCGTCTCCGAAGACCTCCGCTGGATTCCCGCGACGACGACCGGCCGCGTCGAGCGCATCGTGCTGCGTCCCGGTACGCCAGTCGGCGCTGATTCCGTCATCCTGCAGCTGAGCAACCCCTCGCTCGACCAGGAGCTCGAGGACGCGCAGTTGAAGCTGAAGGCGGCGGAGGCGAGCCTGACGAGCCTCCGCGTGCAGCTCGACGACGAAGAGCTGCAGCAGCGCGCGACCGCGGCCACCATCGAGGCCGATTACAAGAAGGCCGCGATGCAGGCCGACGTGAACGAGCAGCTGTCCGCGCTGAAGCTGGTCTCCGACCTCATATTGAAGCAGTCGAAACTCGATGCGGAGCAGCTCGACGTCCGGAACCGCATCGCGCAGCAGCAGCTCGCGCACACCGCCGAATCGAGGAGCGCGCGGCTCGCCGAGCGCCAGTCGCTGGTGGATCAGGCGCGCGCGTTCATGACGCTGAAGGCGCGCGAGGTCGACGCGCTTCGCGTTCGTCCGGGCGTCCCCGGCATCCTCCAGGTCGTCCCCGTGGACGTCGGACAGCAGGTCACGGTCGGCACCAACCTCGCGCGCGTCGTCAACCCGTCGCGCCTGATGGCCGAAGTCAAGGTGCCCGAGACGCAGGCGAAGGACGTGCAGATCGGCCAGCGCGCGAGCATCGACACGCACAACGGCGTTGTCAGCGGCCGCGTCACGCGCATCGACCCCTCCGTGCTGAACGGCACCGTGACCGTTGACGTGGCGATTGACGGCCCGCTGCCCACCGGGTCTCGTCCTGACCTGTCGGTGGACGGCACGATCGAGCTCGAGCGCCTCGACAACGTCCTCTACGTGGGACGGCCGGCCTTCGGCGACGAGAACACGAGCACGACGCTGTTCAAGATGCAACCGGACGGCACCGCGGTACGGGTGCCGGTGAAGTTCGGCCGCAGTTCGGTCAATTCGCTCGAGATCCTTTCTGGCATCACCGAAGGCGACCAGGTGGTGCTCTCGGACATGTCCGCCTGGAACGAGGTCGACCGCGTTCACATTCAATAGGAGCCGCCGCCATGAATGGTGAGACCCATCCCGTGGTGACCCTGGAGAAGCTGACGAAGAAATTCGTCACGGACGAAATCGAAACGCATGCGCTCTCGGACGTCGACCTGGAGATATTGCGCGGCGACTACGTGTCGATTGCGGGACCGTCGGGATGCGGCAAGTCCACGCTGCTCTCGATCATCGGCCTGCTCGACACGCCAACCCAGGGCTCCTACACCCTGAACGGCCGTCCGGTCGCCGATCTCTCGGTCGCCGAGCGCGCCCGCATCCGCAACCGCGAGATCGGCTTCATCTTCCAGAGCTTCAACCTGATTGGCGATCTGAGCGTGTTCGAGAACGTCGAGCTGCCGCTCACCTATCGCGGGATGACGCCGTCGGAACGCAAGCAGCGCGTCGCCAGGGCGCTCGACGACGTGGGAATGTCGCACCGCGCAAAGCATCTGCCCAGCCAGCTCTCGGGAGGCCAGCAGCAGCGCGTGGCCGTCGCGCGCGCGATGGCCGGAGAACCATCGCTGCTGCTCGCGGACGAGCCGACCGGCAACCTGGATTCGAAGAGCGGCGAGTCGGTGATGGATCTGATGCACCGCATTCACGACAACGGCGCCACGATCTGCATCGTGACGCACGACCCGCGTTACGCGCGTCATGCGCAGCGCAGCATCAACCTCTTTGACGGCCGCATCGTCGACGCCGGCCTCGCCGCGGTGGTGTAAGCCATGCGCGATATCTGGCAGGACGTCAGGTTTGCAGCGCGGGTCCTCGTCAAGCGGCGGTGGTACACGCTCGCCGCCGTCACGGCGCTCGCGCTCGGCATCGGCGCGAATACCGCCGTCTTCACGCTCGTCAACGTCGTGCTGCTGCAGGGGCTGCCCTTCGAGGGCGCCGATCGGATCGTTGCGCTCGGCATGCAGGACCTGCGGCCGCGCAACTTCGGCGTATCGTCGCAGGACTTCGACGACTGGCGCCGCGCAACGCGCACGATTCCGACGCTGTCGGCCGCCTTCGGGGCCAACCTGTCTTTCAGCGGCGACGACCGCGCGCCGGAGCAGTACACCGGCGTTTACATGAGCGCGACCGGCTTCCCGATCATCGGCAGCAAGCCGGTGATCGGACGCCTCTACACAGCGGACGACGACCGCGCTGGCGCGCCCGCGGTCGTGGTGATCAGCAACGACATCTGGAAGAACCGGTACGGCAGCGACCCGTCGGTCCTTGGCCGCAAGGTCCGGGTGCAGGCGCTCGACGTCACGATCATCGGCGTGATGCCACCGAACATGAAGTTTCCGTTCAACAGCGAAGCGTGGATGCCGCTCGCGCAGCTTCCACCCGCGGTCGTCAACCTGGGACGCGGGAACCGGCAGCTGTTCGTCTTCGGACGGCTGGCCGACAGTGTCACCCTCGAGCAGGCGCGCAGCGAGTTCACGACCCTTTCACGCGAGCTGGCGCGCCAGTACCCCACCACCAACAAGGACCTGACGGCAACGGTGCAGCTCTTTCTGGACCGCATTCTCGGCGGGCCGATCAAGCTGCTGTTCTGGTCGTTGATGGGCGCGGTGGCGTTCGTGCTGCTCATTGCCTGCTCGAACGTGGCCAATCTCCTGCTCGCACAAGCGGCCGATCGCGCGCGCGAAATTGGTGTGCGCGTGTCGCTCGGCGCGACACGCTGGCGCATCGTGCGCCAGCTCCTGGTCGAAAGCGTGATGCTCTCGCTCGTCAGCGGGCTCGTCGGCCTGGCGCTCGCGCAGCTCGGCATCAAGTGGTTCGACGCCCAGACGCAGGGCGTGGGTAAGCCGTACTGGATGGTCTTCCAGATGGATCCGCGCGCGTTTTCGTTCTTTGTCGGCGTGTCCCTGTTGAGCGGCATACTGTTCGGCCTGATGCCGGCGTTGCACATCTCGAAGACGAACCTCAACGAGGTGCTCAAGGAAGGCGGACGCTCTGGCGGCGGCAGCGCGCGAACGCGCCGCTGGGCCGGCGCGCTCGTCGTGACGCAGGTGACGTTGACGCTGGTCCTGCTCGCCGGCGCCGGGTTCATGATGCGCAGCTTCATGGTGCTCTACCGGATGGACTTCGGCGTTCCCGATACGTCGCGGCTCCTCACGATGCAGCTGCTGATGCCGGCGCGCAAGTACGTCACCTCCGCCGATCGGGTGGCCTTTCTGAAGCGCGTGGACGAGCGGATGTCGTCGATCTCGGCGATCGAATCGGCGACGACGGCCAGCAACGCGCCGGTGGGCGGAGGCGCGCCGCGGCTGCTCGGAGTCGAAGGACGCACGTTGCCCGGCGAACGCGCGCCGAGCGTCACGCTGATCAGCGCGGGACCGCACTATTTCGACACGCTGGGTGTTCATCTGATCCGGGGACGATTGCTCACCGACGCCGACGGCGTCTCGCAGCACTCGGTGATCGTCAATCGTCGCCTGGCGGATATGTACTTCCCGGGAGAGAACCCGGTTGGCAGGCGCATCAAGCTGACCGAGGAATTTCCGACGGGGCCGCAAACCGACTGGCTCACGGTGGTCGGAGTGGCCCCCAACATCCGGCAGGGCGACGTGACCAAGGTGGACCCCGAGCCGATCGCCTATGTCCCGCACGCCGAGTCGCCTGGTATGGGACGCGGCGCGATCCTGCTCGTCCGCACCCGGTCGGATCCCGCCAAGGCGACCGCTGCCCTTCGCGAGGAGATCCGCGCGATCGACGCCGACATGCCGCTGTTCAACATCCGCACGCTCGACGAGTTTCTCGCGCAGGTGCGGTGGGTCTACCGCGTCTTCGGCGTCATGTTCACCGCGTTCGCGCTGATCGCGCTGGTGCTGTCGGCGGTCGGGCTCTATGCGGTGACCGCCTACTCCGTCACGCAGCGGACGCAGGAGATCGGCGTCCGGATGGCGCTCGGCGCGGAGCCTGGATCGATCCAGTGGCTCATTCTCCGGCGCGCGTTGACGCAGCTCGCGATCGGGTTGACGCTCGGCGTGGCCGGCGCGTTCGGCGTCGGCCGGCTCCTGCGCAGCATGCTCGTGCAGATTCCGACGGCCGATCCCCCGACGCTGACGGCGATCGTGGCCGTGCTGCTTGTTGTCGCGATAGCAGCCTGCCTCTGGCCGTCGCGGAGGGCGACGCGGCTCGACCCGGTGACCGCGCTCAGGTACGAGTAGGAGCGATGCGGGCGACGCGCGTGCTGCTCCCGCTCGCGTTGCTGCTCACCCTGTGCGGTGCCGTCTCGCCGGCGCAGACACGTTCGCTTGCGCTCGCAGGCGGCACCATTTATCCCGACCCCTCTGCCGCGCCCATTCGCGACGGTGTCGTCCTGATTCGGGACGGACGCATCGCGGCGGTCGGCGGGCGCGGCACCGTTCAGGTCCCGAACGGTACCGACACGATCGACTGCACCGGGCTGACGATCACCGCCGGCTTCTGGAACAGCCACGTCCACTTCACCGAGCGGAAGTGGGCCAACGCCGCGAGGATCGACGCGCCGGAGCTCGCCTCGCAGCTCCAGGCGATGCTCACGCGCTACGGCTTCACCAGCGTGTTCGACACCGGCTCGATGTGGGAGAACACGAAGCGCATTCGCGATCGCGTCGAGGCGGGCGAGGTGGCCGGACCGCGCATCCGCTCGACCGGCGAAATCCTGGAACCGCCGGGCGGCGTTCCGCCGGATCTCGTCCTCGACATCACAGGCGCCATGCACGTGAAGCTGCCGGAGGTTGCGAGCGCGACGGACGCGCGCGAGGCCGCGCGCGCGCTCCTCGACGCCGGAGTGGACGGCATCAAGCTGTACGCACAGACGTGGGCGTCACCGATCGTCGTGATGCCGCCAGATGCGGTCCGCGGCGCGGCTGAGGAAGCGCATCGACGCGGCAAGCTGGTCTTTGCGCACCCGTCGAACCGCGACGGGCTGCTGAACGCCGTGCGCGGCGGCGTCGACGTCCTCGTCCACACCACGCCGCAGATGGGTCCGTGGAACGAGGCGGTTCTCGGCGAGATGACCGCCGCGCGCGTCACGCTGATCCCGACGTTGAAGCTGTGGCGCTACGAGCTGCGACACGACCGCGAGTCGGTACGCGATCAGTTCGTGGGCGTCGCGGTGGGTCAGCTGCGCGCGTGGCGCCAGCGGAACGGCGCGGTCGTCTTCGGGACCGACGTCGGCTACATGAACGACTACGATCCCACCGACGAATACGTGCTGATGTCGGAGGCCGGCATGAACAGCCGCGACATCCTTGCGTCGCTCACGACCGCGCCAGCGGCACGATTTGGCGCCTCGTCGCGGGCCGGCCGGGTTGCGGCGGGCCTCGATGCCGACCTCGTCGTCCTCGCCGCCGATCCTGCCGCCGATGTGCGGGCGTTCGCGTCAGTCCGCCACACGATTCGTGGAGGGCGCGTGATTTATTCGGCGCCGCCGCTCTTGCGCGCGAGGTAGCAGGTGTTCTGGCCCTCGTCGCGATCGAGCACCGACGCACGCGCCGGGAGCGCCGCAAGCAGCGTCTCGAGCTCGGGCATCCCCGTCGTCATGCCGTGATCGCGCGCATATACTCATCACGCTGTATATGGCCGCACCGGGCTCGGCCGGCGGGCAGCGCGACGACTCGTCAGCCGCAGATCGATCTCGAGTCGATGCCGGTTTGTGCGGACGGTGCGTGCACGCGTCGCGGATCGTCTCTTCGCGCGGGTCCGTGTTCTATCTCTGTGGCCTGTCGGCGGTCGACCCTGCCTATCCGAAATACCCCCGGCTGCCGGTGATTCGGTGTGATGGATTCCGCGACCGGAGCGACGGCCGCGACGGCTGAATCGTTACCCACGTCCTTTCGTCCGTCACGGGAGAGCTCGCCGCCGAGGTGCGTTCCGCCGTCGATCGTCACCGCGTGGGGCACCGAGCCTGACTCCGTGACGGGGCCGGCGAGCGATGCGCGACACGCGTGCTGACCGTGTCGCACCTGGTCAGAGTGACCTCGTAACCTTCGGTGGCCGGAAACCGGCCGATGAGGTCGGCGAACACGGCCAGGGCGCGTTCCTCGCTCAGGAACGACTGAGGAGCGGTCGAGAAGAGGCGCGCGCCCCCTTTTGAGACGTTGAGTTCGTAGTGCATTAGCGTCCTCGTTCGACGTCCGCACCTAAGACGATCGGATCTCGACCCATCACTGAGAACAACGCGCGGGATGAAAAGCGTTTTGTTGTTGGGCCGACAGAAACGGACGTGAAGCGAAGACGCCTGAGGACGACAACTGGAACACTGGACATGCACCCCTCCCTGGACTCGCTCGGACCCGGGAGGAGTATGCCTGGATGACGCGCGCCGATCAACGGAGATGATCTTCTGCCTGAGAGCAGACTAAGTGTGCGCGAACGACTGTGCTCGTGCGACACACACAGCCGTCCCGGGCGCATCCGACGAACCGTCAGCTGCCATTCTGTGTCAGCGCCGCGACGCAGCCTTGCGTAGAGAGGAACGTCCTGCACGAACGTCTGGCAGCGCGGACATCGGCTCCTCGATGATGTCGATGCTCATCCTGACGCCGGTCGTCGCTGCCGATCACTCCTCGATTCGATGGCTTGCAGCAATCGATATAACGGCCTAATCTGCGGACGAGAAGCCGACCGTGGACGACGCGATCTTTGGCTCGACCGGCAATCGCGTGCTCATGGGACTGCTGATGCCAGCTCTCCTGGAACCGCTGATGCTCGGCATTCTCGGGCGCGTGCAACAGCAGCAGCCAGCAGTAGACGTTGCACCAATCGCTGCGATCGTGTCGCTCGCCGTCAGCGCGATGGGCTTCTTCGTGCTGACGCAGCGATTCTCGTTGCGAAGCAAGATCCTCTGCGCGCTCGGCTACTTTCCTTTCATGTCGATCGTTTTCTGGTTCGAAGCCCTCACCATCGGCGGCGCCATCTGACCGACCGCAGTCGCGTTGCTACGGCCTTCGTGGAGACCGTTCCGCCAGCACGTAGATCCATGCGTCCAATTCACCATCTGGCGTGCTCACGTGTGTCACGACACGTCGATAGTCGCTACCCTCGAAGTCATCGAGTCGGGTCCAATGGTGAGGCAATTCCAGCGACTCGAAGACCTGGACGTGGACGAGAGGCCCCTCGGGGTCGAGCACCAATCCGGGATAGCCGACCGGCGCCGCCCAACCCGCGTCGCCGAGCCACCCCCTGACGGTCCCCTGCCGCCAATGGCCCGCCATGCCCGCCAGTTGGTGGTGATTGGCCTGTCCGGGCGCGAGGCTTCCGTACGAGGCTAAACGCGTGTCAGCCGACCTGATCAGCGCTTCCATTCAGGCGCGGCGTCGCGGCGGGATCGTTGACGGTGCTGAGCGCCGTCTTCGCGCGGCGGCAACGTTCTGCCATGCGAGCGTCAGGGCTTCGCCCAGTGCCTCCTCGTTCACCGCATCGAGTCGCACCAACGTGCTTCCCCGCTCGCCCCATTTCCCCTTGACCGGAACGAACGCGGCCGGATACTCCGCGGACCACGTCCGCTGTTGGTGTGGAGAGAGATTCACCATGCCCCACTCCCGGTGCGGGTAGCCGAGGGTCGCGAAGATCCGACTGCCGACCCGAAAATCGGGATGCCCATGATGTGCGTGCTCAGTCACGCCAGACAGGCCCACAGCGATGCGGCGAAACGCGCTTTGTGTCATGTCCGTCGACGTTGCTGCCGACGTGCTGGTCGGCGCGGCGATTCGCGAATACTACTTCAGTGGTGCGGCGACAACGACGCACGTGTCAGGCGTAAGATTTTCTACTTCAGAGCAGACTACGTGTGCGCGAACAGATGTGCTCGTTTGTCGCAGCCGTGGTGCCAAAGAGCGACGTATCGGAGAGAATCGGACGATGGCCCCGCACGCAGTTCTTGAGCAGATCCGCGCGTATCTTCTGGAGGGGTTCTCCTCTGTCAGCATCGCCCCGCACGCCGATGCCAAGACGGGGTCGGCGCTTATCCACGTCAACGAAGGACGGGCGCGGTGGGCGGTAGAGATCACCGACACGTTCCTCGACGCCGACGCCGATCTGCTGGAGCCGCTGGTGGCCTTGCGGCGCTGGGATCTCATCGGGACACTGAAGAAGGCGGAACCAAGATCAATCGTGCGGGTGACCACGACGGGCTTGAGACTGGTGTGAGACGTGGGTGTCTCGTCTAACACTCGTATGCTGGGTTGGGCATTCGCGCCCGTGGGAGGTCGAGCGCGAAGACTGGTCGAACAGGCTTTTCAGCGTGGACA
>Ga0137418_10000762_pt1 | contig 29402 bp, 30 predicted proteins | sample CZODoug3_1_2_16f_FD_122242 | JGI IMG/M metagenome (GOLD analysis project Ga0137418, IMG submission 122242) | Vadose zone soil fungal communities from Angelo Coast Range Reserve, California, USA - CZODoug3_1_2_16fungal (Hybrid Assembly) | ecosystem: Environmental > Terrestrial > Soil > Vadose... | reverse complement strand
ACTGGACTTGCTGCACGCCGCAAGCAGCGCGGCAAGGACCGCGACGCGGAGCGGGTTCATGGCCGCGCAGTCTGGATGTCCCGACAAAATTGTCAATGACGCGAGCAGGCGAGCGAGCGCAGCGGCACGCGCCTTGACGCTCGCACGCGCGCGCTGCTAGAAGCAGCGGCCCTCGCTCCCGGGCCGACATAGCTCAGTCGGTAGAGCAACGGTTTCGTAAACCGTAGGTCCCCGGTTCAAGTCCGGGTGTCGGCTCCACCCCAACGTGCTGTTTGACGGCGGGTTTCTCGAGCGACTTTCGTCTCGAATCGGTCGCCCTTCGGCGGTCGTGCAGCACTAATGCAGCAAACGGCGCCGCCGGGAGCCGATCGATCTGTGCGTGCAGGTAGCCGGGCACGAGGTGCGCGTAGGTATTGAAGGTCAGCTTCGGGTCGGTGTGCCGGAGGATGCGCGCCACGGCGTAGAGATCGACGCCGGCAGCGAGCAGCAACGTCGCCGTCGTGTGCCGCGTGTCGTGCAGGCGGAACTTCCGCGGCAGAGCGCTCGCCCACAAGATCATTCCGCAGCGCGGGCAGCGGCGCCGCTCGCAGTCCGGCTGCTCTTCTTCGTGCGGTGTGCCGGCGCGCTTGCAGCGGCGGCAGTGGTGCAGATAGCCGTCGACGAAACCGGCGCGGCCCATGGCGCTGCGCAGGCGTTTCGAAAGGTTGTCGTGGTCGGTCCGCATCGAGCCGTCGGCCTGCGGAAAGAGGAACGCGCCGCGCGACTCGAGGGCGGCCTTGAGATACGGGACGAGCACCGCCGCGATGGGGACCGCTTCCTCGCGACCGCCTTTCGTTGTGTCGTGATCGTACGAGCGGCGTATCATGAGCAGGCGACGATCGAGATCGACGTCGCGCTTCTTGAGGCCGAAGAGCTCGCCTTTGCGCAGGCCGGCATAGAGCGCGGTGGCGACGAGCGCCCGGTCGGGTACGCTGAGTTCGGTCAGGAGTCGCGGGACCTCGTGCGGCTCCAGGAACACCGGTGCGCGCTTTGGCACTCTCCGCGACTCGACATCAGTGGCCGGGTTGAGGCCGTAAACGAGCCCCGCCTTGCGAGCCCGATTCCATGCTGTGCTCACCATCGCGCGCAGCCGGTTTACAGACGCGGGCGCGAGACCCTTGTGCGTCCAGTGCTGCAGGAATGACTCGAGCCTGGCTGTCGTGAGCGCAGCGACCGGCAGGCGCACGAGGTCGGTGCTCTCGAAATAGAGACGGAACCGATCCTCTTCGCGGCCTGCCCACGTCTTGCCCGCGACGTACTCATCGAGCCACCAGCGGATGAGCTTGCCGACGGTCAGCGACCTGTCGGCGGGCGGAGGCTCGAGACCGTCTCGCTGACGGCGAGATTTGAGAGCGAGGTCGGCAGCGAGGTCGCGCGCCTGCGCCTTCGTTCGTGCCTCGGACAGGACGACGTTGCCCCAGCGCCCAGCGGCGTCCTTCACGCGCGCGTACCAACGTCCATATCTCTGGAAGGGCTCGGCCATGGCTTTACGGATTCCGGGTCAGATCGACTTGTACCGCAAGCCACCGACGCAGCGCCGACGGCAGGAACCGGATGCGCGAGCCGAGCCGCACCGAGGGCAGCTTCCCGCTCGCGGCCCATTCGTAGACGGTGTTGCGGCCAAGCTTCAGGAACGCAGCAGCCTCGCGTACGGTCCACAAGGCTTCGTTGGCGTTGATCTCGGAACTGCTCATTTGTGCCCCTTCGCCTTCTTCTCGAATCCGGGTCCGCCTTGATCGCGGATCTCGTTGTAACGGCGCGCGAGCAGGTGGCCGATGTAGTCGAACTGGTCCATCCCCATCGCCTTGCGATCTGCCTCGATGACGTCCGACAGCATCGCCGGCAAGCGCCACCAGGTGCGCAGCCCGTCGAGAACTCCGACTAGGTACTCGTTCATCGACCAGCCGCGGGCAGTGGCCACCGCTCGCAACCAGTCGGTGAGCTTCGAAGTCATGCGGAACGAGACGACGGGCTTCTCGTCTGTCGGAGTTCTCGGCATGTCTTGCACCGTATACGATGATGTATTACAAGTCAACCACTATGAACACCGCAGGCAGAGACAGCGGGCGTGTGGTGGAACGAGCGGGTCAGCGATGTCTTGACCTGCACCCGCGTCCACGTGGACGCGCCTGCTGCGCCCGTTGCCGTGCGGGGTGCAACGGCGGGTGCCACGCAGGGTTGCCGTCAAACAAGGCATGCGCGAGGGCAGGCACTAGGGCAGGCGGCGTGGCAGGCGAGATCGCGCAAGTTGCTGAAATGCGTGGCCCCGGCCGCCCCCTCGTCGATGTGATCGCAGAGGTGACTGCACATCTGCGATGCGACCCGACCTCACTCCCCCAACCACTTGGGGAGTGAGGTCGGTTCTCATCTTGGTGTTTGGAGTTGTTGTTTTTGGAGGAGGGGGCGGCCGGGGCCAAGTCTTGAGCGGGTAGTGATGGAGTTTGGTGAGGTATTGGATCGAAAAGAGCGGGTCAATCAAGAGTCCATAGTGATGTTGTGTTGGAGGTGTGTGGGATGAAGAAGAAAGAAGAAATGCAAGAAAGAAGCGTGGAGCCGAGAGACGGAAGCGTGGTGAAAGGATGGGGCGCGGCATGGCGGTGACGGCGGAAGTGCTGTGGTCTGTCGAGGAGCAGCAGTCGGGTCCGAAGAAGCGCGGGCGTGGTCCGGTGGTTCTGACGCCGAGAGATCGCGAGCTGCTGGTTCACCTGGCGCTCGCGAGGCACTTGAGCGCGGACCAGATCGGTCGGCTGGTCTTCGCGGGGACGACCGATTCGATCGTGCGGCGACGGCTCTGTCGTCTCGCGAGCGGCAAACACCCGTACGTCCGGCGCGTGCCGTTCCGCACCAGGGATGGCGTTCGTACCATTGGCTGGTCCCTGGGATCGCTTGGGTACCTGGCGGCGCGCAATCTCTTCGGCGAGATTCCGGACCGATCGGTCAACGATCCCGGCGCGGAGTTCCTCGAGCGAGAAGTGGGCCTCAACGAACTGTACGTTGGCCTCGCCGCCGCCTCGATGCGCAAGAGGCTTCCATTCGATCGCCGACCGTTCCGCTGGCTCTCGAGTGACTCCGTGCGACTGCCCTGGACGGAGTTCGACGCGAAGAGCAACTCGCCAGCGAGCCGGCTCATCCGTCCCGAGGCGACGGTGGACCTGCTGGAGACGAAGCGGCGAATCTTCATCGAGCTCGAGATCGGCCCGCTCGCCTTTCACCGAGACAATACGCACGGCCGGGATGCACTGAAGGCAAAGATCGATCGCTACGTGCGCTTCGTGGTGACACCGCTGTCGAGCCTGCTCAACGAGACGTTCTATCTGCGAGCCTTCTCGGACGGCTGGCCCGCCGAACTGCTCTTTCTCGTGCAGAGCGCCGCCCGCCGGGATGCTATTGCCGAATACGTCGCCAGTACGTGGCGGCCTGCGAACGACCGAGTACCGTTCACGATTCGCGCGCTCACTCTCGACGAGGCGCCTGCCGCACTTTGCGATGCCGCGAAGCTCTCCCTCGATGTGCCCTCGCTCTCCCGCGCCAGTCTGGCGACCAGCGAGACCCTGACATGCGAGGAGATCCGCGCCATCTATGACTTCTACAACGGAGCGATCGCCGCGATCGCGGCGGTGCGACAGCTCGCAAAGAACAATCCGCAGCTTGCGAGGACGGTGCCGGTGCCGGAGTATCCAGCGAACCACCAAACGGTGAAACACATCTGCCTTCGCCTGGCGGAGATGCTGCAGAACCGGGTGTCGCGGCGAACTGACGGGACCTGAGGTTTCACGCTGCGTCACGGGGAAGACGGCGTGCCTTCTCTTGCGGACGGCGTCGGACCTCGGCAGCGCCCGGAATCGGACCACCTGCGAGCAAAACGAGACGCAGGCGGTAGCGTTCTGGAGCAGCCTTGGCGCTCGGGCGCTGAGCGAGGGCGGACTGGCCCGATTTGTGATCATGCCGCCACCGCGTGGGCGGGGATTGGGTCACTGCAAGCGCGAACGCGGCCGGCTCCGGCTATCGCCGGCGAGAGCCCGAGCGCACGCTCCTGCACGCGACCGTGCGGGAGCATTGGAAGACCTTCCTCGCCGAGATGGAGAAGCGCGGCGAGGCAGGCCTTCCCCGGTTCGTGGTGGGCGAGTTCGAGCGGTATCTCGCCTGCGGCATCCTCGCCAACGGCTTCGCGCGCGTGCGCTGCGTTGCCTGCGGCGACGAGCTGCTGGTGGGCTTCAGCTGCAAAGGGCGCGGCTTCTGCCCCTCCTGTACCAGCCGCCGAATGCACGATACCGCCGCGCACCTCGTCGAGCGGGTAATACCGCAGGTACCCGTGCGCCAGTGGGTGTTCTCGCTGCCACGCTGGGCGCGCTTTCTGCTCGCCCGCGACCCGGAGCTGATCACGCGCACGCTCGATATCGCGCTGCGCGGGATCTTCGTCTGGCAGCGCCGCAGAGCGCGCCGGGCCGGAGCGGCCGGGCCCCGCGCGGGCGCGGTGACCTTCGTGCAGCGCTTCGGCGGGGCGCTCAACCTCAACGTGCACTTCCACTGCGTGATCCCGGACGGCGTGTTCGTCCGCGACGACGCCGGCGTGCGCTTCGTCGAGCTGGCGCCGCCTTCCGACGACGAGGTGATGGATGTCCTCCGCCGCGTCGCCGCGCGACTGGAGCAGCTGCTGCGCCCGAGGCTTGCGTCAAGGGAGGACGACGCGAGACCGCTCGATGCGCTCGGCGCCGCGCAGGCCGAAGCGATGAACTCCCTGGGGACTCCGTCGCCTGACGAAGGGCGTGTGAGGAAGCGCGCGGCTTATCTGCAGGGTTTCTCCTTGCACGCGGCGGTGCACCTGCACGCGAACGACCGCGAGGGCCTCGCGCACTTGTGCGGCTACGGCGCCCGGCCGCCCTTCTCGCAGGAGCGGCTCTCCCAGCTCCCCGACGGCCGGCTCGCCTACCGTCTCAAGCGGCCCCTCGGCGACGGTCGCACGGCGCTCCTGCTCCAGCTTGGCGAGTTGCTGCGCCGCCTCGCCACGCTGGTCCCGCCGCCGCGCGCCCACCTGCTGCGCTATCACGGCGTCTTCGCCCCGGCATCCCACTGGCGCCGCGAGGTGGTTCCACCGCCCCTCGCTGCAGTCGAACACTGTGACCCAGCCCCTCAGCTGCCCGCGGGCGAGTCCACAACCGCGACGCCCCCGCAAAATCCCTGCCGCATTCCTTGGGCCGAGTTGCTGCTGCGGGTCTTCCGCGAGGACGTGCTCGCCTGCCCCTGCGGCGGCCGCCGCGTGAGGTTCGCGACCGATCGCACCACCCGCTCGCCCCACAACAGCTCGTACGGAAACGAGGGTACGTCGCTCATATGGATGCCGCCGCAAACCACCGTACCGCCTTTTGCCAGTGCTTTGAGCGCGAGCGGCACCAGCGCCCCCACCGGCGCGAAAATGATCGCGGCGTCGAGCTCGTCCGGCGGCTTTTGTAGCGATGACCCGGCCCACACCGCGCCGAGCTCGAGCGCGAACCGCTGCGCCTCGACATCGGACGGCGAGGTGAACGCGTAGATCGCTCGGCCCTCGTGCTTCGCGACCTGGGCAACGAGGTGCGCCGCCGCTCCGAATCCATAGATGCCGAGCCGGCGGGCATCGCCTGCCATCCGCAGGCAGCGGTGGCCGATCAGTCCCGCGCACAGGAGCGGAGCGGCCTCGACGTCCGAGTAGCGATCGGGCAGCGGAAAGCAGTACCGCTCGTCGGCAATGGCCATTTCGGCATAACCACCGTCCACGTGATAAACCGGTAAAGCGCGCGCGATCACAAAGGTTTTCGCGCCCGGTCCGGCAATACGCGCACTCGCCGCAGGTCCAGCCGAGCCAGGGAATGCCGACGCGGCGGCCGTCGTCGGTGACGCCGACGATTTCGTGACCCAGCACCAAGGGCAGTTTGGGCTCGCGCAGCTCGCCGTCCGCGACGTGCAGGTCGGTCCGGCAGACTCCGCACGCGCGCACGCGGACGGCGATCTGTCCCGGTCCCGGCTTCGGATCGGCGAGCTCGACCATCTCGAGCGGCGCCCGCTGCGCCGTGAGGACCATCGCCCGCATCGATCAGCCATTTACCAGTTGGAACGGCGTACTTAAACTCGATCGCATGAGGATCCTGCTCGCCGTAGTCGGTGTTTGCGCCTGCGCGCACGGCCGGGCCGCTCCCGACCCCGAGCTGGCCAACTGGCGATCCCAGCATCCGGTCGCCGCCAGGCAGCTCTGTTCGTTCGCCTTGGACGCCTCTGAGACCTCACGCATGCGCCGCTGGATGCACGATCATCCGACGCAGGCCGCCGACCTGCTCGACTGGGCAGCCGCCCACCGGGGGTCGTCGACGCCGCCGCCCTTCCTGCTGCAGACGCCCCCCGAGTTCGACGGCTACCGGCCGGCGCGCGATCCGGCCGTCTACGCGCTCTTCGACTGGGCGTCCCAGAATCCGGACGCCGCACAGGACCTGGCTTCGACTCACTCCGGCGTCGCCGGGGCAATCGACGGCCGCAACTGTTAGCCTGAACGGCACTTCAGAATGCCTTCAGGTTCCCAGCCGAACCCTGCTCGAACGGTAGCGCTAGCGTTGCGAACTGGGCGAGCCGGCGTGGAGCGATTCGGCCATCCCGGGGCCGATGTCGCCGTCGGGGCCTTCATCGACGGCCACGGGGAGCGACAGCGCGCTCGGGGGCGCCGCCGCGACCGCGACGGGCCGCGCGGCGGCCTGCACTGTGTGGGCGCTGAGCGTCTGAAGAATGAGCTCGCCCGTGATCATCGCGAGCACAGCTACGGCCATCAGGGACTTCGGCACAGAACGAGGGACGGTCGGCATTGGAGCCTCCTATGCCCCGACCAATTGCAGCCGCCGTGCCCGAACCCAGAGTCCCGCCCAGTGGCTTTTCCCGCACGCCGATTCGCCTGCCAGGCGACAGCCGATTGCAACTTGGCAACCTAATCGCCTGAAATGACATTGAATTAAGCGATTTCACGCCGAGGAGATTCTGACTCCCCGACGGCGCGGTGGTATCGTCGGCCGCATGTCGAAAGAGGAGACCGGGCTTTCGACCCTCGGGGACCGTCCCGCCGCGACCCAAGCCGTTCGCAGGCTGCGGTTGGTCGATCAGGCGGGACAGGTGGTGGGCGATTTGGCCCAACCGCGCTCGTCGATCGGACAGCAGCCGACCAACGACGTGGTCCTCTCCGACCAGACCGTCTCGCGCTTCCACTGCGAGATCCTCCTCGATGACGGCGCCGCCCGCATCCGGGACTTGGAATCGCGCAACGGCACCTGGGTGGACGGCACGCGAGTCGCCGAGGCCTGGCTGCAGGACGGCGCCGAGCTTCGCCTCGGCCGCACCGTGCTGCGGGTGCAATTCGGTGACGAGCGCGTACCGCAGCCGATCTCGCAGCGGACCCAGCTCGGCCCGCTGGTGGGCGTGTCGACGGCGATGCGGGCCGCGTTCGACCTGCTGGAGAAGGCCGCCGCCACCGACTCGACGGTGCTCCTGCAGGGCGAAACCGGAACCGGCAAGGAAGGCGCCGCCGAGGCGCTCCACCTCGGCAGCCCGCGCCGCGACAAGCCGCTGGTGGTCGTGGACTGCGCCGCGATTCCGGCCAACCTCCTGGAGAGCGAGCTGTTCGGGCACGACAAGGGCTCGTTCACCGGCGCGACGGCGCGGCGGATCGGCGCCTTCGAGGAGGCCGACGGCGGCACCATCCTCCTCGACGAGATCGGCGAGCTGCCCCTCGAGCTGCAGCCGAAGCTGCTGCGGGTGCTGGAGCGCAAGGAGATCCGGCGGATCGGCACCAACCAGATGGAGCGCGTCGACGTGCGGGTGATCGCGGCCACCCACCGCGATCTGCGCGCGGCGGTGAATCGCCACGAGTATCGCGACGACCTCTACTTCCGGCTTTCGGTGATCCGCATCACGCTGCCCCCGCTGCGCGAGCGGCCGGAGGACATTCCGCTGCTGGTGGAGCGGCTGCTCGAACAGCTGGGCGCCCAGCTCGAGGTGGCCGACGAATTGCGGCGGCCGGAGTTCCTCTCCAGCCTGCAGCGCCACTCCTGGCCGGGCAACGTGCGCGAGCTGCGCAACTTCCTCGAGCGTTGCCTCGTCTTCCGGCAGCCGCTCCCGGTCAACTCGAGCGGCGAGCTGAGGCCGGTCTCCTTCGCCGACGGGCGCCAGCGCGCAGTCGGCGATTACGAAAAGCGGTTTCTCGAACAGCTGCTCGCCGTGTACCCCGGCAAGATGACCCAGGCCGCACAGGCGGCGGGAATCGGCCGTGCCCACCTCTACCGGCTGATGCACAAGCACGGCCTGACGCCCAAAGGCTGAGCATGGTGCTCAGCTGCGCGGGGGGCGGCAGTATCGGCGGCTGGACGTACATCGACACGGGGTGCGAGAACACCGAGGGTCCCCTCTCGGCCTCGTTCTACTTCAGCTGCAGCAGCAGCTCGATTCACGTCGAGGTGTACCCCAACTGCGACAGCACCCCGGACACGGTCTGGGACTTCTCCCTGAGCTGCGCGCGGTGAAGGCCTGCCCGACCCGGCGTGATAGAATCGGTCGCCGGGGGCGGGCCGATGGAAGGACCGGACAGGAGCGCCCCGGGCGATGTGCCGCTGCCCGGCGAAATGCGCACCGAGCCATTACAAGTCTCGGTGTACGCCGGGCGCTATGCCGTCGACAGCGAGATCGGCCGCGGCGCCATGGGGCGCGTGCTGCGCGCGCGGGACGCGAAGATCGGCCGTGAGGTCGCGCTCAAGATCCTCGCTCCGGGAGCGCGGCGGGAGCGATTCGAGCAGGAGGCTCGGGCCGCCGGCGCGTTGAACCATCCCAACATCATCGCGGTCTACGACGTCGGCGAGCACGACGGCGAGCCCTTCATCGTCAGCGAGCTGCTGCAGGGGCGGACGTTGCGCGCGGCGCTCCGCGACGGCCCGTTGCCTGCGGCGGAGGTACTCGATTTCGCCGTGCAGCTGGCGGACGGGCTGGCCGCGGCGCACAAAGCGGGCATCGTCCACCGCGATTTGAAGCCGGAGAACCTCTTCGTCACCGACGGCGGGCGGCTCAAGATCCTCGATTTCGGAATCGCGAAGCTGCAGAAGTCGGGCGAAGCCTTTCGCACCGAAGCGGGGACGGTGCTGGGCACCCCGGCATACATGTCTCCCGAACAGGTCCGCGGCGACCCGGCCGACGCGCCCTCCGACGTCTTCGCCTGCGGCTGCGTGATATCCGAAATGCTCTCCGGGAAACCGCCATTCCTGCGGGACGATAACATGGCGACGGCGTATGCCATCGCGCACGAGCCGGCCACTCCGGCGCCCGCCGGACCGCTCGCGCCGGTTATCACACGCTGCCTTGAAAAGAATCCGGCCGCGCGCTATCCCGATGCCGGGCAGTTGCTCGACGATCTCCGCGCAATTGCGCGCGGTCAGTCGGTCGCCGCGGGCCGTCGATCGCGCCGGCGCGCCGCAATCCTCACGCTCGCCGGAATCGTCACCGTCGCGGGCATCACCGCGGCCGTCTGGCATGCCCTCCCGCGCGGTCAGCCCCCGAGCGCCGACGTGATCGCAGCCGCGGCAAAGGACGGCGCGCCTTCCATCGCGGTGCTGCCGTTCGCCGACCTGAGCCCCGCCAAGGACCAGGAGTACTTCTCCGACGGCATCGCCGAGGAAATCCTCAATGCTCTCACGCAGATCGACGGGCTGCGCGTGGCGGGGCGGACATCCGCGTTTTCCTTCAAGGGCAAGAACGAGGATCTCGCCAGCATCGCCCGCAAGCTGCACGTCGCCACGCTTCTGGAAGGGAGCGTGCGCAAGTCGGGCAACCGGGTACGCATCACCGCGCAGCTGATCAGCGCGAAGGACGGGTTCCACCTCTGGTCGAAGCAATACGACCGCGAGTTGACCGACATCTTCAAGATCCAGGGCGAGCTGGCGATGGCGGTGGTCGAGGCGCTGAAAGTGAAGCTGCTGCCCGGAGCGCCGGTTCCGTTCCGGCTGCAACCCGCCAAGGATCCCGAAGCATACCGGCTGGTGCTGCTGGGGCGCTCGCTCCTGTTGCAGCAGACGGAGGCGAGCCAGCCCCGCGCCGTCGAGATGCTGGAAAAGGCCGTCGCCCTCGAACCGACGTACGCGCCTGGCTGGTTCAATCTGTCGCTCGTGCGCGAGAATCTGTCGCTCGACGCGCCGCGCACGGAGACGCTGCAGCGCGCCCGCAGCGCGCTCGATGCCGTCGAGCACGCGCTCGCCGCCGCTCCCGACCTGCCGGGCGCATACGTCAGCCGCGCGTGGGTCAAGTCCCAGCTGTTCTGGGACTGGGAGGGCGCGCGTGCCGACCTGGACCGGGCGGCCGCGCTCGGGCCTTTCGACAACGCCGTCTTCCATGGGAGGGCGATCTTCCAGGAGAAGATGGGGCGTCTCAAAGAAGCGATCAGGGCCGAGCGGACGTATCTGGAGCAGGATCCGCTCAACTCCATCGGATGGACGAATCTCGGCTCTTTTCTCGGCGAGGACGGCCAGTTGCAGGCGGCACGCGAGGCATACGCACATTCGCTGGAGATCTCGCCGGAGAATGCTTCGGCGGCGCGGGGGTTGGCGGAAGTCGAATTGCTCGAAGGCCAGCCGGCGAAGGCGCTGGCGCTGGTGGCGAAGATGCCCCAGCAGGTCGACCGCCTCGTCTTCACCGCCATCGCGCAGCACGACGAAAAAGCGCTGGGAACCTTGCGCGCCATGGTGGACGGTCCCGAGGGCGACGTCGCATACGGCGTCGCCACCGTCTACGGTTGGTGGGGCGATCGCGACGCCGCGTTCGAGTGGCTCGATCGCGCCTACGATCGCCACGATCTGCGCATGCGCTGGGTCAAGTGCGACGCGATGCTGCGCAACATCCGCGGCGACCGGCGCTACCCGGCGCTGCTGAAGAAGATGAACCTACCGCTCGACTGATTACTTGAGACGCCACAGGTAGAGGCCGTTCAAGGCGTCGGGGGCGAAGTCGGCCAGCGGCGCGAGGGCGCCCACCGACCAGAGCACCGCCCGCGGCGAGCCCGTTTGGCGACGGAGCCGCGCAGCCAACCATCCCAGGCCCGCGAATGCCGCCGAAAGCTTGGAGATGCATGTGAGCGACGCCGGTTCCTCCTACGCCTTTGCATCCGAGGTTTCGTACATGAAAGGGCAGGCGCTCTTCCGATTGGGGCGACTCGACGAGGCCGCCGACGAGTTCCTGCCGGTCAGATTCCTCGACAAACTCGCGGGCCCTCGCTTCCGTCGACTCGGCCAGATCGAGGACAAGCGCGGTAACCGCGAGCAAGCGATCAAGTGGTACGCGCGCTTCGTCGACCTTTGGCAGGACTGCGACCCCGAATTGCGACCGCAGGTCGACGAAGCGCGCGCCCGGCTGGCGGCGCTGCAGAACCCGTCCCTCAAAGCGAGCGCAGGAACGCCGCCAGGTCCGACTTCTCCTGCGACGTGAAGCCGACCGCGAATCGGCCGTCGTAGAAATCGACCACTTCCGCCAGCGACGTCGCAGACCCGTTGTGGAAGTACGGCGGTCGCGCCGCGAGGCCGCGCAGGATCGGGCCCTTGAAGCGCGCCATGTCCTTCCACCTGCCGGTGATCAGCGCGCGGCCCGGGTCGGTGGTCTGGATCGTCGCCCCGGTCGCCGTGTTGCGCAGCGTGTACAGCGGCAGGTCAGGCGTCCGGCGCGACGCGTCGGTCAGGCCCAGGTCGAGCGGCAGCGCCACCGAATGGTCCCCCACGTCGGGAGCGTTGTGGCACGTGGTGCAGGTACCGTGGATGACCGGCGCGCCGAGAGCGTCGTTGAGCCCGCGCACATCGGCGATCTCGATCGGCTTGTGATTGAACAGATCCTCTCCGCGCGCCACGGCGCCCCGCGCCTCGTCGAGACGATTGCCGTTCAGGCCGGCCCAGGCGGCGAAAATCGTCATCGCCTCGGGATCGAACGGCTTCCCGGTCGGGTCCGCTCCGAGCGTGTCGTTGATGCCGAGATAGAACGGCGTGGTGTTCAACGGCACAGGTCCGCCGCGGGCGCCATCGCGATCGAGCAGGCCCGCGCCGAAATCGAGGGTCTGCGCGAAGAACAGACCGGTCTCGAAAGCGACGATCTCCTCGCGCTGCGCGTCGTTGATCGGATCCGGCTTCTGCGCGTGTCCCTGCGTTGCGCCGTTCGACTGGTGCGCGAGGTCCTCGCGGATGCTCATCCCCGTCAGCGTCTCGCGACCGTCCCACATCACGCCGGAGAGGAACCGCAGGTTGGCCGCCGGCAGCGGCCGGCGGAAGAGCGACAGTTCGCTGGCGCTCGCGTAGCCGTACGGATCGTCGACCCCCGCCAGCTCGAACTCCGCGCCATCGGGAATGCCGATCCCGACCCGGATCAAGCCTTTGCGCAAGAGCAGATCGTAGGCGCTCCTGCGCGCCTCGACCGTCGAGAGGTCGGCGAGCGGCGAGATGGAACCGTCATTGGGTCGGAAGACCGGGTCGAGGCCGCCGGTCCGTTCGAAGCGCTCGCGCAACCCGGCGGGGGTCACCGTCCAGCCCTGGCTTGCCACGTGGCAGCTGACGCAGGCGCGCCCGTTGGTGCCCATGCTGCGGAAGAAGAGGCCGTGCGTGTCGATCGCGCCTCCGGGCGTCACCGTACGCGCGATTCCGCTTTCGTTTACCGCCAGCACATCCGCGTCGCCCGGCACTCGCACCAGGTCGGCGCCGAGATTGCTCGATTGCGCGACTGCCGCGCCCTCTCCATGATCGGCGCACGCCGCGAGCACGGCGAGCATTGCCCAGGGTGCCCGCGCGTTCATCGCCGTGCTCCCTGCCGACGAGCCGGTTCGGGGCTGTTCAGCGTGCCGACCAGGAGCGGCTCGGCGATGCCCGGACCGATGTCGTCGCCGATGAACTCCCTGGCGATCGACGGCAGCGGAACCCCGATCCGCGGCACGATCACGTTCGCGACGGGCTGCACGCCGGCGCCCTCCGCTTCGCGGGCGCTGACCGTCTGGAAAATCATCGCGCCGGTGATCGCGGCGAGCGCGGCCAAAGTCAAAACCGACTTCGCCACAGTGCGGGAAACGGTCGGCATCGGAGCCTCCTGCGCCGACTGATTGCAGCCGCCATGCCCGCCCACGGACGCAGCCCAGGCTTGTTTACGCACGCGCCAATCCCACGCGAGGCGACGGTTCGCGGCGGCGCAGCGGCGTAACTTGCCGGAATCAGGACGTTTTCGTTGACATCTCCGCCGGGGAGACGCCGTCTCACGGGACGACTAGCAGGATCGGTGGATGGCCGATCGCGATCTACGGCACCTTGGGCTGTCCCGGCCTGGTGGCGGCATTCTTGCCCTGCCCGCGGCGCGTGCGCGCCACGACGTCGGTCACGACGCTCTGTCCGTCGACGACGCGGAACGCGGCGCGCACCTCGGCGCCCGCGGGAATGTCGAGCGCGGTCGCCGGCGCGCCGTCGAGGACGATGCTGGCGTTGGGGTCGACGCGGAAAATGCGGGCGTCGGTGTCGAGGCGCAACTCGGAGTCGGTGGCGGTCTTCACGTGGCCTTCGACGTACGCGGTTCCCGGCTGAGCCCCCTGTACGTCGACACGACCGCGCGATGAAGCTGGTTCGGTGCGGTTGCAGGCGACAGGAACGAACAAGCCTGCCGCGCAGATGATCGCGATGATGTCGCGCATGGCTAGCTCCTCAGCCGGAACACTATTTCCCGCCATGAAGGCCTGCACGAGCGCCGCGAAGCGGCGAATCGACCGGGCGCCGGTCGAACCGCCATGCTGGCGAGGGTGGAGCCGACACCCGGACTTGAACCGGGACCTACGGTTTACGAATGGCTTCGTACCCCTGTGCTGCCTTGAAAGTACACGACAAATTAGGACTACCGGGGACTAAAATCGCCTCATTCTGTCCATAGTTGTCCATAGTCTGAATGTCGTGCGTGTCCATATGGACAACTAGGGCATGAGCGCCATTGCCTGACGGGAAAGTTCCTCGGTTTCGTTCGCGTAGCGGCTGATCATCTGGGGGCTACTCCAACCGCCCGCCGCCATCAGTTGCCGGTCGCTTGCTCCCGAGTCCGCGAGGATCTGGGCCATCGTGTGCCGGGCTCCATGGTGTGCGGTCAGTCCGATCGCCTTCGCGTCGATCCCGAGCCGCTTCATAGTCGCGGCAAACAACGTCTTGTGATCGAACCATCCGAAGATCGGTTCGTCCTCGCGGAGCACCTTCACGACCGCGCCCTTACCTTCAACGGCTTCGATCAGACGGCCATCCTGGCGGAGCTGTTCCTTGATGGCCGCGGGCGAGTCCGGGTGCAGGACGATCTTCACGTCCTTCCGTTTCACCTTGTAGGAGCACTTGGGGATCACCACGAGCCCGGTCGGGAAATTGACCCACTTGGGCGTCATGCGGACCACGGTGGACTTGCGGAAACCGTTCTTGAACATGCAGACGTAGTGCCGGTGAGCGGCCACGTAATACTTGCGGGCTTCTTCCTCGGGATGGCTTTCGGCCTGAGCCTGGAGTTGCAGGGCGGACGCGAACAGGCAATCGAGAAGGTCGAGCGGCGGACCGCCAAGGTTTGTGCGATTTTGGAGTTGCTGACTTCCTAAGGATGCTCGGTCACAGCGTTTTCGATGATTATGAATTCCTTGGATGGCGCATCGTACCGAAGTCGGTCGTGGAAGGATCTCTTCTGGCCAAGCATCGGGGACGTGTACGTAACGTCTAGCACAGCTTCAACTTTCACTGACCCGTTCATGATCGAGTCGTAACGGTCGCCATTGTAACCGGCTCGATAAGTCACCATCTGGTGCGCGCCAATTACGCTCGAACTTGGCACCATGTTGTCGCTCGCTGTAAAGGGGCGGCCGTCGAATTCCAGCACGAAAGTCGATTCAGCAATCCTCGCGCTTGAGTTTCCAGTGTTTTCGATGACTGCGGCGGCCCGAAACAGTTTGGTCTGAGGATCAATCTGAGCATGTACCTCCTTCATGCTGATTTGTGGTTCGTTCGTAGCGCGGAGTGTATCGCGAGCGACAACGCACATGGACACGCTTGCAAACGCGCTCGCAACGGCCGCGACAGCAGCAGCAGCCGTTGCCCACGCCGTGATTCTATCGTGTTGTTGTTCGCTCATGCCTTCGCTTCCGCCGCCTTCTCGATCTGCTTCCGCGCTGCGGGCCAGCCGGGATTCTTCAGGTGCTTGTCGCAGAGGAAGTGAAACTTCGGTCCCTTCGATCTGTTGGGGCATCCGGGAAATCTGCAATGCATCTTCGCGGCACTGAAATGCTTTCCTTTCAGCGGGCTAGTGCGTCGTCGGTTCTCCGACCACGTGTTATGGCGGTTTGTGTGCCGATTCCATCGCGGAGTTTCGTCACCACAGCGGCGGCGATCTGTTCGAGCAGGTTGTCAAGCGCGGACTTGCGAGGCATCATTCCCTCCGGTCAGGACTTCCTACGCTGAAGATCTGTTAGATCGACGTCGGGACTATTTCTTAGGACGGCAGCGTCAAGAATTGTGGCTTGGCTGTTATCCCAATTGGTATTGTCGATTTCCCTGCGCCACCAAAGCAAGAGTGCAACACAACAATAGATCGCCCTTGATGCTTCGTATTCTCCCACCGGCACGCGAGTCTTGTGGGACGCCGCATTTCGATATCGAATCACTTCCTCGACATTCTTGCGCATCGCTGGATTGAATACAGATTTTTCAATCGACTGTCCAGCCATCTTCTTCATCAAGAACGCGATATGCTTATTGCTCGCTTTCGAGTAGTTAACGGCCTCCCGAACGACCGCCGCTAAGGACACCGCCGTGAGCTTTGTCTGATCTTGGAATAACGCCCTCAGGGAATCGTAGATCGGCTGAGGCTCCGGGGCAGTCGGCTCTTGAGGGGCATACACTTCGCGGATGGCGGAATGAATCAGATCGAAGGTTTCACCTATCGTCAAGTTCTTCGGCAGTTCATCGCGAAAGTAGGTCTCATAAATTTCTTGGAGGTATTCTTCACAGATCAATCCCCTGCGCGGCCGGTCCGCCGGCCGCCGCGTGCTGTCTCGAGCAGGCCGTCTGGCAGCTGCAGGTGGACAGAAGACCCCCTATCGGACGAGCATCCGCAGCTTGAACTTCCTACCTGCCGAAGGGCGTGGGAAGTTTCCGGCGCATCCACTCGAGTTCACGACGGAGCCGCGTCGCGAGTGCGACCCGGTAGCGCGTTTCAGTGCCTGCGCCTCTCTCGCTGAGCCCGCTGCATGGCGAGGAACGCGTCCAGGTCGATGCGCAGCAACGACCCCACGCGAACGTGCGGCAGTTCGCCCTTCGCGCAAAGTGTGTAGACCGTGGAGCGCTTGATGCCCAGGCGTTCTGCCGCTTCTTTCGGTGAAACGAGGCGTCCCGAACCGTGCAGCACTAATGCAGCAAACTGGCCGTGATTGTCCGGACGCGCCGGGACGTTCGGGGAAGCGCCTGATTTCGTAACCGTGTGAGAAGTGAAGGTTTGGGTTACTTCGGGCACTGCGGGAGCCTGCCCCTCGCCACTTCGTAAACCGTAGGTCGCCGGTTCAAGTCCGGCTGTCGGCTCCACCCTTTTCGCCCGGTGGTCTTTTTCCCCCGTACTTCTTCCGAATAAAGTCCGGAAAAAGCGCCCGTCCCGGTGGAATTTGCGCACGCCATGGCCTAGCGCTTTCGACGTGTGGCCGTACCATCATCGGACCAACGGTTCCGTTAACCGCTGCTCCCAGTTGCCGGTGTTCAACTGCCCCCAACCAAGGCGCGTACCTCCGCCTCAATCGTAGGCTCGTCTTCGTCGCGAAAACCGTCGTGTCGCGCCCGGACGAGGCCTTGTGAGTCGATCAGCAACGAAGTCGGCATCACGTGCATGCCAAGTTGCTGGGCAACGACGCCGTTGGGATCGCGCAGGATCTCGAACGAGGTCGCGTGCTCGAGGAGCCATTTCCGCACCGGAGCGTCGTCGTCGTCGATGCTGATCGCCACTACGCGGATGCCAGTCCGCACGGCGAGCTGCTGGTAGAACGGCAGTGAGCGAGCGCAGGGGACGCACCAGGTCGCCCACAGATCGACCAACGCCGGTCCGCGCAACGCGCTCAACTTCACCGGTGCGCCCTCCAGGGTCCGCACTTGAATTGGAGGAAGTGGCGCGCCCACGGATTGGGCGTGTGCGCAGGACAGGATGAGCAGAAGCGTCAGGGCGCGTTTCACAGCGCGAAATCGTAGGCTAGCGCGAAATACGCAACCGGGTGCTCGCTCTGCGCCCCGTTCAGCGCGGTCACCACTGGTACCTGAACGGTCCCCCGAATCAGGAGATTGTCGGTAATTGCGTACCCGGCCGAGCCTGCCGCGTAGCCGACGAAACCGCCGCTGTTCTCGTCGTAGCTGTTCGAGGGCGTGGTGTCCTTGCCGGCGCTGCGCACCTGTGCGTCGACAGCGAGGTAAAGACGCTTGCTGTCGAGGAGGCTTCGCCGTACGCCCACGGTGCCGAAGATTGCGTTGCCATAGTGGTTGCCGCGCGAATTGGTGCCGTTGAAGCGCCCAGTGACGTTGGCATAGGCGACTGTGGGGAAATCGCCATAGGCGTACGAAATGCCGACGAACTCGTCCCAAGTGCCGGTCCCGATCTGCTTGTGTTCGTCGAACGCGCCGCCGTCGATGGGCGCCAGATGCGTGTTGTTGCCGGTGGGCGCTTTCAGGGTACCCAGCAGCGCGATCACGTGCTTGGGCACCGCCCCCCCGAAGTAGAGCGCTTCCCAGCGCGCGGTAAGCGAGACATCACCAAGGCCTTGGTTGGTGTCATCCTGCAACCCACTCACACCATAGTGGGCCTTCCAGGCATAGAACGGGACATCGAGTTGCAGCGAAAGCCGCGGGACCGGCGGGGAGTACTGAGAGCGCAGACTGATGAGGTCCTCTCGTTCCCCTTCGCGCGTGTTGTCGGCGACAGTGCCCGATTCCTTCCACAGATACCGGTTCTCCACCGCGAGGCGAGCAACTAGCATGCTCGGACGGTCCAGTCCCAACGTGCCGCTGGAAGGATCGCAGCCGCAGACAGAGCACGCCTCGGCGGAATGAACTCCAATGAAAACAGAACCCAGAGCGAAAACGAAAACCAATGTTGCGCGAGCGCGCATAACAGCCTCCGAAGACATTTCGAGTGAACCGAGCTGGCGGCGGGAATCCGCCGGATGAGATTCGAAGCTCAGGCCACAACGAGCGGAGGCGGAGTCAGTACTTCGAGCAGCGGTTCAAGGGGCGGGTCGAGTAGCCGGACGCGCCCTGGCGGCGCAACCGTTGCTGCGGTCTCAGGGCGGACGTCGTGTAGCAGGAATTGGTCAACGCCAACCATGACTGCGGCACGTCCGGTGTCGGCGCCGCAGGTCTTGATCAACGGCACGTTCGACCCAACCTCGCGTGCATGTGTGCAGAACTTGCAGTGACATTTCTGCTGGTCAGACTTGTGTCCGCAGCAGCACGACGCTGGCTCCTCCAACGTCAGGAGCGGAAGTCCTCCGACTTGGATGGCGAGCAAGTACGCCGCGAAGGTGGAAACCAAGCGGCACACAAAGCGCCCTGGCAGAACTCGCAGGATGCCGCGACGCTCCATATAATATTACACCTACCCGATCCCGGACGGTGAGGTCAATCGAGGGACCAGTTTCTAGGACTTTTCGTGGAGCGATATTCTCATAACCGGTCCTACTCCAGAGTCTTTCGCGTGGTTGGTCGCCCGCCAGCGAGCGCGACGCCCAGAGACCCAATGAGGCCGGCCAAGGAGAACAGCGGCGGGCACCACCGGTGTCCGCCGCCGGGCGCGGCACCCTTTTTTGGGGGGTGCAAGGTGCCTCACCGTCGGGAGGACGGCAGGAGAGCAGATCGGAAGTCAAGTGGGGTTTGTATACGGTTTCGTAATAGCAACCGGCGACCCTTGGCTGCGGCGGGCGCCGGTGTCTACGGTTAGCGGCATGGACTCCGTCATGGCTACGTGCAGCAAGTGCAAAGCGAAGCAGGACGCTAGCGCCGAGGCGAAGAAAGTACGGGACGATCTCCCGCAAATACCGTCGTCGCTTTTGCTTGGCATTGACCGCATCTCACGCGCGCTCGCCGCGCTAGATCCTGACCCCGACCCCGCGCAGATCGACGGTGCGGTGGACTATACTGGCAATCCGATCCGACGTGGAAAGGCACGTCCAAACCTCCGGGCACAATCCGATTCTCGAGGCGATCACGGCGCTCGCCGCTGTCGCACCGAAGAAGTCTTAGGCTGCCGCGGGCCGGGCGACCCGATCCGCGCGGCCGTAGACGCGATATGAGCGCCGCGCGCACGAGCGAAGCCCCCTTGAAGGCCCAGGGTCGCGGAAGAATAGCGTGGCAAACGTGACACATGCCGCACCGGTCGCGCCGAGAATCACGGCAGAAGCGGACACATCACTTCCTCGTGCGTTGCGGCCCGGGCCGCTCATTGCGAAGTATTTCGCGTGCCGTACTCTGTTCACTTCGCGGCCGATGTCGACGTACCGGCCGACTTGCGGACGAAAGTCTTCGAGATTGTGCGGGAAATCGCGGCCAGCATGGAGAGCATCCCAGCGAGCAGCGCCTTCTGGAGCGCAGCAAACGCCGGCAACGCCGAGCTGAACCTGGGCGGATGGCAGTTCGAGTACCGCATCCACCACCGCGATCGCCGCATCCTCATCGTGAACGCGCGCCGGGGGAGCGGGCGCGCCGTGTGACCGGGATCGGAGCGTAGGGAAGGAAAGGCGGCCCGATGCCGTCGGTCTCGGACAGCGTACTTCCTGAACAGCAAGCTGCCGTGTGTGGCGCTTATCGCGAAGGGCGTTCGGTTCCCACCGGGCCAGTGGGTGCGCTTGGCCAACGGCAACGTGCTGCCATGGATGGCAGAGCAGCTGGTCGGCGACCTCTTCCCGGCGCTGAACGGCCGGAGCCTCATCTTCGCGGTGCTGATGTCCGAGTTCGATGTGAAGGAGCTCGAGGCGGGGCGGTACGGGCCGCCGTAGCGGGCGCACCGCACGCGCGCCGTGACGCGACAAACGGCGGCTCCCGCTGTGAACGAGAGCCGCCGCTAGAGATCCCCGCCGCTCAAGATCCCCCCCAGCGACGATCGCGAGAGAGACTTGCACATGTATTTTTACATGGCAAGACCGGTCAGCGGAAACCCGTCCACAGGGCGACACCAAATTGAAACCATGAGACTTGGCACGCGTAGCGCTCGGTCCGAACAGTTCCGATCCCTCGCGCCTCGCCGATCCCTCGCTCGCCCCCCAGCGGCCGGGATCGGCGGGGCTCTCGTAGCCGAGTTGCCTCGCAGCTCTGAAGGGGCCCGCGGCTACTTCAGCAGGCCGCAATTCCTGAGGCCCTCGACGAGCAGGACCCTGATCGCCTCGGTGCGCGTCGCGCGCGGCGCTGGGCGGTAGCGATGGGTCCGTTAACGGCTGTCCGAGTCCTCGGTCACGGCTGGCGGGCGGTCTTGTTCGCGTCGATGTGGTCGAGGAATCGCAGCGTGTTCTGTTTCTTGATCTGCACGTCGATCCTCGTCGAGCCCATCGCACGCTCGTACCCCTCCCGAATTTGCCGCCGCCCGAACTGCTCGCCCGGTACCTCGGGATGTTCGGCACCGACGCGGTCGTGGTGGGCAACGTGACCCTTGAGCAGCTCGTGCCCCCTCGCAAGGAACGCGTCAGCGACGCGCAGAGCGAAGCACCGAAGGCGCCCCCCTGGCTGCGCCATCGCCCGCCTCTACGGCGCCTTCTTGCGTTTCGGGGAGAGAACGCCAGCTGGGCGCTTCTCCCGCTTTCCGCTTGCGGAATACTTGCCCAGCGACTTGTACGAGACGGTGCCGACCAGAGCAGGTAGGGCCCGAATCTTCAACCAGTATTCCTCGTTGACGTCGTCATCGATCTCAACGACGCCTGGGTAGAGCGGATCGTTGCCATCTCTCTTGGGACCAGAAATCCAATACTGCGTGCCGGTCTCGGTGTCGAAGTAGTTGCGACAGAGCGGCAGCCTTGGCTAACCCGATGGCGGAAGCGTCCCACGGTTGGCATGACCGTAGGCGCAGCCCTGGATCCGGCAGACGCGATATGAGCGCGCATGGGCACGTGCGGACGACCTGGAGACTGGGGGAGATCCGGACTCAGTGGGTGCCCTTTGCCAACGGCAACGTGCTTCCATGGATGGCGGAGCAGCTGGTCGGCGACCTCTTCCCGGCGCTGAATGGCCAGGACTTCATCTTCGCGGTGCTGCTCACCGAGTTCGATGTGAAGGAGTTCGAGGCGGGGCGGCACGGGCCGCCGTAGCGGGGCGCGCACAGCACGCGCGCGGTGACCCGTTTGAGATCCCCCTACCGACGATCCCGAGCTCTGGAGATGAGGCGCGAGCCAAGAGAGACGTTGCATATGTATTTTTACAAGACAAGGCCGGTCAACGGAAGCCCGCCCACAGGGCGACACCAAATTGAAACAATTCGGAGCGTATGTGCACCCGTAGGGGGTTCGGTTCGAACGACGGTTCCGATCCCTGTGCCCCGCCGATCCCTCGCTCGCCCCCCAGCGGCCGGGATCGGCGGGGTTCTCGTAGCCGAGTTGCCTCGCAGCTCTGAAGGGGCCCCTGCCAAATCTGGTCGATCTACCGGCCCTTGGCGTCTGCGAGTAGGGAGGAGCCTTCGGTCAGGTACCGATCGCGGGTTCGATCGCCACTTGCAGGTGCCGCGCCCGGGCCGCGTACAACACTACGGAGCGGTCACGGTGACGACTGCTGGCACCGGCTGTCGTCCTCCGGCGGCGGCACCGGCGTGCTCAAGGAAGGCGTCCGGTCGAAGTCGAACAGGTCCTCGAGCGTCGTCGCGTACAGGTCGCGAAGCGTCAGATGCGCACGCATCGCGCGCGGCTGATGCCGATGATCGCCGTCTTCATCACCGTCCTCCTTGTCGTCCCCGTCGCCGCCGCCCGAATCGCTGCTCAGGAAGCGCTTCTCGATGAAGGCGAGCATGGAAGAATGGTCGGCGACCACGTGAGAAACGTACCCCGGCTTCGAGAACGGCGAGACCGCCATGAACGGGACGCGGAACCCGAGCTGATCGAAATTGGGGCATGAGGCGGGGTATGTCGGGTGGAGGGCCAACGGATCGAACTCCGGGCAGAGGGACTTCGCGTCGATCTTGCTGATTGTGCAATTCGCCCCGAAGCCGGGCTGCTCGCTCACCGGCGGGGCCGATTCGTCAGCGCAGAGCCCGGGGTCGATGCCGTCGGGGTTGCGCGCACCGCCCTGCGGCGCCCTGGGCGGCGAGACATGGTCATAGAAGCCGCCGTGCTCGTCGTAGGTGATGAAGATCACCGAGTCGTCCCAGCAGGCGCTGTTCCTGAGAATGTTCACGATCTGGGAGACGAAGGACTCGCCCTTCTTGATGCTCGAGGGTGGATGTTCGTCGTTCTCGAGAGGGAGGTCGGCGGGCGACAGGCCGAAGAACGAATCGATGAAGGACACCGCCGGCAACGCACAAACGCCTGGCTTCGGAGGGGCGAACGCCGGAAGGAAGTTGACCGGGACCAGGTGCGTCGGATCGAGACCGCGGAAGATCCCCGTCGAGGGCAGGTTCGAGAGGAAGTCCGTCCACGTCACGCCGCGGCCGTCGAGGAGGTCCAGGATCGTTCCCGTGATGGGGCGGTAGCCGCCCGGAGGTGGAACGAGAGGCGGGACGATCTCGTCGGTCGTGAGATGGCCGAACGAGGTCGCTGCCATCGAGTACGCCCGATTCGGGAGGGTCGGCCCGAGCACGGAAGAGAAGTAGCGATCGCTGATCGCGAACGTCTGCGCCAGCCCGTAATAGAAGGGCAGATCAGCCTGGTCGTAATACCCCATCGTCTCGTCCTCCGTGTCGCTCTCCCCGATATCGATTTGCCCCGTCGCATCGTTGACGCGCACGAAACCGTCGTTCGGGCTCTGGCGCAGCGTGTTCCTCGGATCATCGAAGTTCGCCTCCTGGTGGCTGCCCAGCCACTCGTGGTTGAGGTCTGGAGCCGGGCAGTAGTTGGTCAGGTTGAAGGCCTGGACCTTCCTCTTCCCAGGCGGCGCATCCGCGTCGAGGTTCCAGTTCTTGCACTCGAGGCGGGAACCCTTCCTCTCGCAGGTGAGCCCGTCCACGCAGCGGTGATCGTTCCCTCGGCACGGGCCGGCGTGATACGGGCCATCGGGCACGTATGGCAGGGCCCCGAAATAGTTGTCGAACGAATGGTTCTCCTGCATCACGATGATGACGTGATTCACCTTGCGCAGATCGCCTTTCGCGTGAGCAGCCACCGCGATGCTGGCCAGCAGAGCGAAAAGGACGAGCGACGCTCCTCGAGGAACGTTCCACCGATCCATGGGGCCCCCGATCCGGATCCAGCTCGGCGACGAATCGACCGAGTCTTGCGTCCGCACCGCGACGGATCCGCCTATGAATGGCCCCGCGCTGTCAAGCCGGGGAACTCGCTCCGGCGTTGAGGGTCGGGCTTTGGTCGGAGGAGCGAGTGGTTTCATTACGAAACGGTATAGGGCCTGTCTTCGTGTCGGGTGTAATGCCTGGCATCACGGTTGCCCCCGGTTCCCTCCGTAGAGGGCGATCCAGCAGTGCCCTGGGGTGCCGAACGACGCTGGGCGCTCCGATTGTCGGTCGGTATCGTAGCAAGCCGCCTGCAGGGCCGCGTCGTCGGAGGCGCGCGCGCAATGTCGTTCGATCTCTCGTCGATGATCGAGGCGAGGAGCGCCGAGCGGGAGGCGCTCTACGAACGGCATGTGAATCCGCAGATGGCGCGCGTCCTGCGGGCGATCGGATTCGACCGGCGATGGGTGCAGGGCAGGGGGGCAATCCTGGTCGACAGCCAGGGCAGCGAGTACCTCGACACGCTGAGCGGCTGGGGTGTGTTCAACCTGGGGCGCAACCACCCCACGATCGCGCGGGCGATCACCGACCTCGTCGCGCTCAGGGCAGCGAACCTGGTCAAGATGGACGCGCCGCTCCTGGCCGGCGTCCTTGCCGAAGCGCTCGCGAAGCGCGCGCCCGCCGGCCTCAGCACGGTGCACTTCACGAACTCCGGTACCGAAAGCGCGGAAGCCGCCCTCAAGTTCGCGAGGTGCGCCACGCGGCGGCGGCGCGTCGTCTTCTGCGACAACGGATATCACGGGCTGACCTACGGTTCGTTGTCAGCGATGGGGTCGGAGTATTTCCGGGAAGGGTTCGGCCCGTTCCTCGCCGACTTCACAGCCGTGCCGTTTGGCGATCTCGGCGCTCTGGAGCGGGAGCTTGCGCGAGGTGACGTGGCCCTGTTCGTCACCGAGCCGATCCAGGGGCATGGGGTCATCCTGCCGCCCGCGGGTTACCTGCGCGAGTCGAAGGCGCTCTGCGAGAAGCAGGGGACGATGTTGGTCATCGACGAAATCCAGACGGGGCTCGGCCGGACCGGCCGCTTCTTCGCACACGAGCACGAAGGTGTGGCGCCCGACATGGTACTGCTCGCGAAGGCGCTCTCCGGCGGATTCGTTCCGGTGGGCGCGGTGCTCTTGCGGCCCGAGACTTACGCCCGCGTCTTCCCCACCATGGAGCGCTGCGTGGTCAACTCCGGGACGTTCGCCGAGAACGACCTCGCCATGGCCGCCGGGCTGGCAACGCTTCACGCGCTGGACGAGGAGCGGATCATCGACCGGGCGTCACGGGCTGGCGAGCGACTGCGCCAAGGACTCGAGCGGCTCCAGTCGCAATCGGAGTTCATCAAAGAGGTCCGGGGCAGAGGACTCATGGTCGCCGTCGAGTTCGGCGAGCCAGGCTCCCGGTTGCCGAAGCTTGGCTGGAAGACGGTTCACGGGCTCCGCCGGGGACTTTTCGCACAGATGATCGCCATGGCGTTGTTCGAGCGGCACCGGATCCTCAGCCAGGCTGCGGGCAATGCGATCGAGGTGCTGAAGTTCATCCCTCCGCTCATCGTGACCGATCAGCAAGTGGACCACCTGATCGAAAGCCTCGGATCCGTCCTGCGCGACGCGGAGCGTTTCCCCGGCGGCCTCTGGGAGCTCGCTGTCAGGCTGGCCCGATTGGCGACGTCATGACGGTCGCCGAAACGACCGATGAACGGAGAGCGATGTCGGAGCGCCGTGTGCACGGCGCTCCCGACATCGCCCTGATCAGCGGATGCCCTTGTCGATCAGCGGCACGAGTCCGCCGATGGTCTTGGGCGTGACCACGCCCGCACCGGTGTTCGTGCTCAAACCGGCGAAGCCGTATTTCTTCGACAGCACGCACTGCGCCACCGGCAGGAAGCCCTGCAGGTAGAGCTGCTGATCGAGCGCGACGCTGACGTAGCCCTTCTTCAGCCCCTCGATGGTGGCCGGCGCCAGATCGATGCCGCCGGCGGTGACCGCGCCCGGCTTCTTCCCCGCCTGCTCCAGCGCCTTCCCGATGAACGCCGTGACGTTGCCGTGCTGCGTGCCGATCGCCTTCACGTCGGGATGCTTCTGCAAGTACGCCGTCAGGATGGGCACTGCCAGCGAGCTGTCGTGGTCCACCTCCGGGCTGATCTCGATGTAATCCACCTCCAGCCCGGCAGCCTTCAGCGTGTCGTAAAGCCCCTGGTCGCTCTTGCCGCGCTCCGCCTGGGCGCGAAGGCCGTACTCGAGCGCCTTGTCTCCCTTCTTCAGCCCGCCGTACTCGATCATCTTCTGCGCGGTGAGCTTGCCGCCCTCGTACAGATCGACCCCCGCGTACCCGAAACCGTTCGCGCTGTACATGTTCTGGAGCTTGGTGAGCGGCGAGTTGCCGGAGGTCACGACGATGCCGCGCTTCACCGCGTCAGCAACCAGCGGAGCAAAGGCCTCGTTGCCGGGGTGACCCATGATCTCGATGCACGCGGGCGAGGCGGCGAGCGCCTCGCGGAAGTGCTTCAGCATCACCTCCGGCTGCCATCCCGAGTATTGCTCGGAGAGCTTCACGCCGTACGCCGCGGCGGCCGCACGAGCGCCGTTGGTGCGGGGGAGGGTGGAGCCATCGCCGGGGTTGCCGCCCATCTGGAAGTACATGGTGATGCCCGCGCCCAGTGGTTCCTCCGCACGGGCGGTCGGGGACGGGCCGAGCGCGGCCAGGCCAATCGCTGCGATCAACGCTGCCAGGTGTCTCATCGTGCACCTCGCCTTTCTGTCGAGCCTCCTCCAGGAGAGCTCTTTCGTAGGAGATCGGTTCTGCTGCGCAGGGCACGGACGAAAGCGGTCCGCCGCTCCGGTTCTTCGATCAGGATGTGGCCGATCACCGCCGCCAGGAACACCATGCCGACCACGGCTCGGACCCAGAATCCCTGCAGCCCGGTGGCTACCAGCCCAGCCTCCACCATGCCGATGATGAACGAACCCGCCACTGTTCCCACCAGCGACGCCCGGCCGCCGAAGACCGAGGTTCCTCCGATGAACACCGCCGCCATGACTTCGAGGAGGTAGCCGCCGCCCTGGGTGTTGAAGAAGCTTCGGTTCTCGAAGGTGAGGAGCACCGAAGCGAACGCCGCCAGCACTCCCATGAGCACGAAGGCGCGGATCTTCTCGCGCTGTACGTTCACGCCCACCACCTCGGCGACCCGGGCGTTGTCCCCGATGAACAGGAGGTGCTCGCCGAAACGGTGCCGGTTGAGCACCAACCAGAGCACCGCGGCCACGGCCAGCGACCAGAGCGCCTGCACCGGGAACGCCCCGATGCGGCCGACCAGGAGATGCCAGAGGAAGTACTGGTCGACCTCGCCGAGCGAATAGGAGAGACCTTGCGAGAAGACCGTGGTCAGCCCGCCCCAGAGGAACTGCGTCGCCAGCGTGGCGATGATGGACGGCACGCCGATGCGGGCAACGAGGATGCCGTTCAGCCAGCCGACGACCGCCCCGGCCAGGAGCGCGAGAAGGAGACCGAGCCATGGAGAACCCAGGACGTGCGTGAAGTATCCGAGGACCCAGCCGGAGAGCGCGATCACCGAAGGGAAGGAGAGATCGATCTCCCCCGCGGAGATCAGGAGCGTCAGCGCGGCCGCGAGCACGAGCAGGGGCGGCACGGTCGCGAGGAAAGACATGTAGATGCGGTATCCGAGGAAGACGTCCGGGGCCGCGATCATGAAGACCATCACCAGCGCCAGGAGCACGGCGATGATCGGCAGGCCCTCGGTTCGGAGGAGGCGCTTCCTCGCGCTCTCAGGCGCCGGCATGCGTCCGCCCCTCGTGCAGCGCGATCATCCGCGCGGTCAGGTCTGCGAGGCTGATCTCGCCTTTCGCGAACTGGCCCACCACCTTCCCGCGGTCCAGGATCACCAGGCGATCCGCCACCTCGTGGACGTGGGCCAGGCTGTGCTCGATGTAGATGCAGGCCCGGCCACCCGCCTTGACCCCCTCCACGAACGAAAGCACCTTGCGGACCTCGCTCACCGCGAGCGCAGTGGTGGGCTCGTCGAGCACGATCAGGTCGGCCTCGAAGTACATGGCGCGGGCGATGGCGATCCCCTGGCGCTCGCCCCCCGAGAGATCGCGCACGGTGGACTCGGCGGTGACGCCGTGGCCCCGGAACCCGATGGCGCGCCGCAGGAGTTGATCGGCGATCTCCTTCTCCTTCTTCACGTCGATGAAGCCGAATCGGCCGGTGATTTGCCTCCCGACGAAGAGGTTTCGCCAGAGAGGCTGCTTCTCGCCCAGGGTCTGGCCCTGGTGGACCGTCTCGATGCGCAGGTCGTGGGCCTTCCGGACCGAATATTGATCGAGATTCACCAGGCGGTCGCGCACCCAGACGTTCCCAGACGTTGGCCGGAGGACGCCGCTCACGATCTTGATGAGGGTCGACTTGCCGGCCCCATTGTCGCCGAGCAAGCCGACGATCTCGTTCCGGCCCACCTTGAAATCGACGTTCGAGAGCGCCTGCACCTTGCCGAAGGTCATGTCGACCTTCTCGAGGCGGACCACGTGCCGGAAACTCCGGGCTGCGGGTTCTTTGGGCGCGGCCTCGGTCATGCGCGGCATTCCCGTTCGTCGACGTCAGGTCTGGGTTGGCGAGTCGGGGATGTCCTCGAGATCAGCTGCCCGACAGAGCCCGGGGTTGAGTAACATAACACCGCGCGACTGGGGTATGTTTGAACGCGCGTCCAGTGCCGCAACGCGGAGAGACCACGAGCGCGGAATCCAGATCGCCGATCGAGAAGGCGCCGTTCGGGGTGACTCCGGACGGTACCCGCGTGGAGCTGTACACCGTCCGGAACGCGACGGGGAGCTCGGTCGCCATCGCGACGTACGGCGCGACCGTGGTCTCCCTCCGCGTGCCCGATCGCGACGGACAGCTCGGCGACGTCGTGCTCGGGTACGACGGTCTGCAAGGCTATCTCGGTTCCCGCTTCTACTTCGGGGCGATCGTCGGGCGATACGCGAACCGGATCGCGGGGGGTCGCTTCGGGCTGGAAGGGCGGACTTTCACGCTCGCGCGCAACAACGGCGAGAACCACCTGCACGGCGGACTGCGGGGCTTCGACAAGGTCGTCTGGTCGGCTCGCCCGCTCGAAGGTGCCGCGCTGGAGTTGCGTTACCTGAGCCGCGACGGTGAGGAGGGCTATCCAGGCGAGCTCGACGCGGTGGTCACGTACCGGCTGTCGGACGATGACGCGCTGGAGATCGAGTACCAGGCATCTGCGTCCCGGCCGACGATCTGCAACCTGACCCATCACGGGTATTTCAACCTCGACGGGGGCAAAGACGTCCTCGGCCACCAGCTCACCTTGCGCGCGAGCCGATTCACGCCCGTTCGCGCGGACCTCATCCCGACCGGCGAGCTGCGCGGCGTCGCGGGCACGCCGATGGACTTCAGGACTGCGACCGCGATCGGCGCTCGCATCGGCTCGCGCGACGAACAGATCACCCTGGCTGGCGGCTATGATCACAACTGGGTCCTGGATCGCGAAGGGGAGGGCCTGGTCTCGGCGGCGACGCTCTTTGGACCGGTTTCGGGGCGAGTGCTCGAGGTGCTGACCACGGAACCCGGCCTGCAGTTCTTCTCCGGGAACTTCCCCGAAGGCGAGATCCGCGGCAAGGGAGGGAAGGTCTACGGCTTCCGCAGCGGGCTCTGCCTGGAGACGCAGCACTTCCCCGACTCGCCCAATCGCCTGGGCTTCCCGTCCGCGGCGCTCGCGCCGGGCGAGCGCTATCGGTCGTCGACCGTCTACCGCTTCTCGGTGGCGGAGTCCTGATCGGCCGTCGCCCGCTCATCGCGACGCCGTCCTCCGCGCCGAGCCCCGCTCGAAGGCCTTCTGGAAGAGGCAGAACACGAGCGTGAGGAGCCCGATCACGATC
>Ga0137418_10000761_pt1 | contig 29419 bp, 28 predicted proteins | sample CZODoug3_1_2_16f_FD_122242 | JGI IMG/M metagenome (GOLD analysis project Ga0137418, IMG submission 122242) | Vadose zone soil fungal communities from Angelo Coast Range Reserve, California, USA - CZODoug3_1_2_16fungal (Hybrid Assembly) | ecosystem: Environmental > Terrestrial > Soil > Vadose... | reverse complement strand
TCATCGAGCGGCTCGATAAGTATGTGCTGCCTCCTCATGGGGCGCGAAGTAGGCGTTTTGCCTCAGCGCGTGCCCACGAACTACGAGCGGATGCGTGCCAAAGCCCGCGTTCAGCACGAGGCGACCAGAAACTGTGTTGATGTCATACATGCACACAATGACGCACGGATATCGGTGACCCAGAAGTGTTGCCCCATTTTCAAGTTCAACTACTTCGTCAGCGCCCTTACCGGGCAAGGGGGCTTGGCCTACACCAAGATTGCCCAAGTAACGAATCGCCGTTGCTCCCTTGCTCACCGCGGCCGCAAAGGCTGCCTCGATATTCGCTAGCGTCTCAGATGCAGAAACCTCGCGGCGCAAAATGACGAGCCGCGCTTCCTGGATCACGCGATCCAACTCCGGATATTTCTTCCGTAGAACCTCCAAAACCCGTTGATTCGCTTCATCGTGTCCGAACAAAACGCAATGCTCGGATTCGTTGTTGATTCCAAGCTCGAGAAAGCGAACTCCGTGCTCGAATTCCTCTTCGTTCTGCCAGAAGTGGATGAGGTGGCTTCCTAGTGCGACCTGATCGCCCGTAATGCCTAAGGCGATTTCGTTTTTCATGTGATTCTCCACAGCTTCGAGCATATTTGCGAGACCGCTGCTAACGCTCAGGGCCCCCCCTCGAGCACGTTATGCCTCTGGTTATGGGCGAGCTACGCGTGCTGAGTTGTCGGGGTACATCGCTTCCGTTGGAACCTGGACCTGAACAAAGCTGAGCAGTCCGAACGATTTCGCAGAGTCGAATAAAGAGCCAAATCTGCATCGTCAACTCTCTATCATCGGCGTTGGCAGAAGCCCACTATCCCCGCGTACGTAAACATTGTCAAGGTCACTTTCTGCAGCCAATCAACGTCTTTGTTAAATTTTTGTCGCGTTCCTGGTCGCAAGGTCGGCGCTTTCGCGAGACGAAAAGTTACCTAAGCAGAGCTAAGAACGCCGTGCGGATGACCGTTGAGAACACGTTTCGCGAAAAGACCGCGAGGCTCACAAGCGCCAACGCATGACTGTACAGTGCCACTAGAAATTGCACCGAGCGTCGTGTCGATGACGCGGCACAAGAGACCCTTTTCATTTCAGAGACATGCTCCGAGCTCATGCTACCTCCCGCATCCTTGACTCACTGCTTCGCAATGTCCGCTCCCGAGTACCCTTCCGCCAGCCCACGACAGCTGCACCCCTGGCTTTACTTCGGGCAGCACGGGAGCCCTGATTCGTCAGTTCCTCCGCCGGGGGATGCGAACGGAGGCCCATGTCACGACGCTGTCGCGTCTTGCTCATTGTTCGATCACCCTGAAATTCTGGACTACGTGTAAGCAGCACGCGCAATTTCTGCCGCGCTCGAAACAATCTGGCTTTCAGGGTCCCGACCCCCAGGCCCAGAATCTCGGATGTTTCACCGACCGATCGCTCTTCCAGTCGCAGGCAGACGACGGTCCGAAATTCAGTACTTAACTGATTCAGCGCTTCGCAAAGAACGCGTTCATTCTCCCGTTGTTCATATATCTCTGCGGGGTCCTTCGCTCGATCCGGAATCTCCGGAGGGACCAGCTCCTCGGATTCTGATTTAACGTCGTCAAGAGAGATTTCCCTCCGAGATCGATTCTTCCGCAGACACATAAGTCCTTCGTTGATTACAATCCGCGTCAACCAAGTGGAGAAAGACGATTTCTCTTGGAACCTGTCGAGGTGCATAAACGCTTTGTGAAAGCTCTGCTGCACGACGTCCTGAGCGTCCTCTCGGTTGCGGGTTATCCTGAAAGCGACGGAGAAAGTCTTTGCTTCGTGTCGCTTCACGAGAAATTCGAAGGCTTGACTCTCCCCGTTCTTTATCGCTGCGACTAGCTTCGAGTCAGATTCTTCCCGAAACGCGCTTGTCATCGGTTCACTTGCCATCCTTCTCTTCCTTCCGTCGCAAACACTCCGCAGTCCATCTCACGCAACGCTTCCCCGGAGGAGGCTTATTGCTCTGCGATATTTCCATGCCTCAGTCGCAACCTTTATGAGTTCCTCCATAACGATTGACGGCCTCACTGCTCCAGCGTCGGCCAGCCTTGAGGTCGCGAATGCATGCGGCAGCTTCAATTCCGTTCAGCATTGCGATTCCCTGCATCGCGCGGACGAGTCGAGGGTAGTGCAGCAAGATCGCGGGGAGGTAATAGCTGCGCAAAAATGCACGGCGTGCATTGTTTGTCGTCATAAACCACCTCCCGCCCGGTGCTCCTCAGCCGCTTTTCATCCTGTCGCTATAGCACACATGCAAAGTGCACCTGCAATGCCAATTTCCGGACGTCGCTAGATGCAACTAAATGTTTGACTTCTGCGAGGATCCCGAGGAAACGAATCTCAAGCTCGTCAATCTAGTGGCTGCCTGTTCTTATAACGACACAGCCTTTGACACCTCTAATCGCTCTGCTGACCGCACTGAAGCGAAACGAGAGGGTTTCCGTCGAGTCTTCCGCGGAAACAGAAAGAGTCGGTATCCGTTTATTGGTGCCGGCATTGTTGACCAGCACATGAAGCGCATCGATTTCTTTCTTGAGATCGGAACACGCGGTTTGCCGTCCCTCATTCGTCGATAGATCCGCCCGAATTGCGCACACATGACCCGGATCTGCCGCGAGATCGCTTTCGGTCGTGCCTCGAATTCGCGCTGTCGTTATAGCGACACAGCGACCTTTGCGCGACATCTTTTTTGACAGGTACCCCACTCATTCTGCGGATTCAACGTGATTTGTAGCGAGAAAAGAGGGCTTTCGGTATTGGCCCGGTGCTTGCAATGAATGGATCTGAAATGAAAAAGACGAAACAAGTCGACGGTCCGGGACAACATTTCCGCCTCGACCACATCACTTGCGACTTGCTGAGCAATCGGACACACGGGCGGCACATCGATCAGCCAGCCGTTCCGATTGGCTGTCCGGGGGAATCGCTATGAGTTTCCGCATCGCGATAGTCGTTGTTGCGATCCTCCTCTTCGCCAGCTATCAGCAGGTCAAACCACAGACCAACAACAGCTACAACGGATTCGATCTGGTCGACAAGACGGGAGACATTCGCAAACCGGGCGACTTTCGGGACCACTACCAGGCCCTCGGAACGTATACGGTGCTCGACCCCAAGGGAGATCAGATGCACTTGACCTACGCATCACCCGGTGCGACTGAGTATTACCGAAAGAATGGGAAGTTTGCCGACGGCACCGTTCTGGTCAAAGAAGTCTTCGGAACCGACCACGCTCAAATGACGACGGGTGACGCGCATTGGGCCTCGGGAACAAAGGTGTGGTTCGTCATGATCAAAGACGAAAAAGGACGCTATTCCGACAATCCGCTGTGGGGTGATGGCTGGGGCTGGGCTCTGTTCAAATCCGACGCCCCCGACAAGCAAGTTGCAACCGATTACAAGAAAGACTGCCTGGGCTGCCACATCCCCGCAAGAGCGACGGATTGGATCTACGTGCAAGGCTATCCGGTTCTCGCCTCAAAGTAACGAATACTGTGTGACGGTGGCCGGTTCTTAAGACACTTCAAAGGAGATCGTGAAATGCGAAAAATCCTGGTGGTAGTCATGTTGGGATTGGCCGTGCTTGGCGCGAGCTCACTGTCCCGTTACGCGGGCCGGGTTGCGGCCGCTCCGCAGTCAACAGCTGTGTTTGATGTCGATGGAAAGTTGAAGCTACCAGTAGGTTATCGTCACTGGGTCTTTGTCGGCGCGCCATTGACGCCTAATGGCCTCAACAACGGCAAGGCGGGCTTCCCCGAATACCACCATGTCTATGTCGAAGAGAAAAACCTGGACGTGTGCCTCAAGACCGGTTCCTTCCCCGAAGGAACCGTCATCGTCAAAGAACTGACACGCGTTCTTGATCCAACGTTTCCTGACGGCTCTCGGGCGGAACCTTCCGGCCGGGGATATTTCAATGGGGAATTTAATGGCATGGATGTAACGGTAAAAGATAGCAAGAGATTTGCGAACACCGACGGCTGGGGCTTCTTCAACTTCGGGCATCATCCATTGCCGTACGCCGAGTCAGCTAAAGAAGCTTCGGCGGCCGAATGTGCGGGCTGCCACGCCTCGTTTGTCGCCAAAACCGACATGACGTGGGTCCAGTTCTATCCAATCCTTCGCGGCCGATAAGCACGAATGCCGCGCGAGTTCCAGTTCAAAAAGGAAATGGAAAGGGAATGATAGACGCGACACAACAACTTCATAACCTCGGTCAGAATCTCTGGCTCGGTTGGCACAGCCCGGTGCTGAAACCGACGGCCGCAACCGGCACGGCGGTGCAGGCTGCATAGCCCCCAGCATCGATCGGGAAACAAATAGAAATGGAGAAATAGAACGATGGTACATACAACGACGATGACACATTCAATAGAAAGGAGTGCTGCTCGAACAGGAGAAATCATTTCAAGCATCACTGCTCTTGGGCATCGAGTACTTCGCTACGGATTAGCGCTCGTCATCGGCTGGATAGGCATGATGAAGTTCACCGGATATGAGGCGCAAGGCATCGAGCCGCTTGTCGCCAACAGTCCATTGTTGGGCTGGATGTATCGCGTATGGACAGTACGGCAGTTTGCGGCAGGGTTAGGAATTGTTGAGATTTCCATCGCGATACTGATCGCTCTCCGACCTTGGTCGCGAAAAGCATGTGCAATTGGTAGTGCTGTTGCCGTGCTGATGTTCCTGACTACGCTTTCGTTCTTGTTTTCAACCCCCGGATGGGAGCCGAGTCTCGGTGGCTTTCCTGCTCTTTCGGGAGCGGTTGGACAGTTTCTGCTAAAGGACGTGGTCCTGCTCGGGGCGGCGATATGGTCGCTGGGCGAAGCCTTGACTTCATGACGCGATGGCCGGCTATCCCACCCTGTTTGCCCGCGAGGACTGTGTAGAAGGCGATGCGCGCAGGTCTCGGCACGGCGTTGGTGATTTCGGTGGTGCTCGCTGATGCCTGCGGGCCATCATTGTGATGAAGTCATCCGCGATTGAGGCGGGGCCGTCGATTTGTTCTTGACCAGATCGATGAACGAGAAATGCGCAGGGTCCCCTCAATTTTCCCCTCACCCATCGCATGACTTCCTTTTAACTTACGTCAATTCAGCAACTTCTGAATGGCACTCCTGCCTTTTTGAGTTCTTGCCTGTTCATAGTATGCCGAAGTTATTGAGATTGAATGGCTTGCAAAAACCGACCTCCTGTCTGCTAGAAATTCACAGGGGTAGTAGCAAAAAAGCAATCATCTCTAAGTGATAGAAAAAACAAAATATAAAATGGTCGGGGCGCCGAGATTTGAACTCGGGACCTCCTGCGCCCAAGGCAGGCGCGCTACCAGGCTGCGCTACGCCCCGACATGCGACCTTCGATTCTAGCCTACTTTCTTGGTTTTCCCACCGGCCAGAGTCGTACTTGTTTTGATCATCCTTGTCGTACTGCGCCCCCCTTTGGAGAAGCGTCGTGCACCTCGCGGCCACTAACGGTTGCAGGCGTTTTCCCCCGACACGCCTTGAACCAAAATGCCTTCAAAAACAAAGACGCGTCACTCAGCAGAATCCCGCAAACCGCTTCGGCAACGACCACGATTTGCAGGGAGCAGCCGTTTTCCTGGCCGCCGACGCTTCCAACGTGGTCACCCGGTCACGTCCTGGTAGTGGAAGGGGGCCAATCGGACTGAGTCGCACGTGCCTGTCGTCCGCGAGGGCGCAGGCACTGATCCGCTTGAACGCAAACTAATGGTATATTCGATAATATGAGAGAGATGAGACCTGACTTTGCGACCGTGGAAGAGGCGGTGGAGGAGATTCGGCAGGGCCGAATGATTGTCCTTGTTGACGACGAAGACCGCGAAAACGAAGGCGACTTGGCCATGGCGGCGGAGAAGATTACGCCGGAAGCCATCAATTTCATGGCCAAGTATGCGCGCGGACTGATTTGCCTTCCGCTCACGGAGGAGCGCTGCGACGAACTGCACCTGCCGCTGATGTCCCCAATCAATACTTCCGCACACGGAACGGCGTTTTGCGAGGCGATCGACGGCCGGCTGGGAGTCACCACCGGGATCAGCGCTTCGGACCGCGCGATGACGATTCTGACAGCGGTCGACTTGAAGACAAAGCCGCAGGATTTGGCGCGGCCCGGGCATATTTTTCCGCTGCGGGCGCGGAATGGCGGTGTGCTCGTGCGCGCCGGGCAAACCGAAGCGAGCGTGGATTTGGCGCGCATTGCCGGGCTGACTCCCGCGGGCGTGATTTGCGAAATCATGAATGAAGACGGCACGATGTCGCGCGTACCGCAGCTCGTGGAATTTTGCAAGCAGCACAATCTGAAGATGCTGACGGTGGCAGACCTGATCCGCTACCGCATGCAGCACGAGCGCTACGTGCGGCGCGTGGCGGAGGCCGTGCTGCCAACACGCTACGGCGAGTTTCGGATGATCGCATATTCGAGCGACGTCGACCACGACCAGCATGTGGCGCTGGCGCGGGGAGATCTGGAAGCCGGGACGGCGCCGCTGGTGCGAGTGCATTCCCATTGCCTGACGGGCGACGTTTTTGGGTCGACCACCTGCGATTGCGCGGAGTTGGTGGCAAGGTCGCTCGAAGCGATTGCGAAAGAGGATCGCGGCGCGTTCTTGTACTTGCACCACACTGGGCGAGGATTTGGGATTGAGGTGAGCGAGGAACCAGGCGTGTTGCCGCAAATTCATTTTCATTCGCGTGGACAACTGGACCGCGAACCGGCGCGGCAGCGCATGGTGCAGCACGAAAGTGGAATTGGCGCGCAGATTTTGATCGATCTGGGACTCAAAGATATCCGCGTACTGACTAACCATCCAAAGAAAGTCGTGGCTCTCGAAGGCTACGGGATCCGCATCGCGGACCAAGTGCCGCTGCGCGTGGAATCGCGCCACCCAACACACCAAGCATTCTAAACAACAAAATCTAACGCAAAGACGCGGAGAGCGCAGCGTTGGCGCAGAGAAGAACCTAGTTGGGCGGAGCCTCGGTTTCGGCGGCTGCGGGGGCTGAGCTCTTTGCCGGCTGCTTGCTGGCTGGTATTTTGCTAACGGTCAGATATTTGCGCATCTTTTCGAGGCGCTTTTTGCCGAGACCTTTGATGGAGAGCAGGTCGTCGACGCTTTTGAAAGCGCCGTAGGACTTGCGCATCTGGAGGATTTTTTCGGCGGTGGCGGGACCGATTCCGGGAACTTGCTGGAGCTCTTCAGAGTTGGCCGTGTTGATGTTGATAGGCTTGAGCGGCGGTTTCTTGGCAGCCCCCGCCACTGCCGCGAAGGCGAAGCAGATGGCCAGAAAGAAGAGAGAGAGCCGAACCCGCAGTTTGAGGCACTCCATGACAGTAAAATACTACCAGAGATAGCTACCCAAGTAAATAACATACGCAACTAGTTGAGGCGTTTGCCATGGGCGTCGTAGACATCGAGGTCGCCGAAGAGGGCAGCTTGCGGTTCGATTTGCGTGCGGTCGCCGACCACTATGATTTGCATGTTTGCGGAGTCGAAATATTTTCGCGCGGTGGAGAGTAGATCGTCTGGCGTGAGGATACGGACTTTTTCGCGATAGGTTTCGAGGTAATCGTCGGGAAGGTCGTTGAGCGCCACGGTAGCAAGTTGCGAGAGCAGACCGTCTTGGGTGGCGAGGCCCAGGGAGAAAACACCGCTGACGTAGTTGCGCGCATCGGCTAGCTCGGGCTCAGGGACCGGGAGGGCGCGAAGCTTGTCGAGCTCGTAGAAAATTTCGGTGAGCGAAGCGGCTACCACATCGTTTCGCACAGCAGCGGAAATGGAGAAGTAACCGTACTGGCGCAGGGGATTGACACTGCTGCGCGGGCTGTACGTGTAGCCTTTATCCTCACGAATATTCATCACTAGGCGCGAATTGAAAGCGCCGCCGTAGAGGCTGTTGGTCAGGGCGAGCTTGATCCAGTCGGGATGTTTGCGAGTGATGGCGTGGCATCCTGCGAGAATTTGCGCCTGCACTGCGCCCGGTACATGCACAAGGTGGACGCGGCGGCCGCTAGGCTTTACGGGCTCTGGCGCAGCCGGAATGGCTGGCTTCTTTCCAGTCCAAGCGCCAAAAACTTTTTCAATGGTCTTCAGCATGGCGGCGGAATCAAAATCACCGACCATCAAGACCATCGCGTTTTCCGGCGTGTAGAAATCGCGATAGACAGAGAGAAGATCGCCCAGCTTGTAAGCGGCGACTTGTTCTTCCGTGGGTGCGACGTGCGCGTAGGGATGAGCGCCGAAGAGAACTTTGCGCAGACGCTCGCTGGCGAGGAAGCCAGGTTGGGTGCGATCTAGTTTTACTTCTTCGAGCCTTTGGCGGCGCTCGCGTTCGAATTCGGGCTCCGGGAAGGCGGCTTCGCGCGCTAACTCGCTGACGAGTTCAAGCAACGGCTCGGCGAGCTCGGAGAGGCCGGCGAAGGCGATGGCACTGTTGTCGGCTCCCGCGTGGGAGGACAGATCGGCGCCGAGGCGACGGAGATCTTCTTCGATTTGGCGGCTGGGACGCTTGGCAGTGCCGGTGCGCACAACGGTGGCGGTCATTTCAGCGAGGCCAGGTGCGTGGTGGCTGGCTGCAGCATTGCCCAAGCGTAAGAAAAGCTCCCCGTGAAACTTGGGGATAGTGTGCGATTCTACGAGGACGACAGCCAGTCCGTTGGCGAGGCGCGCTTTTATGCGCTTGGGCCAGGCGACCTGGCGCTCGTCGGAAAGCGGCGGAACGCTGGCGGGCATTTCGGCTGCGGCGCGAGTGGCCATTATGCGGCCTCCTGTGCTTGAGCGTTTGCCGGGCGGCGGAACACGATGGCCCGTTTATCGTTGCGGAGATATTTTTTTGCGACGGCCTGGATGTCTTCGCGCTTGACGGCGAGGAAGCCGTCGAGAACTGTGTTGACTAGCTGCGGCTCGTTATCGAAAAGCGAAAAACAGGCGAGCAGGTGCATCAGGCCATAGCGAGGCATGCCGCCATGGCCGCCTTCCAGCGTGGAGTAATAGTCAGAGCGAAATTTTACTTTCAGCTGGACGAGCTCGTCTTGCGTGATGCCGTCTTGTTGGATGTCACAAATGACAGAATCGAATTCGGCCAGCGTGGCGTCGCTGGTGAATTCGGGCTTGTGCAGGATTTTGGTGACCATTTGTGTTGGGCCGTTGTAGCCGAAGATGTCTTCGATACCGCCATCGACTTCGACGGCGACCTGCTTTTCGAGTACGAGGTGGCGGTACATCCGCCCGGCGCGGCCGCCATGGAGGGCTTGGTCGAGCAGAGCGATCGCGCACCAGTCCGTTGTGCGGCGCGGAGGAACGGTGTAACCGATGGCCAGAGCGGGGAGCGTGCCGAATTTTTCTTCGACTTCGCCGCGGCGCTCTTCGGTCTGCTCCGGCTCGCGAGGGTCGGCGAAGGGTGGCTCGGCACAGGCAGGAATGTCGCCAAAATATTTTTGGGCGAGGGCAATGCCTTCGTCCGGCTTAACGTCACCTAGGATGAGTAGAACCGCGTTGTTCGGGGCGTAATAGGTTTTGAAGAAAGATTGCACGTCGGCGAGGCTGGCGGAGTCGAGATCGGCGAAATCACCGTAGAAATTGTGCGCGTTGGCCCAATTGCGAAAAGCAACGGGCGGAAGGTCGAGCCAGGGGAATCCGCCGTACGGCTGATTCAAGACGTTGACGCGGACTTCTTCCTTTACGACGTCGCGCTGGTTGCGGAGATTTTCGTCATCGACCTTGAGGGCGCGCATGCGGTCGGCCTCGAGCCACAGGACGCGCTCGAGCGCATTCGAGGGCACGGATTCGAAATAGTTGGTGACATCGTAATGCGTGGAACCGTTGAGCGTGCCGCCGCTGGAATTAATGAGTTTAATGTGTTGCATCTTGGGGGCATTGGCAGAGCCTTGGAACATCATGTGCTCGAAGAGATGCGCGAAGCCGCTGCGGCCGCGCGGCTCGAGACGGAAGCCGATTTTGTAGTACACGCCGACGGTGACGACCGGTGCAGTAGTGTCGGGCGCGATGACCACTTTTAGTCCATTCGCGAGGGTCTTGGTTTCAATGGAGATTTTCAAATGCTTTCACCTGGATTGCTGATTCAATTGTGTTTCCTGTCTCGTGCTAGGATACCGCGAGGCGAGCATTGACACCAATTCCGACAGCGAAAATCGAGCACGTCGCAAGCGTCTGGCTCTTTGGACTGATCGCCTTCTTCTGGATTTCTCATGGGCTGCGCGTGGCCTACGGCGCGCTGCGGCTGCCGCGGATCAAGGATTGTGCTCCTGCCGAGAACGCTGAGTGCCCGCGAATATCGCTGATTTTTGCGGCACGGGACGAAGAAGAAAAGTTGCCGGCGGCATTGGCTACGCTTGCGGCCCTGGACTATCCTAACCTTGAAATCATCGCGGTGGATGACCGGTCGCAGGACTCAACCGGAAAAATTCTAGATGCATTTGCACGTGGGCACGGGCGGCTTCGCGTCGTGCATGTTGAGGTGCTGCCGCCTGGCTGGCTGGGAAAACCGCATTCCTTGCAGAAGGCCTATGAGGCTTCGACCGGAGAGTGGCTGCTATTCACCGATGCGGATGTGCGGTTTGCACCCGACGTGCTGCGGCGCGCGGTCAGCCTCCTGAAAGAACGGTCGGCTAGTCATCTGACATTGTTTGGCGACGTGGAGATGCACGGATTCTGGGAAACGACGCTGCTTACTTTTTTCGGCATGGCGTTTCACTTGGCGACGGATCCGTATCGAGTCGGCAATCCGCATTCGCGGGCGTATGTTGGCGTGGGGGCGTTTCAACTGGTAAAGCGCGCGGCGTACGAGGCGGCGGGCACGCATCTTCGGCTGGCTATGGAAGTGGTCGATGACATGAAGCTGGGAAAGATCGTGAAGCAAGCTGGATTTCGGAGCTGCGTAGGCGTCGCGCAGGATGCGGTCGTGGTGCGGTGGCACGCAGGGGTGGGAAATATCGTACGCGGGGTGACCAAAAATTTTTTTGCCAGCGCAGGCTACAGCCTAGCGTTCGTAGTTTTGTCCGTAGCGGGATTGCTGCTGACGAATGTGGCGCCGTTTATCGCGGTATTTTTGGCGCACGGCTGGATTCGTGTTTTTTCAGCGATTGCGGTCGGGATTGCGATTGCATTTCACGTTGGGGTGAACATCGTAATGCGCGTTTCACCGCTTTACGCCTTGACGCATCCGATTGGGGCAGTGCTGTTTTGCTACATGATGTTGAGGTCGACGGCAGTTACGCTGTGGCACCGCGGAGTTACGTGGCGCGGCACCTTTTACCCGCTGGAGGAACTAAAGCGCGGCGTGGTGTGAAATCTTAGCGGCACATAAATCCCCGTCAGGAGGCTGCTGATGCTTTTTCCGCGGAAAACAAACCGGAGAGGTCGCGCTGCTTCAAACTGCGGATGCGGTCGCGGAGCTGGGCAGCTTTCTCGAATTCGAATTTTTTGGCGGCTTCGCGCATTTGGCCTTCGAGCTGTTTCAACAATTCGGCGAGCTGCTGCTCGTTTTTGACGTTGGCGGTGGCGGCGTCCAATGCTGTGTCGTCGATGGGAACAGTGACGTAATCGGCCTCGACGATGCGCGCGAGTTCCATGTCCACGGACTTAACGATGGATTCGGGCGTGATGTCGTTTTCCTTGTTGTAGGCCAATTGCTTGTCGCGGCGGCGATTGGTTTCGCTGATGGCCTGGTTCATGGAGCCGGTGCGCGTGTCGGCGTACAGAATGGCGCGGCCGGAAATGTGGCGGGCGCATCGGCCCATCGTTTGGATGAGCGAGGTGGCGCTGCGGAGATAACCTTCTTTGTCGGCGTCGAGAATGGCGACGAGAGAGACTTCGGGCAGGTCCAGACCTTCGCGCAGAAGATTGATACCAATAAGGACATCAAATTCGCCGCGGCGGAGGTCGCGCAGGATTTTGATGCGGTCGAGTGTTTCGACCTCTGAATGCAAGTAGCGGCAACGCACTCCAATTTCAGTGAAGTATTCGGAAAGGTCTTCAGCCATGCGTTTGGTTAACGTAGTGACCAAGACGCGCTCGTTGCGCTCGGCGCGGAGGCGAATTTCCTCGAGTAAATCGTCAACTTGGCCCTTCACCGGGCGAATCTCCACTTCAGGATCGACGAGGCCTGTGGGGCGAATCACTTGCTCGATAAACAGGCCACCGGATTTCGTCAGCTCGTAAGGACCTGGCGTGGCGGAAACGTACAAAGCTTGGTTCACGCGGTGCTCGAACTCTTCGAAGGTCAGCGGGCGATTGTCGAGAGCGGAAGGCATGCGGAAGCCGTAGTTCACGAGCGTTTCTTTGCGCGAGCGGTCGCCCGCGTGCATTCCGCGGACCTGCGGAATGGTTTGGTGCGATTCATCGACGAAGAGCAAATAATCCTGCGGGACATAATCGAGCAGAGTGGGGGGAGCTTCTCCGGGCAAGCGGCCGCTGAGATGGCGTGAATAATTTTCAACGCCGTGGCAGTAGCCGATGGTGCGCATCATTTCGATATCGAAGAGAGTGCGCTGCGTAAGGCGCTGCGCTTCAACGAATTTCCCGCCCCGCTCTAGCTCTTTTTTCCACCATTCGAGTTCCTCATAGATGCCGACGATGGCGCGCTCGCGCTGCTCGGCGGGCATGACATAGTGTGTCTTGGGGTAGATGGGTACGCGGGTCAAATCTTCCTGACCGGCGCGGACCTCGCCGGTAAGGGGATCGATCTGGCGCAGCGCGTCGATTTGCTCGCCCCACATCTCGATGCGATACCCGTTGTCTTCGTAAGTGGGATAAATCTCGATCATGTCGCCACGAACGCGAAAAGTGCCGCGGCGCAAGTCTTCCGAGCGGTCGTACTGAATATCGACGAAACGGCGGAGAAGGGCTTCGCGCGAGGTGTGCTGGCCTTTTTCGAGCATCACTAGCATGCCGTAATACGCTTCGGGTGAGCCGAGACCGTAGATGCAGGAGACGGAGGCGACGATGATGACGTCGCGGCGCTCGAAAAGCGAGCGGGTGGCGCTCATGCGCAGCTTGTCGAGCTCGTCGTTGATGGTGGCTTCTTTTTCGATGTAGACGTCGGCGGAGGGAACGTAAGCTTCCGGCTGATAAAAATCGTAGTAGCTGACGAAATATTCGACGGCATTCTCCGGGAAGAAGCTTTTGAACTCGTGGTAGAGCTGCGCGGCGAGGGTTTTGTTATGGGCAAGGACCAGCGCGGGACGGTTTACGGCCTCAATGACCTTGGCCATCGTGAAGGTTTTGCCGGATCCGGTGACGCCGAGAAGAACCTGGTGCTTTTCGCCCGCTTCTACGCCACGCACGAGCTGATCAATGGCGGCGGGCTGGTCGCCTCGCGGCTGGTAGTTGCTGCGCAACTTGAATTTCACGAGAGAACTCTCCTGCTGGCCCGATGGTCCCTGATGAAACCTCCATTATACCCCGCAGCGCAAATCGCAAAGAGGTCACGAAGTATCGCCACCGGCGCGAGGAGGCTAAGCAGCCGAAAGATCCTCGATACTCGCGACAGGATCGGCATGTGCACCTTTGCCTCGCAGTAGCTCATCGAAAACGCGATCCGACATGGCTAATCGCTCCCGACGTTATCAAGGAATATTGAGCGGAGTCTCTGAAACCAGCAACACTTCGGAATGGCTCTTAGCGCTTACGTCGTAATGAACGCGATTAGAGCCGTCGGCTTTGGCCACGGTGACGTTCATTTGCTGAGAGGCTTCCTCGGTGGCGCGGATGGGGATGCCGGTTTTCAAGGAAATGTAGGTGATGATGTGGTTGGTGCCGTGGGCGGTGCCTGCAGTACGTAGCTCGTGGAGCTTGAAATCCCGCGGGGTCGCGTTCTTGTTGAAATCCTGCTTCAGTACGGCGGTGGTGAGAATCACTGCGCAGCGTCCCGGCTCGCCATCTGATGGGGCGACGCTGCCTTGCACAGTCAGCTGCACAGCCCGGCAGGGCTCATCACGGACGTAGGTGGACTCGCGCATCCAGCGAAGGCCGGCGATGGGTGAAGGAGATGTCTCAGCTTCTTCGGAATTCCATTTTTGCGCGATGCGGACTCCTGTGGTGCGGAATCCTGCGGCGAGCAGAAAGCGGGACGCCCACTCCTGCCAGGTTTGTTGTTGTTCGGGGAAAAGCGCGTCGAGCCCGGTGACTTGATCGAGGCGGCCGTCCGGAAGAATCGTAAACTCGATAAATTTTCCGTTGGAATCTTGTTTTTGCACTTGAGGCGCGGGCGGCTCGATGTTGGGAACCTTGAAATGAGAATCGGACCGGAGCACTTCAAATTTTGTGCGCACGTGAACGACTCCGCGGTCACCCCGCGCTTGAACACCGAGAACTTCGAGACGCAGCAAGGCATTGACGTCAACTTTGCCAGAATCATCGGGAGCGGCAACGATCACCGGGCTCTCGGTCTTGACGTGTTTGTCGCTGTGATAGCTGATCTGGTATGCCAAGGTTTGGCCGGCTTGCAATCGTGGGAAAAGATTGACGCGCTCCGTGCGGCCTTTCGCGCCGCAAACGCAGGCGGCGAGCAAAGCGATCGAGCCATAAACGGAGGCGTAATCCCTCGCGCGACGCGCCAGATTGCGAGTGTCATCCATCAATGTCCAGCCACCGCCAAGCTCACTTCGTTTTTACAGCCGCGTTGCTCGGGTCGCTGCGCTGTTTCAGGCGACGGTCAAAGAAATCGCTGGCGGCACGATAACCCGCGAGCCAGTTGCGATGCAGCAGAAAATCGTGCACCTCATCCGGGAAGACGAGTTGCTCGATGACTACGCCGCGGGCGCGCAGGCGAGCGACGAGATCAACCGTTTGCGCGAAGTACACGTTGCGGTCGTCATCGCCGTGGATGAAGAGCACAGGAGACTTCCACGTGTCCACGGAAGTGACTGGAGAAGATTCGTGAGCGAGCTTGGTCAACTCCGGTGGAATGTTTTTGCCGTCCCAATTGTCGGTCGGCCAATCGTGGACGCCGTGGAAGTCGACGCCTGCAGCGAAAATATCGGAATTGCGAGCGAGACCCATGGCGGTGAGGAATCCGCCATAGCTCCCGCCCCAGAGACCGACGCGTGCAGGATCGACATCGGGGCGGCCCTGCAGATATTTTCCCGCGGCCACGATGTCTCTGTACTCGGTGGCGCCGCGGCCGGCGCGGCCCGGAGCTTCGCGAAAGGCGCGACCATAGCCAATGCCGCTGCGATAGTTCACGGAGAGCACAACGTATCCGCGGCTCGCCAGATACTCATTCATCGCGTAGGAATTCGCGTAGTAATACATGTAATGCCAGCCCAGCAGCATTTGCCGGATCGGACCGCCATGCATGAAAACCAACGCCGGCTGCTTCTCGCCAGCTTTTGCATTGGCTGGAAGAAAAAGCTGGCCGTGAATTTCCAGGCCGTCGGCAGCATGAAAAATCACCTGCTGCGGCCTGACCAACTGCTGCGAAGGGAAATTGGCCGGCCAAGTTTCAGCCCCCAATGCTAGCGTGTTGCGATCCGCAGCTAGCCGGGCGACAAGCGGACGCGCGGGATGAGTCGCGTCCGATCCAAAGTAGACGAGAGTCTGTCCGTCGCTCAGTGTTGTGGGGCTCCACTCGTTACCTTCGCCGCTGGTGAATTGCCCGGGATGACCTCCGCTTAGATCGACAGACCAAATGTGCCGGCGATCAACGTCGCTACAGTTCGAATTGAACAGTACAGTTCTGCGATCGGGGCTGAGGGACCACTGTTCGACTTCACAGCGGCCCGGGGTAAGCAGGCGCGCCGCGCCCCCTTCAGCAGAAAGTGAATAGAGATGCTGCCAGCCGTCTTCTTCGGAGGCAATGAGCAAATGATTGTCACCGGCCCAGCGAATCACTCCGCCGCCGGTGTCGTGTGCCATGTACGGATAGGAACCTTCAGGCGACGCGCTGCTGTGCCAAATTTCCCGCGTGGGCCCGGAAGAGACCTCCGCGACCCAAATCGCCCAGGGATGCGGCTTATCAGGCTGAAGAAAGTAGCCTGCGGGCGTATCGCGGGCCTCGGCAGGCCGCCGCACAAACGCGATGCGCTTGCCGTCCAACGACCAGACCGCATCGCTGTCGGTATCGGCGCTGGGAGCGAGGAAACGCACCGTCTTCGCGTCGACATTATAGAGGCCGATGAAGCTATGATCGCCGCGCGTGGAGACGAAGACCAACTGCGAGCCGTCGGGCGACCATTCCTCGGAATGATTCTGGCCGCGCACGATCAGTTGCTTGGGCTTCTCACCTCCGTCTAATGGAGCGATCCAGATTTGCCCATCGCGTACATAGGCGATGACCCCCTTCGCGGAAATTTTCGGCGAATCGCCGGCATCGACTCTTCTGGGCACGCCGGCGCTCCAGGCCACGCTCCAAACGGTCTGCTCCGTTCCAGCGGGATTGCTAGTGGGATTGGGGAATTGACCTGCGGCATTCTTCCCTTCCCCGCGAACGTAGACAATGGCGTTCCCGTCGAACGAGAAATTCACATCAGAGATCGGCTGGCCGTCGTCCTCGAGATACGGGGTGAGCCTGCGCGCTGCGAAGGAGGGTGCTTCCGCAACCCAGATGTTGCGCTTCCCTTCCTGATTGAACGTCCAGGCGACGCGATTGCCCGTCTTGGCGGCCGTCAAATTCTCGGGAAACGGCGCGCTCATCAGTTCTTCCAGCGTGACGCTCTTCTCCGCCCAGGCGCCCGGCACAAACCACACCACCGGAAGCAGAAGCAAAACGCACTTTTTCATCTTCATCTCCGAATGCTTGTTGTCCCGAACGAAACCGAAAACTTTTCCGCGCGCACCTAATCTGCCGGGCGATGCGCAACGAGACGCTCTATCGAAATCTTCGGCACATCCAGCGGACCAGAAATCTTCAGCACATAACCTTGTTCTGGCGGACTGGAACCGGTTTGATCGTCAATCAGAGTTTGCAAGGTCAAATCGGAATCTTGCACAAAGCTCAGCGTGCCTTTGAGCAAAGTCATCTCCGAGGGGCCATCAAGGCGCAACCCGGGAAAAATGATGCCACGATCGCGCACCAGGAACGTACCCTGCCCGGAAGCCCAGCGGGATGCGCCTTCGTGCGGCGCGCCATCAGCCATACTCGCGTCCACATCCCAACCGCGAAATTCGACGTCTCGAAGTTTGAGCTCGCCCTTGCCAGCCAGGTGTTGCAGCAGTTCGTCTCGGCCCACGCCTTGCGTAGTGAGATGCACAGTTCCCGAAGCGAGTCCGGCAAAGCGCTCCGGCAAATTGCCAGGAGCGGGAATTTGCCGCAGATCTACGCGGTCGCCTTCCGCGGTCACATCGTAGGACGGCCGCGGCAAAAACGCAGCACGCACTCTAGCACGCAACCGCCCGCCGGCCCAGCGACCTTCGGCTTGTCGCAACTCCAGATGCAAATCGTGCAACGCGCCGATGGCGCGCACTTGGCCGAGCTTGATCTTCTCCAACGTAAATTCGTCGACGCGCAGTTCACCTTCCGCGTTCACGTGGCGCAAAAGTTCGCTGGCCGCGGGATTTACCGTGCTTCCGCCGAGCAGGGACGGCAGGAGACGTTGCAGCCAGCCGGGCCTTGCGCGCGGGCCCATCCAGCGATCAAGGTCCGCAGCGTCCAAATGATTGGCATGAAGTTGAAAATTCCATTTTGCGCTGCCATCCGCATCGACGCCAGCTTGCGCGAGCTGTCCGGACCAAGTGGCGCCGAACCCTTCTACGTCTGCCACGCTGGCGCTGCGAAGTCCATCGCGCCAATCCAGTCGCGCCTTGTTCAACTGCAGCGGCTGGTTAAGTCCGGCAACCTGTAACGTCGCTTTGTTCATGTCGACGTGGCCGCTCCAAGCCCTCGTCGCGGCCACATTGTCCCACTGATAGTGCAGGTTAGCCGACACAGGGCCAGTCAATTCCCACCCGTGATTCATTGGCCGTCCCAGCGCCGACATTACGCTCAGCACATCCTCCACATTTTCCATTCGGCCGTCGATGCTCACTTCTCCCGCACGCTTGCTGAGATCATGTGTGAAGCCGATCTCCAGCGCGCCTTTGCTTTCAGCAGCGCTCCTGCGTTTCGCCATTGTTGCAGCCGTCAACGTCCCCCCTTCGCTGCGTTCAGGCGCTGCGTAGAAGATGCGAACTGGCTCGACATCCAGACTTGTCCGTTGGCGCCCGCCCTGGAACGCGCCGATTCGCAGAGGCGCGGCTAATCCGGGAATCCGCAATGCTCCGCCGCGGCTGGAGAAAGCTGCTTCGTCAACCTCCAGCGGCCACCCGCGCAGCGTAATCGCGCCGGTGAAGAATTGCTCCGCCGCAATCGCGTTGTTCACATTCGGATCGAACGCGCGATACCACGCCAGCAAGTCAGCCGCTTGGATTCCAGCGGAATCAAGCCGGACTTCCCACACCGGCACGGCATTCAATGCATAGCGCGCACTGCCACGGAGGTTAGACCTCGCAGTTTCCACGACTAGGCGCTCTGCGGAAACGCTGCGCGTGCCGGTGTTCCAGCGACCTTCCAGACTTACGTTGGCGGCGGGATTGTCCGAGCGTTCGGTCAGATCCCATCGATGAATCTGCGCGGCGCGCGCCTGCACGGAAAACGTCCAATCGCCGGGCTGCATGTCAGCGGCAGCGACTCGATCGCTAGTGCCGCTCTTGGCGGTTCCGTCCAACGCGAAAACACCGCGCACTCCATAGTCCTGGCCGCGAAGCAACCGGAACAAGTCCGCGAGAGAAACCTTGCCCCACTGTAAGTGGACCTCCGCAGGTTGCAGACGGGCCGAGGTTCCCGCGACGTCGCCGCGCACCAGCAGCGTACCCGTGGACTGTAGCGTCACGCCGCTGCGCCACGGCTGCGCTTTAAGTTGCAAGCGCCATCGGCCGGAGGAGACTTGCTCCACGCTGCCGGACACTCCCAGGAACGCGAACGGTAATTTTTCGTCGCCAATTTTGAAATTGATGCGGCCCTCATCGATGTCGATTTTCTGCAGCCGGTTCGAAGGCGTTTGTTGCGCGCGCGGGCCATAGAACTGTGATCCAGCCCCGAGCGTCGACTTCGCCGGCGGCAACCAACGCTCCAGATTCCATTCCCCTCCGTCGTTTCGCACCAGAATCAGACTCGGCCGGCTCAGCGACAGGGTGCCAAACTCAAAATGGCCTCGCAGCAAGCCGCTCCATCTCAAGCCCCCGGTCAGATGTTCAGCGCGCAGAAAATATTCGTTTCCGAACGCCGGATCCTCTCCGATGCTCACCTGCTCCGCGTCCAGCACGGGCCTGGGCAGCAGCAAGATATTGAAGTGCCGAACCTCGACTGTTCTTCCGAAAGCGCCCTCAAGCTGCGCTACCAGATACTTGTGAACGCCGCTCGCGCGCGCCAGAAAGGAGGCTCCGATCTGCGCTGCGATTAAGAGCGCCGCGATCGACACCGCGAGTCTCCACCATTTGCGTACAAGCTGCATGACGTTCGAGAGTTTCGCAGACTGCTCAGGAAATAGGAAGCTATGCGGGTCCGTAGCCGGCTCAATGCACGATGCGCAACATTCGGCTCCACCGCGTGCGCTGCGGCAAGTGCAGCAGCGTATCAACCACGCTCTTTAGCCGCTGCAGAAAGCTACTCTGCCCGTAATCTGCGCTGCTGGCCTCGACCGACCAGTAGACTAAAAAAGGCCGGCCCATGATGGCATCGCGGTCCACAAATCCCCAGTAGCGGCTGTCCAGGCTATGATCGCGATTGTCTCCCATCGCGAAATACTTTCCAGGCGGCACCACAATCTCTTCTCCGCGTACGTATTTCTTGATCTCATGCGCCCATTCCATCACGACCGGGCTGGCGTACAACTGGTTGCCCATCGGCGGAAAAGCATAGTTCAGCGGATCGTAGCCGGCACTGGGATCGTGCACCACATACGGCTCGTTCAACACCCTGCCATTCACATACACGCGCTGATCTTCGACCTTCAACCGATCGCCCGGCAATCCAATCACGCGCTTAACAAAATGCTGATGATCCAGATAAGGATATTTGAAGACGATGATGTCGCCGCGCTCCAGCGGCCGGTACGGCAACACTTTTTCATACCAGGCGCCGCGCCCCCCGAAAATAAACTTATTCACCAGCAAGTGGTCGCCAACCAGCAGTGTTCCTTCCATCGATGCTGAAGGAATTTTGAACGCCTGCACGATAAACGTCGTCCCGAAAAGGGCCAGGATCACCGTCACCAGCAACGATTCTATGTATTCCGAAAGGGTCGCCTCATCGCTACGGCGCCCCGGCTTCTTGGCTCCTTCCAGAGGTGCAGTTTCCTGGATTGTGATCTCTTCGGCCATTTCCCTTCAGCTTCTCACTTCGATGTGTTCTAGCCGCTCCAACGCTGTTCCGGCAGCGCGCTGCTCAGCTTCTTTCTTTGTGCTTCCTTGCCCCGAAGCCATGCAAGAGCCATTGACCCACACTTCCACCTCAAATGTCTTCTGGTGATCGGGGCCGCTCTCTGCGGCTAGCCTATATTCCGCGGGTGGCTTCCCGCGGCCCTGCAGAAATTCCTGCAAAGCCGATTTGCGGTCGGTCTCGAATAAGTTGCTGCCACGCTCTTCCAACGCGGATTCGAAAAGTGTCGTTCGCAGCATCTCCTTTGCCGCCGCCAGGCCGGCATCAAGATAAATCGCGGCCACCACGGCTTCAAACGCGTCCGCCAGCAGAGTAGGTTTCTCGCGGCCTCCGGTTTTTTCCTCACCGCGGCCCAGCCGGAGCTGCACGCCCAGATGCAGCCGGCGAGCTGCCAGCTCCAGAGCTTGTGCATTGACGAGTCGCGCCCGGCTCTTGGAAAGCTGCCCTTCGCTCCATTGCGGAAATTTCTCCAGCAGATACTCGCTGGCCAGTAAATCCAGGACGGCGTCGCCCAAGAACTCCAGTTGCTCATTGTCCTCTGCCGGCCCGACACTCTCTTCGTCCGCAGCTCGCAACTCCGGAAGAGCCGAGCTATGCGTCAGGGCACGCTTGAGCAATTCGGGGTCCCGGAACTTGTGGCCCAGTCGATCCTCGAACTGCTCATCCTTATTGGTCATCGCAAAGGTAGTCGGACGATCGCCGCTTCAATTCGGGGCGCTTAGCTGCGTGGAGCCTTGCTTCTTGGCATCTTCCGCGCTGCTCTTGCACGTCGCTTGCAGCGAGCTTTGCACCGCCGCGCATTTTGAGAATGCCGCCGCCGCGGCATCAAAGTGCGATGTCTGCTTGTCAGCAACTCCAAGCAGGTAGTAATTCACCGGGTCGGGATCGGGATGGGCATCGGCCTTTACCGATTGTTCCAGTTCCGGTATCGCCTCCGTAAATTTGCCCCTCCGTATGTAGACCAACCCGAGCCCGCCGTGCGCCATCACCAGCGTATCGTTTTTGGCGTTGTTGAAGGCTTCCTCGGTTAGATTTTCCGGCTTCGGCAGCGTCGGGGTAATTTCAATCGCGCGCTTTGAATAAAGCTCGGCCTTGTCCAACTGCTTCGCCGCATCGGGCGCCTTGGAGTTATACGTGCGGGCCAGCGTTTGCGCCATCACCGCGAGCACCGGGGCATCGTTGGGATTCATTTCAATCTCTTTTTCTCCGGCGTCCAGCATTTTTGGCACCTGCTGCGTCACGAAGTATCCGGACACCAATGCTTGGTACATCATCGGCCGGTAGCGGCTTTGTGGATATTTCTGCAAGAATTCTTCAGCCAGTTGAGTCTTCTTGTTGGGATCGGCGGATTGTTGAACGGCTTTGGATGCGGACTCCTCTTCGGGCGTGGCAGCAGCAACATTGTCCATCGAAAGAGGAGGTGGATTGGGCTGCTTATCCTTGTCTGCCTGTGCCGGAGGTTGTTGGGCCGGTTGGCTCTGCCCGCCTTGCTGTCCGCTTTGCGGCCAGGCCGACGCCGGGCCGCACAACAAAAATGCTGTGAGCGTTCCCGCGCCCACCCAGGTATTCCATTTCCCTCTCATCGATTTACCTCGCAGACTTAAGATTTGATTCTGGAGTCCGTGGGCTTTGCATCGCACTCCTGCAAATATTTAAATACTCCGCGCGGCCCATTTCTCTACGGTCTTTCTGGCGGCTTGCCTCCGCCGAAGGCCGCAAGACCCTTTTGCGCTGCTTGCCGCGCTTGATCCGGACTCCCCGTGACAGCCAGCGCTTCCTGATATTGCTCCTTAGCCTGATCGGCCTGCCCTTCATCATCGTAGATCCGGGCTAGATAAATATGCGACCAGGCCAGCACCATGGGGTCATCGGCGGCCGCGTGCTCACCCGAGGTCAGCCGGCCGAAGACTTCCTTGGCTCTCACGCCGTCGCGATCCATCAGCGCCACCAACCCGATACCGTACCACGCGCGCTCTTGGTCGGGATACTTCGCCAATACTTTCTGGAAAGACAATTCCGCCGCACGCGGATTCTTCTCCGCGATCCTTCTTTCTCCTTCTGTCAGCGCCGCGATCGCTTCAGGATCGTTCGGAATTGTGGATGGGACCAGCTTCCTTCTGCGCGCGACTACTTCGCTCGCTGTCTCATCCGGCTTCGCTGCGGGGGTCGCTGGCGCAAATCGTATCGTTTGCAAGCGCTTGGCCTCGGCATTGACGTCGATGGACCTTACCATCTCGGGGAAAAATAGTCTCATCGAAGGCTCGGACCTCTCGAAGTTTCCCAGCGCCGTAAACAGCGGCCTCACCAGGACATAGCCGTCCGCGTCGTCGATGTCCAAAGACGCCTCGCGCTCACTCGGCGACATCCGTTTCAGCTTCAACTCCACCGCCCGCACCATGCACTCCGCGAAATAGGAGTCAAAATCGTCTTTCAGATCCGTCACCAACCGCGGCGCGCGGGCCGCCACTTCAAACAACGGCCTCTTCACCGCAACGACATGCGGATATTGCAGCGGCAGCGGATCGAGTAGAAAATGCAGATACGCATGACGCACTGTGTCAGTAGGCACATCGTCGGCTCCGCTCAATACAATGGCGTAGTGATCGCCAAAGTTGCGCACATTCGTGATGCGTCCCACCAGCGGCTCCACCATCACCATGAACGTGCGCGGATTCGAATTATTCATCATCTCGCGCAGATAGTTCGTGGCCACGAAAACGATTTGCGAGACCGAGTCGTGCAGATGTTCGATTTCGCGGTTGTACAGAGGCTGCAGTTCACGCCACAACCGGCCGAGTTTCTGCTCTTGATAGTAGGCCGATAGGATTTCGCTGAACCCTTCAAGGGCAATGACCTCCGGAGGCAGTTCGTCGCGCCGCAGGGTCAACTCAAACTTAGGCGCCGGGCCGGAAACCAGGCCAAACCAGACGTACTGCGAAAGCATCGCGCCCGCGTCAGCCAACTGGTGCTTCTTATAAAACTCGCGCAGGGCGTCCACTGCCGGACCCTGCTGGTGCTGCATTCGCTCGCGAAGTTGCGCGCGCAGCGGATGCCAGTTGGCCGCGCTGACATCGGACTCGAATCCCGCTGCAAGCAGCGCGCACATGGTGGTGAACATCGCTTCGCTGCCGTCCACGCTCACATTCGTGATTGGACCCGGCCGCAACCGCGGACCCGCACCAGAAGCGTTCTGCGGCGGCGCCTGCGCTTGCGCATTCGACGTAGCCGGCCACACAACAACGCTACAACACAGCAGTACTGGAAGATGTAAAACGGATTTGGCCATGAAGCCCGTATCGGTCCTATCCCTCGCGAACTTGCCGACGCAATGACCTGCCAGCTCTTGTTTTTTCGACAAGCCGCCAGCATCCTGCCAACATACAAGGCGTCCCAGTAAAGAGTCAAGGAACCGGCTCATCTTTCTCCCATTTTTGCGGCCAACGTTTGCGCCCTGTAAAAGCATCTATCTAAGTGAGATGCACCATCGCGTTCCCTATGATTTCCGCGAGCATGAAGAAATCTCGTAGCTCTTTATTGCTCTCCTTTGCCGCTCTGGCGCTGTTGGCTTCCTTGCCCGCGCTCCTTCGTGCGCAGCTCGTTCGTCAAGACACTTCCCCGCCGGCGCAATCGTCCGAGGTGCGGACGCAACCTCCTTCCGGCAAGCGCCGCATTTCCCAAGAAGTTCTAATTACCGGCGACCAGTCCTGGTCCGACACCGGAATCGACGTGCGGCCCGGCGAACACATTGTCGTCACCGCGACGGGCAAACTCCGCTACGCCGACGCCAAGGAAGACAACGGCCCCGACGGCATCACTCGCAGCTTCAAGGATCTCCTCCGGATTCTGCCCTTCAACGGCGCTGGCCACGGCGCTCTGATTGGCCGCGTTGGCGATGCGGAAATCGCGCAGCCCTTTCTTCTGGGTGCTAGCCGCGATGTCACCGCTCCCGTTGCCGGGCGGCTTGCCATCGGTATCAATCAAGCCAGCGACGATACCGGCGAGGGCACCTACACGGTGCACATCGAAATCCACGCACCCGATCCAAACGCGGTGTATCACCCAGCTAACCAGGTCAAAACAATTTCAGGTGTGGACGCCAGCGTCTTTGCCAGGGTTCCGCGCCGCATCGCGGACAAAGCCGGCGACCCCGCCGACATGGTCAACTTCCTCATCCTCGGCTCGGAAGACGCCATGCAAAAAGTTTTTGCGACCGCCGGTTGGGTCAAGGTCGACGCCGACGTACGCAGCACCGTGCTTCACGGCATCCTCGAAGGCATTTCCAAGGAATCGTATCTCACCATGCCGATGAGTCAGCTGTACCTCTTCGGCCGTCCTCAGGATTACGGCTGGGCGCATGCCGAACCCATCAAGGTCGTGGCTTCGCGCAATCACTTGCGCATCTGGAAAGCGCCGTTTCAGGTCGATGTGCAAACTCTTTGGGTCGGCGCCGCTACCCACGACATCGGCTTCGAGCGCGACGAGCGCGACAATGGTGTGACTCACAAGATTGATCCCGATATCGACCTCGAGCGCAACTACGTCGAGAAAACCCTCACCGCCACGGGCCTGGTCGCCGAGGTCACCCATGTCCTGCCCGCCAACGCGCTCAAGAAAGCAAGAACCCCCACCGGCGGCGCGTTCCATTCCGACGGCCACGTGCTTGTCCTGAAGCTGAATGAATCTGCCGCAGATGTCTCCGCCAAATCGTCGAGCCCACGCTAAGCAGCTCCCTGCGGCCCCTTTTCGCCTATGCTGGCGGGCTGTCGTGCGCCTCGAACGACACCACTTCCTCCACCTCAAAATTCGGCTGGCTCTGCAACAACCTCACGCACCGATTCCAGCGCAATATCGCGTCGTCATTCCCCGGCGGATGAATCTTCTCTGCCTCTGCGAAACATTGCAGCGCCTTCTCCAGGAGCGGCAACAGAGTGTGCGGAGCGCGCCCGCCGCGCAACTGCGCCTTCACCCGTCGCTCGCACAGCAAGCCCGAGTAGTACAGCCGCTCGTACGCATCCGCCAAACTCTGAAAAATTGCGTCCACTTCGCCGTAACGGTCCGCAGGCCCGCCTGTAAATTGATCCGTGATCGCCAATCCGAGAGTCCGCAAACCCAGCATGTGCTTCGGGTCCGCCGCCAGAACATCCCTGCAAATCGACTCCGCTTCCTCCGGCTCATTCAAATATCGATACAGCTCCGCCTTCGCAATAGCCTCGGCAATCCCCGATTTCGAAATCGTCTTCAGTTTCAGATCCATACGGCCCTCACATCCAACCCCAACTTGAACCTGCTTCTAAGCTACAACCCCAAGCCTGTCATCCTGAGGCTATCCGACAAGGACAGCCGAAGGACCTCAACCTAATGTCATCTCCACACGCCAACATTCAAAAGCTCTTTTGCTTGTAACGACCGGCAAAGCACTAGCTCGCCGCCCCTCGGATTTTCCGCACAATCCACACCAGCGGATCGTAGAATTGGTCCACCACGCGCTCCTTCAGTGGAATGATCGCGTTATCCGTGATGTGAATGTCCTCCGGACAAACCTCCGTGCAACATTTCGTGATATTGCATAATCCGATGCCCAGCTCATCCCTCAGCAGCTTCGTCCGCGAGACGCCATCCATGGGATGCATCTCTAATCCCGCCACGCGCACAAAAAATCTCGGCCCGCCGAACTGCTCGTATTTGTCATGATCTCGCAAAACATGGCAGACGTCCTGGCACAAAAAACACTCGATGCACTTGCGAAACTCCTGCACGCGATCCACATCGTCCTGGTAAAACTTCCAATCCGCCCCGGCCTTCGGCGTGAACGGCGTAATCTTTTTGTTCACTTTGTAATTCCAGGAAACGTCTGTCACCAAATCTTTGATCACCGGGAACGCCTTCAGCGGCATCACTGTAATGGGCTCGTTCTGCGGCAGCGCATCCATCCGCGTCTTGCAGGTCAGCCGCGGCCTTCCGTTTACCTCCGCCGAGCACGAACCGCACTTCCCAGCCTTGCAGTTCCAACGCACGGCCAAGTCCTGCGCCAAATGCCCCTGAATATAATGCAGTGCGTCCAGCACCACCATTCCCGGCGCCACCGGCACTTTGAATTCGACGCTCTGCCCACCGTCCTTATTTCCGCGAAACACCTTCAGAGTCGCATCCGCCATCGCTCAGCTCTCCTTTGCCTCGCGCCGAATGACATCCCCACGTAGGGGCGCAGCATGCTTCGCCCCAGTTAGCTACATCACGCCGCAAGCACTATTTGTCCTCGGCCAAAATCTGCTTCAACTCCGCCGGCATATCCGGACGCGTCTCCTGCCGCAGTCTCATCCCACTTCCATCGCGCCAGACAATGTTGTTCTTCTTTCCCCATTCCGGGCTAAGCTCTGGAAAATCAATCCGGCTATGCGCACCGCGGCTCTCTTCCCGCACCAGCGCGCTGCGCGTCACCGCCTCCGATACTGTCAGCATCGATTTCAGCTCGATGGCCATGTGCCATCCGGGATTGAACATCCGCGAACCCTCCACACTCGTATGCGCCGCTCGCTCTTTCAACTTCGCCAGTTCGCCTAGCGCCTTTTGCATGTCCTCTCGCGTCCGGAAAATTCCCACCAAACTCTGCATCACTTTCTGCAAATCGCGATGCACCGCATAAGGATTTTCCCCGCCCTGCTGCTGAAACGCACGCAGCGCCTCGCTCTCGCCAGCACTGATTTGCCCTTCACCTAAATTAGGAGCGGAAACTTCCTTCGCGTGCTGCGCCGCCGCCAGTCCCGCCCTCCGCCCAAACACAAGCAGGTCCGAGAGCGAATTACCACCCAGGCGGTTGGCCCCATGCAACCCCGCTGCCGCTTCCCCCGCCGCAAACAGTCCCGGCAGCGAGCACTGCGCCGTCTCCGCCTCCACGCGAATCCCGCCCATCATATAGTGGCACGTCGGCCCCACTTCCATCGGCCCCTTTGTGATGTCCACGTCCGCCAGCTCCTTGAACTGGTGGTACATGCTCGGCAATTTTTTCTTAACGTACTCCGCGGGCTTGTGCGAAATATCCAAATACGCTCCGCCGTGCTCCGTCCCGCGTCCCTCTTTCACTTCCGTATAAATCGACCGCGCCACTACGTCCCGCGTCGACAGCTCCATCCTCTTCGGATCGTAGCGCTCCATGAACCGCTCGCCGTTCTTGTTGCGCAGAATTCCGCCCTCGCCGCGCACCGCCTCCGTCACCAAAATTCCCTGCACTCCCGGCGGCCACACCATCCCCGTCGGATGAAATTGCACAAACTCCATGTCCATCAACTCCGCGCCCGCCTCATAAGCCAGCGCAATCCCGTCGCCCGTGTACTCCCACGAGTTCGACGTGATCGGCCAAGCTTTCCCAATTCCACCCGTGGCCATCACCACCGACTTCGCCTTGAACACCACGAATCGCCCCGTCTCCCGCCAATACGCCAGCGCTCCAGCGCATCGCCCGCCGTCCGTCAGCAATCGCACGATCGTGCATTCCATGTACACATCGAAACCCATGGACACTCCGCGATCCTGCAGCGTTCGAATCATCTCCAACCCGGTGCGATCTCCCACGTGACACAACCGCCGGAACGTGTGCCCGCCAAACGCGCGCTGTAAAATCCGCCCATCCTCCGTGCGATCGAACAACGCGCCCCACTGCTCCAGTTCCTTCACCCGCTCCGGCGCTTCCTGCGCGTGCAATTGCGCCATAAGCCAGTTATTCAGCATTTTTCCGCCGCGCATGGTGTCCCGAAAATGTGGTTTCCAACCGTCCCCGGAATCCACATTCGCCATCGCCGCCGCGATTCCCCCCTCGGCCATCACCGTATGCGCTTTGCCCAGCAGCGATTTGCTCACCACTCCCACCGAAGCGCCCTGCCCCAGCGCCTCAATCGCCGCGCGCAGCCCCGCTCCCCCGGCCCCAATTACCAGCACATCGTGTTCGTGCGTTTCGAATCTCTCGCTCAAAAGATCCTCACATCTTGAATCGCGCCAGAAGCCACCAGCCGCACGTAAAAATCCGCCAATCCAACCGAAATCAAGCTCATCCACGCAAACCACATGTGCCGCTCATTCAAAATGGTCAGCCCGCGCCACGCCTTGTACCTCGGCTTTCCAAAAGTCGCGCACGAAAAGCAATCCAACTTTCCGCCCGCCAAGTGCCGCAGCGAATGACAAGACAACGTGTACATCGTCAGCAGAATAATGTTGACCAGCAGCACCAGCGTGCCCACGCCCATCCCGAACTTTCCATCGAAAAGAAACGCCTGAATCGCGTCCTTCCAGAGAAAAAATAGAAAAAGCACCGCCAGGTACAAGAAATACCGGTGCACATTTTGCAGAATAAAAGGAAACTTCGTCTCGCCCTTGTAGTTCCGCTTCCCCTCGCCCACCGCGCAACCTGGAGGATCGAGGAAAAACGCTCGATAGTATGCTTTGCGGTAGTAGTAGCAGGTGGCGCGGAAGCCCAGCGGCCCGCCCAGAATCAGCAGCGCAGGCGAAAGTTTCCACCAGTGTTGATGCTCATCAATCAGCGGCGAATAAAACGGCGAGAGATACGGCCCCCACTCATAAAATCGTCCCTCAAACGCACGCAACGTAGCATAAATTCCGAATCCTCCTAACAGAAGCACCACCGGGATGTTCTCCGCCCACCACGAATCCCGCCGCAACGTCTCCCCAAAATGCGCCTCGGCCGTCCGCGCGCCTCTCTCTGCCATGGATTCCCCCTTCGCGAACGCCTAGACTAGCCACAAATCGCCACTTTGAAAACTAAATTCGTCCCATCATTTTATTTATCTCCAAGAATATTCCGCAGCCCCGGAATTATGCGAAACTATACGGCTAACTTATTTGGAGTGCAGCGGTCTTGCCGCCGCCTTCACTGTCGAACCGCTGAGGAGACGTAGCCAAATTAGCTGTAGCTCAGGCTCGCCTTTTGAGCCTGAGGCTTTTCGTCAGCGCAACCGCGGTGGTTCAAACTA
>Ga0137418_10000758_pt1 | contig 29529 bp, 26 predicted proteins | sample CZODoug3_1_2_16f_FD_122242 | JGI IMG/M metagenome (GOLD analysis project Ga0137418, IMG submission 122242) | Vadose zone soil fungal communities from Angelo Coast Range Reserve, California, USA - CZODoug3_1_2_16fungal (Hybrid Assembly) | ecosystem: Environmental > Terrestrial > Soil > Vadose... | reverse complement strand
CCCGTGCGCTGCTGCTGGCCCGCGCCGGCCGGCGTCGCCGACGAAGACCTCATGGTGACCGAGCCGCTCGCCGTCGTCGTCCGCGCGGTGGCGCGCGGGCAGGTGCGCCCGGGCGAGACGGCCGCCGTCGTGGGGGCGGGGACACTCGGCCTGCTCGCCCTCCAGGTGCTTGCCGCGCGCGGCGCGCGCGTGCTCGTGGTGTCGCGCAGCACGCGGCGCTTCGCCCTCGCCGACGAGCTCGGCGCTGCGGCCACGCACGCGGTGGCCGATGGCCCGCTCGACGAGGCCGCGCGCGCGTTCTCGGGCCGCGAGGGCATCGACTGCGTCGTCGAGACCGCCGGCACGCCGGAGGCCGTCAGCCACGCGCTGGCACTGGTGCGCCCGGGCGGCCGGGTCGTGCTCACGGGCCTGTCCCACGAGGCGACGGCCGTCCCGTTCTTCTCGGTCGTGCGTCGCGAGGTGACGATCGTCGGCTCGATGATCTACCAGGACGAGTTCGCCGAGGCGATGCGCCTGGTCGCGGCAGGCCAGGTCCGCACGCGGCCGCTGATCACGCACCGCTTCGCGCTGGACGAGATCGAACGTGCGTTCGTCGCGCACCGCGAGCCGGCCGCGATCAAGGTGGCGGTCGTCCTCTAGGCAGCGACGATGCCCTTCGCCATCATCAACAACATCCGGATACATTTCGAAGTCGGCGGCAAGGGCGATCCCGTGCTGCTGATCAACGGGCTGTCGGCGCCCGCCGCCAACTGGGCCCTCCAGGCCAAGGCGCTCGCGCCGCACTTCACGGTCGTGACCTTCGACAACCGCGGGGTGGACGAGACCGACCTGCCCGGCGAGCCGGTGTATTCGACCGGCCAGCTCGCGGACGACGCGGCCGCGCTCCTCAAGCACCTGAAAATCGCGCGCGCCCATGTGGTGGGTGCGTCAATGGGCGGCACCATCGCCATGGAGATCGCTGCGACAACCGCGGCTCGTCCGCTCGCTGTCCCTCGCGTGCACGTGGGCGGAGGGCGACGGTCGCTTCCTGCACACGCTCGAGTCGTGGATATCGCTCGCCTACCGTGTGCCGATCGAGGAGCGCTATCGGCACATGCTCTACCCCTGGCTGTTCACGCCCGAGTTCTTCGCGAAGAAGGAGAACGTCGAGCTGGCGTTCCAGCGCTCCATGGCCGATCCGTATCAGACCAAGGCCGAGGCCATCGATCGGCAGGGCAGGGGGATCATGGCCTGGAACGGCACGCGGCTCGCGAAGCTCGGCGGTGTCCGCGTGCCACGCTCGTGCTCGTCGGCACGGACGACATCCTCACGCCACCGGCCTTCTCGCGGCAGGTCGCCAGGGCCATCCGACGCGCGCGCCTCGTGGTCATGCCCGGCGGCCACGGCTTCTTCCTCGAGCACGCCGATCAGTTCAACCGCACCCTGCTGCGCTTTCCTGAAGTCGGTCCGCTCGACGTAGCGCTCGGTCCAGCGAACGCGCTCGGCGATGGCGGTCGCCGGCTCAACGTGTCGCGCGGTACGTGATCCGGTAAATCACGCCCGCGTGGTCGTCGGAGACCAGCAAGGCGCCGTCGGGCATGACGAGCACGTCGACGGGCCGGCCCGAGATGTGACCGTTCTCGGCCAGCCAGCCGGTGGCGAACGGCTCGTAGCCCACCGCCCGATCGCCATCCAGCCGCACCATGGTCACGCGATACCCGATCGGTGTGCTGCGGTTCCACGAGCCGTGCTCGGCGATGAAGATGCGGCCGCGGTACTCCGGTGGGAACATCGCGCCCGTGTAGAAGCGCATGCCGAGTGCCGCAACGTGCGGCCCCAGCTCCGCCGCCGGCGGCGTGAAGCCGGCACACGGCTTGTCGCGGCCGAATTGCGGATCGGCGAGCGCGCGGCCGTGGCAGTGCGGGAAGCCGAAATGCAGCCCCGGCCTCGGCGCGTGGTTGAGCTCGTCCGGTGGCCGGTCGTCGCCCATCCAGTCGCGGCCGTTGTCGGTGAACCACAGATCGTGGGAGCCGGGGCGCCAGTCGAAGCCGACGCTGTTGCGCACGCCGCGCGCGAAGACCTCGATCGCGCTGCCGTCGGGCTTCATGCGCGTGATGGTCTCGTGCAGCGGCCCCGGCGGCATGCAGACGTTGCACGGCGCGCCGACCGGCACGTAGAGCCAGCCGTCGGGACCGAAGGCGATGAACTTCCAGCCGTGATGGCGATCGCGGGGATACCGGTCGGTGACGACGACGGGCGTCGGCGGCCGGTCGAGGCGCGCCTCGATATTGTCGAACCGTAGGATGCGCGAGATCTCCGCCACGTAGAGGGCGCCGTCGCGGACGGCGACGCCGTTGGCGCTGTCGAGCCCGCGCGCCACGATGCGCGGCTTCGCCGCGCGCGCCGCGCTGCCGGCGCCGGGGATGGCGTACACGACACCGTTGTCGCGCGACCCGACGAAGAGCGTGCCGGCAGGCGAGAGCGTCAGCGACCGCGCGCCGGGCAGATCGTCGGCAAAGACCTCGAGCGTGAAGCCGGGGGGCAGCGTGATGCGATCGACCATCCGGCCGGCCGCGAGGGCCGTGGCGGCCAGGCCCAGGGCGGCGAGGGTCAGCAGCACGACGCGCCGGGCGAGCACGAGAGTATTATGGTCATGAATAACAAGGACGGACGGTCCGTCCGAACGGGCAACGGAGGGGTTCCCATTATGAAGAAGTGGTGGTTGGCGACACCCCTGGTGGTCGCCCTGCTTCTCTTCACCGCGGTGCCTAGTCACGCTTGGTCACGGGGCGGGGGCCACTGGCACGGCGGGCCTCGAGTCTTCGTCGGCTTCGGCGTCGGCCCCTACTGGGGCTACCCCTACTGGGGCTACCCCTACTGGTACTATCCGCCGCCTCCGTACTACGTCTACGCGCCGCCGTCGACCGTCGTGGTGCAGCAGCCGCCGGTCTACGTCGAGCAGCAGGTCACCGTCACGCCGGCGCCTCCGGCGGGCGTGGCTCCGTCGGCCCAGCAGCAGCAATTCTGGTATTACTGCCAGCCCTCCGGCGCCTATTACCCCAACGTGCAGACGTGCGCGGAGCCCTGGGTCAAGGTCCCCGCGAGGGCGCAGTGACGTCGAAGGCGCTCCTCTTCGCTGCACCGCTCGTGCTGCTCCTCGGGGCGTGCGCGACGGTGCCGACGGGCCCCAGCGTGATGGTGCTGCCCGGCACCGGCAAACCCTTCGACCAGTTCCAGTCTGACGACGCGGCCTGCCGCCAGTGGGCGCTCCACGCGGCCGGCATCACCACCAAGAAGGCGGCGACCGACACCATGGTGACCGGCGCCGCCGTCGGCACTGCGGTCGGCGCGGCCGCGGGCGCGGCCCTCGGCGCGGCCGCCGGCAATCCCGCGATCGGCGCCGCCGCCGGCGCAGGCGTCGGGCTTCTCGGGGGCACGGCCGTCGCCGGCGGCTACGCCGACGCCAACGTCAATTCGGTGCAGCGCCGCTACGACGTCGGCTACATGCAGTGCATGTATGCCAAGGGCAACCAGATCCCCGTGTCGCGTGGCTCGGTGCCGTACCCCCATCCGACGACGAGCACGCCGCCGCCTCCGCCACCGCCGCCGGCGATGACGACGCCACCGCCGGGATCGGCGCCGCCGCCGCCCGCGATGACGACGCCGCCGCAGATTCCGTCGCCGCCCGCGGGCACGCCGCCGCCTCCGCCGCCAGGCCGCAGCTAGTCGCGCGCGTTCTGTGCCGACACGCGCCGTGCGTCACGCACGGCGCGTGGTCGTTTGGGCGCCGCGTGTCGGACTCGGCCATATCGAGGCCTCACGTCTATAATCCGCGCCGTGAGACTCACGGGTAAGCACGCGCTCGTCACCGGCTCGACCAAGGGCATCGGCCTCGCCATCGCGCGCGCCTTCGTGCGCGAGGGCGCGCGCGTCGTGATCACCGCGCGCAGCGCCGACGACTGCGCGGCGATTGCCAAGGCGCTCGGCCCGGCGGCCGTCCCGCTCGCGGCCGATCTGTCCAGGGCGGACGAAGTGCGGCGGCTGGCGGCGGCCGTGCGGGACGCGATGGACGCTCGCGTGGACGTGCTCGTCAACAACGCCGGCCAGCCGCGCGTCGCGCCGTCGACCGAGCTGGCCGAGGCGGACTATCGCTATACGATGGACCTCAACCTGACGGCCTATTTCCTCCTCTCGCAGGCGCTCGCGCCGGACATGCTCGAGCGCCGCCGCGGCTCGATCATCAACGTCGGCTCGATCAACGGGAGCGTGGCGTTCCCGCAGCGGCTGGCGTACTGCGTCTCGAAGGCCGGCGTGAACATGCTCACCAAGGTGCTGGCGATCGAGTGGGCGGCGCGCGGCGTGCGGGTGAACTGCCTGGCGCCCGGGTACGTCGAGACCCCCTTCATCCAGGGGCTCGCGGCGAAGGGGATACTCGATACGCAGAAGCTGGCGCAGCGCACGCCGATGGGGCGCCTCGGCACGCCCGAGGAGATCGCCGACGCCGCTGTCTTCCTCGCCGGCGATGAGTCGTCCTTCATCACCGGCTCTGTGCTCACCGCCGACGGCGGCTGGCAGGCGTACGGCTATCTCTAGGCCCGCTAGCGCGGCTTGTAGTCGCGCGCGGCCTTCGCGATCGCGTCCGGATCGAAGCGGTTGATCTCACCGATCAGCTCGTTGGTCATGAGGTCGGCCGCCTCCACGCGCTGCTTGAGCACGCCCCACTTGAGCAGGAACTCCATGTACTCGCGAAGGTGCGCCTCGTTCGTCTCGCCCCAGCGCCGCACACCCGCCGGCTCCAGCTTCAGCTGGGGGATGCGCGCACGCAGCACGTGCACGTCCTCGCGCACGGCGGTCGCCTCGTCCTTGCCGGTCGGCCGCGTGAACGGGAAGACCTCGTAGAGGATCCGGACGGCGGCCTCGGGATTGGCGATCGTGAAGATCGTGCCCTTGGCGTAGGCGCGCGCGAAGCCAGTCAGCTCCTTCGCCCGCGTCTGGATCGTGTCCTCCAGCGCGATGAAGCCGTTGGACGGGAAGCGCTCGATGAGGCGCTTGTCGAGGATGCGGAGCTTCAGGCCGGCGTTCTCGATCAGCGCGTACTGCGTGTCGAACTGACTGAGGGCGTCGATCTGCTTGGTGCGTAGCAGCGCCGCGGGCTGCGCGCCCTCGCCGGCGACGACGAGGTTGATGTCGGCATCAGGGTTCAGGCCGGAGGCGGCGGCGAGCGCGCGCGCGATGATGACGCCGGCCGAGGCCATGTTGGTGACGCCGATCGTCTTGCCCTTGAGGTCGCTGAGCTTCTGGATCGGACTGTCGGCCGGGACGGCGATCGCGTAGCCCGGCGTCTGGTAGGCCGTGTAGAAATTCTTGATCTTCACGCCCTGGAGCCGGCCGATGGCCAACGGCTCCATGCTCGGCAGCGTCAGCAGGAATTCGCGCGTGGCCACGAACTTGACGCAGTCGGTCGACCCGGTGAGCGGGACCACCTCGACGTCCAGCCCTTCCTGGGCGAACCAACCCATTTTGATGGCCACCGCGAATTGCGACCCGACGCCGGCGGTGAGCGTTCGCGCGCAGGTCCCGACCCGGACACGCGTCTGGGCCTGGGAAGCCGAGGCGGCGACCAGGAGGATGAGGGTGACGAGCGTGACGCGGGCGACGAAACGGGCGCATGGGTTCATGGCTCGCGACTCTACGGTCGTTGGCCAGAGCGTTGCAACAGGCGAAGCCATGTCTGGAGTATGGGCTCGCATCGCCTCCCTCGCGCTTGCCGCGCTGCTGGCGCTCGCGATCGGCGGCGTGGTCTCGGCCCACGCGCGCACGGTGGGCGAGTTCATCGACGACACGCGGATCTCCGCCGAGGTCACGACCAGGCTGGCCGCGGAGTCGCCCTCGAACTTCCTCAAGATCGACGTGAGGACCGAGAGCGGCGTCGTGACGCTCAGCGGGACGGTGGACTCCAGCGAGAAGCGCGCGCGCGCCGCCCAGATCGCCGGCGCGGTCAACGGCGTCAAGGGACTCGTGAACAACATCCAGGTGGCGGGCGCGGCCACGCCGCCGTCGTCGTCCGGCTCCGGTACGAGCAGCACGTCGCCGACCACGCCGTCCGTCGACGCGACCGGCACCGTCGCGGCCGTCGATCCGTCCTCCGGCACGATCACACTGAGCGACGGCCGCGTACTGCGCGCCACCGATCGCACGGCGGTCTATCAGCCGACGACGGTGCAGGCGCTCAAGCCCGGCGACCACGTCCTCGTGCGCGGCGCGACTCCGGCCAGCGTGCGGGCCCCCGAGTCGCGCATGGGGAGCGTCAGCCGCGTGGACACGACCCGGCGTCAGCTCGTGCTGACCGACGGCTCCGTCGTGCGCGTCGCGTCCTCGGCCAGCGTTCATCGCGGCACGGAGCGCCTGACGCTCGGCCAGGTCGAGCCGGGGGTCGAGGTCGTGATCCAGCTGGCGCCGGCGCCCTCGGCGTCGCCCGGCACCACCGCGACGCGGCCCGCACCCGAGGCCGCGGCGGCCGTCGACGCCACCGACGTCAGCGTCGTCTGGATGCCGTCGGCTCCCGCTCGCTGACCCGCGGTCGAGAACGTCGGCACCACGTCGATTACGGAGTTCGCCGACCCGCCCTGGCTGGAGTACGATACGGGCACCACACCAGGGAGGACGACCCCATGCCGTACGACCTCGTGATCAAGAACGGAACGGTGATCGATGGCTCCGGTCTGCCCGGGTTCCGGGCGGACGTGGGGGTGCGGCACGGACGCATCGTCTCGATCGGCCGCATCCGCGAGCGCGGCCGCGAGACCCTCGACGCCGAAGGCCACGTCGTCGCTCCCGGATTCGTGGACGGTCACACTCACATGGACGCCCAGATCTTCTGGGATCCGCTGGGGACGTCGTCCTGCTACCACGGCATCACGACGGTCGTGATGGGCAACTGCGGCTTCACGCTGGCGCCGTGCGCGGCGAAGGACAAGCACTTCGTCGTGCGAAATCTGCAGAGAGCCGAGGACATTCCGCCGGAGGCGATGGAGGCGGGGATCGACTGGCGCTGGACGACCTTCCCCGAGTTCCTCGACACGCTCGAGAGCCTCCCGAAGGGCATCAACTACGCCGGCTACATCGGCCATTCGGCGCTGCGCACCTACGCGATGGGCGAGCGTGCCTTCGAGAAGCCGGCGACCGAGGACGATCTGCGCGCCATGGAGCGCGAGCTGCGCGACGCGTTGCGTGCCGGCGCCATGGGCTTCACCACCTCGCGCTCGCCGAGCCACGAGACGCCCGACCACCGCCCGGTGGCCAGCCGCGTCGCGGACTGGGCGGAAGTGCGGCGGCTCGTGAACACGATGGGGGAGCTCAACGCGGGCATCTTCGAGATTGCGGGCGAGAACGTGGATCGCGAGGCCGACCATCCGGGCCTGCCCGACTATCACCGCCGGCTCAAGGCGCTGGCCGTCGAGAGCGGCCGCCCGATCACGTTCGGCGTCTTCGGGCGCCGCGGCGTCCCGAACGTCTGGCGCAAGTACATGGCGCTGCTCGACGAGACGGCGGCCGAGGGCGGACGCATGTTCGCGCAGGCGCACAGCCGCTCGCTCTCCGCGCTGCTGTCGTTCAAGACGCAGATGCCGTTCGACCGCCTGCCGCTGTGGAAGGAGCTGCGCAAGCTGCCGCTGGCCGAGAAGATCGCCAAGCTGCGCGACCCCGAGTTCAAGAAGAAGCTCGTCGAGGCCACCGACGAGAAGCCGGACCAGAAGGCGCTCGGTACCGAGGCGCGGCCGCAGCCGTACGAGTGGCTCTTCGTGTTCGACACCGTCGAGGGGCCGCACCGCTCGGTGGCCGAGGTCGCGGCCGAGCGCGGCGTGCACCCGGCGCAGGCGATGATCGACCTGGCGCTGGAGAAAGACCTCGACCTCTTCTTCCTGATGCCGGTCGCCAACGAGGACCAGGACGACGCGCTCGAGATCATGAAGCACCCGCGCGCATGCGTCACGTTCTCGGACTCCGGCGCCCACGTCACCCAGCTCATGGACTCCTCGCTCCAGACGCACCTGCTCGCCCACTGGGTGCGCAAGAAGCACGCGTTCACGCTCCCGCAGGCGGTGCGTATGCTCACGCTCGTGCCCGCCACCCTGTGGGGCTTCGCCGACCGCGGCCTCGTCCGCGAGGGCATGGCCGCCGACTTCGTGGTCTTCGATCCCGAGACCATCGGGGCGGAGATGCCGGAGCTGGTGGCGGACCTCCCGGCCGGCGCCAAGCGGCTGGTCCAGCGCTGCCGCGGCGTCGCGGCCACGGTGGTCAACGGCGAGACGATCCTGCGCGACGGCAAGCCGACCGGCGCGCATCCCGGCCAGCTTCTCCGCGGTCCCCTCGCGCGCCGGGGCTGAGCCGTGCTCGCGATCTGGGTGAAGGTCCGCATCAAGCCGGCGGAGCGCGGGCGGTTCCTTGCCGCCATCGAGCAGGACGCGCTCGGCTCCGAGCGCGACGAGGCCGGCTGCTGCCGCTTCAACGTGCTCCAGGACGACGCCGACCCCAACACGTACTACTTCTACGAGGTGTACAAGGACGAGGCGGCGCTGGAGGCGCACCGGGCCGCGCCGCACTACGCGAAGTGGCGCGCGGCGGCCGACACGCTGGAGGGGCCGTCGCAGCCGACGCGCTGCAAGACCGTGTTTCCGAGCGATCCGAAATACTGGCTGGGAGCCAAGAAGTAGCTCCGTGACGTGGCTGTCGCCCGTCGCGCTGCTGGTCCTCCTCGCGGCCGCCACGGGGGGTGGTCAGCCGGCGCGGCCGGCGGAGCCGGGGCCCGGGCGCAGCACGACCGGCCAGCTCCTCGTCGCCACTGACGATCTCCACGACCCGCGCTTCGCGCGCACGATCGTCTACATGCTCCGCCACGACGCCACCGGCGCGCTGGGCCTCGTCGTGAATCGCCCCGTCGGCACGCTGCCGCTGGCCCGCGTGCTGGAATCGCTCGGGCGTGACCCCAAGGGCGCCGGCGGCGAGATCCGCGTCCACTATGGCGGGCCCGTCGAGCCCGAGCGCGGCGTCGTGCTGCACACGCCCGCGTGGGAGGGCGGCGACAGCCGCGTCGTGCACGACGGCGTGGCCGTCACCAGCGATCCGGCGATCTTCGACGCCATCGCCCGCGGCACCGGGCCGCGCCGCGCGATGTTCGCGGCCGGCTACGCGGGCTGGGCGGCGGGCCAGCTCGAGGCCGAGATCCAGGGCGGCTTCTGGTTCGTGGTCCCGGCCGACGAGGCGCTCATCTTCGACGAGGACGCCGCGAGCAAGTGGGAGCGCGCGACGGAGCGCCGCAAGGTCGTGCTCTGAGCGCTATCATGTCCCGGTTGCCCCACCAACCCTGAGCTCGGGAGGCCAAAGATGCTCCGTCGTGCCCTGATCGCCTCGATCGTGTTGTCCGCCGCTGCCGCGTCGGCGACCTCGTTTGCCGGCGCCCCGCTCGTCGTCAGCGTGTGGGGCGGCAACTGGAAGGACACCATCGAGCGCGTGGTGGCCAAGCCGTACACCGCGCAGACCGGCATCCCCGTGGAATTCGAGGTCGGCGGCACGCTCGATCGGCTCGCCAAGGCGCGCGTGGCCAAGGGCGCGCCGCTCGTCGACGTGACGTTCACGACCTCGCACGTCGCGCGGCTGTACGCCTCCGACGGCCTCCTCGAGAAGCTCGATCTCGCGAAGCTGCCGGCGTCGAAGGACCTCGCGAAGGAGGCCTTCCGCAGCGAACACGCCGTCGGCGGCTGGGCGTACGTCTACACGATCGCGTACCGGGCCGACCAGGTGAAGACGCCGATCACGAAGTGGGCGGATCTCTGGCGCCCCGACCTCAAGGGCAAGATCGCGATGCCCGACTTCGATCCCTCGCACATCATCACGATCAGCGCGCTGCTCGAAGGCGGCAACGAGAAGACGTGGGAGAAAGGCCAGGAGCGACTCCGACAGCTCAAGCCGAGCATCGCGGCGTTCTTCTCGACCGACGCGCGCAGCCAGGACCTCATGAAGACGGGCGAGGCGCCGGTGGAGGTGATGCTCTCGATCAACGCCTTCCACCTGCGCGAGCAGGGCGTGCCGATCACGATCGTGGAGCCGACGGACAAGCCCGGCATCCTCGGCATCGACGTGGCGACGGTCATGGCGGGCGGCCAGAAGACGAAGAACGCCTACGAGTTCGTCAACATGCTGCTGTCCAAGGACGTCCAGGAGCAGCTCGCGGCCGGCTTCAAGGCCGGCCCCACCAACATGAAGGCCGGCGTGCCCGCCGCGCTCAAGGGCCAGCCCGGCGTCTTCGCCACGCCCGCGGAGTGGAAGGAGCGCGGCTACATCATCGACGACGAGACGCGCGCGACGCTGCTGCCGAAGTGGAAGGAGTGGTTCAACGCCAACATCGTTGCGCGCTAGGCTCGCCGGCCCCCTGCTGCTGGCGCCCGGCCTCATCGCGATCGTGCTCTTCGCGACGGCCCTCGGCGCGCTGTTTCGACTGAGCGTCCTCGAGTTCATCCCCGGCTCGCTCCGCACCGGCGGCGTCACCGCCGCCAACTTCCACGCGGTGCTCTCCGCGCAGTACCTGCGCGCCATCGGCGACACCGCGCTGCTCAGCGCGGCCACCACCATCCTCACCCTGCTGGCGTCCTATCCCGTCGCCTACGCGCTGGCGCGGGCGCGCTCGGGGCGCGTGCGCTCGCTGCTGCTCGGACTCACGCTGGCGCCGTTTTTCACGGGCGCCATCGTGCGCACGTACGCCTGGATGCTCGTGCTCGGCAGCTCGCTGGTGAGCTGGCCCGTGCGGCTGCTCTTCGAGCCCTCGGGCGTGCTCGTCGGGTTGGTGCACTTCTCGATGCCGACGATGATCCTGATCCTCGCCGCCGCGCTGGCCCACGTCGATCCCGCCCTCGAGCGCGCGGCGGCCAGCCTCGGCGCGCGCCCCGCGCGCGTCTTCGCGCGCGTCACCCTGCCGTTGTCCATGCCGGGCGTCGTCTCGGCGAGCCTCATCGTCTTCGCCTGGACGTTCAGCGCCTTTGCCACGCCCGAGCTGCTCGGCGGCGGGCGCGTGAAGATGATCGCGAACGTGGTGAAGGATCTGGCCCTCGACTCGTTCAACTGGCCCGGCAGCGCCGCCTTCGCCATCGTCGCGCTGGCGGTGACGCTGGCGCTCGTGGCCGGCCTCGGCCGCCTGCTGACCCCGCGCGCGAGCTGAATGACGGCGGCGCGCGCGACCGGCGTCGCCGTCGTCGTGCTGCTGCTGGCGTTTCTCACGGTGCCGAGCCTCGTCGTGATCGTCGTCTCCTTCAACCCCACGGCGATCATGGCCTTCCCGCCGCACGGGCTGTCGCTGCGCTGGTACGAGAACGCGCTGACGTACCCGCAGTTCCAGCGCGCGGCGGTGAACAGCCTGATCGTGACGGCGGCGGCGACGCTGCTCGCGCTGCCGATCGGCACCGCCGCCGCGCTGGCGCTGGTCCGGCACCGCGTGGCGGCCCACGCCGTCTGGGCGGCCGCGCTCCTGTCGCCCGTGGTCGTGCCGGGCGTGGCCGCGGGCCTCGGCTTCCTGATCCTCGCCGCCGGGCTCGGCCTGCTCGCCAGCCGCTGGGTGCTGATCGCCGTCCACGCGATCCTCGTGCTGCCGTTCGTCATCCGCTCGGTGAGCGTCTCCGTCGCCAACCTCGATCCCGCGCTCGAGCGCGCGGCGGCCAGCCTCGGCGCGCGCCCATCGCGCGTCTTCCGGCGCGTCACGCTGCCGCTGCTGCGCCCCGGACTCGCGGCGGCGGCGCTGTTCGCCGTCATCGTGTCGGTCAACGAGTTCGTGGTCTCGCTCTTCGTCTCCACTCGCGTGACCGAGATCCTGCCGGTGGCGATGTTCACGTACGTCGTCAATTACACCGACCCGACGATGGCGGCCCTCTCCACGTTCTTCATCGCGGCGACATTCGTCGCCGTCTTCGCCGCCGAGCGCTGGCTCGGGCTTGCCCGGGTGTTCGGCCTGGAGGGCCACGCCCGGGGAGGGCCGAGCCGGTGAGCGCCGGCAAGAGGGTCGTGGCGCTGGAGGGCGTACGCAAGGCCTACGGCGAGACGGTGGCCATGGACGGCGTCGACCTCGCGATCGACGAGGGCGAGCTGCTGACGCTGCTCGGACCCTCGGGCTGCGGCAAGACGACCACGCTCAACGTCATCGCCGGCTTCGTCGTGCCCGACGCCGGGCACGTGCGCATCGACGGTGCGGAGGTCACCGACAGGCCCGCCTGGCAGCGTGGGCTCGGCGTCGTCTTCCAGTCCTACGCGCTGTTTCCGCACATGAGCGTCGCCGACAACGTCGCCTTCGGTCTGCGCGAGCGCGGGGTCGGCCGGGCGGAGGCGGGGGATCGCGTGCGCGAGGCCCTGGCGCTCGTTCGCCTGCAGGGCGTCGCCGACCGGCGCCCCGCGCAACTCTCCGGCGGCCAGCAGCAGCGCGTGGCCCTGGCGCGCGCGCTCGTGATCCGCCCGCGCGTGCTGCTGCTCGACGAGCCGCTGGCCGCGCTGGACCGCAAGCTGCGCGAGGAGATGCGCGCCGAGCTGAAGGAGATCCAGCGCGCGGTGGGGACGACGACGGTGTTCGTCACCCACGACCAGCACGAGGCGCTCGGCCTCTCCGACCGCGTGGCCGTCATGTGCCACGGGCGCATCGAGCAGCTCGGCACGCCCGAGGACGTCTACGAGCGTCCGGCCACGGCCTTCGTCGCGGACTTCGTCGGCGCCTCGAGCGCACTCACGGCACGCGCGACGTCCGGCGATCTCGTCGAGATCTGCGGCGCGCGGATCGCCGTGCGGCTGGACCGGATGCTGCACACAGGGGAGACGGTGCGGCTGCTGATCCGTCCCGAGCGCGTCGCCCTCGGCTCCGCCGGCCCGAACACGATCCCGGCGCGCGTCAGCGGTGTCATGTACCTCGGCGACCACTCGGAGGTCCGGCTCGAGCTCGTGGACGGCACGCGGCTCCTCGCCAGCGTGCGCGGCCGCGCCGCGGTGTCGGCGGGCGAGCGGGTGGTCGCCCACCTGCCGGAAGACGCCTTTCTGGAGACGCGCTGAGGTGTAGAATCCGGGCACGCTAACCAGTCCCGTGAGCCCCAACGCCTGGAGGTCGTCATGGCCCTCAACGGTCAGACCGAGGCCCGCAAGCTCCGCTCCCGCCTGAGCCACCCCGTCGTCGACGCCGACGGTCACTGGCTGGAGTACCTGCCGGTGATGCGCGAGCAGTTCCGCAAGATCGCCGGCGAGGCGGCGGTGGAGGGGCTGGCGCTGGCCAGCTCGCGCATCCCCAACGCGCTCAAGATGTCGCTGGCCGAGCGGCGCCGCAAGCGCGTGGGCATGGAAGGCTTCTGGTCCTCGCCGAGCGAGAACGTGCTGGACCGGGCGACCGCGATGTTCCCGCGCCTCTTCTACGAGCGCCTCGACGACCTCGGCATCGACTTCTCGGTCGTCTACCCGACGGCCGGGCTCTCGTTCCACCGCCTGCAAGACACGAAAATGCGCCGCGCGATCTGCCGCGCGTACAACGTGTTCACGGCCGAGCAGTTCAAGCCATACGCCGACCGCATCATCCCGGCCGCGATCATCCCGATGTACACGCCGGAGGAGGCGATCGAGGAGCTGGAGTTCGCGGCCAAGCAGCTCGGCTTCAAGGTCATCATGGTGGGCGGGCTGATGCGCCGGCCCGTGGCCGCGGTGGCCGAGGCGCAGCCTGACGCCGCGAAGTACGCCGAGTGGTTCGACGTCGTCGGCATCGACAGCGACCACGACTACGATCCCGTGTGGCAGAAGTGCCGCGAGCTGAAGCTCGCGCCGTCCTTCCACAACGGCGCGCGCTCGATATTATTGAGGAACTCGCCGTCGAACTTCTGCTTCAACCACATCGGCCACTTCGCCTCCGCCGGCCACGCCGTCTGCAAGGGCCTGTTCTTCGGCGGCGTCACGCGGCGCTTCCCCGACCTCAACTTCGCGTTCCTCGAGGGCGGGGTGGGCTGGGCGTGCATGCTCTACGCGGACCTCGTCGGCCACTGGGAAAAGCGCAACGGCGAGGCGATCAAGTCCACGCATCCTTCCAAGCTCGACCGCGCGCGGCTGCTCGAGTTCGCGCGCAAGTACGGACGCGAGGAGGTGGCGGAGGCGGTCGGCCGCGGCGAGGGCCTGGACGAGACGCAGGCCATGACCGGCGGCGTCGAGGACGTCGACGACTACTTCCGCTGCAAGGTCGAGAAGAAGCAGGATCTGAAAGAGCTGTTCGTGCCGCGCTTCTACTTCGGCTGCGAGGCCGACGACCCGGTCAACGCGTGGGCCTTCAACAAGAAGGCCAACCCGATGGGCGCGCGGCTCAACGCGATCTTCTCGTCGGACATCGGGCACTTCGACGTCCCCGACATGGCCGACGTGGTGCCGGAGGCGTACGAGCTGGTCGAGCACGGGCTCATCGACGACAACGACTTCAAGGACTTCATGTTCACGAACGCCGTGCGCTTCTGGGGCGAGGTCAACCCGGACTTCTTCCGCGGCACGGTGGTCGAGAAGCAGGCCAGCGAGGTGCTGCGCAATGGCGCTTGACCCCCAGGCCGCGAACGTCATCGACCTGATCGTCAAATCGGGGCGCCCACCGTATCACCTGCTGTCGCCCAAGGAGGCGCGTCGGATGTTTCTCGAGACGCGACCGGCCTCGACGCCGCCGGCGCCGCAGATCGGCGCCGTGCGCGACGTCGAGGCGGACGGCCCGCTCGGTGCCATTCCGCTGCGCGTCTATCGCCCCGCCGGTGTCCCCGACGCCACGCGGCTGCCCGCGCACGTCTACTTCCACGGCGGCGGCTGGGTCATCGGCGACATCGAGACCCACGACGTGCTCTGCCGCCAGCTCACGGCCGAGGCGGGCGTCGCCGTCGTCTCCGTCGACTACCGCCTGGCGCCGGAGCACAAGTTCCCGGCGTCGGTCGACGACGCGTGGGCGGCGACGCGCTGGGTCGCCGGCCACGCCGATGAGCTGGGCGTGGACGCCCGGCGTCTCTCGGTCGGCGGCGACAGCGCCGGCGGCAATCTCGCCGCGGTGGTGGCGCTGCTGGCGCGGGACGCGGGCGCGCCGGCCATCGCGCTGCAGGTGCTCGTCTATCCGGTCACGGACCTCGGTGCGGAGACGAAGTCGTACGCCGATCTCGCGGACGGTTACATGTTGACGCGCGACAGCATGCGCTGGTTCCGCGAGCAGTACCTCACCCAGGAGGAGGACGCGCTCGACTGGCGCGTCTCGCCGATCCGTGCCACGTCGCTGGCCGGCCTGCCGCCGGCCCTCGTCATCACCGCCGGCTTCGATCCGCTGCGCGACGAGGGCGAGGCCTACGCTTGCCGGCTGCGCGAGGCCGGCGTCAGCGTGGATGCCGTCTGCTTCGGCGGGATGATCCACGGCTTCGTGCCGATGGGCCGGCTCATCGACACGGCGTTCCGTGCGGTGACGCTGATTGCGGGCTCGCTGCGCCAGGCGCTGCGCTAAAGGATCGGCCGGGCGCGGCTACTCGTAGTACGCGGGCGCGTAGCGCAGGCCGTCGCTCTGCGCCTTGTCGTGGTTGATCCACAGCTGCGCGCGGCGCTCGTCCAGCACGCCCTGGATTCGCTGCAGCGAGGCCAGCGTCTGCTCGCGACTGACGTTCATCGAGGGCACCCGCTTGTTGTCCCAGTTGTCGCGGAAGTGCACGGCGTCGCCCGACAGCACGACGTAGCCGGTCTTCGGCAGGCGGACGAGCAGCGACTGGTGCCCCGGCGTGTGGCCGGGCGTCGACAGGATCGTCACGCTGCCGTCGCCGAAGACGTCGCGATCGCCCGTGAGCTTCTCGAGCTTCTGCGTCGTCGCGAACGCCGGCTTGTTGGGCCCCGCCATCGCCCAGTCGTACTCCGCGCCCTGGATCAGGACGGTCGATGACGGAAACAGCGCGACGTTGCCGACGTGGTCGCCGTGCGTGTGTGACACGGCCAGGTAGGTGACGTCGGCCGGCGTGACGCCCAGCTCCGCCAGCTGTCCCGCCAGCGTCTTGCCGCGTCGATACGTGATCGCGCCGTTGGCCACCACCATCCCCTCGGGCATCGTCGCCACCGCGTCGGGCACGCCCGTGTCCCACAGCACGAGCCCCTTGTCGTGGCGGATGAGATAGCAGTTGTCGGAGAACTCGATCGGCCTGCCCTCGTTGACGCCGGGCGACCAGCGCGCCTGGTCCTTTCCGATGTTGCGCCCGCAGTCGAGCACGTACAGACGCTGGACCTCGGCGCTCGCGACGCCGGCGAGCAGGCAGATCGAGGCGATCACCATCACGACGACGCGGCGACTCATGGAATCCTCCTGGGAGAGACGGCGGGGATCAGGGCTCGCGCCGCGCGTTGGCGCGATGCTCGGGCGGCACCTTCGACAGGCGATCGGTCCACGTGGTGACGCCGTTGGCGTCGGTCCACGCGTAGACCGTCCGCTCCCCGGCCATCGAGCTCGACGGCGCGCCGCCGGGCGGCGCCGTCGGTGGATTCGGGATCCACACCCACGTGTACGGCACGTTCACGCCGTCGCCGCGCAGCACGTAGCGTCCGGTCGGGAAGACGACCTCGCGCTGGATCGGCTCGACGTCCTGCGACAGCGGCGGCGCGTACGCCGGCGGCGGAGCCACGTACGCGGGCGACGGGCCGTACGCGGGCGAGGGGCCGTACGCGGGAGGCGCGGCGTACGCCACCGGCGGGGAGTAGTCGAACGGCGGCGCCGAGTAGAAGCCGAACGGGACGAAGGGCGAGACGACGATCAGCCGTGAGCCGAAGGGACGATTGTGGAAGTGGTGAAAGCCGCGGCCGCCGCCGCGAAAGCTTTGGCCGCCGCCGCGAAAGCTTTGGCCGCCGCCGTGAAAGCCGTGGCCGCTGGCGTGAAGGCCGCGGCCGCCGCCGTGAAAGCCGTGGCCGCCGCGGTGCTGCGCCGCTGCCGGCGCCGGCAGACAGGTGAGGAGAATCAGGGCCGCACCGACCGCTACCGCACGGACCGCCGCCGTCATGCTGCCATCCTACTCCCATCCCCGGCGGCACGCGGCTTGCGACTCAGTTCCAAGGCCTTATGCGCATGCGGACCCCGATGCTGCTGGCGGCCGTGCTCCTCGTCGGTGTCACCGTCGGCGTTGCCGCCGACCCCACCGCCAACGTGTCGTCGCCGCCCGCCCTGACGCCGGAGACCGTGCTGGCGTCGCTCAACGCGTCGATCGAGTGGTATCGCCAGGCGCGCGTGACGATGCGCGAGGTGAACCGCTCGGCGGGGGCGCTGTTCGCCCAAGAGGATCAGGAGACGGCGCGCCAGGCGCTGCAGCGCGCATTCGCCGTGGCGCGCGCCCGCGCCGCCCTGCTCAAGCAGGCGCCGGATCTGGCCACGAAGCCGCCGGCCCAGGAGCGGCTGGCCGGGGCTCGGGCGCAGCTCGAGGCCTCGATCAAGGCCGAGGAGCAGCGCGCGTCGCGTGGTGCAGCGCGCGAGCGGGCGGCCGCGCGCCGCCGGCTGGAGCTGGACCGCGCGCGGCTGTCAGTCATGACGGAGCTGCAGAGCTTCAACGCGTCGCTGGCGGGAAACGCGCAGGTGGATCTGTCCCAGCAGATCGACGCGCTCGAGCAGTCGGCGCCGGAGCTGCGCGGCTCGGCCGCGGCCACCGAGCCGGCTGCGGCGGTCGTGCCGGCCGCCGGTGGATCGGGGACCTGGGGGCTCGTCGACCGGCTCATCCGACTGCACCAGAGCCGCGGGAGCGTCGACGATCTACGGGCGGCCACGGCCTCGCTCTCACGCTCGGTGAGCAACGAGCTGCGCGCGACCGCGGAGCAGCTGCGCCCGCTCGGCGCCCGGCTCTCGGCCCTGGCGGAGAGCCCCGACACGGCCGCGGCCGCGGACGCGGAGCGTGAGTTCCAGACGGGGCTGGCGCGCGCCAAAGCCCTGACGGCGATCCTGATCCCGCTGCGCGAGCACGCCTCGCTCCTGCGACGCTACAGCGACGATCTGCGCGGCTGGGCGCGGGCGGTGGACGCGGAGACGCGGGAGGTGCTCAAGAGCCTCGGCCTCGAGCTGCTGCGCCTGTCCGTGGTCATCGCCATCGTGCTCCTCGGCGCGGTGGTCTGGCGCTTCCTGGCGCTGCGCTACATCGCCGACGGGTATCGCCGGCGGCTGCTCATGACGGCCCGGACCTTCGTGGTCACGACCGCCATCGCGCTCGTGATCGTCTTCCACTTCGCGAGCGAGCTCACGCCGCTGGTGACCGCGCTCGGCTTCGCGGCGGCGGGCATCGCCTTCGCACTCCAGAACGTGATCCTGGCGCTGGTGGGCTACTTCGCGATGCTCTCGCCCAACGGCATCCGCGTCGGCGACCGGGTGAGCCTGCAGGGACCGTTCGCGTACGTGTACGGCGAGGTCCTGGAGATCGGATTCTTACGGATCCGGCTGCGCGAGCTGGCCGGCGAGCCGCCAATGCCCACCGGACGGATCGTCGTCTTTCCGAACTCCGTGGTCTTCACCGGGACCTTCTTCAAGCATCCCGACCGCGAAGAGGCGGAGCCGCTCAGACGCTCAGCATAGCCTTCGCGAGCAGCCGCGCGCCCTCGTAGCACTTGTCCGGCTGCTCGTAGGAAAAGGCCAGGCGGATGTAGTCCTCGCCGCCGCCGTTGGCGTAGAACACGGGCCCCGGCGTGTACTGGATCCGCGCCTGGACGGCGCGCTCGGCCAGCCGCGCCTTGTCGGTGCCGCTCGGCAGGCGGATCCAGAGAAAGAAGCCACCCGCCGGCCGGCTGATCGTCGCGTCGGTGCCCTTGAGCACCTCGTCGAGCCCCTTCAGCATCGCGTCGCGCTTGGCGCGGTAGACGCCGATCAGGCGCTGGACGTGGGCGGCCATGTTGTCGCGCATGAAATACGTGGCCACGCGCGACATGAAGGGATTGGTACCGCCGCCGAACAAGAACGACTGCAAGGCCGGCACCATGTCTTTGGGCGCGCAGAGCCACCCCAGCCGCACGCCCGCGCCCAGGATCTTGGAGAATGTTCCGGCGCGGATCACGCGGCCGCCGCGATCGAGCGCGTAAAGCGGCGGCAGCGTCTCGCCCTCGAAGCGCAGCTCGCCGTAGGCGTCGTCTTCGAGGATCAGCGTGTCGAACTCGTGCGCGAGCGCGATCAGCTCCTGGCGGCGCCGCAGCGACTGGCTCGGCCCCGCCGGGTTGTGGAAGTTCACGATCGTGTAGATGAGCTTGCACCTGCGTCCCGCGCGTCTGAGGCCCTGGAGCTGCTCCCGCACGGCGTCGGTGACGATGCCCTCGTCGTCCACCGGCACGTCCAGCACGGCAGGCCCGTGGCGCCGGATCGTATTCAGCGAGCCGGAGAACGTCGGCGCCTCCGCGATGATCGCGTCGCCGGGATCCACGAACGCGCTGAAGGCCAGCGAGAGAGCCTGGCCCGAGCCGTTGGCCACCACGATGTTCTCGGGCGTCGCCTTCATCATCTCGAAGAGCTGGTACTTGTGGCAGATCAGCTCGCGCAGCCCGAGGTAGCCCTGCGGGTCGCCGTAGGTCATCGCCTGCGCGCCCTCGGCCGCCATCATCTTCGCCGTCGCCTCGATCATCCCTTCGTAGGGGAAGGAAACCGGGTCGGGATAGCCCCCGCCGAACTCGAAGAGCGGGCTCATGGATTGGCGCGGCGTGGTGAGCGGCACCGCGTAGCGGGCGCGCGTGGACAACAGGGCGTCGAACGGTGATGTCGTCATACGCGGTAGCATACCTCAGCACGGGCTCCGGACGACCGACGCGGCGTGACGAAGATGTCGGCGAGGTGACGCCGCGACCGGCTAGGTCCGTAGATGCTGGGTATTCGAGACTGGTGCGGCTGGACCGCGGCGCGCCAGTGGCAGAACATAGAATCGATAGTATTCAAGCTTGACGAGCTGCTCGGTGACGTCTTCGATCCCATGCCACGTGGCCGCCCAGTTCTCGATGGCGTGCTCTCCGACAACGGGCATGCAGTGGGTCTGGACGCCGGCAGGCGTCAGCACAGCACGATAGATGAGGGACGAGCGCCGACTCCGGAAGCCGGGCGTAACAACGACGACTGAGCCAAGATGCTCCCTGGTATTCTCGAGCCTCGCCGTACGGGACATCAACTCCGTAATACCTCGCGAGATGGTATCGGCGACCTCGGGATCATGCTCTGAGGCCTCCGTGGGGATGAGTATCCTTCCGGAGAATCCCGCTTTCTGCAGGGCCGCTGCACGTTCGAACACACGGTAGTCAGGATCGAAGTTCTCCACGAGAATCGCGTCGCTCGGGGCGACGTCCTCTCTACACACGAGGCTCCGCCCTATCCAAGGGATCCAGAACACGCGTGTCAAAAACGCGAAGAGAACAACGAACATTAGTATCAGTAGGCGGCACTTCCACGTCGTCTTGAGCGACACCTTCCTGTACACGAAATGATGGAGTAACCGTGACGTCGTCTTGAGTCGTCCGCGCTATTATCATGCGGCGTCGGCCTCCTGTCGGTCCAGCTTAGGGACACTTCGGCTGGACAAGGGGCGGCAACGCGCGACAGCCGGCGATGAAGCTGCGCCGCTGAACGTGAGCCCGCGACGGCGCGGTGCCACGTCGTGACCGTTCCGATGTCTCATCGACTCGCCCGCCTCCCTACGCAGAAATGATTTCCAGCGGGCGAAGCTCCGTCCCCCCCCCGCGCAACCCCCGGACATCCGATTTCGCCAAGATGGAGCCCGCCCGCGCTGGTCCATGGCGCGTTCCTTGGCGCATGGGGCGTTCCAGGGATGGTCAGTCTCTAGCCGCAGCATCGCCCGTCTTCAGCGCTGCCGTCGTTCATACCGCCGACAAACTTCACAGTGGGTCCCGGATAACCCAACCCTCGAGCACCATACTGGCTGCCGAGGCGGCGGAATGTGCACCCGCATGTGGGAGATATAGGAACGACTTTTTCATAGGATGTGCAGACATGCGCACCATCCCCCGCGGCCGGACGCGCCGTGCGGCACGGTCCTTGCCAACGGGGGGACTGCCTATGGAAGCGCCGCGTGCGTTGGTACACGCCATATTGACGGTCGTTATCGGGGGTCTTCTCCTTGACGCCGCACCTCTTCCTGCCTCCTCGGCCATCCTGGGCACCGTCCGCGGACCCGAGACTGCGAGGCTGTCACTGAACGGGGGCAAGTCATGGCTTGCCCTCGGTGGCCGGTCGCTGCCGGTGATGCCTGGTACGGAGATCCGCAGCGCGGGGGGCAATGCGCAGCTGGCGCTCGGCGACGGCAGCCGCATCAGCGTGATGCCCTTCAGCTCGCTCAGGTTCTCCGGAACGAGCCATGGCACCGAGGTGTTGCTGGCGTATGGTCGCCTCGCCTTCAGCCTCGCGGGACGGACGTCCGTGGAAATCGTGACACCCACCGCCCGGCTCGAGCCAATCTCCGGCGACGCCATCGCGGGTGAGGTCTTCGTCGCCAACACCGGGCTGACAGGTCTGCAGATGAGCCGCGGGACCCTGAACGTCCGAGCGCTGTCGCAGCCGCACCGCATCATGCTCGCCAGCGTCGAGCCCGTGTTCCTGCCGGCGCCGCCGTCGATGCCGGGTGTCTATTTCAGTTCCGACACGCCGGACGCGCCTCCACTGCACGCGAAGGGCGTCTTCACGCCCGATGGCCGAAGCATCGGCTACGTCGGTCGTGACGGCAGTCTCGTCGTCGCGCCCGGTTACACCAGGCACTTGACGCGGGCCTTCTCGCCCAGGCTCGTCCGCGTGGCGATGAATGCGATCCCCGAGCGAGACCGGATCGAGGACGCCACGCCGTTGTTCGACGTCAACGGTGGTTACGTCGGATACCTTTCGGGGCCCGTTTTCTACGCCCAGGCGCCGACCGCGCCGACCCTCGAGCCGGGCACGGCTGGCGAGGGTACGCCGCCCGGGTCCGCCGCCGGGGGCAAGACAGGCCTGTCGACGGCGGCGATCGCGGGTATCAGCGCGGTTTCGGCAGGCGGCATCGGCTTGGGCGCCGCGGCCGCCGGTGGTGCGTTCGGCAAGAAGAAGAACAAGGGCGACCGCGACGATCACCACGACAATACTCGCGACGACCGGTGCCCGTCGGGCACGCCACCGGCGACGCCGACTCAGCCGTCCGGGTGCGGTTCGTAACCCCGTCGCCATTCGATGGGCCTTACTGAGGTGCGAAGCGTGAATGCGATACGTGTTTGCGGTGTCACCATCGGGGCCGTGCTGGCGTTGACGTCGTGCGCTGGCCTGTCGCAACCGACCGGGCCGACGGCGGCCGTCCCGTCGTCACCGGCCGCCAAGCCGGCGGCGGTGGCAGCCGTCTCACGCTCCGACGCCGATGCGAGCGGAACGACGACGGACGTCAGCGACCTGACGCTCGGTGCCGGCGACCTCATCGAGGTGTCGGTCTTCGACGTTCCGGAGTTCTCGAATCTCAAGGCCCGCATCCCTTCGAGCGGGGCCATCACGCTGCCCCTCCTCGGCCCCGTCTCGGCCGCCGGCCTCACCGCCGGCGAGCTGCAGAGCGTCATACGCCTGCGCCTGCAAGAGAAGTACATGCACGATCCTCAAGTGTCGGTCTTCGTCACCGAACACAAGAGCCAGCGCATCCACGTGAGCGGGGCCGTGAAGAGTCCCGGTGCCTACGAGCTCCTCGGGCGCGTCCGACTCGCCGACGCCCTCGCGATGGCGGGCGGGCTGACCGACGAAGCCGGCCGTTCGGCGCAGGTGAGCCGCAAACGGGCGGATGCCCCGACCGCGCCCGCCGTCACGACGGTGATCGATCTCGACAAGCTCGCCACGGCAAAAGATGAGGTGAATCTCGAGCTTCAGGCGGGCGACGTCGTCGAGGTCGCCCGTGCCGGCGCGTATTACGTCGGCGGTGAGGTGACCCGTCCCGGGTCGTTCTTCCTGAAGGCCCGCACCACCGTCGCGCAGTCCGTGGTCAATGCAGGGGGCGTCAAAGACGTCGCCGACTGGGACGACGTACGTCTGTATCGCCGTCGCCCGGACGGCTCGACCGAGCTGAAGACGTTCAGCCTGAATGCCTTCGAGGACGGCAAGCCGTCGCCGGAGCTGCAGACGGACGACGTCGTCATCGTCGGTAAGTCCGGGGTCAAGGCGTTCCTCTACGGGATTCGTGAGTTCTTCAAGTTCGGCGTGGGCGCGAGCGTGGGGCTCATATGATCAGCACGCCCTTTCCGCCCGAGCGAGAGCCCCGAGCGCTGCCGGCCGGCGACCACGCGCTGGACGGCGCGCGCCCCGAGCACGTTCTCTATAGCTACGGCTACCCTGCGGAGGAGACGTCCCACTTCTGGGACTACTGGCGCGTCATCCGCCGCCGGCGCTGGACGATCATCACCGCCTTCCTCGTTCTGGTAACCGCCGTCACGGTGACGTCCTTCAGCGCGCGCCCCGTCTACCGCGCGAGCGCGACGCTGCGCATCGAGAAGGACCAGCCGCGCATCGTGAAATTCGAGGAGGTCCTCAAGGAGGATTCCCAGCAGGATTACTATCAGACCCAGTACCGGATTCTCCAGAGCCGCTCGCTGGCCAATCGCGTCATCGGCCTGCTCCAGCTCGACCAGCACCCGGAGTTCGTCGAGCCGACGAAAGCCCTCAACGAGCGGACGGAGGCGACGGTGCGCGAGTGGCTGGTCCGCTGGATTCCGATGCCGCCACCACCCGCCCCGGAGGCCGTCGAGGACCTCGCCGTCACCTCGCCGCTGACCAGCGCCTTCCTCGGCCGCCTGAGCGTGGAGCCCATCCGCAGCTCGCGCCTGGTGAAGATCGCCTTCGACAGCAGGTATCCCGACCTCGCCGCGCGCGCCGCGAACACGGTCGCCGAGGCGTTCATCGCGCAACAGCTCGACCAGAAGATCGAGGCGACGCGGTACGCCACGCAATTCCTCGCCAAGCAGCTGGAGGAATCGCGCGGAAAGCTGGAGGAGTCCGAGGGCAAGCTCACGAAATTCCTGAATGGCCACGACATCCTCTTCGTGACCGCCGACCGCGGGGGGCAGCAGCAGGACCTCGTGAGCCAGCAGCTGGCGCTGCTGTCCGACGCGCTGCTCAAGGCCCGCGGCGAGCGCATCGCGAAGGAAAGCCTCATGACCCTCGCGAGCACGCGCAGCGTCGACTCGCTGCCGGCGGTGCTCCAGAGTGCGGCGATCGCCGGCCGCAAGCAGGAGCTGGCGACGCTCGAGTCCGAGTATCGCAAGCTCACGCAGACCTTCAAGGCCGACTACCCGCGCATGCAGCAGCTCGCGGAAAAGATGGCCGAGACACGGCAGCAGGTGCGCGTCGAGATCGACCGGGTGGTGGCCGCGCTCCAGACCGACTACCAGACGGCGGTGCGGACCGAGCGTGAGCTCGAGATCGCGCTCACCCAGCAGCGGAAGCTCGCGCGCGGGCTCAGCGACAGCATGGCGGAATACAGCCTGCTTCGCCGCGAGGTCGACACGAATCGTGAGCTGTTCGCCTCCCTGCTGGGCCGGCTCCGCGAGACGCAGATCTCGGCGGCGCTGTTCACCTCGAACATCTCCGTGGTCGACCGCGCGGAGGTGCCGAGCGCGCCGTACAAGCCCAACAAGTCGCAAAGCATCCTGATCGCGTGCGCGGCCGGGCTCCTGCTCGGGATCGCGCTGGCCTTCCTGTTCGAATACCTCGACATGAACATCAAGGACACCAAGGAGGTCGAATCCGTCCTGCGCGTCCCCGCCCTGGGCCTGGTGCCGTCGCGCCACGCGCTCCAGGGACGGCGCGCGCGCCGGGCACTCGCCGCCGCCGACGGGGCACCCTTCGCGCTGCTCGCGCACTCGGAGATGGCATCGGTCTTCTCGGAGGCCTTCCGCAACCTGCGCACGAGCCTGCTCTACTCGACGCCCGACCATCCGCCGAAGACGATCCTGGTCACCTCGCCCCATCCCGAGGACGGCAAGACCTCGCTGGTGACGAACCTGGCCATCACGCTCGCCCAGCTGGGATCGGGCGAGATTCTCGTCATCGACGGGGACATGCGCCGACCTAACCTACATAACATCCTCAAGATCCCGAAGGCGCCGGGCCTGTCGACCTACCTCACGGGGCAGGCCAACCTCGAGGACGTCATCGTCGCAACCGCCATCCCGAATCTGTCGGTCATCCCGGCGGGCCGCCTGCCCGTGAATCCCTCCGAGCTGGTCGCCTCCGCCCGGTTCAAGCAGGCGCTCGAGACGCTCGGACAGCGGTTCGCCTACATCGTCATCGACACGGGCCCGCTATTCGGCGTGAGCGACGGCATGATCCTGGCTGGACAGGTGGAAGGCGTGGTCCTGGTCCTCAGACAGGGGCGCGCGAGTCGTGACGCGGCCCAGCGCGCGATCCGGAGCCTCATGTCGGTGCGTGCCCGGCTGCTCGGCGTGATCCTGAACGACGTGGAGATCGGCGGCTCACGCTATTACGGCTACTACGACTATTACGCCAACGGCGGGAGCAACGGCCACACCTCGACCGGCGAGGGACATCGTGATGGGGCCGAGGGCGAGCCGGTCACGGGCGACACCTCGCGCGTGAGTTGAAGAACCAGCGCATTTTCATTCGTCTCGAGTCGCGACGGAGCCGGGCGCTCGCCCTCGTCCTCACGCTGCTCGCCGCCGGGGCTCTGGCGCGGTCGATCGTCCAACCCGTCGTGGCCGATCGTCTCGCCACGAACGCCGTCAGCATGGCGGATCGCGAACGGGCGACGGCCTGGGATCCGACCGATCCCGCCCTGCAGACCTGGCTCGGCCGGGCGTACGAACGGCAAGGGGACCTCGATCGCGCACGCGTCCGGTTCGAAGAGGCCGTTCGTCTGCGGCCGAGCGACGCCTACGCCATCATGCAGCTGGCCCTGCTGGCCGAGCGGCGTCACGACGCCCGGGCCGCGCGTGCCGCCATCGACAAGGCGCTCGCCCTCGATGCTCACAACGTGGCGATCCGCTGGGAAGCCGCGCTCCTCGCGCTGCGTCTGGACGACCGCGACCAGGCGCTCGACCACCTCCGCTACATCCTTGCCGTGGACCCCGCCCAGCGTGACGCGGCATTTCAGCTCGGCCGGGCCCTGCTGAGGGCAGACGAGAATCCGCAGACGCTCTTGCCGTCCGAGCCCGAGGGGCTCACCGGCATTCTCATCGCCGCCCTCGAGCACGACGATCTGCCGCTCGCGAACGTCGCCTGGGCCAGGCGCGTGTCCCTGGCGGCGCCCGTCCCCAACGACGTCGGCCGCCGGTACGTGCAGCGCTTGCTGGACGAGGGGAACGGACTCGCGGCCCATGCCGTGTGGTCGACGCTGGTCCGTTGGCCGGTCAGCGACGACAACGCCGTGTGGAACGGGAGCTTCGAAGCGGAACGACTGCTCGGCTGGGGGTTCGACTGGCGCATCCAGCGCGTCTGGGGCGTCGACGTCGCGCTCGATCCGTTCGTCGCGGCGAAAGGGCGGCGGTCCCTTCGGTTGACGTTCAACAGCTTCCCGACGCTCGACTTCGCCGGCGTCACGCAGCTCGTCGCCGTGGAGCCGGGCCGCGAATATCGTCTCGAGGCCCGCGCCAAGGCGAGCGGCTTCGAGACCCGGTCCGGCGTGAAGCTCGAGATCGTGCTGCCGCGGGATCAGGTGACGCTCGCGGAAACCAACACGATCACCGGCACGACGGACTGGATGGCGCTCACGGCGATGGTTCGCATCCCCGACGATACGAGCCTCGTCGTGCTTCGGGTGCGGCGCGCCCGCACCCCGGGGCCCGAGGGCAATCTCGGCGGCAAGGTCTGGATCGACGAGGTGACCCTGCGATGAACCTGACATGGTCCGAGCGCCTCATCGAGGCCGGCGCGCTCGTCCTGCTCGTCTTCACCCCACTCGCCTTCGGCACCACGGAGCGGTGGTCCGAGGCCGTCGCCGAGCTGCTCGTTCTCGGCATGACGCTCGTCTACGTCGTCGGGACCGTGCGCGACTGGGAGATCCGAATCGAGCTGCCGCCGGGCTGGCTGCCCGCGGCGCTCTTTCTGGCCCTGGCGGCGTTCCAGGTCGTCACCGGCTGGTCGGCCGATGCGCACGAGACGCGACGCTATCTCCTGAAGCTCGGAGCCGTCGCCGCGTTCTTGCTCGTCTGCTACAACACGTATCGCACCCGGCAGCAGATCAGGCGCGCGATCTGGACGATGACGGCGATGGGCACCCTCATCTCCCTGGTCGGCCTCGTCCAGCGGCTCACCGGCAACGAGCGCCTCTACGGGATCGGGCCCCGCGTCGAGTACGGCGCGCCGTTCGGTCCCTACGTCAATCGCGCGCATTTCGCCGGCCTGATGGTCGTCGTCGTGCCCGCGGCGCTCGTCCTCATCCTGACCGGGCAACGTGCGAGCGGCCGCCGGCCCCTGTACCGCACGTGGCGGGACCGCCTCAGGGACTGGAACTCCAGCGACAGCGGGCCCCGCGGCCTCATTCCGCTCTCGATCGTGCTCATGGGGGGTGCGGCGCTGGCGAGCGGCTCCCGTGGTGGGATGGTCGCGCTCCTCGTTGCGCTGTCCGCGATGGGGATCGGCATGCTCGTGGGCCGCCGTTCGTGGAGCAGCCGCGCGGCGCGTGGACTCCTCGCCCTGGTCCTGGTCATCCTGGCCGCGGCGTGGATCGGGGGGGACGTCGTGTATGGCACCGCCGAGCGTCTGGCGGTAGAGCTCGGGCGGCCGCAGGAGAGCGTTCGCGTCGCGCTCTGGGCCGACGCGTTTCATCTCTGGCGTGATGCCCCGCTGCTCGGAACCGGGCTCGGGACGTTCGGGTTCGCCTTCCCACGCTTCCGGACGATCCCGGGGCCGCGCTTCTTCTCGCATGCGGAGAGCGACTGGGTTCAGCTCCTGACCGACACCGGAGCGCTCGGCCTGGCCCTGGCCCTGCTCGCCGTGACCTCGATCGGAATCGTTCTCTGCCGCTGCTATCGCGCGACGGCCAGCCGATGGGAAAAAGCCCTGGCCCTGGCCGGTTTCGTGGCGTTGGCGGGAACGGTGGTGCAGGGCCTCGCGAACTTCACCCTGCCGGCGATGTCAAACCTCCTGTACGTTGCGCTGGTGCTGGCGCTGGCGCTCCAGCCCGGGCGAGAGACCGCATCATGAAGGTGCTCTTCGTCTGCACCCGGAACGTCGCGCGAAGCCCGATGGCGGAATCGCTGCTGGGCGAGATGCTGCGTGAGCACGGCCGTCACGAGGCACGATCGGTCGGCACGGCGTCGGACGCGAGTCGACGCCTGACGACCCGGGACCTCGCCTGGGCCGACGTGGTCGCGGTCATGGACGATGCGCATCGAGCGCTGATCGAGGCGAGCTGGCCGACTCACGCCCACAAGGTCCTGGTCCTCGGGGTGGTGGACGAGTACGATCCCGACGAGCCCGAGCTGCGTGGGGTGCTCGCCCCGAAGATTCGCGAGTTGATCGAGCGGGTCGAGGTCGCGGAGTCTGGGGCGGCGCCGACGCACCTCGCGATAGACGTGGAGGGCGATGAGGGGAGCGTCCGAGCCAACGACACCGTGGCAAGGCCGGCGGTGACGCGACTCGTCGCGTCGCCGGGCACATAAATGCGGCTCGCTTATCTTTCCGCGTCGGGCGAGTTCGGCGGTGCCGAACGATGTCTCGTAGATCTCCTGGCCGTCATTCGGCAGTTCGAGCCGTCCTGGCGCCTTCACGTGATCGTCCCATCCGAAGGACCGCTGGCCGGGGCCGCCCGGACTCGCGGTGTCGGCGTCACTGTCCTCCCGCTGCCCGCGCCGCTGGTGCGGCTGGGTGATGCCCGGGCGACCATTGGGTGGCCGCAGGCTCGACGTCTGATGGCGTCGGTGTTGACCGTTGCCCCCTATGTGCGGACCCTCTCCCGGTGTCTCGCGGACATCCGTCCGGATGTCGTTCACAGCAACTCGATCAAGACGCACGTGCTCGGAGTGACGGCCGCGCCGCGCGGTGTCCCCGTGCTCTGGCATCTGCACGATTTCATCGGCGCGCGACCCGTGAGCAGCCGCTTGCTGCGCCTGCTCAGCCGGCGGTGCGCGGCGGCCCTGGCGAATTCCTCGGCGGTGGCCGCGGACGCCGAGCGCGTGTTCGACGGCGGCCTTCCCGTGTACTGCGTCCCCAATGGCATCGACCTCGACGAGTTCTCTCCCGCGGGTGCGACACTCGATCTCGACGCGCTGTGCGGGCTGCCGCCGGCGGGGCCCGAGGTCGTCCGCATCGGGCTCATCGCGACGATGGCCTTCTGGAAGGGTCACGACGTCTTCGTGCGCGCCCTCCGCTCGCTCGCCCGGCACGCCACCTTCCGTGCGTACGTCATCGGCGGGCCCGTGTACCAGACGGCGGGGAGTCAGATCTCACTCAACGAGGTGCGGCGGACGGTCGCCGAGTGCGGACTCGAGCGTCAGGTCGGATTGGCGGGATTCGTGGATCGCCCCGCGGCGGCGATGCGCGCGCTGGACGTCGTCGTGCACGCGAGCACGCGCCCGGAGCCGTTCGGGCTCGTC
>Ga0137418_10000757_pt1 | contig 29583 bp, 26 predicted proteins | sample CZODoug3_1_2_16f_FD_122242 | JGI IMG/M metagenome (GOLD analysis project Ga0137418, IMG submission 122242) | Vadose zone soil fungal communities from Angelo Coast Range Reserve, California, USA - CZODoug3_1_2_16fungal (Hybrid Assembly) | ecosystem: Environmental > Terrestrial > Soil > Vadose... | reverse complement strand
TGACTTATGCCATCCTCAAGGGTGCCGAGGTCGATCATTCCGCCGAACTGCGTCCACGAGAACGCGTGCGTCGTGAATGTGGATGTCGTGCTGTAGCCGACGACGACGCCATCTGCATTCACTGCGAACGCCGCGGCATCGAAGCCTCCGAGAGTGCCGAGATCAATCATCCCGCCGAATTGTGTCCATGAAAACGCATGCTGAAAGCCCTGCTGCACCATGCTGACGCCTACGACCTGACCGGTCGGGTTGACCGCGTTCGCATAACTGAGGTCGTCACCAAGCAATACGCCCAGGTCCACGATACCGCCCGCTCGCGTCCACGAAAACGCGTGGAAGACGGTCGCGTCAAGAAACGCCTGACCCACCACGTGTCCGCCGTCGCTGACGGCTCGCCCGTACGAATCGCCGCCCAAAGTGCCTATCGGGACCATCCCTCTGAGCGGCGTCCATGAAAACGCATGGGGCGCCCCGTCTCTAGTAGTACTCCAGCCACCGATTTGGCCGCTCGCGTTCATCGCTGCAGGGTTCGTGGTCGTGCCGCCAAGCGTGCCAATATCCACCTTGATTGCCACGGGACCCGTTGCGACCGGGGTGCCAAGGGCACCAACGAACACCAAGAGCACGAACAATATCGGGATGTGCCGCCACCTCCTGTACGCAGCCGGTCGCGAATATGCGGGCGGTAGCGCCCGCCCGGCGTTCGTGTCAATGGCGCGCAGAGTCGCGCTGTCGTTTCGCATGATGATCCTTTCGGTGTCAAAACCAACATGTCAGGCATCGTTCATCGCGGTCCGTACCGAAGCCGATTTCGCGCTTAACCGCCATTGGATCGGAAAATGATCGACGCGCCGTGCGGCGGGCGGGGAAAGGGTGTCGGGCTCGTTAGGTTCGCCCGCGAGTGGCTATTGCTCTAACAAAGGGTGCTGGGAGACGAAATGTGGAAGCCGGATACTAGCTCAACGCGAGCGACTGGTTCAAGTGCGAATTAAAAACGTCTTCGAGGCGTTAGATCACGACCTTGGTCATGATCCCTGCAGGGAAAAACTCTTCGGGCGTCATGTGACGGTGCGCGATCCCCTGCTGGTGCGTGTAGAGCGCCATCTGCTCCCACGTCGGCCGGTTCTCCTCGATGCCGTACGGAAACAGGTCGCCGCCGAACATGTCGCGCATCCGGCGCGCGTAGGTCGCCAGCCACGGAACCGGGTAGCGGGAGACCGCGGGATCGAGGATGCGCTCGATCGATCGCCGCTTGGACTCGAGGAACGCGTTGTAGAGGTTGCGGGCGACCCACGGGTGCTCGTCGACGATCGCGCGCCGCATCGCGATGATGTGCATGATCGGCCACACCTTCGTCCGCGCGTAGTACGCCTCTTCCATCTCGAGATAGTTCGGAAACAGGCGGACGACGTCGGGGTGCCCCTCGAGGAAGCAGGTCGGCGGGCGCGCGATGATGGCGCAGTCGATCTCGTGCGCCGCGAGCAGCTCGCTCAGGCTCTTGTCCGCGACGCGCGTGATCGACACGCCTTTCGGGAGGTCGAGCTCCACCTTCTCCTCGCGGCCCGGGGCGTTCGCGCCCGCCTGATACCACTGCACGTCGGCGAGCTTCACGCCCATCTCGTTGTGCATCCAGCCGCGCATGTAGACGGCGGCCGAGTGCGCCCACTCGGGTGAGCCGACCTTCTTCCCCTTCAGGTCCTCGACGCTCCGGATGCCGCTCTTCCGGTTCACGTAGAACGACGAGAAGCGGAACAGCCGCGAGCAGATGACCGGCAGGCCGATCACATCGGTCCGGTCGCGGCTGACCTGCGCCGCGAACTTGGCGAACGAGAGCTCCGAGACGTCGAACTCGCGGTTCGCCGTGAAGCGCGCGAAGCACTCGTGATGGCCGAGCGTCAGCCAGGTGTGGTCGATCCCCTCCGCGTTCACGAGGCCGAGCCGGAAGTCGCGGAAGTGGTCGTAGTCGGTCGTCGCAATCGACAGTTTCAAGAGTGACATTCGATTTTTCAAGGCGGACCTGCCCGCCTTCGCCAAGGCTTCGGCGGGTCCGCCATAGCGTAGCGGAGGCGGAAAGGTCGGCCCCTACGTTCGTGGGATGGTCGCTTCAATGGTGGCGCGCAGCTCGGGGGTGACCCGGGGGTCGAGGCCGAACCAGAGCTGCCAGGCGATGCACGCCTGGTGCAGCAGCATCCCGAGGCCATCCACCGCCGGGTTGCCGCGCCGCCGCGCCGCCGCAAGCAGCGGCGTCTCGAGCGGAATATAGACGATGTCCGCGACGAGCGCGCTCCGCGGAAGCCGCTCGAGATCGAGTTCGAGCGGCGGCTGGCCGGCCATCCCCTGGCTCGTCGTGTTCACGAGCATCGCGGCGCCGTCGAGCGCGCGGTGCCGATCGTCCCAGTCCACGGGCAGCACCGCCGGTCCGAACTCGCGCGCCAGCGTCTCCGCGCGGGCGTGCGTCCGGTTGGCGACGCGAACCTCCCGGGCGCCGCGGTCGAGCAGGCTGTAGACCACCGCGCGCGCGCCGCCACCCGCGCCGACGACCACCGCCGGTCCGGCCTCGGCACGCCAGTCGGGCTGCTGCTGCAGGATGTTGCGCGCGAAGCCGTGCACGTCGTTGTTCGTGCCGGCGAGCGAGCCGTCGGGCCGGACGACGACGCAGCTGATGGCGCCAATCCGCCGCGCGAGCGCATCGACCTCGTCCACGATCTCGAGCGCGCGCTCCTTGTGCGGAATCGTGAGGTTGCACCCGGCGAACCCGAGCGGCGCGAGCGCGCGCAGCGCCGCCTCGAGACCCTCGGGCCGAATCGCCAGCGGCACGTACGTCCCCGCCAGCTCGTACTGCTTGAAGAAATAGTTGTGGAGCGCCGGCGAGCGCGAGTGCATCACCGGCCAGCCCATGACGGCCGCTAACAAGAATCGGTCTGAGATCACGCAGGTATCAGGTATCAGGTGTCAGGTGTCAGGCAAGGTCCAGGTATCAGCCTGATCCCTGGACCACGGCTGACACCTGATACCTGACACCCGAAACCTTCCTGCGTCAGAACGTGTAGCGCACTCCGAGCTGCATCTGGCGTGCGGTGTCCGCGACGATCGACTGGCCGAAGCTCGACGCATTGCGGTTCCCGATCACGTTGTTGAAGTTGGTGTGATTCAGGGCGTTGTAGATCTCCCAGTAGAATCCCGCGGTCCGCTGGTTCTGTAGCCTGACGACGTACTGGAGCCGCAGGTCGAGGAGCGTCTTGTGCGAGCCGGGAATGCCGTTTCGAACGGCGACGCCATTCGCGTCCACCGGTGAAAGGATCGGCTTGGTCAGATCGTTGACGCCTTTGACGGGACGATCCGTGTTGTCGCGGTCGCCGTTGGCATCGAGACCGATGATTTCGTTCACCGGATTGCCGGAATAGAACCGGAACGTCGTGCCGGCGCTGAGCCCTCGCCACGCGTCCCAGTTGCCGCCGGCGGTGAACGCGTGCCGGTTGTCAAAATCCGTCAAGCCATAGTCCGACCGCGGATTGAGGTCGTTCACGACTCGTGCCTCGCCTCGTACACCGGTACCCACGTCCCTCGCCTTCGACAGCGTGTAGGCAGCGCGTCCCGACCAGCGGTTGGCCATCCTTCGGTTCAGGCTCACTTCGAGTGCCTTGGAATCGAAATTGAACGCAGGGTTCGACTGATACTGCAGCACGCGCTGGAACGCCGCATTCCGCGCCGACGCGGGAATCAACGTACCGTTGGGATCGAACACGGCCGGTCCGGGACGTCCGATGGTGCCGTTGGCGAGCGGCCGGGGCTCGTTGATGTCGATGCGTCCCAACTGATCGTAGCCGCGCGTCGCGACCACGTCGACCGTCACCGCCATTCCGGTGAAGATTTCGCGTTGCACCCCGACGTCGTAGGACCACAGATAACCCAAGCGGCGTCTGCCGTCGAGCACCGGCTCGGTGTTGGGTTCACCAACAGCCGCAACGGCGGTGCGACGGGCTGCCAACTGCGCCCGGCAGGCGGGGCTGATCTCCGCCTGGCCGCCGTTGTTCACGGGCAGGAGGCAAACGTCTCGTGTTGGAAGCCTTCCGGCCGCGGGGTTGTTGTCCTGGCCGGTATCGAACGTGAACACGGGCGAATTCACCGCGCCCGCGAACAGGTTCGCCGGAATCGCCGTTGACTGATACTGGTAGAACTTGCCGGCGCCCGCTCGGATCAGCGTCCGCTCGTTGGGGGCGAGCGCCACGCCAAGCCTCGGCGCGACGGCGTCCTTGGTCTGCGGAACCTCGTGCTGATAGTCGTATCGGACCCCCAGGCTCAGGGTGAGCATGCGCGTGGCCTGCCACTTGTCCGACACGTAGTAATTCATGCGCCAGTCCTTCATCGGACGGAACAGCTCGCCGAGTTGAATCTGAAAACGATTCGGATAGGTCGAGGGATTGGCCTGGTCGAACGCGGCGTTCCCGGCAAACGAGAACAACCCGATGTAGTTGGCCCCGACGATGTTGACGCCGCCGTTCTTGCTCCCACCGATGCCGAGCTTCAAGGTGTGCTTGGTCGGCGTAAACGTCAACTGCTCGGTGAACAACGTGGTCGTGACGTTCGCCCCGCCCGGGCTGGCATATGGACCCGTCACATAATCGGGGTGCGCCTGGCCCGAGCCGAAGTCGAACTGGTCAGTGCCCTTGAGTCCCAGAAACTGATTGTCCTTGAAGATCGTGGTGTTCGAGCCGGCCGTATCGAACATTCGCTGGTCGCCAACCTGGAGGTTTTCATTGACGCGGTGCGCCCGGAACTCGTTGACCATCCGGTTGCCCATCACCCGGAGCCACTGCCCGTTGATGAACGTCTCGCCAGGCGGTGGAACACGCTCGATCCTCAGCGCCTGGAGGGTGCGCATCTGGGCCACGTGGTCCTGGCCATTCACCCGGTTGACATCGAACACGGCGCGGACGCTGACGTTGTTCGACTGGTTGATCTGATAGTCCAGGCGGCCGAAATAGTTCTCCGAGCCGACCGGGACGAATGTCGAATACGACACCGCGAGCGGCGCGGCATCCTTTGGATAGAGCAGATCGGCCGCCTGCCGGATCCGCAGGCGCTCGACATTGGCGAAGAAGAACATCTTGTTCTGGATGATCGGCCCGCCGATGTTCGCGAGCATCGTCTTCACGCCGCTCTTGGCCGGCTTGCTTCCGGCGAGCTTCAGGAAATAGTTGGTCGCGTCCAGCTTGCTGTCCTGCAGATAGTACGCGGCGCGGCCGTGGAACTGGTTGCTGCCGCCCTTGGTCACGGCGTTGATCACCGCGCCGGCGGCGCCTCCGTATTCCGCGCCGAAATCGTGCACCAGCACCTGGTATTCGGCCGTCGTGTCCACCGTCATGCGGGTCTGCATGCCGGGTCCCGATTGCGTGCGATCGTCATTGTTATAGGCGCCGTCCACCATGAACACGTTGTTCGAGGTGCTCTGCCCGCCCGCGCTGTACTGTGCGCCCTCGAACGATCCCGCCGCGAGGGTGGGCGTCAGTCCGGGAACCAGCTGCAGCAGCGCGTACTGCTGCCGTCCGGCGGTCGGCAGCGCGTCGATGTTCTGTCCCGTGATGTTGGTGCCCACCTGTGTCTGGGTCACCTCGACCAGCGGCGCCTCGCCCGTCACCGTCACTTGATCGGACAGAGCGCCAACGGGCAACGCCAGGTTGAGCGTGACCGCCTGACCGACGTTGACGACAACGCCCGTACGATTCTGCGTCTGAAAGCCTGCGAGCTCGGCCTTGACCGCGTAACGACCAGGCTGCAAGGCTGGCAGCACCCAGCGGCCCGCTTCGTTCGTGATCACCGTGCGAACGAGGCCGGTTGTTTCTTCGGTCAGCGTGACCGTGACGCCCGGAAGCACGGCGCCCGACTGGTCAACCGCCGTACCGTTGACTTCGGAAAGTGCTCCTTGCGCAGACAGGGAAGTGACCGGGACCAACGAGAGTAGGGCTCCAACGACGAGGCACACCACGACGCGCATCTTCGCCTCCGTTTTCTCGAAACCTGACTAAGTACTCGAGTGGGGTTCGAAACAGGTGCTTACAAGACACCAGCGGGTGATCGGTGTCAATGGGGTATCGACGGGAACCTGCACGGAAGACCTGCCCGCCGGTGCGCTGGCAACGGCGGGCATATACGGGCAGGTGAGGTCGATTCGGCCGGATTCGCGCTCAATTCGTGGCGTTGGACGAGGCGAGCCGCCGCCCCGCCAGCCACACCGAGTGAATCTGCCGGGTGTTCTTGATGTCGGTCAGCGGGTTCGCGTTGAGCACGAGCAGGTCGGCCTGCTTGCCCGCGGCGATCGTGCCGAACTGCTGCTGGATGTTCGCCGCCTTCGCCGCGCCGCTGGTGGCGGCCACCAGCACCTGCATCGGCGTCAGCCCCGACTTGACCATCTCTTCGAGCTCGATGTGCTCGAAGTACCCCTGCCACTGTCCCTCGTTCGTGCCGGTGTCGGTGCCGAGCGCGATCGTGACGCCCGCGTCGGAGAGCGTCTTGAGGTTCTTCCGGCCCTGGTCGAGCGCCGGCTTGATGCTCTGCGCCGCCTGGTCCTTCTTGATCTTTTCCTGGTTGGCTGGATTCTTCAGCTTCGCCATCTCGTCGCGATAGTACGAACCCGGGATGTGACGCGTGAAGAACGGATCGGCGAAGTACGGCGGCGTCCCCTCGTACACGAACGTCGCGATGTCGCGCGTGAGCGTCGGGATGTACTCGACGTCGCGCGACTTGATTGCGGCGATCGTGGCCGCGTCCACCGGCTGGTCGCGGATGCTATGGGCAATCACGTCGATCCCCTTGTCGAGCAGGCCCTTCGCGTCGCGCAGGTAGAAGAGGTGTGCGGCCGTGCGAATCCCGCGCTTGTGGGCCTGGTCGATCAGCGCGCCATAGACCGCCGGCGTCATGTCCATCGGGCCGCCGGTGATGTGCATCTTCACGATGTCCACCTTCATGTCGGCGTACTTGTTCGCCCAGTCGCGCGCTTCCTGCTCGGTCTTCAGGTTGCGGAGGCTCGCCGCGGCGATGAGCACGCGCGCGCGGTCGACCGCACCGGTGCGCGACTCGTCCCGCAGCTTGATCCCGTCCGGAACATCATCCAGCGGGAGGCCGAGGACCTGCACCGTGGTGATGCCGTAGTCTGCGTACATCCGCAGCTGGGCCGTGAGGCGGTCGCGCGACGGCCGTTTCGATGCGTCGGCGCCCAGGTGGCCGTGCGCGTTGATGAGGCCGGGCACGATCGTCTTGCCCGCCATGTCGACGCGCGTGGCGCCGGCTGGAATCGCGACGTTGCGGCCGACGGCCTGGATGCGCCCGTCGGAGACGAGGATCGTCGCCCCTTCGATCGCGGCGGCGCCGGTCCCGTCGATGACCCGCGCGCCCGTCAACGCGACGACGCCGGCCGCGGGCGCCTGAGCCTCCGATGGCGTGAACGACAAGGCCCCCCACACCAGCCCGATGCCCACGAGAATCGCCGCAAAACGAAGCATGTTGCGAATCATGGTGCCGCTCCCATCTGTAGACTTCCGCCCTCGCGCGAGACGAGCGGTAAACTACCACGAGATGCTGAGGACGGAACAAAACGATCTTCTGACCCAGACAGGGCCCGGCACGCCGCTGGGGCAGATGTTCCGCTGTTACTGGCTTCCGGCGCTGCTCGCCGAAGAGCTGGCCGCCAACGACTGCCCGCCGGTGCGCGTGAAGCTGCTGTCCGAGCGGCTGATTGCCTTCCGTGACAGCGAGGGGCGCTACGGGCTGATCGACGAGTTCTGCGCGCACCGCGGCATCTCGCTCTGGTTCGGCCGCAACGAGGAATGCGGGCTGCGTTGCCCGTACCACGGCTGGAAGTACGACGTCACCGGCCAGTGCGTCGACATGCCGAACGAGCCGGAGCACTCGGCGTTCGCGAAGAAGGTGAAGCTGACGTCCTATCCGCTCGTCGAGCGCGGCGGCGTGCTCTGGACCTACATGGGCCCGCCAGACGCGCAGCCGCCGCTTCCGGAATGGGAGTTTGCGACGGTGCCCGCCGGGCAGACCTATACGTCGAAGCGGTGGCAGGAGTGCAACTGGCTGCAGGCGATGGAAGGCGGCATCGATTCGAGCCACGTCTCGTTCCTGCATCGCGGCGACATCAACACCGACCCGCTGTTCAAGGGGGCGCGCGGCAATCAATACAACATGGGCGACCTGCGCCCGGTGTTCGAGGTCGTCGAAAGCGCCGGCGGCCTGTACATCGGCGCGCGGCGCAACGCCGAGCACGGCCACTACTACTGGCGCATCACGCAGTGGGTGATGCCGTCGTTCACGCTGATCCCGCCGCGCGGCAGCCATTCGATCCACGGTCACTTCTGGATCCCCATAGACGAGGAGAACTGCTGGGCGTGGAGCTTCGACTACCACCCGACGCGTGACCTGACGGACGCGGAGCTCGCCGCGATGCGCGCCGGCAAGGGCATCCACGCAAAGGTGGATGCGAACTACCGCCCCATCGCGAACAAGGACAACGACTACCTGATGGACCGCGCCGCGCAGAAGGCGGGCCGGACCTACAGCGGCGTCGAGGGCTTCGCCATGCAGGATCAGTCGCTCCAGGAGAGCATGGGGCCCATCGTCGATCGCGCCAAGGAGACGCTCGTCTCGACCGACAGCGGGATCATCATGGCGCGGCAGCGGCTGCTGCGCGCGCTCAAGGCGTTCACCGAAGAGGGGGTCATCCCGCCCGGCGTGTCGCTGGAACATCAGCGCGTGCGTTCGGCGGCCGTCCTGCTGCCGCCCGATCAGCCGTTCAAGGATGCCGCGCGCGAGGCGCTGATCGCGCAGCCGGGCGTCGCGCCCGCCTCGGTGTAGCGATGCAGAGCGAGTCCGCGCGCATGAGCACGGCCGCGGAAGCGCGTTTCCGCATCCAGTCGCCGCCGCCCACGAATCGGACGGTGAAGGTGATCGATCTCGACGCCACGAGCGATGCCGACGTGATGCGGCTGATCGGCGAGATCCCCCAGGCCGATCTCGTCCTGATGATGGTCCGCGCCGGCGGCAACACGACGGCGGTGCGTGCGATCGGCACCGCGTGCAGTGACCGGCGCGTCATGACCCACACCGTCGTGATCCGCGACGATTCGGCAGGCGATGCGGCCGCGTCGAAGACGCTGGGCGAGGTGCGCCCCTGGTCGCTGATGGTCGTCGTGGTCGACAGACGCGACTACGTGGACGATATCCTCAGGTCCTTCCGGTAATCGTCCGGCACGCGTCGAGCCCCGCGAACGTGCGCGCGGGCGCGGCCATCAGGAACCGGTAACCCTCGTCGATCACCCGCTGCGCGTTCCGCGCGTCCACGTGCGGGTGGCCGCACACCACGCCGTGCTCGCCGCAGATGCGGCGGATCGCGGTCATCGCCTCGACGACGGCCGGATGATCGTACTGGCGCGGGTAGCCGAGGTTCTGCGAGAGGTCGCCTTCGCCGATCAACACGACGCCGATCCCCTTCACCTCCTTCAGGATCTGCGGCAGGTTGTCCACCGCGTCCACGTCCTCGCACATGACGATCACGAGGATCTCGCCGTGCGGCGCAAGCGGCCAGACGTCCGCCTTCGCGTAGTACTCCTCCGGCGTGATCCCCCAGTAGCGCGCCGCGTGAACCGGTTGATCGCCGCGCAGCCCCGCCGGTTCGTACGCGTCGGCGGTCTTCGGACGCGGGTACCGGCACGACGCCACCGCGTTGTATGCCTGCTCCACGGTGCTGACGCGCGGCCAGACGACGCCGTAGGCGCCGATGTCGAGCGCCTGCTTGGCCATCCACTGGTTCATCTCGCCGCCGTTGGCCGGGATGCGGACGATCGGCGTCACCGCGGGGGAGAGCGATTGCCGCTCGAACAGTTGGCGCCGGTTCAGCATGTACTGCAGGCAGTCGCGCAGCCCGCGGATGTCGTACGGATTGTGCTCGGCCTCGAACACCACGCCGTCGTACCTGGCCGTGGCCAGCTCGATGGCGCTCTCGATCGCCGGCGGCGAGAAGACGGTGATGGGGATCTGTCGCTGTTCGAGCAGGCGGATGATGCTGTTCAGGCGCGGCGTGTCGGGCATCGCGGCATAGTATGTCCTGAATGGATCGGGTCACGGTCGCGGCACTGCAGCAGATGAAACGGGAGCGCCGGAAGATCGTCGGCGTCGTCGTATACGACGTGCAGATGGCGCGAATCGCCGACCGGGCCGGCGTCGACATCGTCTCGGTGGGCGATTCGGTGGGCGTGAACATCTGGGGCCACGCGAGCGAGAACGAGGTGACGCTCGAACAGATGCTGCTCGCGTGCACCGCGGTGCGACGCGGCGTCGAACGGGCGCTTGTCAGCTGTGATGTGCCGCCGGCTGCCGATGCGGTCACCGCCGCACAGGTGCTCGTCAAAGACGGAGGCGCCGATCTCGTGAAAGTCGAGGCCGGGCCCGGGACGATACGCACGATTGTCGATGCGGGGATTCCCGTGTGGGCACAACTCAGTGGGCAGTGGGCAGTGGGCAGTGGGCAGGAAATCGCAGGCAGCGGGCAGCAGGCAGCGGGCAGCGGGCAGTCGGTAGTGGGCAGTGGGCAGATCAGTGGGCAGTCGGCAGTGGGCAGTCGGCAGGAAATCGCTGATCTGGTGGAGCGCGCGAAGGCGCTGGAAGCCGCGGGCGCGTCAATGCTGGACTTCCGCCACTCGGGGCCGGTGGCCGGTCCGGCCGTCGCGGCCGCGGTGTCGATTCCGGTGATCGGTGGGCTCGGCGGCGGACCGTGGCTCGACGGACGCGTGCGCGCCATCGTCAACGCGATTGGGTACACCGCCGCGGCACTCGATGACCATGCGGATCGGTACGCCAACGTCGCGCGCGTGGCGCTCGATGCGATCGCGTCGTACGCGGACGACGTGCGCGGCGGACGCCAGGTCCGCGGGAAATAACGTTCGTGGCGACGGCGCGCGAACGTAGAGGCGGACCTTCAGGTCCGCCTAACCCGCGAATAGTTCCTCAATCGGGATGGGCCGCGGAATGATCCCCTGTTCGACGGCGTGATGGACGACCGCCTCAAGCATCTGCCGGTTCGGCTCGATCCCGTATGGCAGCGGGTCGCCGGTCACGTCCATGACGCGCTTGAAGAACTCGTCATCCGCGTTCTGGATCTCACCCGCTGCGAGCTGCGCGACGTACGGCTGCTTCGCCTCGTCGAACGCGTTGAACAGGTCGGCCGCCAGCCCGGGGTGCGCGGCGAGGACGTCGTTCCTGACGACGACGGTGTGGTTGATCGGGTAGAGCCCGCGCTCGCGCAACGCCGCGAAGCCCGCCTCGCGGGGGTTGGCGATGAGCGGCTTGACGTCCGGCGAATCGACCTGGACGCCGATGGCTGCCGGAATCTCGCCGGAAACCAGCATGTCCTCCATCTTCTTATCCTTGTCGATGGGGATGACGTTGGAGGGCGGCCGGTATTCGGCGACGTGCTCGTCTCCGGACAATACCCAGGTGACCCGATTGAGATCCACGCCGTATTGATGCTGAAGTATGCTGCGCGCCCAGAGACCCGTGGTCACGGTATACCCCCGGTTCACACCCACCCTTTTGCCCTCGAGATCCCGGGGGCCCCGGATGCCGGCCTTCGTGTTGTGCAGGATGGCGCCGTGGTGGAACGCGCGCATCGGGAAGACGGGAATCGCGGTGAGCGCCTTACCGTGCGCGCGCGCGCACAGGTACGTGGTGATCGCCATCTCCGAGATGTCGAACTCGAGGCCGCGCACCATCCGGCGGAACGCCTGGATGATCTGCGGGACCTCTTCGAACTCGAAGTCGAAGGTGCGCGGCGTGACGGTCCCGTCCTTGAGCGCCCTGGTATGGCCGCGCGTGACGAGGGCAGTCTTGAGTCTCGGACGATCCATCGGACCCTATGATAGCGGCCAGTGGGCAGCTGGCAGCGGGCAGCGGGCAGCGGGCAGTGGGCAGTGGGCAGGAGTCAGCAGGTAACAGGTGATAGACGATAAGAAGCACACGCTCGAGGATCATCTGCTCGGGCTCGATCCGATGCACTCGCACGAGGACGGCGAGGCGGATCACGACCACGATCACGACGATCCCGGCGGCGAGTACGACCCGACGACGTCGAGCCTCTGGGCACAGGACAACATCTCCCTGCTCTCGGTCGGCATCGACATCGGATCGGCGGGCACGCAGGTGATCTTCTCGCGGGTCCAGATGCGCCGCCTCTCGGAGGACCTCACGAGCCGCTACTTCGTCGTCAACCGCGAGACGGTCTACCAGTCGCCGGTCGCGTTGACGCCGTACGTCAGCGAGGAGCGCATCGACGACCAGGCGATTGGCGGCATCATCGACGCGGCGTACGAGGCCGCGGGCGTGCATCCGGACAACGTCGATACCGGCGCGGTCATCCTGACCGGTGAGGCGCTCCGCCGTGAAAACGCGAAGGCCATCGCGGAGGTGCTGGCCGATGTCGGCGGTGAATTCGTCTGTGCCGCTGCCGGACATCACATGGAATCGATGCTGGCGGCCTACGGGTCCGGCGCCGCGAAGGCCTCGCACGACGGCGGCATCCCGATCCTCAACATCGACATCGGCGGCGGCACCACGAAGCTGGCGCTCGTCGAAGGCGGCACCGTCGTGCACACGGCGGCCATCCACATCGGCGGCCGCCTCGCGGTCTTCGATTCGGAAGGGCGGCTCACCCGCCTGGATCCTGCCGGGCAGCGGCTCGCGGCGCTCGCCGGCTGCGCATGGAAGCTGGGCGACATCGTGGGCGACGCGGACATCGAGCGCGTTACGTCCTGGATGGCCGATGCGCTGGTCGCCGCGCTGACGCAGGCATCGCCGTCGAGTGATGTCCGGGGCTTGTGGCTGACGGAACCGATGGATGTGATCGGCGGCATAGACGGCGCGATGGTCTCGGGCGGCGTGGGCGAGTACGTCTACCAGCGCGAGACGCGCGACTTCGGCGACCTCGGGCTGCGGCTGGGGCACGCGATTCGGGCGCGGCTCGACGCCGGACGCCTGCCGTTCCGCCTGCTGCCCGCGGGCGAGTGCATTCGCGCCACCGCGCTTGGCGCGTCCGAGTACAGCGTGCAGCTGTCGGGCAACACGATCCATCTCTCCAACCCGGGAGCGCTCCTGCCGCGCAAGAACCTGCAGGTGCTGCAGCCGCCGATCCGGTTTGGCGACGCCATCGACCCGGCGGCGGTCGCGGAGGCGATTCGCGCGCACTTCGAGCGCTTCGACGTCGTGGAGGGCGATGCCGAGGTCGCGCTCGCGTTCCGCTGGCGCGGGGCGCCGGCCTATCCGCGCCTCGCGGGCCTGGCGCGCGGCATCGCGCAGGCGCTGCCGCGCACGATTGCCGCGGCGAAGCCGCTCTTCGTCATTCTCGACGCCGACGTCGCGCAGACGATCGGCGCGCTGCTGAAGGAGGAACTGGGCGTCGCGTCGGAGGTGCTCGCGCTCGACGGCATCGCGCTGTGGGACTTCGATTACATCGATCTCGGGCGCGTCCGGATGCCGTCGTTCACCGTGCCCGTGACGATCAAGTCGCTGGTCTTCAGCCAGGACCCGCGGATTCCGCACGCGCATCATCATCACCACCACCATCACCATCATCACGACCACGAACATCAGCACGAGGGGCACCATCACCACGACCACCACGACCACGACTGACGTCCTCGGCCGAAGAGGCGCGAGCCCCCTGCGCTCGCGGTTCGACTGGAAATGGATCGTGATTGGCGCGTGCGTCGCGTTCACGGTGTACATCGCCGTGATTCCGCTCGCGTTCCTGATGTGGCAGAGCTTCCGCACGCCGCAGACGGCCGCGACGCCCGCGGTCTGGACGCTCGGCAACTACGCCGCCGCCTATGGCACCGCGGACACCTTCCGGCTGTTCCTCACGTCGATTCGATTCGCCTTCGGCGCGTCGGTCTTCTCGTTCGTGCTCGGCACCGCCCTCGCGTGGATGAACGAGCGGACCAACACGCCGTTCAAGTCGGTCTTCTTCGCCCTGTCGCTCATTCCGCTCGTCATCCCTTCGATTCTCTTCACCGTCGCCTGGATCCTCCTCGCCAGCCCGCAGATTGGCATCGTCAACCAGTTGGTCCAGGGGTGGCTCGGCCTCGAGCAGCCGCCGTTCGACATCTACTCGATGGCCGGCATGATCTGGGTGGACGGCCTCCACTACTCGCCGATGGCGTTCCTGCTGATGAGCGCCGCGTTTCGCGCGATGGACCCCTCGCTCGAAGAGTCCGCCACGATGAGCGGCGCGAGCGTGTGGCAGGTCCTCTGGCGCGTCACGCTGAAGCTGACGTGGCCGGCGATCTTCGCGACCATCCTCATCCTGTTCGTCAGGTCGATCGAGTCGTTCGAGGTGCCGGCGCTCCTCGGCCTGCCCGTCGGCATCGAGGTCTTCACCTCCTCGATCTACACCGCGGTGCACCGCTATCCAAGCCAGGTCGGCCTTGCGTCCGCGTACGGCGTCGCGCTGCTGGCCGTCACGACCGCCGGCGTGTACGCCGTGTCACGGCTGTCGGGCAAGGGGTCGAAATACGCGACGATGACCGGCAAGGGATTCCGGCCGCGGCAGATCGACCTCGGCGCGTGGCGATGGGTCACGGCCGCGGGCTTCATCGTCTACTTCGTGATGATCGTCGTGCTGCCGTTTCTCGTGCTGCTCTGGTCGTCGTTCCAGCGGTTCTACACCGTGCCGTCGAGGGAGGCGCTGCAGAACCTGACGCTCGATCCGTACCGCTTCGTCTTCACCTATCCGGACCTGGCGAGCACGGTCTGGAACAGCGTGATGCTGTCGTTCGGCACCGCGGCGATCGTCATGCTGGTGACGTCGGTGATCTGCTGGATCGTCGTGAAGACGAAGCTGCCCGGCCGCTGGCTGCTCGACAACATCGCGTCGCTGCCGCTGGTGTTTCCCGGCATCGTCCTCGGCCTGGCGATCATGATCTTCTACCTGAACGTCGACGTCGGCATCTACGGGACGATCTGGATCATGTTCATCTCGTACATCACGCGCTTCATGCCGTACGGCCTGCGCTACAACACGACGTCGATGCTGCAGATTCACCGGGAGCTCGAGGAGTCGGCCGCGATGTGCGGCGCGTCGTGGACGACGACGTTCCGGCGCATCGTGCTGCCGCTGCTCAAGCCCGGGCTGATGGCCGGGTGGATCTACGTGATGATCGTCTCCATCCGGGAGCTCTCGACGTCGATCCTTCTGTACAGCCCCGACACGCGCGTGGTGTCGATCGTCATCTGGGAGCTGTGGGAGAACGGGCAGTATGTCGAGCTGTCGGCGCTTGGCGTGCTCTTCATCCTCTCGCTGTTCGTCCTCGTGCTGCTCGCGCGATGGGTCGGGTCGCGGTACGGGATCAAGGAATAGATGCTGACCGTCCAGGGGCTTTTCACCGAGTATCCGAACGACCGGGGCGACATCGTCCGGGCCGCGCAGGACGTCAGCTTCACGGTGGAGGAGGGGCGTCTCTTCACGCTGCTCGGGCCGAGCGGCTGCGGCAAGACGACGACGCTGCGGTCGATCGCGGGGCTGGAGCGGCCGCGCGCCGGCGAGATCTCGGTGAACGGGCGCGTCGTGTTCTCCTCGTCCAGTGGTGTCTTCGTGGCGCCGAACCGCCGCGGCTTCGGCATGGTGTTCCAGTCGTACGCCATCTGGCCGCACATGACGGTGTTCGAGAACGCGGCGTTTCCGCTCAAGGTCGGCGACAGGAAGTATTCGCGGCAGCAGGTGCGCGACAACGTGATGCGCGTGCTCCACGCCGTCCAGCTCGAGGAGCTGGCCGAGCGCGAGGCCACGACGCTGTCGGGCGGCCAGCAGCAGCGTCTCGCGCTGGCGCGCGCGCTGGTCATGGAGCCGGCGCTGCTGCTGCTCGACGAGCCGCTCTCGAACCTGGATGCGAAGCTGCGCGACCGCATGCGCTTCGAGCTGAAGCGCCTGCAGCGCGAGCTGAAGATCACCACCGTCTACGTCACGCACGACCAGAGCGAGGCGCTCGCGCTGTCGCACGAGATCGCCGTGATGAACCAGGGGCGCATCCAGCAGATCGGCCGGCCGCGCGACATCTACGAGAGCCCGGCGACGCAGTTCGTCGCGGACTTCGTCGGCAACACGAATTTCCTCGACGGCGTCGTCGCGCGCGCGGAGCCCGGCGAGCACTACGTCGTCGGCACCGACATCGGTGAGGTGACGGTGAAGGCCGCGAGGCCGCTCGGCGCAGGCGAGCGCGTGGCGATCTCCATCCGGCCCGAGGACGTCGGCCTGGTCGAGAGCTGCCCGGCCGGGAACAACGTCTGGCGCGCGACGGTGGAGCAGAAGGTGTTTCTCGGCGAGGCGATCGACTTCCGCGTCACGCTCGGCTCGCGTTCGCTGCTCTCGCGCCAGCATCCGGCGCTGCGGACGCCGGTCGGCGGCACCATCTTCGTCCACGTCAACCCGGAGAAGTGCGTTGTCTTCAGTACGTAGGCCGGGTTCCGCGCCGACGCGGGATCCGGGAGGCGCGGACCCGGCGATCACGTCCGTCGGCCTGATCGGCGCCGGCCGAATCGGCCAGCCGATCATCGGCCACCTGGTGCGGCGCGGCTTCACCGTCTTCGCGCACGACGCGGACGCCGGCAAGCGGGAGGCGATCGAGCAGCGGGGCGCCACGTGGGGCACGCTGCCGGAGATTGCGAGTCACGCCCAGGCCGTGCTCGTGTGCGTCGGCTACGATCGCGAGCTTCGCGATCTGATCGCGAACGGGCTGGTTGACCGGCTGTCTCCCGGCACCATCCTGGCGGTTCTGTCGACGGTCAATCCCGCCACCGTCCAGGAACTGGACGAGCTCGCTCGTCCCGCCGGCATCCCGGTGGTCGATGCAACCATGTGCAGGGGCGGCCGCGCCGCCGACGCCGGGACGATGCTGTCGTTCATGGCCGGCGATCCCGGCGCGTCCGAACGGCTGAAACCCGTGATCGCTGCGTATTCGACTGACATCGTCTACACTGGCGCCACCGGAACAGCCCAGGCCGCCAAGGCCGCCAACAACCTCTTGATGTGGGCGTGCCTTATTGCCAATCATGAGGCTCTGGCGCTGGCGCGCCGGTTCGGCCTGGACGAGCATCTGCTCCGCGACGCGCTCCTGAAGACCGGCGCGGAGAACGGCGTCCTCCGCAACTGGGGCACGAGCACGATGGCGTGGGCCGACGACGACCTGGAGATCATCCAGGCGATGGCGCGGCAGGCCCGCATCGCGCTCCCGCAGGCCGATCTGAACCGCGAGTTGTGCCGGGTGCTGAAGCCGAAGAAGTTTCAACTGGATCACTACGGAGACGAACCATGGCCAAGGAAGTGAAAGGCGCGGCGGTCGCCGACGAAGTCGTCGTCAGCGAGTCGCACTATCACAGCAAGAAGGACCGTATCTTCGTTCGCGCGATCGCGGGTCCCTACAACCTGCGGGAGGAGCTCGCGCGGCTGCGGGCGATGCCGCGAGTACGGAAAGGACGCCTGATCCGGTTCAACGACGGCCCGCAGACGTACAGCCGCCACTACATCGAGCCGAAGGACGGCCTCACGCAGATGTTCCACATCCACCTCGAGGAGTACGCGCCGGGCGGGCACTCGCAGAAGCACGGCCACGTCAACGAAGCGGCGTTCTACATCCTCGACGGCGAGGGCTACGAGATTCACGACGGCATCCGCTACGACTGGAAGGCCGGCGACGTCGCCATCGTCCACAACAACTGCGTCCACCAGCATTTCAACGCCAGCCCGACCAGGCCGGCGCGCGCGCTCGTCATGAAGACCAAGCCGATGTTCATGTTCATGAACATGCTCTTCCAGAAGATCGTGGAGCCGCGGCCGACGGCGCCCGCGCCGGGGGCGGAAGGATTCCAGGCGCGCGACTTCGAACAGAACTTCAACCACGACGAGTAGTTCATGATGACGATGCCACGGAGACACGAAGGCACGGAGAAGCCAACCTTAGAAATCTCCGTGTCTCCGTGCCTCCGTGGCTTGTGACTGGGAGTTCCTATGGCCTGGAGCGAATCGAAAGCGTGGATGAAGGGGAGCGCCAACCAGAAGCTGTACCAGGCGCTGCTGGACGACGCGACCGAGGCGCCGGCGCGCAACGCCAAGCGCAAGAAGATCGTGCACCCCGAGGACATGCCGTGGGAGATGGCGCGCCAGGGGCTGCTCAAGCACCTCGTGAACGAGGCGATGAACACGCGCATGGAGACGGTCGACGCCTACATGCAGATCATCCCGCCCGGCAGCCGTTCGGGAAAGCACCGGCACCTGGCCGAGGAGTGCCTCTACGTCGTCGAGGGGCACGGGTACGACCTGCACCAGGATTGCGACGTCGAGATCACCGACACCTATCACTGGAAGCCGCAGGACGAGGTGAAGCGGTACGAGTGGGAGGCGGGCGACGTGATCTACGTGCCGCCGAACACGATCCATCAGCACTTCAACGCGAGCCCCGACCGGCCGGTGCGCCTGATTTCGATCGTCAACCGCATCTTCAAGGCGTGCGGGCTGAACGACCTCGAGCAGATCGAGGACGCGCCGGAATACGAAGCGGGCGTGCAGCTGAACGCGGAGGTCATCGACGCGTACCTGCACGGCAGGCGCGCCCCGGTGGGCAAGTAGGGCGGGTAAGGCGGGTAGGGTGGTAGCGCCACATGGCTAAAGACGCGGTCGTCTCCGAGGATCTCGCCCGGAAATTCGCGGCCGAAAAGGAAACGCCGTACACGCGCTGGGTCCGGTCGGAAGGGCTCGACGTCATCAGCTCCTTCCACGTCCCCGACCTGCACGCCGTCGAGCTGAAGCCGTGGGCGCGGCGCGGCGGCCGCGGCGTCGTCCTCAATCACGACGCGTCGCGATCGTCGAACGACTGCTACGTCTGCGAGATTCCGCCGGGCCGGGAACTGGCGCCGCAGCGGCAGCTGTACGAGGAGATGATCTACGTCCTCGACGGCCGCGGGTCGACCTCGGTCTGGAACGACGCGGGGAAGAGGACGACCTTCGAATGGAAAGCGGGCGCGATGTTCGCGATTCCGCTCAACACGTGGCATCAGCACTTCAACGGGTCGGGCGCCGCGCCCGCGCGCTACGTGGCCGTGACCAACGCGCCGGTCATCATCAACGCGTTCGGCGACCTGCACTTCGTCTTCAACACGCAGTACGACTTCAAGGAGCGCTTCAACGGCGAGCCTGGCTATTTCGCCAACACGGGCGAGCAGCGAGGGCTGCTGCTCGACACCAACTTCGTGGCCGACGCGGTCAACCTGCCGCTCGCGACGGCGAAGGAGCGCGGCGCAGGCGGGTCGCACATCCGCTTCAGCATGGCCAGGGGCCACATGAACAGCCACATCTCGCAGTTCGGCGTCGGCCGCTACAAGAAAGCGCACGCGCACGGCCCCGGCGCGCACGTCATCATCATGAGCGGCGAGGGCTACACCTTGATGTGGCCGGAGGGCGAGGAGCCGAAGCGCTACGAGTGGAAAGAGGGGTCGATGATCGTGCCGCCGAACTCCTGGTTCCACCAGCACTTCAACACCGGGACCACGCCGGCGCGGTATCTCGCGTTCAAGGCGGAAGGCGTGTCGATTCGCAACGCGCAGGGGGTGCCGAAGGCGTGGATCTCGCGCCGGGTCGGCGGAGATCAGATCGATTACGCCGACGAGTCGCCGCGCATCCGGCAATGGTTCACCGAAGCGCTCGCCAGGCGCGGCATCACGCCGCGGATGGACGAAGCCTATGAGGCCGAGCTCGCCGACCTTCCGTCGCGCGAGCCGCAGACCGTCCCATGACCAGACACTCTACGTTCGGCCGCCAGATCTTCCTGCTTGCGATCGCCGTTATCGCGGCCGCCACCATCGCGACATCGGCCCAGGTGAAGCCGGGCGCCACCGCGACCGACGTCGCGCTCTACACCGGCGCGGACCGGATGGAGAAGCTGATCGCCGGCGCGAAGAAGGAAGGCTCGGTCAGCATCTACACCTCGCTCCAGACCGTCGACATCGGCAAGCTGGGCGCCGCCTTCGAGAAGAAGTACGGCGTGAAGGTCGTCTCCTGGCGCGCCGGCTCCGAGGACATCGTGCAGCGGTCGGTGCAGGAGGCGCGCGCGAACCGGAACACGGTCGACGTGATGGAGACCAACGGCCCGGAGCTCGAGTCGATGCATCGGGAGAACATCCTGCAGCTCGTCAAGAGCCCGTACCTCCCGGACCTGATTGCTCCCGCGATTCTTCCGCACGGCGAATGGGTGGGCACCCGGCTGAACGTCTTCGTCCAGGCGTACAACACGAACAAGGTCCAGAAGGCGGACCTGCCGAAGACGTGGGAGGACCTGGCGAACCCGAAATGGAAGGGAAAGATCGGGATCGAGCAGGAAGACTCGGACTGGCTCGCCGGCACCTTCGCCGACATCGGCGACGCGCGCGCGCGGAAGGTCTTCCAGGACATCGTCCGGACCAACGGCATGTCGGTCCGCAAGGGCCACACGCTGCTGTCGCAGCTCGTCGTCTCGGGCGAGGTGCCGCTGGCGTTGACCGTCTACAACTACAAGGCGGAGCAGCTGAAGAAACAGCGCGCGCCGATCGACTGGTTCGTCATCGGCAACGCCATCGCGCGGCCCAACGGCATCGCGGTCGCGCGCAAGGCGCCGCACCCGCACGCCGCGGTCCTCTTCTACGACTTCGAGCTCAGCCCCGAGGGGCAGCAGATCATCGCGAACCTCGAGTTCGTGCCGACGAGCAGGAAGATCGACACGCCGCTCAACAAGGTGCCGATGAAGTTCGTGGACGCGAAGGTCGCGATCGACGAATACGACAAGTGGAAGGGACTCTACCGGCAGCTCTTCAACATCCGCGGCAGCTAACCGCGAAGAACACGAAGGGCACGAAGAATTTCAGGTCATGAAGAAATTTCTTTGCGTTCTCACCTTCGCGCTCTTCGCGTTCTTCGTGGTTGTCCCCGCCTTCGTGTCCTCGGCACAGGACCGCCTCGCCGCGAAGAAGGAAGGGACGCTCACCCTTTACACCACGATCGCGGAGAAGGACCTTCCCACCCTCGTCAAGCCGTTCGAGTCGAAATACGGCGTCAAGGTGACCGTGTGGCGCGCGGGAACGTCGAACGTCCTGCAGCGCGCCGTCCAGGAGACGTCGGCGAAAAAGTACGACGTGGACGTCATCCACATCGGCTCGCCGGAGATGGAAGCGCTTGCGCGCGAGCAGGTCCTGCTGCCGATCGACTCGCCGGTACAGAAGGACCTGCAGCCCGGCTCGGTGCCGGCACACCGCCAATGGGCCGCGACGTTGCTGTCGGTCTGGGTGCAGGCCTACAACACCAAGCTGGTGAAAAAAGAGACGCTCCCGAAGACCTACAAGGACCTGCTCGATCCGAAGTGGAAGGGAAAGCTGGGTGTCGAAGGGAAGGACGAAGACTGGTTCGCCTCGGTCGTGGACCTCATGGGGGGCGGCGAGACCGGCCTGAAGTTCTTCCGCGACCTGATGGCGACCAACGGCCTCTCCGTCCGCCAGGGGCACACGCTGCTCAACAACCTGGTGATTTCAGGCGAGGTCCCGATCGCGCTCAACGTCTACAACTACATGCCCGAGCAGGCGAAGAAGAAGGGGGCGCCGATCGACTGGTTCGCACTCGAACCGGCTATCGCCAGGTCGAACGGCGTCGGCGTGGCGCGGCATGCGCCGCACCCCAACGCCGCGCGGCTCTTCTACGACTACCTGCTCGGCGAGGGACAGCAGTACTTCGTCAGCATGGACTACGTGCCGAGCAATACGAAGGTCGCCTCGCCGCTCACGGGCATCCGGATCGTGCAGGCCAACCCGGCCCGCTCGCTCGACGAATCGGAAAAGTGGGGCGCGCTGTTCGAATCGACCCTCGTCCGGCGCGCGCGCCGGTAAGGCGGACCTGTTCGTACGTAGAGGCGGACCTTCAGGTCCGCCTATGTCCACGCGCGGTTATCGACGGTGTTTTCGTAGGTTGCGCCCGGGACGGTCATGTTCCACTTCACCGTCCAGTTGTATTCGTCGTCGAACCGCTCGCGCGTGTACGGCTGCGGCGGCGCGTGCAGCAGCCGCCACGTCTGGAAGTCCTTCGCGTCGAGCAGGCCACCGGTTTCCGCGACGAAGTAGTGGACGAACGGCGTCGGGTCCTTATCCAGCAGTTCCACCGCCCGCGCCTGTGCGCGGAACATGGCCGCGAGCGTCGGTCCGTCGAGCTCGTCGCTCGCCGCCTCGCTCCGCGTCGAGTGCGATTCGATCAGGATGCGGAGCCCCTGCTTCTGCGCCACGCTGATCCACGGCTCCATCAGGCTCACGGCCGCGACGCGCCCCTCGCGCAGCGCCTCCAGCCGTTTCACCATCGTCCCCACGTTGGTCGTCTTGACGTGCTCCTGCGCGAGGAAGCCTTCCATCATCTTCAACGTGGTGAAGTGCGAGCCGTTGTTCGGCGTCACCGCGATCTCCCTGTCCTTGAGCATCTCGGGAGCATAGATGCCGGAGTCGCGCGTGGTCACGATGGCGAAGGTCGACATCGAGGCGCCGAGCGCGACGATTTTCCGGCCGCGCCGCCCTTCGCAGTTCGCCTCGACCGCGCGCTTCATGATGCCCCACTCGCACATCCGGTACTGATCGATGCCGCCGTCGTTGTACGCGGCGTCGAGCGGACGGTCGAAGACCGAGTCGAACTTCACCGTGTGCGACGTCGTCACCTGGGCCATGCCGGGCGTCGTGACGAACTCGATGTCGAGCCCTTCGTCCCTGAAAAACCCCCTGTCGCGCGCGACCAGCACCGGCAGGTCGTGCACGGCGTTCATGATGGCGACCTTGTGTTTCCGCTTCACGGGTTCCTGGACTGTGGTCATGGGCTCAAATCCCCTGTATCTGGAGCGTGGAACGTGAATATTGGAGCTTAGTGACAGCCCGGTCCGAGATCAAGATACACTCACTTCCATGAAGAAACTGATGTCGTCGGCGGCCCTGGCCATCCTCGTCTGCGGCCCGCGGGCCGCCCGCGCGGAAGAAGTAACGCTGGTCGCCCCGGGCGGCATGCGCTGCCCGATCGACCTGATGAAGCCCGAGTTCGAGAAGAAGACGGGTCACGTGCTCAAGGCCACGATCGGCGCGGGAGGCGCGACGCACCGCCAGGTGGTACAGGGCGCGCCGTTCGACGTGCCGGTCGTGCAGCCGCCGTTCGACGACGTGATCGCGTCGGGCAACGTGGTCGTCAGCACGCAGACGCCGCTGGCGACGGTGCCGATCGTCGTCGTGGTGAAAAAGGGACAGGCGAAGCCGGACATCTCCAGCGCCGACGCGGTCAAGCGCATGCTCCTCGCGGCGAAGGCGATTTCCTATCCCGACGGCAACAATGGCCTCGGCGGCGCGGCGGGCGTCAGCTTCGACGACACCCAGCGGAAGCTCGGCATCTACGACGAGATGAAGCCGAAGGTGAAGCGCGTGCAGGGCGTCAGCCTGATGAAGCTGCTGACGAACGGCGACATCGACTACGCGATCACGTTCGCGAGCGAGGTCGACGACCCGGGCGTCGATGTGGTCGGCGTGCTGCCGAAGGACATCTCTACCCCGACCATGCTCGTGGCCTTCATCTCGTCTCACACGACGGCGCCGCTTGGCGCGAAGGCACTGCTCGGCTACCTCGCGTCGCCGGACGGCGCGGCTGCCTATCGCAAGTGCGGGATGACACCGGGCCTTCGCTCCCGATAACAGTTCTGAAAAGCGGCGGTCGGAGTTGTAACGGCCTCTCGCGATCGCCGCCCCGCCTGTCCCGTCCTGGATCACCGCAACGACTTGTTTTGTCAGTACTTCGACTCGTCCATGCCCCGCTGGTCCTGCTGTTGCCTGTGCGCACCGCATGGAACCGCAGCGCATCATGTCCACGGAGGACACGGCGGTCCGTCGCACGGTGCTCGTGGTCGACGACGACGAGGCGACGTGCACGCTGCTCGCCGAATGGATCGGGCACCTCGGCTTTGACGTGGCGACCGCGCAGAGCGCCCACAAGGCGCTCGCGCTGATGCGCACGCAGCCGGCGGATGTGGCCTTCTGCGACATCGTCATGCCGGGCAAGGACGGCATCTGGTTGATCGACCAGCTGCGGCATCACTTTCCGGAGACCGCGGTCGTCATCGCGACGGGGCTGACGAGAATGGACCCGTCCGTCACGCTCTCGCCGCGCGTCGCCGCCTACCTGGTGAAGCCGTTCGATTTCGACGACGTCGCGAGCGCGCTCGGCAGCGCGTTCGACGCGCTCGCCGTCCGCTACCGTCACTGAGCTGAGTGCGGTCAGTGATGCGACGCCGCGGCCGCCGCCGGAGCGGTGGCGGTGGACACGTGCGCGCTCTGGAGAATGCGCAGCATGCGGCGGAGCGGTTCGGCAGCGCCCCACAGCAGCTGATCGCCGACGGTAAACGCGCCGAGATATTCCCCGCCCATCGCGAGCTTCCGCAGCCGGCCGACGGGCACCCGCAGCGTGCCGGTGACGGCCGCCGGGGTCAGCTCGCGCAGCGACGCGTCCTTGTCGTTCGGGACGACGTGTACCCATTCGTGCGCGGCGCCCAGCATCGCCTCGATCTCGGCGAGCGGCACGTCGCGCCGCAGCTTGATCGTCAGCCCCTGGCTATGGCAGCGCATCGCGCCGACCCGCACGCAGATGCCGTCCACGGGAATCGGCTCCTTGCTGCGCCCGAGAATCCTGTTCGTCTCGGCGAACCCCTTCCACTCTTCGCGGCTCTGGCCGTTGCCGAGGTCCTTGTCGATCCAGGGCAGGAGGCTGCCGGCGAGCGGATGGCCGAACTGCGCGGTCGGGAAATCGCCGCCGCGCAGCGTCTCGGCGACGGCGCGATCGATGTCGAGGATGGCGGAGCCGGGATCCTCGAGCAGCGTCCGCGCGGGGGCGTGCACGCGTCCCATCTGCGCGACGAGCTCCCGCATGTGCTGCGCGCCCGCGCCCGACGCCGCCTGGTAGGTCATCACCGTCATCCACTCGACGAGCCCGGCGCGGAACAAGCCGGTCATCGCCATCAGCATCAGGCTGACCGTGCAGTTGCCGCCGATGTAGTTCCTGATGCCGCGCTCGAGCGCGCGATCGATGACGTCGCGGTTCACCGGGTCGAGGACGATCACCGCGTCGTCTTTCATCCGCAGCGTCGAGGCGGCGTCGATCCAGTAGCCCTGCCAGCCGGCCTCGCGGAGCTTCGGATAGATCTCGGTCGTGTAGTCGCCGCCCTGACAGGAGATCAGGACGTCCATGGCCGTGAGCTCGGACAGCTCTTTCGCGTGCTTGACGGGGGGAACGCGCTTGCCGATCGCGGGCGCGGCTGCTCCGGCCTGCGAGGTCGAGAAGAATACCGGTTCGATCGCATCGAAGTCGTGCTCCTCGCGCATCCGCTGCACGAGGACCGACCCCACCATCCCGCGCCACCCGATGACTCCCACGTTCATGATGCGGATCAGTCTATCAGGGGGCAGTGGCAGGGGGCCGGTGGCAGAGCTTTACGCTTCGGCGTTTCCACCGGTAATCTGTCCGGGCCCCATGGCTGACGACGGCCCAATCAGCTCGGAACAGCTGAAACAGGTGCTCGATCGGTTGAACGACGTGCTCGCCGAAGCCGCGCGCCTCCGGAAAGAGGTGATGCGGCAACTCGGCGAGCAGCGCGCGGGCCAGCAGCAGCACCTCTCCGCCCCGCGCAAGCGCCGGGGCCGGACGGCGCGCGCGCGGAAGCGTTAGGTCCCCACCAGCTTCGTCAGCGTTTCACGGAGACGGGTGATGTCGTGCGGCGCGTGCAGCACGACCTCGCATTTCAGGCGGCGCGCTTCGGCGAGCTCGTTCTCTTCCCAGGCGATCGCGACGACCGGCGGGTGGTTCCGCGGCAGCTTCGCGATGGCCGCATGTGCTGGTTCGCCCACGCCTTCGAATGCCACTCGCACGACGATCGCCGCGATCGGGTGCGGGATATCGGACAGGCGTTCGAGGTACGGCACCGTAATCGGTGTGAAGTTCGCTGCTTCGATGGCGGCCTCGAGCGCCGCGGCCACTTCCTTCCTCGATTCGATGATCAACACAACTGGCGGCATCATCACCTCAGCTCTGGGCGGTGTCAGTCCAAGTGAAGTGCCGCCGGTGTCGCCTTCGCAGGTCATCCGCCGGGGCGCCCGCCAAACAGAACCTTTCGCGCGGTCATGCGAAGGCGAGCTCGAGCGTACCGGGAAGTAGAAATTACGCGCGCTGGCGTATCGCTTGCAGTTTGAGTCTCCAGGAGGGCATGTCGAGGTCGGGACAGCGCGCACGATGTCTGAAAGAAGGAAGCCGCTTTCGTACGAACACGAGGAAATCATCGCGGCGTTCGACCGCGAACGCGAGGAAGCACACGAGCTCCGCCGCCGCCACCACGAGATCGTCAACAACTCGCGGCGCAACGACAGGATCGTCGGACACGATCGTCATCCTCCTGATCGGTAAGTCACCCCGCCGCGTTGGGGTCAACCCCAGCCTTTCCGTATAGAATCTGCTGTTTGTGGTTGTCCAGAAGTTCGGCGGTACCTCTGTCGCCGACCCTGACGCGATTCAACGACTGATCAATATCGTTCGCCAGGCGCGGTCGCGCGACGGCCGGGGCCCCGCGGTCGTGGTGTCGGCGATGAGCGGCGTCACCGATTCGCTGCTGGGCATCGCCGCCGCGGCCGGGGGTGGCCGCCTGGACGACGCGCTCTCTCGCATCGAGCAGCTTCGCGAACGCCATCTGACGGTGGCGGCCGCGTTGGCGTCGAACGAGACGAAGGGTGCGCTCGGCACGCAGATCATCGGTCAGTTCGACGACCTCGTCGCGCTCGCCCGCGCGCTGAGCGTGATCCGCGAAGTGTCCGCGCGCAGCCTCGACGTCGTCGCCGCCGCCGGCGAGCTTCTCAGCTCGCGTATCGTCGCCGCCGCGCTGCACGAGGCGGGCATTCCCGCCGAATGGGTCGACGCCCGGCGCGTCGTCATTACCAACGGCGATCACACGCGCGCCGTGCCGCTGGCCGCTGAAACCGGGGCGGCGCTGAAGTCCTCGGTGCTCGCGGCGATCGACGCGGGGCGCGTGCCGGTGCTCGGCGGCTTCGTCGGCTCGACCGTCGACGGGCACACCACCACGCTCGGGCGCGGCGGGTCCGACTACTCGGCGGCGATCGTCGGCGCGGGCATTGGCGCGCGCGAAATCCAGATCTGGACCGACGTGGACGGGATGCTCACCGCCGACCCGCGCGTGATTGCCTCGCCGCGCCTCGTGCCGCAGCTGTCGTTTGCCGAGGCGGCCGAGCTCGCGTACTTCGGCGCCAAGGTGCTGCACCCGAGCACGATTCTGCCCGCGGTGGAGCGGAACATTCCGGTCCGCATCCTCAACTCGCGCAAGGCCGACGGCGCCGGGACGATCATCACCGCGGAACCGCCGCCCGGCTCGACCCCGCTGACGGCGCTCGCGTGCAAGCGCGACGTGACGGTGGTGGACATCACGTCGAGCCGCATGCTGATGGCGTATGGTTTCCTCCGCAGGGTCTTCGAGGTGTTCGAGCGCTACACCACCGCCGTCGACGTCGTCACGACCTCCGAAGTGACCGTGTCGGTGACGGTGGACGACCGCCGGCACCTCGAGGCGATCGTCGAGGCGTTGTCGGAGTTCTCGCAGGTGTCGGTGGAACACGAGATGGCACTGCTCTGCGCGGTGGGCGATCGGCTGCGGAACGAGCCGGCGATCGCCGCCCGGGCGGTCGGGGTCCTCGAGGAGGTGCCGCTGCGGATGATTTCGCAGGCCGCCTCGCGCCGGAACATCACCGTCATCCTTCGGCAGGCGGACCTGCAGCACGCGATGAACCGGCTGCACGAGGAGTTCTTCGGCTGATGGCGCCGCGAATGAAGGTCCTCCTCGTGGGCTACGGGAAGATGGGGCAGCTTGTCGAGCAGCTCGCGGTGGCGCAGGGGATGGAGATTGCCTCGCGCATCGACGTCGGCACCGGCGACTGGTCGTCGCCCGCGGACGTGGCGATCGACTTCTCGACGGCGGGCGCGCTGAAGGCGAACTTTGCGCACTACGTCGAACGACAGCTCCCGGCGGTGATCGGGACCACCGGCTGGGCCGACCTCGCCCCCGGCTTCCGGCAGCAGGCCGAGCAGGCCGGTCTCGGCGTCGTCGCGTCGGCGAACTTCTCGATCGGCGTCAATCTCTTCGAAATGATGGTGGCCGACGCCGCGAAGCGGATGCGGCAGCACCCGCAGTACGGCGCGTGGATTCACGAGGCGCATCATGCGACCAAGCGCGACGCGCCGTCGGGCACCGCGCTGCTTCTGCGTGACGCGATGACGGCGGCCGGTTACGATCGGCCCATCGACATCTCGTCGACGCGCGCCGGCGCCATTCCGGGGATCCATACCATTGGATTCGACGCGCCGTCGGATACGATCGAGCTGACGCACACGGCACGCGACCGCCGCGGCTTCGCGTCGGGCGCGCTGCTGGCGGCACAGTGGATCCAGGGCAGGCGCGGGTGGTTTTCCATGATGGACGTATTGCGATGAGAACTCCCTTCACCGGCGTGGGAACGGCGTTGGTCACGCCGTTCAGAAAAGACGGCTCGATCGACGAGCCGGCGGTGCGCCGCCTGGCGCGGCGCCAGATCGACGGCGGCGTTCACTTCCTGTCGCCGGTCGGGACCACCGGCGAGGCGCCAACGCTGTCGCACGGCGAGAAGCTTCGCGTGATCGAGCTCGTCGTCGAGGAAGCCGGCGGGCGCGTGCCGGTCCTCGCGGGCGCCGGCGGGTACGACACGCGCGAGACCATCGCGCTCGTCCGCGACATCGAGAAGGTCGGCGCCGACGGCATCCTCTCGGTCACGCCGTACTACAACAAGCCGACGCCGGAAGGCCTCTACCAGCATTACAAGGCGATTGCCGACTCGACGCGGCTGCCGATCGTCGTCTACAACGTGCCGGGGCGCACGGGCGTCAACATCGACGTCCCGACGATCGTCCGGCTCTCGGCGATCCCCAACATCGTCGGCGTGAAGGAAGCCTCCGGCAATGTCGTCCAGATGTGCGAGATCTTTGCATCGGTCCCGGACGATTTCATCCTGTTGAGCGGCGACGATCCGTTGACCGTGGCGGTGATGGCGATCGGCGGGCGCGGCGTGATTTCGGGCGCGTCTAACGCGGCGCCGGCGGAGATGGTGCAGATCGTCGAGATGGCGGAGAAGGGCGACTACGCGTCGGCGCGGCGGCTGCACACGTGGCTCCTCCCGCTCCTGCAGGTGAACTTCGTCGAATCCAATCCGATTCCGGTGAAGGCCGCGATGGCGGCGATGGGGCTGCTCGAGGAGATCTACCGGCTGCCGATGGTGTCGCCGAAGGCCGAGTCGAAGGACAAGATCGTCAACGTGCTGAAGACGCTGGGGCTGCTCAATGTAGTGGTTGGTCACCAATGACCCACGACTAACGACCAATATGCTGGAAACCGACATCAAGAACCTGGTGGCCGCGGGCGCGTCTGCGGATCG
>Ga0137418_10000756_pt1 | contig 29595 bp, 24 predicted proteins | sample CZODoug3_1_2_16f_FD_122242 | JGI IMG/M metagenome (GOLD analysis project Ga0137418, IMG submission 122242) | Vadose zone soil fungal communities from Angelo Coast Range Reserve, California, USA - CZODoug3_1_2_16fungal (Hybrid Assembly) | ecosystem: Environmental > Terrestrial > Soil > Vadose... | reverse complement strand
GGTCGAGGGCACGAGCGTCGCGTCGTTTCATGCCCTCCATTGTATCCTATGTATACTTACTTATGAACAGATTAATATACCATCGCGTCACGGGTGTCGGAGCCCACCGATCCTAAGCGCTGGGACATTTCAACAAGTCCGAAAAGCTGCTCGATATTGTCCAGGTCAATTCGAAATTTCTCTCTTGCTTTTGCGACCTCTCTCTTAAATTTGAAGACCTGCTCAAACTGTTGTCGTTCTTGAGGGTCAAGCGCGGAATCTGGATCGTCGAAGAATTCACGTGCTCTGTCTAAGAAGTCGTGGATCAGCGGAGCGCCAGCATCCCTTGAGAATCCTGTGCCGAGGATGTAGACATTGTGATCCTGAATGTCACCTGTCATCGCCTAGCCTTTCTGCCGTGGATCATCCCATACCCAAGCTACACCGAGCGATGCTCCCAGGGAGCAATGCTGATGAAGTCTGACACTGATGAACTCTGACGCTTGACAAATACATCCTGTCAGTGTAAACGCCATACTTTAAGTTCAATCTCCAAAACAAATTGCGTTTGGGAAGGGAAAGATATGGCTGGAAATAACGCCTTGGCCCGCCCCGCTTTAGTGTTTCGTTCGCGGTTCTCGAAGTGCTCTCCCAGACCGTTGACTCTGACCCTGACTTTACTGGGATGCGTGTTCGGCAGCAGTCTCGCTCACGCGCAGGCCACCACATCGGTTCGCGGCACGGTAACGGATCCCAATGGGAACGCCGTCCTTGGCGCCACAGTTGTGCTTGCCAATCGCGAATCGAAGACCGAGCGCACCGTGGCAACTGGAGATCAGGGACAGTACCAGTTCCTTCTTATCCCTCCTGGAAGCTACATACTGACCGTAAAGGCAGCAGGCTTTCGCAGTCATGAACAGAAGGATCTTGCCCTGCTGGTGAATACCCCGGCCACGGCCAACGTTGAGCTCAAAGTTGGCTCGGCGACCGAGGTCGTCACAGTGACGTCCGAGATCCCGGCCATCGACATGGTTGATGCGTCCCTCGGCAATTCTTTTAATGAAACACAAGTGCGGCAAATTCCTCTCGAGGGCCGGAATGTTCCCGACTTGCTGAGCTTGCAAGCCGGAGTTGTTTACACGGGCAATCGCATCGGTGACAAGGACCAGGACACGCGCAATGGCGCTGTGAATGGAGCGCGAAGCGATCAGAGTAACGTCACACTCGACGACGTCGACGTGAACGACCAATCGAATGGATACGCCTTTACCTCGGTGCTCCCTGTGACTCAGGATTCGGTTCAGGAATTCCGAGTAACCACGACGAATTATGGGGCAGACCAGGGGCAGGGTTCTGGCGCACAAGTCGCACTGGTGACCAAGAGCGGCGTAAACGTTTTTCACGGCTCGTTATATGAAGTCCTCCGGAACACGGTCACTAGCGCCAATGACTATCTCGTCAAGCAGTCACAAATGAATATAGGGTTGCCCAATAAGCCACTGCAGCTAAACCGCAATATTTTCGGCGCGTCGGTTGGCGGGCCTATTCAGAAAGACCGGTTGTTCTTCTTTGTGAACTACGAGGGAACCCGCGAGCGCGAGGAGCAGCGCGCCGAACGCGTGATTCCTACGCCGTCTCTCTGTCAGGGCATCTTTCGGTACGCTGACGTGAACGGCGGAATCACCACGTTTGATCGCACAGCTCTACAAAATCTTGATCCTAAGGGCATCGGGATTGACCCAGCGATGCTCGACCTGACCAATCGCACGGGTTATCTTGACAGGACTTTCTGCACCGGTCAGACGGCGACCAACGATCCTTCCGCCGGAGACGGGTTGAATTATGCCGGTTACGTTTTCCGTGCCCCCACCAAGCTCGACAACGATGTATTCATTGCGCGCATCGATTACCACCTCACCGCGGACGGCAAACATACTCTGTTTTGGCGCGGCAATTTGGGCGACTTGCGCAATCCCGGAGCTCCCTTCTTACCGGGCACTTACCAGATACTGCCTGGCGAACTATCCCCGAGTGCTCCAATGCAAGAAACTCTCGACCACAGCAAGGGTTTTGCCTTGGGATACATCGCCGTTCTCAGTCCCACCATGGCCAACTCCTTCCATTGGGGATTCACTCGGCAAAGCTTTGGGATTGTAGGCAACACCAACCAGCAGTGGAACACGTTCCTGGGTTTGGATCAGGGGATTACCTTCAGTCACAGTTTCCAGTTGCCGCTGCATAACTTTGTCGATGATTTCACGTGGACCAAAGGGACGCACTCGTTTCAATTTGGGACCTCGATCAAAATCGCCCGAGATCCGCGCACCAGCTACTTGCATTCCAATACTCTGGCCCTGGGAACAACCAACTGGACCTCTCCGATCGGTTTTGCAGGTACCACGAGCACATTGGATCCCTTGAATCACGACGCTCACCCGGCACTCAACATTCCGGGGTCCCCACTGGGCACCGCGCCTGAGCCTGTGACCGCAACTCAGTACGATCGTCCTCTGTTGTCCTTGTATGGAATGATTTCGGACGTGGTCGCCAACTACAACCTGGATCGCAACGGCAACGTGGTGCCGGGAGTTCCGTGTTCCGGGGGAGTTTGTGGCGCGCCGGTCAAGCGAAACTATGGCCTCGATTCGTACGAGTTTTACGGCCAGGACGCCTGGCGCATCAAACCAAATCTCACACTGACTTACGGACTACGCTGGTCGTTCTTTCCTGCGCCTTGGGAGACCAACGGGCTGCAAGCGTCCACCACATTCGGCCTGGGAACCCAGTTCGCCCAAAACGTGAAGAACATGAATCAAGGGATTGGCTACGGTGCGATGGGGTCGATTGACTTCAGCCCGAGTGGTCCCGCCAACCACGGCCCAGGGTTCTATCCCCTGGAAAAGACGGACTGGTCGCCGCGAATCTCAATCGCCTACTCGCCGCGATTCAGTGGCGGGCCTTTCAAGAAAATCTTTGGCGACAACGACAAGACCGTCATCCGAGCCGGCTTCAGCCGAGTGTACGACCGCTCGGGATTCGCGCTCATCAACAGCTTCGATCAGATCGGCGCCTCCGGTTTTTCCACCACGATTCAAAACACCTGTTGCACTTTTGGTGTGACCAGCGCGGAGAACCTGCCTCGAATCACCGGCATCAACGCGATTCCGCCAACCAATATCGATGGCGTTCCATTCCTGTTGCCGCCGCCCCCGCCGGGTTTTCCCCAAAAAACTGTGGTTAACTCTCAGGCCAACCTGTGGGGAACCGACAACACGCTCAAGGCGCCACATTCCTATACCGCAGACGTTTCCATCGGACGCGAACTGCCCCACCGATTCTCCGTGCAGGTATCGTATGTAGGCCGTTTCGGCCACGCTCTGCTCACGCAGCGCGACCTGACTCAGCCATTGAATATTAAAGACCCAAAGTCGGGAATTGACTACTACACGGCGGCATCGGCTTTGTCCAACCTGGCAAGGAAGTTTGCTCTGTCCAGCAACGGTGGGGCGCCAACAAATTATTACCAGGCTGTCATCACACCGGCGCAGATTGGAACAGTTACCGCCGCGACGCTAGGTCCCACCTCTCAGTACTGGATCGACATGCTGCCTCCGCTCCGCGCGGGCGCCAATCAGTATTCGGACACCTTTGGAACCGGTTTCGTGCCCACCGCAACCAATCCTCAGGACGGTCTGCTTCAGGAAGTCTTTAACATGTATTACAACCCGGGTCTGTCGGTCATTGGCGACGAGATCGTTGGCCTGGCGGATATTGACCTGTATGGCGGGATAGGCGACAACAGCGGCACCGGATCCTATTACTTCAACGGCCCTCCAGGTTTGTTGGGTAACGGTTCTGGCCAGTTCCTGAACAACCAGGCCATTTCCATGTACGGATGGAGTTCAATTGGAACTTCTAGCTACCACGCGCTTCAAATCAACCTGAGGAAACAGGTCAGTCGCGGATTTCAGTTTGACTTCAACTATACCTATTCGAAGTCCATCGACGTCACGTCCGCGGCGTCGCGCGTCGGATTCTCGGTCTACGGCTACCAGAACATCGGCCTGGTCGGAAGCCGCCTGGCAAACGCCTTTTCCCCGAATCTGGCTCGCGCAGTCTCCGACTTTGATGTTACCCACCAGTTCAACCTCAATTGGATTGCGGAACTACCCGTTGGCAAAGGTCGCGCACTGGCCGGCAACGCCAATGGCCTGTTGGACGCTTTCATCGGTGGCTGGCAGACTTCCGGAGTGGCTCGCTGGACCAGCGGATTCCCCTTCAGCGTCGACGGTGGCCAACGCTGGCCGACAGACTGGTTCCTCACTGCGATCACTCAGATGACTTCGAAACCCAGAACAGGCACTTTCAAGAAAAACGGAAGCGTCAACATTTTTGCTGATCCCGCCACGGCGCAGCAGGACTTCACCCTGCCTCTTCCCGGCCAGGTCGGCTCGCGCAACGTCTTGCGTGGGAACGGCTTCGCCGAGTGGGACATGAGCTTATACAAAAGCTGGAGGATGCCCTACCGGGAAACTCACAGCGTGCAATTCCGGTGGGATGTGTTTAACGTGCCAAATCTCACGCGCTTCAACGCTCAGTCGGTGGGATCGTCGGCTCTTCTGACGTCGCTTACGCAGTCGCCGAACAATTTCGGAGCCTACACGAGTCTGCTGACTCAGCCGCGCGTCATGCAATTCGCGTTGCGGTACGAGTTTTAATCGCGCAGCTCACATGTCCCCTTGATAAGGACGACAAAATAAAGAACGAATTTGCCAAGGATCTCATCGCGCTCGCAAATGCTGCGGGGCGGAATCCCACGGACTACGCTTACCTCATTCTCGGTGCAGGGGACGAATTGAATCTAGACGGTACACGGGATCGAGAAGATGAGAAGATGTGCGTGGCTGCAACTATTCCGAGAAGCGATTTCGGGACATTTTGGACAGTCGTTGCACACCCCCAACACCGTTGCTTTATACAGAAGTAGAGGTCGACGGTAGTGTCTATGGCGTAATTTCCATTCCGCCCTCACGTCATGTGCATTACCCGACGAGAAACCTCGACTCGCCAAAGGGGTGGCTGGCGTAAGAACGAAGTGCTCACGCGATACGGAGATGAAGTTCAAGTGGCCCATTGCTGAGAGATTGCCGGTGCCCCACGTTTCGGGTTTTTCGAAACGTGGATTCCGCCGCCTCCAACCCACGGGGGCACCAACCCGCCGTGATAAAAACGTGATAGTTCCATGGTCAGAACGCGTCAACCTCGATCAGAACGGAACCCCTTCCTGGTAAGCGGTTGAAGAATTATGTAGAGTAGAGAATTTTCATAACCAGTCAGAACACTCCTGGTGATCTTCAAAACCGGCGGGCAGCATCTCTGATGTCGCCGGTGCGTTCGGCTCGCACTCGCTTCCGCCAATTTGTTTTCAGAAGGATGCGGAGATCATCGTTCATGTCGCAAGTTGAGATCGTGCTGGCAAAGCAGGTCATGTGTGATAAAAATCTGTTGAACTTTATTGCACGAATTCCTCGTTGATGGCGACTAGGACGCATCGGGGGGCCGAGATTTTTGTGAATAGCACCGTGTTGCGTGAGCGTGCCATTCGTTTTGGTTCACGCGCCAGCAAAAGATATATCAAAGCGGGAACCTGCTTTCTGTCAGTTCGCCCTTCAGCTTGCGGTTGGCGGGCGTTGGTATCGCATTAAACCCTTGCGCGTCGCCTCAGCACCGTTGGCGATTTCACTTCGATACCCGCCATTTTCTGTTTCATCAACTTGAAAGCCGGGAGAGCTCTGTTCAGCACGTGGTTGGCATAGGACTCGGACATCTCAAGTCGCTCCGCGTGCTGCTGGACGATATTTCTGCGGACTTCGCCGGATTCAGCCCGGGATTCCAAGCACCTCCGGCGAATTCGAACGGGCCGTCCAAATTCGTCCTGATCGCCTACTACACGACTCTGCAATTTCGAGCGCTCAAGCTCTAGCTCCTTGAGTCTTATGTCCAACTCGAGAAGTCGCCTCTCTGCATCCGTTTTGGTCGCCTCGGCGAATGTCTTCCGACTCTCCGCCGCAGCTTTACGCCACCCGAGCACCAAGTCGACCACTCCTGCACTCCCCAGCGCGATTCCCGTCATTGCCGAAACTACGGGAGGTCCAATCAATCCGGCCGCGCACGTCACGAGCAAGCCCAATCCCGAAGCGAATAGCCCTCCTCCCACTGTCACTTGCAACGAACCGGGACCCAGATTTATCTCGGGAGGGAGTATCTCTATTCCGCAGGCCTGATTGGCGACGAAAATGTCTACAAACAGCTGAAGGAGAAACACAGAGGATGCTGTCATCTGCGTCAGTTCGAACGGCAGAGGAATGAGAGCCTCTTTAGGAGGATCCGAAGAAACTGAAAACACGATTGTTTGCTCCGATGAGCCCTTAGAAGGAACTTGAATGTCTCCATCGGAGACTAGACCCGCGATCAACTCATCTGGCAAATCGATATATCGCAGCAGAACGGGTGTCAGCAGAGACCGATGTTGCCGCACCCAGGCCTCCCCCTCATGCAGATAGCCAGATTTCGCACGCAGCGCAGACGGCCTGCCTTCCTTGTGGAGCGCTTCCCGAACAATCGCCAGTTGTATATCTTCGGGAAGCCAGTGTTCAAAGATTCTGTAGAGCGTTTTTGCCTCTGGCATTCTTCTCGCCTCCAGCGATAATCAGGAGCCCAAGGGTTACTACAACGTGTCCTTTATTGTCGGGCGCTCGGCGCTCATCACGTGTTCCAGGATTAACGTTGCAGCACGATGTTTAAGTTGAGACGCGCGTGCTAATCAGGCGCACCGAGGCTGGCCAGAGAGTTTTGGGCTGTTTCCGGTCGAGCGAAGGATTCTCGCAGGCCATCCCCGATCTGGGGGACTCCCCCGCCTTATTCTGCTCCTGTTCGGCGGCATCCCTAACAGCCCAAGCGTTCTGAAAAGAAACGTCGTTCAAAGGGAATGCTAGCGGGCTCAAGCGCTGGCCGAAAGTAACCAAGGTTGTAGCACGGGGAGGTTGGGCCGAAGAACACATGTCTGATTGGAGAAGAGACCTACTGGACAGATGGCGCTTTGGTGGACCGCGAAGTGCGCGCGGTATCGAGAGTGTCAATCCACGGCCTTGGTGTTCTCATCAAGAGGCTTCACATAAGTCGGAAGGATCTGCGTATTATTCGTGTGCCCAAGTAATTGTGCAATTGTCAGGCCTGAGGCTCGGACCGCTTTTCCTGCCTGGTTTACGCCTTCCCGATGACCGCATGTCGGCGATGGTCGCGATTTCCCCATAAGTCCTAGTGTTGTATCAGGAGCGACCGCAGAAGAGGAGTTAGGAGCCTCGTCAGAATCTGCGGCGGTCGCTTTTGGTACAACGAGTTGAAGGAATCCGCTCCCATTTGTGCGCTTATGGATTTTCAATAGTGTTGATGGGTGGCAAGAGGTAGCTGGCGGAGCAGTATGGCGGGTGGCAGAAAAGGTGTATGGCTTGCACCTGCAGAAGTGCATTGGGCTCGGTGGATTCATAAATGAGGCACTCCAGGACCTCCGCCGAAACAGCCTTACAATAGTGGTGGTAAGGCCATCACTTTGCCATCGATGACGTGGGGCGCCAGCACATGAATGGTGTGGCCATCAGCTGGCGTCAGCTTGTGAGTTTCCTGGCCGGCGGCTACCAATGTCGTTCCAGTCCACGCCATGACTAAACACATTGCCAGCATCAGTTTCTTGCCAGACATTTTTGCCTCCTTGCAGCTTCAATTTGGGGCATCCGACGAAAAACTCACCCTCGGCTGCTTGACCTCCGACAGGTAATTGAGCGGAAGGATTGAAGTCCTTGAGAAAAGCTGCTATTTGTTCTCAAAGTTTTCTGGTTGGGGAGGCGCATGGTTCTCACGAGGTTTTACGAGTTCGGACTTTTTCGCTTTGATGCTTCAGCGCACGTCCCTTTTCGCGATGGAAAGCGGTTGGTTTGTCCCCGAAGTGGGGAAGCCGAGGGAAATGTCGTCTCCAAGGACAAGCTGCTGAAGACAGTCTGGCTCGACAGCTTCGTGGAGGAAGGCAGCCTGACGTCCCACATCTCGCTCTTGCGCAAGACGTTGGGAGAAACCGACCTTCTCCTGAACGGGCCACTCGGAAGCGATCCACTTGGTAGATGGAGCCACCCCGAGAAGGCCTGTTTCGGCTTGACAAAACCGCGTCTGCCAAAGCAAGATGCTCGCGTTTGAAGGGTAGTTTTGGATGCCCAGCAACATGCCTCAATGGCTGCCTCATCGTTTCTAACCGTGGAGTCTAGCCGTGGAGCTGGAACTGCAAATCGTCACGCTCGCGAAGGTTGCCGTTGTTCGCTGCCGCGGGAGGCTCATCTACGGCCAGGAATCCGCCGAATTGGATCACACCTTGCGAAGGTTGCTTGAAACAACTAAGCAGATCGTCTTGCAGATGGCTGACGTGATTCAGATCGACAGTGGCGGAGTCGGGGCTCTCGGTGCAGTGTTTATGGCAGCTCACAACAGGCAAGGGGTAGTCAAGCTGGCGAACCTAGCACCGAGAGTAGAGGAAGTTCTGCGCATAACGGGCTTGGAGCGGCTGTTCGACGTACACGACTCTGAGACTGAAGCCATTGAGGCATTTTCGAGGTCCTCGACAGCTGTCCACAACTAGCTTATAAGTCAACGTCTCAAGAAGGAATTGCCTGAGCGGCGGCTCTTGTCCCGAGTTGGTTGAACCCAACAAAAAATTGCGTAATTCACCGGTTTCGCAAAGAAAGGAAAAGGCCACAGACGCTTGATCTGCCCCCCGGGAATACAATACGCGAGAAGATCGAAGGGCAGCGCAACAGGAGAGGTTTATGGCGGGAGTGTTTATCAGCTACCGGCGGACCGACAGCGGAGGTTGGGCGGGCCGCCTCAGCGACCACCTGACGCTGCGTTTCGGCCCCAATTTGGTGTGGCAGGATGTGGACGACCTGGAAGCGGGAAAGGATTACCCGCCGCAGATACTCAAGGGGATCAAATCCTCCGATGCGGTTCTTATTATAATCGGCCCTCACTGGTTGAAGGATGGGCGCAAGCGACTGCGAGACCCGAAAGACGTATTACGGATAGAAATCGTGCACGCGCTCAAGAAGAAGGCCGGGGTCATTCCGACGCTGGTTGGCGGCGCGAAGATGCCCACCGCCAAGCAGCTTCCATCCGCCGTGGCCGGACTCGTCAAGCGGCACGGAATTGCGCTCAGTGATGTAGATTGGACGCGCAGCATGCAGTTTCTGTTCGAGAAATTGCAGGATGTAGTGCGAGGCCGCGGCAAGACTGAGCCTCTGCCAGACTTGCACGGTGCGCTGGAGAAAATGCAAGCGCAGTATTTCGGCCTGATGAGTACCAATCCCGCCCAAGCTGTGCGTGTGGCTCGCAAGGCACTCGGGCTCCTGGATGAACAGATGCCGTCATACCCGCACGATCATTATCTTCAAATGTTCCGGGGGTTCTTCCTGAAGAATCAGGCGATGTCGTTGCGCGACCTGGGAAATCAGAAGGGCTTCGAAAGCGCTCTGCAGGAGGCTGACCGAACATTTCGGACGATCCAAGCAGAGGCCGAACTGTACTTGGCGAATGCTTACACCGGCCTCGGCAGTGTGACTCTGTTGAAGGGGCAAGGCAAGGACGCACTCCGCTGGATTGACAAGGCGCTGGAGCTTGTGCCGAACCATCCCTACGCGCTCCATGACCGGCAGGAAGTGTTACGTATGTGAGAAGCTCAGGGCATAGCATTTAGCCCCCCAAAAGAGCTCTTGGCTTCCGTAGGCGAAGATGATTCGATCGTTTTCTGGGAAGTCGACTTCGAGGGCTGGTCCCGCCGCGCTTGTCGTCTCGCTAATCGGAACCTTACGCCAAAAGCATGGGGCACTTACTTTGGGAGCCGTCCGTACAGAAACATGTGCTCAAATCTTTGAAGAAATTCAATCGCGGTGTCGAATTGGTTCGAGTGAACCTTAACGTGGTCGCCTATCCGTATAATCAAGACACGGGGCAACCCGCAGTTGAAAGCTAAGGCGCGATCATCAAGGTCAGGGACGTCACGGATCAAAGCGTAATCGTTCCCTGGTCCTTATCTACGATGCAATCGACAATGCCGAGGTCCTCGAAGCCCGTTTGGGCCAACGATCGTCACAGAGGGTTCGCTTCGCGGTGTTCGTTTTAGAGGTCGAGAATGGGAGTTCCGGATTAAATCGCCTTTTCCGGCCTTCGTAATATTTGGCTAAGATATCTTGACGCGATTATTGCGGGGTGCAGTACGCAACTGTATCCGTAACAGAGACGAACTGGATAGGAGCTCCCGGTGAAATCACGAATTCGCTCTCGCCCCATCGTACGAAGTCTTCGCTTCCATCTTCTTTAGGGGCCCAGTCGAAGGTGTAGCCAAGCGAAGTCCAGGGATACGGATGGGATGACGCAAACGACCGAAAGTACTTGCTGAGCAACCAATACTTGTCACCCTCGCTGTTGGTTCTTAGATCTAACGACTTGATTTTGTCCTTTATCTCCTCCGGTTCCTCCTTGGGCGGAAAAATCGGGTCGCAGGTGTTACCACTGGGAGACGGGTTTTTACAGGGCCTGAAGAACTTAGTGATGTCTTCGGGGTGGTCTACTTTGAGTTCCACAAACGAGTCGTAATGAGCTCCCGGCGGCAGGCCTAAACGCTGCTCCAGACGCAGGGTTAGCTTTTCCGGGTCGGCGCCTTGTGCCTTCACGTAGTCCTGACAGAAAGATTTTAGCCTGGGAGCAACGGTCACCCAGGTGTTTTTATATTCAGGCGTTGTCTTCCCCTTGTAATCCTGCACCTGATTTCGCCGCATCCAGCTTACGACCGTTACCGGCTGATTCAGGTCCACTGACACCAGCGAGTGCAAGACGCGCGCGGAGTCGGGCTGCATGGTCTCGTGCACAGCTCTCGCGTAGTCCTCGGCCGGAACGCGGGGGTGTTCCCGAGCGATGGCGAGCAGGACAGCGATCGGCGTGAGTACAAAGAAAGCGGAGATCAGAATAGGTACGGCGGCGCTGAATGAGTTCTTCTCCTGCATTGTCGACCTCCTGCCCGGGCAGTCAGACGCCGTTTTGCGTCCCCCGTTACTTTGTCGCCGTTGAGGCTGCCGTGCCGGCCGTAGTCTTTCCTGTGGTCTGACTTGAGGTCTGCGAGGACCCGGCTAACCCGTCCTTGGATTCTTTGGCCTTGTCAGACTTGAACAGGGTGTCAAAGACCTCTCCAAGCTTCATGGTCGCGGCCTTGGAAAACATACCTACCAGCGCAGCGACGGAAACCACGCCAAAGGGGTTCAGCTCCGAAGCCTTGGCATTCGAACCGGTGGCGATCGCCATGAATCCCCCGCGTACCGCGGCATAAAAAACCAGCGCCAAACCGGCGCCGATGAACGGCCTGAACGAGTACCACCACGCCCAACTGCTTTTGAGTGACCGGTTGCCAACGTATTCAGAATACGACTGAGCTGTGTGAAGGAAGCTGCCCAGGCTTCCAGCTAGTAAAACCAACAAGAGCAGGTCAAGTTCGCGGTTGATGTGATCGCCCAGTCTGGTATTCACATTGGGATCGTTGACAGTTTTCTCGGCTTCCTGCTTGCTCCTCAGATCAGTTGAGGCACTTTCCCGGGCCTCTTCCGCTCGCTGACGAATATCATCTGCAACCTTGCGCTTGGCCTTGGCCGCCTCAAGAGTGATTGCGTTTCCGTCAGCCTTGGTTCCTGGGTTCCCGGTGGGTTGATCCGGCTTGCTACTCTCAGCCTTCTGCAGCTTCCACTCTAATGCGGCCGCTTCCGCCGCCGAGATCTCTGCATCCTCGAGCGCCTTCGTCTTCACTTCCCATGTTCTTTCAGCCTCGATGCGGTTTGCTTTCGCCGTGTCGGGACTCGGCAACGCCGGAGGCCAGAGTCCCACCATCAACAGGGCAAGCGAGAACACCAAAAGAAGGAATCCGCCGAGGATATTCACCCCCAGACCCTGCCACGGTGGCGACGCCAGGTTTACGGCCGCCACAGCCTGCTTTCCAAGCGTCGGAGCTGTGGCGATGATGTTGACCGTCGTCGAGTCCGGAATCTCGTGAGGTGCCTTGTACAAGCCCTCTTGATCCAAAGTCCCCAGTGGAGGGCTCAAGACCCAAATTATTTTTTCCGCTGGGGTCCTATCTGGAGCCGGAGCCGTCGCGACAATAGCGACAAACTTCTGCGACTCGTCGCTCTTGAGTTCGACTTTCCCCGGAACGATGGTGACGGCGTCAGGTGTCAGAGAGATCGTCGCGCTCGCCGAATCGCTGTCTGTACTGGCGATCACGGCGATCGTTTGCGCGCTAGCCACCAGTGCCGGCGCGATGTAGGTTGCCGAAGGCGCTCTTGTCGTACCAGCAACGGGAGTGCCACTCCCCGGAAGGGCCAAGGTGCCGAACTGAGGATTCAAACTCCAGCTCACAGAGGCAGACTGAGCGACGGCGTTGGTCGCCTCAAAGGTCACGGCCTGCCCCGACGTCAACAAAACTGTCTGCGGTGCGATATTCATGTTAGCCATTTTCCCTCTTCGCGCAAATGCGACGGCACACTCGCCCGGAATTGGGGCGTGTGCGCCAGCCTTCCAACAGGCAAGGCGATGCCCCCTGGGCGAATCTGGCCGTCCAAACGTCCGCCTATTCTTTTTTGGGAAGTCGGCGAGTAGAAGCCCCCTCGGAAGTGAAGCTGCTCACGCTGCACTCTTCCGTTCGCCGAATTTGCGTTGAAGATATTCCTCTGCGTCGTGAATGTCAATCACGAACACAACGAACATCGACGCGGATAGGTCCGCGCCGCCGCTGGCACGTCGTCCCAATCGCGTCGTGCAGAGCTTCTGGTTTGCCTTCGCAACCCCGGTCATCACTCTTGCCACGTTTATGGCTGGAACCACAGCCCTCGGGACCGTGACACTGCACGGAGCGGGGGGGCGCCCCTCTCGCGGCTGTGGTCTCCCTCGGGGGTGCGAACGCGGTTACTGCCTTGCACAACGCTGGTACGAACTTCACTAGCAGTTTGGCTGTTGTAACACAGACTGTAAATTGAGGACCTCGGATCTTTGCGAAGCAGCTACCAGCACTGGCAGTGCGTCTCCGAGAGCCAATTCATTTTCGGAGTCTGACTTTGCTGTGATAAAAACGTGATAGTTCCATGGTCAAACTGGATCAGAATGCGTCAGAACCCGATCTCTGGTAAGCGATTGAAGAATGGAGTAGAGTAGAAAATTTTCATAACCAGTCACAACACCCTGGTGATCTTCAAACCGGCGGGCGTCGCCTCTGGTGTCGCCGAGGCGACTCGCACACGCTTCCGCTAATTTGTTTTCAGAGAGATGCGGTTGAGTGAACTGGTGTCGCAATTTGACATCGAGTCGCGAAAAAAGGGCGTGCGTGATAAGCCCGTGATAATTTCGTCAAGTTTTTGAGCATGAATCTTGGCCGGGACCGATTGCTCTGCAGAGATGCAACCTCGGCTCTGGAATCAACGACTTTGTCCGTGCAACAGCTATCGGACGTGGTCCAATTGCAGCAGATAGCTACTCCGATTTGATAACTTTCGGTTTCCTCGTCATACGACCAGAATCCGGCCCAGACCTGGTTGCAGAGGTTGTGAGCGCAAACGCCTGTTCGTCGTGTGGCTTTCGTCGTGGGGCAAAACATTTTGACAGCCTTCGCCGTATCTACGGCTAGACCTTACACTAGGCCCCTTACAGCAAGGGAGGGAACATGAGCTCAACCCACAACCCAGGGAGAGTCGCCGGATTCTGGTACCTGTTCCTCTGCGTTATCGGCCCACTGCGCCTCATCTATATTCCCAGCAAACTGTTCGTGCCCGAGAGCGCGACCGCAACGGTCAACAACATCGCCGCTCACGAGTGGCTCTTCCGTTTCGGTATTGTGGGCGACCTGGTCTGCGGGGTCATACTGATTTTCCTCGTCATGGCCTTTTACCGGTTGTTCCAGGGAGTGGACCGGGACCTCGCTGTGCTGGTGGTGATCTTCGGGGGCGTGATGCCATCCCTCATCATCTTTGTTGGTGTGGTGAGCGACGCCGGCGCCCTGATGGTCGTGCGCGGAGCCGATTTCTTGTCCGTATTCGACAAACCTCAGCGGGACGCGCTGGTCATGCTGCTCCTCCGTCTGCGAGACCATCAAAACACCGCCGCGGAGATCCTTTGGGGTGTATGGCTTCTTCCGTTGGCGATCCTTGTGTACAGGTCGCGCTTCCTGCCGCGCTTTCTGGGCGTCTGGCTCGTCATCGCCGGCTTCGCCTACGTGATCATGAGCTTTACGGGCTTCCTGTTTCCGCAATATCAGGATAAGGTGTTTAGCATCTCCCAGCCCGCCCTCTTCGGGGAGCTGGCGCTCATGCTGTGGCTCGTCATCAAGGGCGCCAGGCCGCCAGCGCTGGACGCCCCCGCCGCATCGCCGGCGGCTGGTTAGGCTGCATTACTGGCGTTTGACAACTCCGGCGTTAGGCGTCGGACAGCCGCTCGCCGGGTGCCCCCGCCTTAGCTGTAAATTTAACCCTCGTGCGCCTACAATGCTCGCCCAGGGATCGGGAGGGAATTCGAGGAACTCGGTAGGGGCGGGCAGTTCATGTCAGCAGAGCTACAAACGAATCGGGATAGTCAAATCGAACAGCCGGGAAAGGCTGCCGGTCCGTGTGCCATGGTGCTATTTGGCGGGACGGGAGACCTGGCCATGCGCAAACTGGTTCCCGCACTCTACAACCTTGTGAAGCTGAATCTGCTTCCCGGAGACTTCGCGGTCATAGGTGTCGCGCACGACGATTTGAGCCCTGAACAATTTCGGGCGCAGGTTACCCAGTTCTTGCGGGTTGAAGATCGCGGGACAAGAACCTGTGAGGAGTTTACGCGTCGGCTCCACTACCAACGCGGGGACTTTGCCGATCCGGCCGCATATTCCGTGCTCGCGGACCGACTCAGTGAGCTCGATCGGGAATGCAAGACTGACGGGAACTACCTCTTTTATCTCGCCACGGCCCCTAAGTTTTTCGGGCAGATTGTCCAGCAGCTGGGGAAAGCTGGTCTATCGAACGAGCAGCAAGGGCACTGGCGCCGTGTCGTCATCGAAAAGCCTTTTGGCAACGATCTGGAGTCTGCTCAGGCCTTGAACCGCCAAATCAAAGGCGTATTGGCCGAAAAGCAGATCTACCGCATTGATCACTATTTGGGCAAAGAGACGGTGCAAAACATTTTGGTTTTCCGGTTCGACAACGCCATTTTTGAGCCCATCTGGAACCGCCGTTACATTGACCACGTCCAGATCACAAACGCGGAGACCGTTGGAGTGGAGCAGCGCGGCGGATATTTCGATAGCGCGGGTACGCTCCGTGACATGGTTCCCAACCATGTGATGCAGCTCCTCAGCCTTACCGCCATGGAATCTCCTGTATCTTTTCAGGCTGATGCCGTGCGCAACGAGCAGGCGAAGGTCCTGCATGCCATTCAGCTCTTGGATTCTGAAGATGTGCTGCATTGCAGCGTGCGCGGGCAATACGGCGAGGGGATAGTCGCCGATCAGCGAGTGCCCTCGTATCGGACGGAGCCTGGAGTTTCTCAGGAATCAAGGACGGAAACATTCGCGGCCTTGAAGCTGAACATCGACAACTGGAGATGGGCGGGCGTGCCGTTCTACGTGCGAACGGGGAAGCGGCTCGCGAAACGTCACACGGAAATCGCAATTCACTTCAAGCGCACCCCCTTCGCAATCTTCCAGCACTCTCCCGTTCGGAAACTGCACACCAATCAACTTGTCATGCAGATTCAGCCTGCGGAAGCGATCTCGCTCAGCTTTGGCGCCAAGGTGCCTGGTCCTATCCTCCGGGTGGGATCGGTCGACATGAGTTTTGAGTATTCCAAGTATTTTGGCGCCGATGCGTACACAGGCTACGAGGTGCTGCTGTACGACTGCATGCTCGGGGATGCGACCCTTTTCCAGCGCTCGGATATGGTTGAAGCGGGTTGGAGAGTGGTCGATCCGATCTTGGACGTTTGGAGAGTTTTGCCACCGCGCAGATTTCCCAACTACGCGGCGGGCAGCTGGGGGCCGAAAGAAGCCGATGAATTGATGGCGCGTGACGAACGCCAATGGAGGACGATACCAGCATGATTCTCGCAGGGGAGATCGGCGCGACTCGGACGCGACTGGCTGCCTTTGAGGCGGAGGGGAATAAGCTGCAAAAGGTGGTCGAGAAGATTCATATGAGCCAGGAAGAACGCGGCTTGCCCGAGATCATTGTGCAATTCGTAAGGACGGAAGGAATTCCGGTGCACGACGCGTGTTTCGGTGTCGCCGGGCCGGTGCGGGGCGGACGGAGCAAAATTTCCAATCTCTCCTGGATCATTGATGCGCGGGAATTAGCCACTTTGCTCAAGCTCAAATCGGTAGGTCTGATCAATGATCTGGAAGCCTTCGCGTATGGCATCGATGCGCTGGGATCAAATGATTTCGTTACGCTCAGTGCAGGCTCGGAAGATGCGGAAGGGAATCGAGCGGTAATCTCGGCGCGGACCGGCCTTGGGGTCGCAGGACTCTTCTGGGACGGTCACCGGCACCACCCGTTCGCGTGCGAGGGCGGGCATAGCAACTTTGCGCCCAGTAGCGCTCTGGAAATCGAATTGTTGCAGTACCTTCAGAAAAAGTACGGTCGAGTGAGCTGTGAGCGGGTCCTCTCGGGACCGGGAATCAAGAATATCTACGATTTTCTTCGAGATACCAGGAAGTCCGAGGAGCCCGATTGGTTGAGGGAGCAACTCAGCCATGCGCAGGATGCTCCTGCTCTGATCTCGCAGCTTGCGTTGGAAAACAAGGCGTCAATCTGCGAGCAGACTCTCGCGATCTTTGTCGCGATCTACGGATCTCAGACCGGCGACTGTGCCTTGAACTACATGTCCACGGGCGGAATTTTCATCGGCGGTAGCATCGCAGCCAAAATCGTGCACAAGATGAAAGACCCGATCTTTCTGCGATCATTTCTGGACAAAGGTCGTATGGAACCGCTGCTTAAGGAAATGTCGGTCAAGATCGTGCTGAATGACGATTCTGGAATCTTGGGAGCCGCTCTTTACACACTCATTCGAAAAGCCTTTCGGACGGCATAGGAGGTTCTCGAAGCCCAATGCCGCGTTGCCCGTCCTCACCCTTCGACCACGAGGTCACCGTCCATCTGAATGGAGAAGATGTCCCGTGATGCATCTTGAGAACGGCCACTCGGACGGCGACAGCGTCATCTTTTTCCCCAGGTCAAACGTCGTGCACATGGGCGATGACTTCCTTAGAATCGGTTTCCTTTATCGACCTGTCGGGTGGCGGCAGCGTGCGTGGTTTGATCGCCGCGCTCGAAGCGATCAGCCCCAAGCTCCCTCCGGACCTGAAGGTCATTCCCGGGCACGGTGTGATTTCGAACCTCGACGACGTCCGCGCCTACGTGAAAAGGCTTAAGGAAACGCTGGCTGTGGTCGAACAAGGCGTGCGGCAGGGAAGACCCTGGACCAGCTCAGGCAGGAAAAGGTGCTGGAACCGTGGAAGGAGTGGTCGGGCGACTTCATCTCCGCAGATGCGTTGATCGAGACTCTTTACAACGACCTGACCGGCAAGGCCGGCACATTCATCAGGCACAATTGAGGTCATACGGGGTCCAGGAAGCGTGGGCGCTCACCCGCTTACGGCCACCTACAGCGGCGACTCTCTATTTGCGGGCAGCACGTCGAGTGCTCGGACGCAAACCGTAAATGCCCCTGCCCCGGCGTTCACAATCACAGCAGTTGGCGACACGAAAACCATCCCGGCTGGATAAAAAGCGACCTTCCAGCTGTCTGTAACCCCGCAGAATGGTTCCACAGCTACCGTGAACCTGGCTTGCCCGGGCGCGCCCGAGCCTGCGACTTGCGTCATACAAACCAACTCGATCACGCTTTCCGGCAGTGGCCCATCCAGCGCCACGGTCAAAGTGACCACGACCAGCCAGTCCTCCGCAGCATCTCATAGGTCGGGCGCTGGGACAGGATTCCTCGTAATCCTTGCGCTTTCTGCGGCGGTCCGGAAACGCCCGCGGCGGGCCCTGGGCACGGCAGTCATCGGCAGTCTGCTGATTTCCATTTTGAGCTGCGGCGGGGGTAGCAGCACCAGCGGCCGTAGGGATTCCTGCCGCCTCGGGCTACATTGGATGTCGTGGAGCGCCGTTCCATCACCGAGTTTCTAAAGGAGTCTCTGAGCCACGGCACGGACTGCATGTACGTACAGCGGCGCGGGTATCGCACCGAGCGTTGGAGCTACCGGCAGGTCGCCGAGACAGCCGTTCGATTTGCGCGAGAATTGGAGTCGCGCGGGGTTCGGAAAGGCGACCGCGTGCTGATCTGGGGCGAAAACTGCGCGGAGTGGGTGGCCGCATTCCTCGGGTGCGCCTTGCGAGGAACGCTTGCGGTACCCATGGACGATGCCGCCGCCGCTGACTTTGCCGGACGCGTCTCTGTGCAAGTGAATGCCAGGTTGCTCCTGTGCTCCCGCAAACATGTGAACCAGATTGCAGGCGCGCCAATGCTGGTTCTGGAAGAGCTGCGTCAAAGCGTCACGCACCATTCAATCGCGCAGTACGAGTCCGTCTCTGTGGATCGAGCCGACCCCCTGGAGATCATCTTCACCTCCGGGACCACCGCCGAACCAAAAGGCGTGGTGATTTCGCATGGCAATGTGCTGTCCAACGTTGCGCCGCTCGAACGCGAAATCAGAGACTACCTCAAGTACGAACGCTGGGTGCACCCGGTGCGGTTCCTCAACCTGCTGCCCCTGAGCCACGTGTTCGGACAGTTTCTGAGTATCTTTCTTCCTCCCTTGATGGCCGGCACCGTGGTCTTCCAGGAATCGCTCAGCCCGTCTGAAGTCATCGAGACGGTACGACGGGAACATGTTTCTGTGCTCGTGGCGGTGCCGCGCATTCTGCAGTCGCTCAAGGACAAAATTGAGCGAGATCTCGAGCGCGACGGTCATCTCGAGAACCTTCGACAAAGGATCCGCAGCGCGGAAGGGAAGCACTTTCTGCGCCGCTGGTGGACCTTTCGCGACCTACATCGCCAATTCGGCTGGAAGTTCTGGGCGTTCATCTCGGGCGGCGCTTCGCTCGATTCAGAAACAGAGGAATTCTGGGGGCGACTGGGCTTTGCGGTGATCCAAGGCTACGGCCTCACGGAAACCACCTCGCTGGTCAGCGTGAATCATCCGTTCCACCTCGGCAGGGGTTCCATCGGCAAGGTTCTCCCCGGTCGCGAGCTGAAACTGGCAGAGGATGGAGAGATCCTTGTGCGGGGCGGCGGAGTCGCATCCGGCTATTGGCAAGGGAATGAATTGCACCCGGTGAGCAGCCCGGAAGGCTGGTACTGCACTGGAGACGTGGGCGCGCTCGATGCCGACGGCAACCTCTATTTCAAAGGCCGCAAGAAGGAGGTGCTCGTCACGCCCGCGGGAATGAACGTGTATCCCGAGGATCTGGAGGCCGCTCTGCGCCGGCAGCCGGAAGTCCGCGATTGTGTGGTCGTGGGGTTGGAGCGCGGCGGAAATGCAGAGCCCTGTGCCGTGCTGATTCTGCGAGATCCCACCCCCGATGTTGAATCGATCGTAGGGCGAGCCAACGCCTCGCTGGCCGAATACCAGCGCATGCGGGAGTGGCTCGTGTGGGCGGAGAAGGACTTTCCGCGAACTTCCACCGGGAAGCCGCGCCTCACGATGATCCGCCGCGTGCTGCAAGCGCAGCGGGTCACAGGGCCTGCAACGGTCACGGAGTCGAGTCCACTGGCTGACCTGATCGCAAAGATTTCGGGTCGGGCCGTCCCCAGTCTGCGGCCCGAGGCTAACCTGGAGGATGACCTCCATCTGAGCTCGCTCGAGCGTGTCGAACTGCTCAGCGCCTTGGAAGATCGATACCAGGCGGATCTGAGCGAAACCAGCTTCAGCGCGGCCCGCACCGTGCGTGACCTGGAGCAAATGCTGGACGGAAAAGCCGTTCGCCGAGTCGAATACAACTACCCGCGCTGGGCCCTCCGCTGGCCGACGACCTGGATTCGCGTGATCGCCTACTACGGGCTGCTTCGCCCGGCGATCTTCTTGTTGGGCTGGCCTCGGATCGAAGGCCGCGACCATCTGCGGGACGTGAATGGTCCGATACTGGTCATCTGCAATCACATTGCCGACGTGGATGTTGGCTTCGTCCAAACCGCGCTGCCCGCGCGGCTGCGCCATCGTCTCGCTACGGCGGCGGGCGGTGAAGCGCTGCAGATTCTCCGTACTCCGCGACCCGACCGAGGATTCTTCGGGCGAACGTATGACCGGGTGAAATGGGCGTCGGGCGTCGCCTTGCTGAATCTTTTCCCGCTGCCGCGCCAGGCAGGCTTTCTCAAAAGCTTCTCCTACGCAGGCGAGTGTGTAGATCGTGGCTACAGCGTATTGGTTTTTCCCGAAGGACATCACACCACCGATGGCAAGCTTCGAGCCTTCCGTGCGGGGGTCGGACTGCTCGCGAACCATTTGGGAATCCCCGTGGTGCCCTTACGGATCGACGGGTTGTTTGAAGTGAAGAACGCGGGGAAGAAGTTCGCCCCGCCGTGGACGATTCGCGTACGGATTGGCAAACCAGTGGAGTTCGAACCTCAAACCAATCCCAACAAGATCGCTCAAGAACTGGAGAAGCAAGTCGCGGACCTAGGGGGTTAACCGGAGCCTGACGCTGCCACCCTCAATCCCTGGCATCGCCGGGTTTTCGCCGATCCCAGGAAATCTACTCCTCCCCGGCAGCAGGGTCTCAGAACGGTCTATAATTTTCCCTTATGAAAACCACCAACCTGTTCGCCCTCCTCCTCGCGCTCGTTCTCTGCAGCGTGTGCCTCCATGCCGGGAGCAAGAGCACCACTGTGGAACTCAAGAATGCCAAAGGGGAAAGCGTTGGAACGGCCACGTTGAAAGCGGCCAAGTACGGCGTGAAAATCAAGCTGGACCTGAAGAATCTACCGCCCGGCGAGCACGCCGTGCACATCCACCAGACGGCAAAATGCGAGGCGCCCGACTTCAAGTCAGCCGGCGGGCACTTCAATCCGGACGGGAAGAAGCACGGCCTCGAGAATCCGGAAGGCCATCACGCCGGCGATATGCCGAACTTTGTGGTCCGCCCGGACGGAACCGCCAAGGTCACGATCCTAAACAAAGATGTGAACACAGGAAGTGACAATCACTCCGTGTTCGGCAACGGCGGAACCGCTTTGATGGTTCACGCCAAGGCCGACGACATGAAAACGGACCCAACCGGCAACGCCGGGGATCGCATCGCCTGCGGCATGGTCACACCGTAGTTCGTTCTCTACCCCCGATTCGGCTCCGCAACCAGGCCATGGATTGCTGCTGCGGAGCCGTTCTACATTTCTCGCTATTGGAATGAAGAAACCGGTCTCTTGTCGAACAAGAACCGAGCCCCGGAGCACTGCCCCCCATCGGCTTTCCATCGGGAGGATTTTCTGAGCCGCCAGTGTAAGGGCGATCCGCTGAATCGGCCGACGCTGGCCCGCTTGCACATGGCAAAACATGCAGCAAGATCTTATCTGTCAATGATTTACCTTCTGCAAATCTAACGATTGACATCCCGATCCAGCGAGACTATCAAAGCAGTATTCAGAGTCAAGTCGCTTACCCCGTCTGGATTTGTTAACTCTTCGCCCCACCCGTCGTCCCGGAGGAATGTCATGTCAGACAAATCCGAGCAGTATGTAAGGCCTTTGCGCGTGTACGTTGGGCACGGCTCGAAAGCTGAAAAGGGTTTTCGTTCCCGCACATCCATGCCGCGGCCGGAAGCGATCGCGCCCGGCGTGCCACCTTCACCCAGCCACGACCTGATCTTTCATAAAGGTCACACCATCCAGGATCTGGTCTATACCAATTTCTTCGTCGGAGGTTCTGCGGCCTGGAAAGCCAGCGACATCCAGAACATTGATAAGGCGCTCGCGGCTGCCATGTCCGATGTCGACTTGAACAACGTCATGTCACAGTACTACCCGTCGGGCAGCATCACCACGACATTTCGATCTTCCCATGTTCTCACCGGGCCGCCACCCAAGGTTGTTTCCCAGGGCGACATCGAGAACCTTGTGCGCCAACTCTTCCACGCCGGCATGCTGAACGGCTTCGACTTCAGTTCCACGGTCTTCAATTTCCTGCTGCCCAGCGGCACAATCCTGAACACCGACGCTGCGCCCACCAGCGGGACCATCACGGCACGCCTGGAGCAGCCGGTCGAGGTCAGAAAAGGAGTGCCGGTCGAGGAGGAGGAAAGCTCCAAGGAAGGATTGGGTGGCTACCACGGCTCCATCCACGTGGGCTCGGGAACCAATGCCGAAATTGTTTATTACGCGATCGGTGTGTTTTCCGAAACCATGCCCAACGGCACAGCGAACGGCATCCCGGTGTTCGACCAGCCCTGGAAGAATGTCGTAGGGACCTTCTATCACGAACTGAACGAAGCGCGGACGGATCCGGACGTCGAAGATGCGATTCGCGCAGGGAACGACCCGAATGCGATCAAGTTCCTGGGGTGGACTTCGAGGCAGGGTGAGGAATGCGGCGATTTCCCGGTCTCCGAGGCCAACCCTCTTTCGCAGGTGTTCCAGGAAGTGAACCTGACGGACGCAAGCGGAACGGTGCCCGTTCAATTCCAGTACTCTGATGCCGCGCACGGTCCGGAAGGTCCGCGACGCACGCCCGCTCCATTCGCCGGGCAACCGCGGTCACGGGCTGCCGGTGGCGCGCAGCCGCAGGGGAGACGCAGGCACGCCTAGCGCTCTCGGACCGCGGGAAGGCTGGCAGAGCCGGACCGCTTGTAGACACGCACGTAGTCGACCAGCATGCTCTGCGGGAACTTGGTGGTGGCGTCGGGGCTGCCGGGCCAGTCGCCGCCGACCGCCACATTCAGGATGACGAAGAAGGGATGGTCGTAGACCCACTTTGCGTCTCTGGGAAGGTCCGCGGGGGTGCGCGTCGCATACAGATTGTCGTCCACGTAGAAGCGAATGACGTCGGGTTCCCACTCCGCGGCGTAAACGTGGAAACCATCAGCGAAGTTCTGGCCCTTCGGTAGGGAGAAGGATGAACTGATTCCCTTCCCGCCGGAATATCCCGGGCCGTGAATCGTGCCATGCACGACGGACGGTTCCTTGCCGATATTCTCCATGATGTCGATTTCGCCGTCTGCCGGCCAACCCTTCTGCTCGATGTCGTCGCCGAGCATCCAGAATGCCGGCCAGATTCCCTGTCCCCGGGGGATCTGGATGCGCGCCTCAAAGCGGCCATAGGCCTGTTGGAATTTGTGCTGTGTCTTGAGACGCGCAGAAGTGTAACCGCGGAACACGCCCTCGTTGTCGCTGTAGCCCTCCCGGCGTGCGGTGATGGCCAGATTTCCGTCCTGGATTTGAACGTTCTGCAAGCGGTTGGTGTAATACTCGAGCTCGTTATTCCCCCAGCCGTTGCCACCCGTTTCGATGACCCATTTCGTGCGATCGGGCACTGATCCGTTGCCGCCGTTGAACTCGTCGCTCCACACCAGCGCCCACGATGGACGATCAGAGGGAGCCGCGACACGCTGGTTCCCGCCGCACGCCAGGAGAAGACAGGGAAAGATCAGTATGATCATGTAGTAACCATTATGCCTGTTCGCACAAGCGTTGCATGACGTGGTTCGCAAAAATAGCGAGGAGAGGGATTCGAGCCCCTGTACGGTTTCCGGTCACAGCGGTTTTGCAAGTGCACAGAAGACCTCCGGAGCCGTTTTGAGAACGATGATGCGGTTGATGCCCTGACTCCCGCGCAGCTGGTTGCGCCCTCCACATCACGCTCTTAAGTGTCACCGTGGGAACGGATGCTCAGAACGGACGTGCTCGGAAGCGTTCTCCCTGCCCACCTGCGGTTCCGGCGACGATGAATCCCGCCCCGCTCATCCCAAGGGCCACCAGTGCGCTGGCCTATTCGTTCCCATCGTGAAGTGCATGGGCAACTCTGGGAGTGTGAACCAGGACGACCCATAGGAAGAACATCGTCCCAGCAGGAGGGCTGTCCATTGCCTCATTTTGCCCGACGCGATAGTCACGGCGGGCGGCAACGAAAGCGATACCCGGGAAGGAGAATTGCGCTTTCTCTTGATAGAAGGCTTACAAGGAGGTCGACCAGCCGGAAACTGGAACCCGAGCGACCCCTTCAGGATCGGCCGTGACTGGGGAGAAATCAGGGCAGCAAGCGGAACCGCAGCCGACTTGTCATTCGAAGCGCAACGCGGTCATGAGGTTGACACGGGTGGCGCGCCGGGCGGGGATCCAAACCGCCAGGAGAGCGACGCTACTGAGCAGGAGCGGCGTGGCGATGAAGGCCGTCGGGTCCCAGGCTTTGACCCCGAACAGGAAGCTGGCGAGGAAGCGGGTCACACACAAAGCTCCCCCGATGCCGATGACGACGCCGATCATGGTGAGCACCATTCCTTGACGGAGGACCATGTTGCGGATGTTGGAAGCCTGCGCGCCGAGGGCCATGCGGATGCCGAGTTCCTGCGTCCGTTGCTGCACGGAGTAGGCCATGAGGCCGTAAATGCCGATGGCAGCCATGAGCAGTGCAGAGGAACCAAAGATCGTGAGCAGGAGCATGTTGAAGCGCTGGCGTGAGGTGGTAAGGATGACGATTTCATCCATCGTGCGGATGTGCGCGACCGCCAAGCCTCCGCTGGCCTCTCGAAGAGCGACGGAGGCGGGTGTTACCAGCGTGTGCGGTTCTACGTGGGTGCGGACGACCCACCAGAGTGGCGCAATGCGGGAGTTGAGCGCGGTGACTTTGTCCGGCATCTGCGCGACGGGAATGTACATGGTCGGGAACGGATCGCGATTGAGGCCGCCGTCGCGCATGTCTCCACTGACGCCGATGATCTGACGGGGCGGCTCGACGAAGACAGGCCCCATGGTGGCGCCGATGAGCAGCCGGTCCTTCAGCGGGTCACCTTTGGGCCAGTATTGTTTGGCCATGGCCTGGTTGATAATCACGACCCCCGGCGCGGCGCCGTCGTCATGCACAGTGAAAGCGCGGCCGTTGAGAATGGGGACTCTGAAGGCGTCGAAGTAGCTCCATGACACGGGAAAGTAGCCGCCTCCGCCGGTGGAGGGGTCGTTGCCTTTGGGGCGACCGACGATGTCAAAGGGCAGGCCAAAGCCGCCCTGCAGTGGCAGGCAGCACGCCGCGGCGGCGGTGGCGACGCCCGGGATGGCGTTGAGGCGGTCGGCGCCGTCCTGGATCACCTGGGCGACGCCGGCGGTTTTTTGGAAGCGCTCACCACTGACCGACATGGCCATGGTCAGGACGTTGTGGGTGCCGAAACCCGGATCCACGGCCTGGAGCTTCATGAAAGTGCGGATGAGCAGGCCGGCGCCGACGACCAGGACCAGAGCAAGGGCCATTTCACTGACGACCAGCAGGGAGCGGATTTTTCCGCTGCGGAAGCCAAAGCTGGAGCGATTGCTGCTCTCGTTGAGCGTGGCGGCAAGGTTGGTGCGCGATACGCTGAAGGCAGGGACCAGGCCGAAGAGGATTCCGCTGAGCACGGAGACGCCGAAGGTGAAGAGCAGGATGTTCAGATCGAGCGTCACAGCCGAGCCGTCTTCGCCGATGCGAGGGATGCTTCCAGGATTGATGGCCAGCAGCAGACGGACTCCGACGAAGCCGAGGATAAGGCCGAGGAAGCCGCCGGTGAGGGAGACAACAAGGCTTTCTGTAAGCAACTGCCGAATGATGTGGCCGCGTCCTGCGCCCAGGGCGAACCGGGTGGCGAACTCACGCTTTCTGGCGGTGGCGCGGATAAGTAGAAGATTGGCTACGTTGGCGCACGCAATGAGCAGGACGAAACTGACGGCTCCAAGCAGGACGAACAGCGACGAGCGGGTGTCGCCGACGATGGTTTCCTGAAGGGAGATCACGCCGAAACCGCTCTGTGGGCCGAGTGCACCGGGATACGTACGGCGGAATTGATCGGCGGCGAGCTTCAGCTGCGCGTTCGCCATTTGTGGCGTGACGCCAGATTTGAGGCGCGCTCCGACTACGAAGTAGTGGGCCATGTCCTGCGAGGTAACATCGAACTGATAGGGCAGCCAGAGATCACCCGCGGGCTCGGTGACGAAGTTGCGTCCGACAATGCCGACGACCAGGTACGGCTGGCCGTCAAGCGGGATATTTGTGCCGACCATGCTAGGATTCCCGCCGAAGCGACGCTTCCAAAGACCGTAACTGAGGACGACTACGTTGCCGCCATTGGGGCTGTCCTCGGCCGCGGTGAAAGTGCGTCCAGCGAGGATGGGGGCGCCAAAGAGACGAAAATAGTCAGCGGTTACGTGGACGCCTTGCACCTGCTCCGGATCGTTGCCGCCGGTGAGGTTGAGTCCGGCACCACCCTGGTCGTAGCCGGCGACGCACTGGAAAACGCTGGTCTGCTGATGCCAGATGTTGAACTTGGGCACGTTGGCGCCGGAGAATGATCCCTGGGGTCCAGTGTTCATCACTTGCACGAGCGATTGGGGGTCGGGATAGCTGAGCGGCTTGAGCAGCACGGTGTTGATGACCGAGAAGACACCTGTATTCGCGCCTATGCCGACGGCGATCACGATGATGGCGATGGCGGTGAAGCCTGGCATTTTGGCGAGCGAGCGCAGCGCGAAGCGAAGATCCCGCCACGCGTCTTCGATCCAGGGCAAGGAACGATAGCGCCCCACCCGCTCGCGCGTGGCTTGCGGATTGCCGAACTTCAGGCGGGCCTGACGGCGAGCTTCTTCCAGAGACAGGCCGCGCGCGATGTTGGCATCCTGTTCGTGCGCCAGGTGCGATTCAATTTCCTCGGCGAGGTCGGCATCTTTCTTCTCGCGTTGCACGAAACGGCGGAGACTCATGATGCTTCCCTCCTGACTTATTCGGGCGATTCGCCCAGAATGAGGCCAATGGCGCGCGTCATGTGCCGCCAGCGGCTGGCTTCGGCGGTGAGATGCTTCCGGCCCTTTGCGGTGAGCTGGTAAAACTTTGCCTTGCGGTTGTTTTCGCTGGCCCCCCACTCGGAAGCAAGAAGGCCGCGGTCTTCGAGGCGGTGGAGCGCGGGATAGAGTGAGCCCTGCTCGATTTCGAGCGCGTTCTCCGATGTGTGCTCGATAACCTGTGCTATGGCGTGGCCGTGCGCGGGGCCCATGACCAGCGTGCGCAGGATGAGCATATCGAGTGTTCCCTGAAGGATGTCGCCTGCTCGAGGCGTCTCTCTACGGGCCATCGTTCCCTGCCTCACTCGAATGTCTACGGGAAGGGAGTATACTCCACCCGAATGTCTACCGGAACTCCCTTCATTCCGATCACCACGATCCCTTGGTACGGGCGGCGTGGTATGGCAATTGGTTGAGCGAGCCGGAGTGCACTCCGGAGCCCGTTCCCACATACCGATCAGATCGAGGACGGTTGGACTGTAGAATTCGCAGCTGGTTGGCCCGGAAGTCGGTGCTGCGGAGCAAGGCGGCTCAAATACTTCAGAAGCTCGTTACAGGCCCATTGGCCTGCATCCTGGCGGTGGGACTCGCCGCCTGCTTCTTGCCCGCGCGTCGCGCCGCACAGGTCGATCCTCCGATCACGCTCTGCACGAATGACGCTGCAAACTCTCAGCCCTCGTCTCAGCAACAGGCCCGTCAAATAATCACCTTCATGGCGGGTCAACCGGGCAGCTCGTAAATGTGACCACGCGGATTTGGCACTTCATGGGTCCGTGGTGGATTCCGGGCATCCCCAACGAGTGGCCGGTAATCTGGAGCCCGGTTACAAAGACTCCCTTGATCTGGAACCCTCAGCAATCAAACTTCGTGAAGGATCGTAAAGGACCAAGGGGTGCTCCATGCAAAACCTACCCGGCAATTTTCGCTACGCCTTGCGGCAGTTCCGGTTGGCGCCTGTTTTTGCCGCTGCCGCCCTGCTCACGCTGGCCTTGGGAATTGGCGGAACCACGGCGATATTCACGTTGATCCATGCGGTGATGCTCCGCTCCTTGCCGGTTTCCGATCCTGGGAGGCTCTACCGGGTCGGCGATGGTGACGATTGCTGCGTGGGAGGGGGTCCACAGGACCGCTGGGGAATGTTTTCCTACCCTTTGTACGAGCGGCTCAAGGCGGAAGCGCCGGAATTCCAACAGCTCGCGGCTTTCCAGGCCGGCCGCAGGCTCTTGAGCGTGCGGCGCGAAGGTGTCGAATCGTCTGCCAGACCTCTGCGCTCCGAGTACGTCACCGGGAATTATTTCTCGACGCTTGGAGTCGGCCCCTTGGGTGGACGAGTGTTTACGCCGGATGACGACCAGCCCGCTGCCCCGCCGGTCGCCGTCCTCAGCCACCGCGTCTGGCAGACGACCTATTCTGCCGATCCATCGGTAGTGGGTTCAACTTTCGTGGTGGAAGGCCGTCCCTTTACCGTGATCGGAGTTGCACCCGCCGGATTTTTCGGCGAAACGCTGCAAGGCGACCCTCCTGATATCTGGGTCCCGCTGCAGCAGGAACCCATGATTGATGGCGAAGGTAGTCTGCTGCATCAGTCGGTCTCTGCGTGGCTGCGCACGATCGGCCGATTGCGCCCGGGAGCTTCGATTGACGGAATGGCTCCGCGCCTCACCGAAGTGTTGCGGCAATGGTTGCAGAACGATTCCGGATATCCCGCCAACTGGATGCCGGACGTGATCCGACTGCTTCCGCAGCAGGTGGTCAACGTGGTACCAGCGGGAGCGGGTGTCGCGGTGATGAAAGAAGAGTACGGACGCAGCCTGCAGATTCTGCTGTCGGTGTGTGGTTTGGTGCTGCTGATCGCGTGCGCCAATGTCGCGAACCTGCAGCTGGCGCGCTCGGTCGCGCGTCGTGGACAAACGGCGGTGCGCCTTGCCGTGGGCGCCACGCCGCGGCAGATCGTTACGGAGGCCCTCACGGAGAGCGTCCTGCTGGCTATGGGCGGTGGCATCGCCGGACTTTTGGTGGCCATGGCGGCCGCGCGGCTGCTGCTTGCGCTTGCCTTCCGGAGCTCACATTTCCTTCCGATCAGCACCCTGCCGTCGCTCCCGGTGTTGGGGTTCGCTTTCGGGTTGTCGCTGGTAACGGGAATGACCTTCGGGGCGGCTCCTGCGTGGTTTGCCACACGCACCCATCCGGCGGAAGCGCTGCGCGGATCGAGCCGAAGCACCAGCGATCATTCTTCTTTTGCCCGCAAGACGCTGCTGATCCTCCAGGCTACCTTGTCGGTTGTGCTGGTCGCCGGCGCGACCATGTTGGCGCGAAGCCTAAATAAGCTCGAGCATCAGGATTTCGGATATCAAGTGCCAGGGCGCGTAGTGGTGGAGCTGCACAATCCGCCAGCCAGCTACACCCAGCCCAGGTTAGCGGCGCTCTACCGCCAGCTTGAAGAACAGCTCAATCGTCTGCCTGGAGTGCAGGGGGCCGGGCTGGCGCTCTATAACCCGCTCACCG
>Ga0137418_10000754_pt1 | contig 29687 bp, 25 predicted proteins | sample CZODoug3_1_2_16f_FD_122242 | JGI IMG/M metagenome (GOLD analysis project Ga0137418, IMG submission 122242) | Vadose zone soil fungal communities from Angelo Coast Range Reserve, California, USA - CZODoug3_1_2_16fungal (Hybrid Assembly) | ecosystem: Environmental > Terrestrial > Soil > Vadose... | reverse complement strand
CGTTCAGCCTGTACACCGCTTCTACGCCTTGTACAGGCTGAACGCGAACACGACCGCCGGATTCACATTCTGGCGTGGCCGCGCCCTGAACACCTCGCTCCAGAACGCCATCTTTCAGAACAGAACACCCACGACCCCGGGCGGAAGCGTCCCCGGCGAGCCGGACAAGTACCTGAACCGGCTTCAGTTCGACATCATTTACAGCTTCTAGCGTCCAAAAGGGACAACCTCCGGGCGTCGGCCAACCAGTCGGCGCCCGGCTTTTTTGCTCACAAACCAAAGCCGTTCCGCTCATTTATACTGAGTACTTGGAGTTGCCGAATGAGCCTTAGACCCACCTTGCTGGCCGTTGCGCTAGCCTTTTCTGCTGTCGGCGCTGGTGCAGCAGAGAAGGTCAAGGGCAGCCAACCCGGCGTGGTGCTAACCGTGGAAAAGAAGTCTCGCACGCGGACACAGTACTATGTGGTAAATACACCGGTCGGGGTGGAAGAGCCGTACTTCGAAGCGGAAATTGATTCCGCAGGCCTGGTTTACACGGTCGAGTATGAGCCGAAATCCGCCGACGAAGTGGTCCCCGATGGATGCCTGGCCGGACAAGCCGTAAAGGTGCGAGTGGATCACCGCCACCTGTTCGTGCAATGTCTAGACTCCGACGCGGAGATGCGTTGGGAAATTCAGAAAAAAAAGCCCTCGGCACCTGATTCGGAAGCTCCGAAGAAGCGCTGAAATCCGAATCCCATGGCCCGCGCCTCCCTCGACAACCCGGCCTATTTCATTAATCGCGAAGCCTCCTGGCTGGAGTTCAATCGCCGCGTTTTGCAGGAAGCCGAGGACGAGAGCAATCCTCTCCTGGAACGCGTTAAATTTCTTGCCATTACAGCCAATAACCTTGACGAGTTCTTCGAAGTCCGCGTGGCGGGGTTGGTACAGCAAATTGAGGACGGCTTTACGCAGGGTGGCCCTGATGGACTGACGCTGTCGGAAGAGCGTGCCATCATTGCAAAGACCGCCAAGAAGTTTGTCGATGAGCAGTACCAATGCTGGAACGACTCCCTTCTGCCCGAGCTAATGGAAAACGGAATCCGGGTACTGGCGATGGAGGAGCTCGATCCCGAAGCCCAGGAATTCGCCGAGGAGTACTGCGAGAAGGAACTAGATCCCCTGCTGACGCCTGTGACAGTGGATCCAGCGCACCCATTTCCGCGCGTGATCAACAAGGCTCTGTGCATGGCTTTTCTGCTTCGCCGTCGCCGCCGTTCTTCGATGACGTACATGGGCGTCGTGACCGTTCCGCGTTCTCTGCCGCGACTCATCCGACTACCCTCGGAAGGCACCACCGACTATATTTTCCTCGCCGATCTGGTGGCTCACCATGCCGCGCGGATGTACCGGGGATATGAGATTGTGTCGTCGGCGGCGTTCCGGGTAACCAGGAACAGTAATCTCTATTTGCAGGAAGAGGAATCGCGTAACATCCTCGAATCCGTGCGTGCTGAACTGCATAACCGCCGCAAGGGCGACGCCGTCCGGTTGGAGATCGAGGCCAACGCCAATCAGGAAATCATCGATCGCCTCCGCACCAATTTCGAGCTGGACCCCTGGCAGGTATTTTCCGTGGATGGGCCGGTGAATCTTTCGCGTCTTTTCACGGTTTACGGTGAGACAGATCGCCCAGAGCTGAAATTCCGGCCGTTCTCTCCGCGCGAGCTGCGCCTGACTGGCAAGACAAAGGATTTGTTCGAAGAGCTTCGTCAGCACGACGTCATGCTCCATCACCCTTATGATTCCTATGACGCGGTGGTGTCCTTTGTGGCGTCAGCGGCGAGCGATCCCAATATTCTGGCCATCAAGCAGACGCTATACAGAACTGGCGACAATTCCCCGATCGTGCAAGCGTTGATTGCAGCTGCCGAGACCAAGGAAGTTACTGCGGTAGTGGAACTCAAAGCACGCTTTGACGAAGCATCGAACATCCGTTGGGCTCGCGATATGGAGGACGCGGGTGTACAGGTCTTTCACGGATTGGTCGGCCTGAAGACGCACTGCAAGTTGTGCCTAATGGTTCGCCGGGACCCCGATGGTGTCACGCGCCGCTATTGCCATATTGGGACCGGGAACTACAATCCTTCGACCGCAAAGATCTACACCGACTTCAGTCTGTTCACCTCCGATCCCGAAATCACGAGCGCGGTGCACAACGTCTTCAGCTTCCTCACCGCCTACGCCGAGCATCCTGACTACGATCCGCTGCTAGTGGCGCCCCTGCATATGGCTGAGCAATGCCTGGCGCTGATCGAACGTGAGACACAGCACGCGCTGGCTGGGCGTCCTGCGCGGATCATTGCGAAGATGAATGCGCTGCTCGACAAGAATATGGTGGTGGCCCTCTATCGCGCGGCCCAAGCGGGAGTGGAGATTGACCTCATCGTGCGCGGAATTTGTTCGCTGTGTCCGGGCATCCGGGGAGTCAGCAGCCGGATTCACGTGCGCAGCATTGTTGGCCGCTACCTGGAGCACAGCCGGGTATTGGATTTTGCCAACGGCGGCGAAGGCGAGACCTGGATTGGCAGCGCCGATTGGATGCCACGCAACCTATACGACCGGGTTGAGGTGCTGGTCCCCGTGCGCGACGAGATGATACGCGAACGGATTCGACACGAGATTCTGGATGCACTTCTGCAGGACAATCGAAAAGCTCGTTTGCTGCAGCGCGACGGAACTTACCTCCACACTCGCAGGATCCGACAAAGCGGCGCTCGGCAAAAGCAAGACGGCTTCAACGCGCAAGAGTTTTTCATGGCATTGGCGGAAGGGAAGCTGGCTCCGGATGCTATACCCTCGCCGCAAACGCGACGCACTCGCGACCGAATCGGGAAAGAAAGCTAAACGTCCATGGTCATTTATTTTCTACGCCACGCGAGCGCTGGCCAGCCTTTCGACAGCCCAAAGAAGGACGAGAAGCGCGGCCTTGATCAAGAAGGCATCGCGCAATGCGGCCTGATTGGGCGTTTCCTGGCTGCTGCGGATGTGCAAGTGGAGGCTATCGTCTCGAGCCCACTGAAGCGTGCTGCTCAAACCGCGTTCCTAGTGGGGAATGAGATGGGATTTGATGGGAAAATCCAAATGGAGGCGGCCTTGCGTCCGGCAGGGACCTTCGCGGATTTTCGCGTGGTTCTGGAAAAGCACCGCAAGCAGGAAGCCATTATGGTAGTGGGGCACAATCCCAACCTCAGTGAGTTTGTCGGCAAGATGATCAGCGTATCTGGGTGCGAAGCGGCTGTGGACCTGAAGAAAGGTTCGGTAGCGCGCGTCGAGCTGCGGCGGAACTCCGGTGAATTGCTGTGGTGCTTGACGCCGCGAGTTCTTCGCGTGCTTCAGGCTACGGCGGCCGAGAGCGTGCGTCCAAAGAGTTCGCGAAAATAGAGCTGTTCTTTTTCGATAGCCCAGAGTTCGAGGTCGGCTCCCATGCCGCGCTTTGGGACCAGCGTGAGTTTGACGTCGGCACCCCGCGCGTAAACGCGCACCGAGCGCACAGAGTCGCTCCGCCCCAAATTGAGCGCGCGCGCCAAACGCAGCAGGCAAACGGCTTTGCGTACCCGTTCCTGTTCCGAGAGTAGAAGTGATTTCATCAGGACATCGGCGGGCAGCGGCTGCGTCTTACCCATATAGCGGGCGATCGTGGCGATGACGAGTCGTTGCTCGGGGGTGTACCCAGCCATTTCCGAGTTAGCCAGGATGTAGTGCGTATGCCGGTGGCGTCCGTTGCGGTTGATATAGTCGCCGACCTCATACAGCATGGCCGAGGCGCCGAGTAGCTCGCGATAATCGGGAGGGAGCAGGTGGCATGACTTCAGGACATCAAAAAGTTGGAGCGCGAATTCCCGCACGCGCAGGGCATGATCCTCTTCCACGCGGTAGTGCTGCACGGCGGCCATGACGGAATCCCACCGCTCCGACTCGATCTGCTTGCCGGATCGAGTGTGGCTGTCGTATTCGGCGGCCATTTGCGCCAGAAGACCGTCGCGCAGTCCCAACGGGGAATAGCGGAATCCTGAGAGCTTGCAGCGCTCCAGAATCTCGGCATACACGGATGCGCCGGCGATGATGATCTCGGCGCGCCGAGGGCCGATTCCCGTGAGCTTCTTGCGTTCATCGACGCTCTGTTGCGCCAGCAATTTGGCTAGGCGCCGGGCTGAATGCTGAGTGACGAAGCCTTTTTTCGGGCTCCCCGGCGGCTTGGCTGATGCTTCGCTCAGTGTAGCCAATGCGGCTGCTGTGCCCGATGTCGCGATGGTTGCCTTGATGCCTACGCGCGAAATTTGCCCCGCCACTCGGCCTACATAGCGCGTGATAAAACCTCGCATACGCTCCAACTCGCCGTCGCGCGGAGGATCGTGCCGGAGAAACTCGTTCGTCAGACGCACCGCGCCCAGCGGAAGGCTGGTTGTTTCCTTAATGTGTCCCTGTTTCGAAATTGTGAGTTCGCAACTGCCTCCGCCCAGGTCCATCATGAGCACCGGCGCTGCCGGAAGGCGCAGGTTGGAAACCAGACCCAGGTGAATCAGGCGGCCTTCTTCTTGCCCGGAAATGATTTCGACATTCCATCCCGTGGCAGACCGAATCCATTCGAGAAATGCTTGCGAGTTGCGGGCATCTCGCATCGCGCTGGTGCCGACCACTCGCACCCGATCCGCACCAAGCCTCTGGGCAGATTTATGAAAGCGCCGCAAGATCTTGACCGTATCCGCCATCGCATCCGGTGCAAGATATCCGGTGCGGAAGGCCAGTTCGCCCAGACGCGTGACGGCTCGGTCTTCGTGTAGATCGATGAGCTTGGTGCCCTGAAGACGGGAGATCTTCAAGCGTACAGAGTTGGAGCCGATGTCTACGGCGGCGAAGACGGGCATGCGGGCGTGAGTTTGCGGTTCCGGGCTACGGTTTGAATTGTACCGGGAGATCGCAGCCAACCCCAATTCGTAATGGAAAAACGGTCAATCGACGCACTAACCGGATCCCCAGCTCGGTAGCGTCCTAGCAGCGCCATCAGGACACCGCCGAACTTTCTTTTTAACACCTTTGTAACACTCCCATGCTAGTATCCCGCGATGGCAGACCCTGCCTTTCCTATGTCCGGATCCTTCCAAGAGCTCCCGGCTGTCGGACCCCAGCTGGCTGCGCCCATAGAGCGCCGTCCCTCGCCGCTGGCCCACGCTCACCACGCGAGCTGGCCGGATGAGCTGTTTCGCTACGCCATGTGGGCCTGCGCAGCGTTCGTGCTCGTGATTCTCGGACTCATCGTTTACGAACTCGTGTTGAACTCCCGCCTGTCGTGGAACGCCTTTGGGTTTAAATTCTTTGGCGGCCAGGAATGGGATCCGGTTCAAGACCACTTCGGAGCGCTCCCCTTCATTTATGGAACGCTGGTTTCGTCGCTGCTGGCCCTTTTGATTGCCGTTCCACTCTCCATTGGAACGGCGGTATTTCTGACGGAAATGTGCCCGGTCTGGTTGCGCGGACCGCTTTCTTTCTTCACGGAACTGTTGGCTGCTATCCCTAGTGTTATCTATGGTTTATGGGCAATTTTTGTGCTGGTGCCCATCTTGCGGCTGTATATCCAGCCACTGCTGGCGAAAACCTTGGGTTGGACGGGTTTGTTTGAAGGGCCTCCATTTGGTATCGGAATGCTTGCCGCCGGCGTGGTGCTGGCGATCATGATTATTCCTGTAATCTCGTCCCTCACGCGGGAAGTGATGTCGGTCGTCCCTTCGCACCAACGCGAAGGGGTTCTGGCGCTGGGTTCCACACGCTGGGAAATGATTCGCTTGGGAGTGTTGCGCAACGCTCGAACGGGTATCGTGGGAGCCATCATTTTGGGTTTGGGCCGCGCACTGGGCGAGACCATGGCCGTGACCATGGTGATTGGCAACCGGCCGGAGATCGCGAAGTCCCTCTTTGCGCCTGGCTACACCATGGCGTCCGTAATTGCCAATGAGTTTAGCGAAGCGACAGGAGACCTTTACACGAGCGCCCTTATTGAAATCGGCCTCGCTCTGTTCCTCGTGACGATCGTGGTAAACGCCTTTGCCCAGTTCCTGGTTTGGTCGGTGACTAAGGGGCAACCTGCGAGGGGAAATGTCTGATCTGACCCCGAATCCGGCCACGAACTCTCCTCATCCGGCGGAAATGCTGAACGTGAGTCTGAGTCGCCGCATCACGGATCATGTGATGACCTTCCTTTCGGTGCTGGCAGTGGTCTTGGTGATCGCGCCACTGTTTGCGATCTTCGGCTACCTCGTTTACAAAGGCATCGGCTCGCTCGACCTGAATTTGCTGACAAAAATGCCGAAGCCCGTGGGCGAAGTGGGTGGAGGCATGGCCAACGCGATCGCCGGGTCCGCGCTGATTCTCGGAATCGCCAGCCTGCTGGGTGTCCCAGCCGGGATCGGTGCGGGTATCTATCTAGCGGAATATGGACGCGGTGGCCGGTTTGGCGCGGTAGTACGATTCACCTCGGACGTACTGAACGGCGTACCATCGATTGTCATCGGCATTGTGGCTTACGCCATCGTTGTCATTCGGCAAAAGCATTTTTCTGCGCTCGCTGGCGGTGTGGCCCTCGCCATCATGATGATTCCCACCATCACGCGGACGACAGAAGAGATGCTGCTGCTGGTACCGACGCAAATCCGGGAAGCGGCCTTTGGTCTAGGGATTTCGCAGTGGCGCACGACGCTCTCCATCACTCTGCGCACGGCTCTCTCGGGAGTGATCACTGGAGTGATGCTGGCTTTCGCGCGGGTGGCCGGGGAGACTGCACCTCTCCTGTTTACCACCCTCGGTAACCAGTATTGGAGTTTGAATCTCAATGAGCCCACGGCGGCCTTGCCCCTTCAGATTTTTACTTACGCGAACTCTCCGTTTGACGAGTGGCACCGGCAGGCCTGGGCTGGCGCGCTTGTGCTGATTGTCATGATTGTTCTTTCGGTTTCAGCCGTGCGCGTTGCGGTCAGCCGCGGCAATCTCCGTGGAGCTCGTTAAATTATGGGTGTTGGCATCCAAGTCAAGAACTTGAACGCCTGGTTCGGCAAGAAGCAGGCGTTATATGACATCAACATGACGGCTCTGGCTAACCACTGTACGGCGGTGATTGGGCCCTCCGGTTGCGGCAAATCCACGTTTGTACGCTGCATCAACCGCATGCACGAGACGATCCCGGATGCCCGCGCCGCGGGGAGTGTCATGATTGGCGAGGTCGACGCCTACAACGGAACCTCCTCGACGCAGCTCCGCCGCCGCGTGGGCATGGTGTTTCAAAAGCCAAATCCGTTTCCTACGATGTCGGTCTATGACAATGTCGCGTCGGGCCTAAAGCTCAATGGCTTCAGTGGCGCCAAGCGGTTGGAAGAGATTGTTGAGCGTTCCCTCAAGAACTCCGCGTTGTGGGACGAGGTCAAAGACGATCTGAAAAAGAAATCCGGCGCCAGCCTTTCCGGCGGCCAACAGCAGCGCCTGTGCATCGCCCGCGCTCTGGCGGTCGAGCCCGAAGTGCTGCTCATGGACGAACCGTGCTCGGCGCTCGATCCCATCTCCACCAGCAAAATCGAAGACCTCATCTTCCAGCTCAAAGAGCATTACACCATCGTCATCGTGACGCACAATATGCAGCAGGCCGCCCGCGTTGCGGAGTACACTGGATTTTTCCTTTTGGGTAAGCTGATTGAGTTCGACAAGACGACCAAGATCTTTACCAATCCTTCCGATAAGCGGACGGAAGACTACATTACAGGCAGGTTCGGATAATGCGCACGCGTTTCCAGCAAGGTCTCGAGGATCTACGGGAGAAGCTGCTCCGCATGGGCGGACTGGCGGAGCAGGCAGTGGAACGTGCTTGCCAGGCATACAAAGACCGTGATCTCAACCGCTGCCACCAGGTTCTGGAGAATGAAACGATCATCAACGCTGCCGAGCGGGAGATCGACGAAGCCGCCTTCGACCTGATGGCGATGCAGCAGCCCATGGCCGTGGATCTCCGGTTCCTGCTTGCCGTAGTCAAGATCAATGCGGATCTTGAGCGTGTCGGCGATCAAGCTGTCAACATTGCCGAGCGAGTCATGGATATGGTCGAGCTTCCGGCGGTGGATCTGCCCGTCGATATACCCCGCATGGCCACGGCCGTTTCTGCCATGGTCCGGCGCTCTCTGGAATCGTTCGTCGAAGGCAAAGCTGAGCTTGCCCAAGCTGTTCTGGAAATGGATAACGTAGTGGACCGTATGCGCGACGAAGCCTTCATCGTGCTCGTCAAGAACATGAACACGAACCCGGAATCCACTCGCCAGGCTCTGGATGCTCTGCTGATTGCGCGCAACCTCGAACGCGTCGCCGACCACGCTACGAATATCGCGGAAGACGTCATCTTCTGGGTGCGCGGCGACGACGTACGTCACAACGTAAGCCCCGAGCCCGCTGCCCACACTGCCGCGGAAGCCAAAGACGCCTAGTCCACCGAGCGGCAGCCCGCCCCACTACCCTTCGACTGCCGCTTTTCCGCGTCTATACTGAACTCTCCACTTCCAACGGAGGCCCCATGCGTCCAGACCGCCGCCTGACCGTCGTCGGCATCGTCGCCACCTTGCTTCTCTCCGTTCTTGTGTTGCGTGCGAAGCCCCAAAAGTTCAGCGGCGCCACCATTCTTCCTTCGGGACGCCATCTGGCATCGCGTTTGCCCGGCGATCCGCAAAAGACAAACGGCCTCCCCACCACTATCGCGATCCACCCCAGCGGCCACTACGCCGCATTGCTCAATAATGGCTATGGCGCCGCCGATTCTGGCACCAAGCAATCCATCGGTATCCTTGATCTCACCACCAACGACCTCGCCACAAACGAGCTCATCGATTTCCCCGACGATCGCCTCGCGGAGAACGCGCACCAAAGCTACTTTCTGGGGCTAGCTTTTTCCACCGACGGCGCTCGCCTCTACGCCTCGTTCGGTTCCATTACTGATCCTACGGGTTCGAAGCAAGACGACACCGGCAATGGCATTGCTGTCTACCGCTTCAATCAGGGCAAGATCACGCCCGAGCGCTTCATAAAAATCCCCCCCCAATCCGTCGGCGGGGATAAATTCATCGCCAAGGGTGTGTTCAAACTGGGCCGCGGCCAGGCCATCCCATATCCCGCGGGAATTGCCGTCATCGCGCACGACGGGCACGATCAACTCTTGGTTGCCAACAATCTTTCCGATGACGTAATCCTCATCGATGCCGAATCCGGCAGGGAACTGCAGCACTTCGATTTGAGTCAGCATCGTCTTATTCCCGCCGAGTTTCCCTATACAGTAGTAGTTGCACGCGATGGCAAGCGCGCCTGGTGCAGCCTTTGGAACGCATCCAAGGTTGCACAACTTGACGTGACATCCGGCAGAGTAATTCGGTGGATCTCTCTGCGGGAACCGAAGGTAGCCACCGATCCCGGATCGCATCCCACGGCCATGGTGCTCAGCGCGGATGACTCCCGGCTCTACGCTGCTCTTTCGAACGAGAACCTTGTCGTTGCTATCGACACAGCCACGGGGGAACCGAAGTCCTGGTTTTCGACGAGCTTGCCCGGCCAGCATTCCACTGGCAGCGTTCCCAATAGCCTTGCACTTTCTTCTGACGGCACGCGCCTATTCGTTGCCAATGCTGGCACAAATTCGGTCGCCGTGTTTGACACGGCTGTGCTGGACACGAAGAAGATCGCCGAAGCCAGCAAGCCACAAAATGCGTTAGGCTTTATTCCTACCGAATGGTATCCCACCGCAGTTGCCACGCAGGGTGCCGAACTCTTGATCGCCTCGGGCAAAGGCCGTAGTACCGGGCCCAATGCGGAACGCAATACCGCAGACAACCACTCCAAACACCGCAAGGACTTTCCCTACATTCCCACATTGCTGCACGGGTCTATCGCTCGCCTGAAATTCGCCGAGGTCGAGAAGCAGCTTCCCGACCTCACTCGTGCCGCGCAAGAGCAGAATTTGCTGTTGGACGATGCCGCGCAATTTAGGTTCGCGTCTGGCCGCAATCCCATCCACCATGTCATCTACATCGTGAAAGAAAATCGCACCTACGACCAGATTCTCGGCGATCTCAAAGTTGGAGATGGCGACCCCTCTCTTGTTCTCTACGGCGAGGACATAACGCCCAACCAGCATCGACTCGCATTGCAATTCGGCGTGCTCGACAATTTCTACGATTCCGGCGAGGTTTCGGGTGACGGCCACATGTGGTCCCTGGCCGCCACAACAACGGACTACAACGAGAAGACCTGGCAAATCAATTACCGCAGCAGCGAGCGCACTTACGATTTCGAGGGCCTCGTAGCCGATGAGTACCCACTCCAACACGATGTGCCCGATGTCGATGAGCCGCAGACCAAATATCTTTTCAGCAACGCGGCAGCGCACGGCCTGACCTATCGCCACTATGGTGAGTTCGTGGCTACGGAATGGTGCGAGCAACCCTCCAGACACGGCCAGAGATCGCCAAAGCAGGGTACCCCACCGCCACCGGGTAGTGATTGTTCCAAGTATGCAATTAACTTTGGGGACCCGCTTCCTGCTAACCTTGGCCAACCGAAGGCCTCGCCAAGTCCCTATCACTGGCCAATTCCGCGGATCAAACGGGACGTAGCTACAAAGCCCGAGCTACGCGGCCACTTCGATCCCAACTTTGCCGATTTCGAGACCAACTACCCGGACCAACTTCGCGTCGATGAGTTTCTCAATGAGTTCGACGGGTTTGTTCGCAATCGCGGGAAGCGCGATCAGGAATTGCCGAACTATGTGTTTCTCCGCTTGCCCAATGACCACACTGCTGGCAAGAAATCAGGTTCCCCTACCCCTGCTGCGTCGGTCGCCGATAACGATCTAGCCATTGGTCGGGTCGTCGAGGCCATCTCACATAGCGCATATTGGGAAGATACTGCCATCCTGATCGTCGAAGACGATGCCCAGGACGGTGCCGACCATGTGGACGCGCACCGTAGCACCGCATATGTCATCAACAAATACGCGCCCGGGTCCGCTGAACATCCGGCGGTACACCACGAGTTCTTCACCACCGTGAGCTTGGTACACACGCTTGAGAGCCTGCTCGGGTTACCCCCGATGAACATAAACGACGCTAATGCCCCGCTAATGTCGGGCTTGTTTTCCGGAAAGGGCGACCAGGCTCCGTTCTCCGCGGACTATCGCAACCAGAAGAATGGCCTGATTTACACCGCTAATTCTCCCTCGGACCCGGGCGCGAAGGAATCGGCGAAGCTGGATTTTTCCCATGCCGACGTCGCCGATTCGCAGATTGTCAACGCGATTCTGTGGCGCGACCGCAAAGGCTCCAAGCCGATGCCGCACGTACGACACTCTGTTCTAAAGAGTGAATGAGCGGTTCTGGGAGATTGGCATCCTGACCGAAGGGAGGAAAGTTCTTAGGTTCCTCTACCTCTTACTAACCAACACTCCATTATTCCCCGAGCCAGCTGTAACGTGCTCGTCCGCTTTCATGTGTGACAATTGGATCATCCTGGCCACGGTTGCCGTCCACCCTGTCTGGTGGTTCGCCCCGAGCCCCGCGCCATTGTCCCCGTGGAAGTATTCGAAAAACAGAATATTGTCCCGCCACAACGGGTCGCGCTGAAACTTCTCCGTAGCTCCGTAAACTGGCCGCCGCCCGTTTACATCTTTCAAGAAAGTTCTTGTCAATCTCTGGCTCAGGTCCACGGCGATTTCGTGCAGGGTCATCAGGCTCCCCGATCCCGTCGGGCACTCGATGCGGAAGTCATCGCCAAAGTAGCGGTAGAAGCCCAAAAGAGCCCGCACGATCAGCACGTTGATAGGAAACCACACCGGGCCTCGCCAATTCGAGTTTCCGCCGAACAAGGCCGTTTGTGATTCCGCTGGTTGGTATTGCACAGTGTAGTCGACGCCGTGCACATCAAACTTATAGGGATTATCCAGATGATAACGGGCCAGCGAACGAATGCCATATGGACTTAGGAACCACGACTCGTCCAACATGCGCGCGAGAATGCGTCGCAATTTCTGTTCAGTCACAACCGCCAGCAGATACCCGCCATCTCGTCCCGCCCGGTCCGGTGGAAAGATGTTGGCCACCAACTCTGGATGTTTCTGCACAAACTGGGCAACTTTCTGTCGCAGCCGGGGAAACTTTTCTATCCTATCGCGCGAAGTAATCGACGTCGCGCACAGTGGCAGTAAACCGACCATCGACCGCACCTTCAGGCGGCCGGCAGTGCCATCCGGCAGGTGCAGCAGGTCGTAGAAGAATCCGTCCTCTTCATCCCACAACTCGTCCTGATTTTCCCCGATGCGGTCCATGCTGCCCGCGATCCACAGGAAGTGTTCCATGAACTTCAATGCCATGGGCTCATAGGTAGCGTCGTCCATGGCCAACTCGAGGGCGATCTCGAGCATGTTCTGGCAGTACAGCGCCATCCACGCCGTTCCGTCGGCCTGTTCCAGGTAGCCACCAGTGGGGAGAGGCTGGCTGCGGTCGAAGACGCCGATGTTGTCGAGTCCCAGAAATCCGCCCTCAAACAGATTTCTTCCCGACGGGTCCTTCCGATTCGCCCACCAACTGAAGTTCAGCAAAAGTTTTTGAAACACCAACTTCAGGAAGTTCTTGTCGCCGCTGCCATATTTCTGCTTGTCATTGCCATACATGGTCAGCGCGGCAAAGGCTTGTACCGGGGGATTTACGTCGCCGAACCTCCACTCGTAGGCGGGAATTTGACCGTTGGGATGGAGATAGACTTCGCGCAAGAGCATTAGCAATTGGCTTTTGGCAAAATCGGGATCTACCTCATTCAGCGCCAACGTATGAAATGCCAGATCCCACGCCGCGAACCACGGATACTCCCACTTGTCTGGCATGGAGATTATGTCGTCGCTCAGCATATGGAACCAGTTTGCATTGCGTGCGCCAGGATTGCGCACGCCTAGCAGCGGACTGTGGCCGTGATCCGCCAACCACTTCTCCAGATCGAAAAAATAGTACTGCTTGCTCCACAGCAGTCCGGAAAGGGCCTGCCGGTAGACGTTGCGTTCGTCTTCCGAGGCCGTGGCCGGAGTAATGGTTTGGTAGAACTCGTCGGCCTCGTTCAAACGCAGGGAAAACACCGCGTCGTAGTTGCTGGAAAACGGTGCCCCAATGTGATTGGCTATGCGCGCGCGCGTCAGGCGCAGCCGAATCACCTTTTTGTCGTGCGCTGGAACGGTAATCTTGTACTGCGCTGCCATCTTCGTTCCCGTGGCAGCCGGGTTCACCGCGTCCAACTCTCCGTCGACGATGTACCTGTGGAAAGCGTCTTTCACATAAGGCGTAGCGTTAGCCTGCTGGAAAAATCTGGCCCGGTTGGTTTCGTTGTTCGTGAACAGCAGCGGTACGTCCCCGTCGCAGTAAAAGAACCAATCCCCTAGATCTCGATGACTAGCTTCGGCTAGGGTGACATTGCTGAGGCCATGCATCGCGCTCAGCGTCGGAATCAGCGGCCGCTTGGAGTCGTACCAGTTGTTCCGGAACCATAAGTGCGGCAGCACTTGCAGTTGCGCCGCTTCCGGCCCGCGGTTGTACACAGTGATACGGATGAGGATATCCTCGGCGTCCTGCTTGGCATATTCCACGTACACATCGAAGTAGCGGTCGCCCTCGAAAACACCTGTATCCAGCAGTTCGTACTCCGGCTCGGTTCGCCCGCGATTGCGGCTCGTGCCCACCAGATCGTCGTACGGAAAGGCAGCTTGTGGATACTTGTACAGATACTTCATGAACGAGTGCGTGGGCGTGCTGTCGAGGTAAAAGTAGACTTCTTTTACGTCCTCGCCGTGGTTGCCTTCCCGGTTGGTCAAACCGAAGAGACGTTCTTTCAGGATCGCATCTCTTCCGTTCCACAGCGCCAGCGCGAAGCACAAGCGCTGTTTTTCGTCTGAGAAACCAGCCAGGCCGTCCTCTCCCCAACGGTAGGCGCGGGAACGGGCGTGGTCATGTGGGAAGTAGTCCCAGGCGCTGCCGTCGGCGCTGTAGTCTTCTCGCACCGTGCCCCACTGGCGCTCGCTCAGGTACGGTCCCCATTTCTTCCAGGGGCTCTTGAGGTCGCGCGACTCTTGCAGGCGTGCATGCTCGGGAGTCGGTGGCGTTGCGGGCATTCGAGTATTTTAGGAACAGCGAGGCGTCGTCACACACGACAATACCAGAAGCGCGGTTTTGCATTCTCGTTCCAGCGAAACGGCATTAAGCCATCAGAGGCCCTTGCCACCACGGGGGGCGGGGGCTGGAGGACGAGGCGGCGGTGGTGGCGCCGACATATGAGGCGCGGGCCGGGGTGCAGAAGGTGGTGCGGAGGAATGTCCTGAAGCCGGCGCACCGGTTCCTCCCACCCTGCGGCCGCCGCTGTTTCGCTGGTCGTCAATCGTGGACCCACGGATGAATCCAGGTGACCCGGGCGTCGGCGGCGCTGGCAGGGTGCCTAGATTGATGCGTCCTCGAGGCACACCCAGGCCGGCTTCCCCTCGTGCTCCCTGATTCGCAAGGGCGATGCCACCATCCGTACCCTCACGCAATATTCGCCGGGTGGGATCCCCAAACCGCGTTCCTGGGCCGCCCGCCACCGGGCCTTCGTGCATTCGAGGTACGCGACCGTGCCCGCCTGTTGGCGGTACAGGAGGCTTCCAGCCGAGAGGTGGCCGTCCGAATCGCGGAACCGGCACCCACTGGGTCCATAAGCCCGGTTGCCAGCACCAGCCTGCAGACTGGGCAAAGTTCCAACTCCCGTACCGGTACGGCGCCCATCCCCAGGGATACGACGACACCCACGTATACCCAAACCCCGGGTACCAGACCCAGGTGCCGTCGGCGAAGGGGTCCCAGGCGTAGTTTGCGAAATAGGGACGCCAGCAGCTGCCAAATCCCGGGTCGGAGATGTAACTACCGTAGTAGTTCAGGTCGCTAAAGCCATATCCGGGCATCTCGTCGGGCGTGTGCCGGAAATTGCGCGCGTGGTATTGATCGAGATCGTCATTCCAGGAGTCGTAGAGGCCGCGCTCGTAATCATGGGCCAAGGAGTAATTGTCCTGATCGAAAAGGTCAAAGATAGCCGTTCGCCCTTTGGAAACCATCACAGTATCCGAGCCCGGCGCTGAGAGGTCGACTTGGCCGTGGCTTACGGCGACGCGGGCTTGTGACCGGTCGACTGTGGCTCGAAAGCGGGCAGCGTGGTCCAGGTTGAGGGAGCGGTGGCCTAGGTCCACAACAAAATCGTCGCGCTTCCCAGGGTTGATGTTGAAATAGGCCGTCCCCTCGCTGACCTCCAATTCCGTGTTCTTTCCACCGGAATCGTGCAAGGAAAGCCGCGTGAACTCGACGCTGGTATTGGGCGCCAGACGTACCGTGCTGCCATCCTCGAATTCGATTTCAACCCGCCCGTCATCCTTCGTGGCGATGCGGGTGCCTTGTAGGACCGGCAAATTTTCAAGCGCGGCCTCGAAGCCGTCGCCGGTCCGCCGGTCAATCTGAACATTTCCTTGGACGTTGCTCAACCGAACGATCCGTGCTTGGGAATCTGCAAACAAGGGAATAGCGAGCGCCATTAGGGCGAATCCTACCAACAAACGACCAATTCCAAAGCGGGCCATAGGCATCGCCTCCGGGTCCACTGAGACCCTTCTTACTCTTAGATGCAACCTAAATACTAACGCGAGTCCCAGGCTCGTAGGGGTTCCGTCGGCGAAATGTTTTCCGAAGCCCAGTGTGGCTTCAACCGATTGATAATAAATAACTTAAGGCTTCTCTCTGGGGAAGCGTATCGTCCTCCCGTTTCATTGGAGGCCGTCAAGCGTCCCGGCCTGGTGGCCGATAGGGAAAGCTGACGCCACTACCCCGGAGTTCTCCGCGATGTCATCTGACCGATACCTGCGCAAGATCTACGTCCAAGGCGACCGCATCGTTTTGGTTGTTGTCTGGCTGATGTGCCTCAATTCAATTGCCCTGGCTGGCTGGTACGACACTTGGCAAACGGCTCTCTTTGTTTCGGTTCCGCTCGCCCTGCTATCGACCGCCGCGGTGATTTTTGCCACCGGCTCGCTTCTCACGCGGCTGACGAACGGGACGGTCTTCATGTGTCTTGCGGCTGCCGTTATCCACCAAGGACACGGGATGATTGAATTGCATTTTGCCATCTTCTCGCTCCTGGCTTTTCTGCTGTATTACCGAGATTGGAAACCGCTCGTCTTGGGCAGTGTGGTAGTAGCCGCGCACCACGTGCTTTTTGACATTCTGCAACGCAGCGGTGCTCCCGTTTACGTAATGGATCACCACCATGGACTGGAGTACGTGGCGGTGCATGCCGCCTATGTGGTGGTGGAGGCGGTGATCCTCGTTTATATGGCCACACTGATTCGTGCGGAGGCGATCCAGTCCGCCGAGGTTTCCGCCCTGGGAACGAGAATGGCGGTCGTTGACGGCGTGATTGATTTGCGAGTCCCTGCCGAAGCAGGCAGTCCCTTCGCGCGTGGTTTCCAGGAGTTCATCGCTGCCATGGCCCGCGCCATCGGTTCGGCGCGCAACTCGGCGGCCCGGTTGGCGCAGGCCACACGCCAGCTCAATGCTTCGGCAAGCAGTGCGCGCGAAGCGGTGGCCCACCAGGAGGAGTCGGCTCAAGAGATAGCGAATACCGTAGGTCAAATGATGCAGACCTCCGAGGACGCGGTTCAGCAATCGCGGGACGCGCTCGCAGCGGCCACATCCGCCCAGGCGGATACTGGGCGGAGTCGCGCCACGGTCAACCAGTCTTTGGAACTCATCCGCCAGCTAGAGGCGGCGGTGCGGGACGCGGGAGCGGTCATGGAGCGCCTTAATCAGGATTCTGTGCGGATCGCGGAGATGGTGGATGTGATCAATGGAGTCGCTGACCAAACCAATCTACTCGCTCTCAATGCCGCCATCGAAGCGGCGCGCGCCGGGGAGGCAGGCCGCGGATTTAGTGTGGTAGCCGATGAGGTCGGGAAGCTAGCGCAGCATACTCGAGCGTCCACAGAAAAGATTGGCGCTGCCGTTGGTGCCCTCCAAGCCGCCAGCTCGGATGCCAAGCTGGCCCTCGGGCGCAGTGCCGATGCCGCGCGGCGAAGCGTCGAACATGGTCAGGAGGTGGATCATGTTCTGCAAGTGATCGAGAAATCCACCGCCACAATCCGAGAGCTCAACGGTAGCATTGTCGCCGCTGCGGACGAGCAGAAGCTTGCCACGGCTAACGTCCTGCAAGGTATTCAGGCCATTCGGGACGCGGCCGGTTTGACTGTCAGGGAAATCGAGAAGACTGCCTTGGCAGCCCGGGAGATGCAGAACCTATCCGAGGAGATGGAGTCCTCCGTAGGCCAGTTCCGCTGCGACGAAGCTGAGGAACCCATTCGGACAGCGAGGCGGCCCCTCGTTCGCTCCCGCGCTTTGACGATCGCCGCTGGTCATAGCTAAGAGGTGCCTGGGGGCGAGTTGGCGCGGCTCGCAAAACAACTTTGGCCGGGACAAGGGACATATCTGCTCCCTGTCCCGGCCAACTGGTGTTCCACAACTGGTTGTTACTGGTTGGACGTGGACACAGGTGTAACCGTTGTGGGTGCAGTCGTGGAAGTATCCGGCGTTGAAACTGCTTGCGTCGAAGTCGCCGGAGTTGATGCCGCCGGTGCCGGCGGAACTGCCGCCGCAGCCGTGCTAGCCGCCGCCGGAGCTTCGGTCGCCACGCTTAACCGCGAGAGCCGCGGGAAGAACGGGGTGACCTCGAAGGGCATCTTTTCGCGAACCGAAGTCAGCGCTACCGCCGCCGATTTGATCAGTTCCACTTTGTTATCCCAAGGATTCAGCTTGACGCGTCCTCCGAGAGGCAGCGCGGCAATCTGGTCCAGTTTGTTCATGTCGAGTTGTGGAGCGCGGTTCATGATATCCGTCAAGCGCGTTGGCGTTCCATTGACGGCGATGGGGTTTCCCAAGTGAGCGCTCAGCAGTCCAGGCAACGCTTCGCCGCGAGCTGACAGCATGCGCAGAAACAAGCCAGCGGAATCCAGCTTCTGCGCGTAAGGTGAATTCTTGAGCAGATCCAGAGCCTTCTTGTCTGCCGATTGCTCTTCCACGTCGTCATGACGGAAGCCCAAGTTGGCGTACGTGGTTTCGTCCGCGAACAACATCCGGTCGTTGTAGGCGTACTTGCTGCCCACGTTCTGGCCGAGAGCGATGTGCGCCAGTTCATGGGATAGCACCATGGCCAGGCTGGCTTCGTCCGGCAGGACGTCGACCAAACCACGGCTGAGCACAATCGTGTTGCCCACGCTGAAGGTTTCCAGCGGGGAAGTCAGCAGCACGCGGCAACGGACCGGGCGCGGCAGATCGATGTTGTTCGTGATCATCATGTTGTTGACCACGGTCTGAAGAACCTTGTCGACTTCTCCTGGCGGAGCCAGGAGTCCAGCCTTCTCCAAGCGGTCCAGCGCGTTGTCTTCGGCCTGTTGCTGCCATAGACGCTGGCTTTCGACTGGCGAAGCGTCCTGCGCAGCGGCGCTTTGGTCTTGTACGGAAGGTGAATCCACGAGGATCTGCGTGAGTTCGTCTTCCTTGCCGGCACGCTTCAGGTCGTAGCCCCACATGCGGGTCTGCGCGCGGAAAGCAAACTTGTTTTTCTGGCCGTAGCGGAAGTCGCCCTCTTCGCTGTAGATGTAGGCCGGAACCCAGTAGCCCGGGATCAGGTTCAGTCTCCAGCTATCCATGTGAAAGAAGTACTCGTTGCGCTGGTGTGGAGCGTAAGTGCCGTTCAAACGAACGATGTTGAAGTCCTGATCTTCCACCCAAATGCGGCCCAGGAAGCGGCCGTTGCCGGCTTCTTTCTTAGGGGTGACATCAAAGACGAGCGCGCGGACGTCACCGAGGAATTCCCGGCGGACGAACTTGAATTCATAGTGTTGGCGGTCAAACTCGTCGCGATCCGCGAAAATCATCCACGAGAATCCAAGCGGCTTGTACTGTACCGTGAACAGCTTGTTCATGCCGCCCAGCAAATGCTTCTGGATGCTGGCACTGTCCTTCAGGTAAGTACGGTGCTCAATGTCTTCGCCGAGGTCCATGTGACCGAGGAAGTACTTGTCGCCTGTCGGAATCAGGCCGAGATCGGCATCCGCCTTTACGTTCTGCAAATAGGTTTCGACCACGGGCGTGCGATCCTTCAACAGATCGACCAAGCCCTTTTCGCGGGCGATGAACCGGTCCACGACCTGATCCATAGTTGCCGGGGGCGCAGCGGTAGTAGTGGGCGCTCCAGGAGCGGAAGAGCCTACCGAGGCAACCGTGACCGGCGGCGGCGCTGGGGCGGGCGTCGTCGTTGTCGCCGGGGCAGTCGTCTGCGCTGCCGGTTGGGCGGCGGGCTGGGCTTGCCCGGCGTCAGGTGTAGGCGAATCGCTCTGAGCCTGGCCGTTCGCCCACGCTCCCAGCGACAGCAGCATTAGAATTGTGCAAGTCCATTTCGTAAAACGCATATCGAGTTTCCTCTCCCCGAATCAGTAAGCCAATTGAAAAACTACGTGGACAACGGCCGTGGAATCCACGGGCTGCCCATTCTTCATAGCCGGTTTGAAACGCATTTTGCTGGCTGCGACCTGCGCCGCTTCGTCCAGCCCATGTCCCAGGCCCCGGACCACGCGCTGTACCTGCACGTGACCGTCAGCCGTAAACAAAATGTCGAGCAAAACTTGTCCTTCGAGCTTCAAGTCGCGCGCTTCCTGCGTGTACACAGGCGTTGGTTTCGACAGGATCTCCACGCCGGTCGTGGGCGCGTCGACGGTTACGGTCTTCGCGACCTTTTGCGCCGGCAGTTGTGCTCCGAACCCGGATTGCTGTACGGTGCCCTGAACTCCGTGGCCGCCCGTTGCGACTCCAGAACCAAAATCTGCGCTGGCCACAGTGCCCTTGACGCCCTTGGCGCCACCAGAGCCGTTGCCTTGTCCCGGGCCGACTGGCATGTCAAACGATCCCATTTGGGCCGCGACTAACTTTGCGCCGGCTTTGCCTTGCCCCTTGAGGCCATTGGGGTCGCCGAATCCACCGGTTTGCACTTTCTCAATCGGCTTGTTCACCGTCGGCTGTTGTGCACTGCCTGCGAACGCGCCGGTATGAATCGTGACCGGCAACGGCTTTTTCGAGTCCAGCAGAGCTGGATTGAGCTTGGCCTCGACGCTCACGATCTTTGGCGGTTCCACCTCGGGCGTTTCGACCTTGGGTTTGCGAATCTCGCGCGGCACGATCATTTTCGGCTGTTCAATCACGACCGGCGGTTGCAGGCGCGCGACGAGCTTGGGCATTTTGATCTTGATTTTCGGCGGTGGCGGCGGTTCGTACGGCTTCAACGCCACCATCTCGATTTTGTAGGTCTTCAAGTCCATCTTTTCCGGGGTCAGGATGCCCATGATCACGATGATCAGCAACAGGATCCCCTGCGCGCCGTAGCTGACGCACACAGTGCGCCAATCGATCCGCTTGCCAGGCAGCAGCCTGATTTGCGGGTGGGTGCGGCGCCGATCCGTGTCGAGCTGGGTCATGAAAAAACACTCCTGCTTCCTGGGAACTCACGATTGGGGAGGAGATCGCGGGTGAGTTCAAGGTTAGGCGGAAATCCGGACAGGGTAAATGTGTCAAATGACCTTGTACTTAGGTAATAGAGGGGGTGTCTCTTTGGGAATTAGCGGGAGTTGGACTGGCGAGAGCGAAGCGAGGAGAAGACGTAAAAGACTGGAATTCCCGCCAAAATCAGCAGTGTGCCCCAGGCCGAGTAGGGCAGATTATCGATAAAGGTAGAGCGCAGAACGCACGCTGATCCGAGGATGAAGAGGATGGGAACGACAGGGTAGCCCCAAGTGCGATAGGTACTTTGGGTTCCTTTATCCCGGCGAAAGATAAAGATTGTGCTCGCGGCAATCATGTAGAAGAGCCATTCCGCAAAAATGGCGAGAGAAAAGAACTGACGGAACGAACCGCCGAGCAGCAGAAGAATCACGGCAAGTCCGGCTTGGACTACTAAGGCGACGGAAGGGGTGCGGAAGCGCGGATGTACGTTGCCGAGCGCCTGGAAGAAATAGCCGTCGCGGGCTACGGCAAAGGGCACGCGGGCGCCGCTTAGGATGGTGCCGTTGAGCGTCACCAGCATCGAGAGAGCCGTTCCTGCCGCGACAAGGGCGGCGCCGGCTGGGCCGATGACCAGCGAAACCGCATCAGAGGCTGGACGCGGGGACGCAGCGATCGCCGCGGCGGGCATTACATACTGAATGGCGGCGTTCACGGAGAGATACAGCAAGGCGACCGTGGCGACTCCGAATATCAGTGCCAACGGCAGATTGCGCTCGGGGTCCTTTACTTCGCCCGATACCATCGTGAGGTCGTTCCATCCGTCATACGCCCAAAGCGCCGCGACCAGCGCGGTCATGAATCCAGAGGCTCCTCCCTTGGCGCCTGTGAACGTCTCCTGGAAGTGAGCCAGAGAACCGTGGCTATAGCTAAAGCCGACGGCCACGATGACCAAGATCATGGCGATCTTAAGGAGAGTGAAGACGAGCTGGAAGTCTCCGGCTTTCTTGACTCCGAGGTAGTTGAGCAGCGTGATCAGCAGCGTTGCCAGGACCGCGAAGATTTGTCCCCACGTTAGTTGCGATTGGTTCGAAATGGTGTGTAAGAGAAATCCGAAAACCGGGAACGTGCCGAGGATGCGAACGAGTGCCGTGGTGATGGAAGCAATCGATGCTGGCTTTGCGATGAAACACCACGTCCAGGCATAGAGGAAGCCCGCCAGGGGCCCGTAGCCGTCGCGCACGTAGACGTACTCGCCACCCGCTTGTGGCTTGAGCGCCGACAGCTCGGCGTAGGTGAGGACGCCGAAAAACGAAAGCAAGCCACCGACGATCCAAGCCAAATACACCAGTGGCGCCGAGCCGACCGCTTGCATCATCTCTTGCGGGACGAGAAAAATGCCGCTGCCGATGATGGTGCCGACAACGATGGCTCCGGCGTGGCTGACACCCAAGTCACGGGCGAGAGTTCGTTCGAAAGGCGCTGTGGGATTCATGGAGGAGGCGCGAACCGGTCTTTGCAATATATCCCAACGCCTTAGGATTGTGTGGCGCGGCCGCCCCCGCCCGCGGGTCTCAAAGGGGTCTCAAAGAGCGAGGAAGTTCGTGATGCTTGAAGACCACGCGGGCGAGGGCGCCCGCGGCTACACGAGCTTACCCCTGTGATACAACAAGCCGTGGCTTACTACCTGGGCATTGACGGCGGTGGGACGAAAACCATTTGCCTCGTTGGCGACGAGGCGTCAGTTCTCGGGCGCGGCGAGAGTAGCGGATCGAACGTAGTACGCCTGGGCAAGCAAGCCGCGGGTGACGCCTTACAACAGGCTGCTCGCGCTGCGTGTACGAATGCGAAGATCGGCCCTGCGCAAATTGTCCGAACGGTCGCGGGGGTTGCGGGAGTGGGGCGGACTGAAGTACATGATTTTGTGCAGGAAGTCTTGCGAGACGTTGTTGGCGGCGGAATTCTGGTTGTCACGGATGTCGAGACCGCCCTACAGGCGGCTTTCGCCGAGGGCCCGGGAGTCGTCGTTGTCTCAGGAACAGGTTCCATCGCGTTTGCGCGGAATAGTCAAGGCGAGACGGCTCGTGCCGGAGGTTGGGGCTGGGCGATCTCCGATGAAGGTTCCGGGCCGTGGATCGGACGAGCGGCGGTGGCTGCGTTCATTCGTGCGCGCGAGACGGGGCAAGTTTCACAAATGGAATATAGTATTCGGCTGGCCTGGAAGCTCCCTATTGACCAAGATCTGGTTTCCGCAGCCAACGCCACTCCGCAGCCGGACTTTGGAGCGTTTTTGCCGGAAGTGGTCGCTGCAGCCAACGCCGGAGACCCGTTCGCCGTCGAAGTCTTTGCCCGCGCGGGAGGGGAACTTGCGGCCCTGGCCAAAATCGCGTCTTCCCGCGTCTTCTCAGCCGACGCCAGCGTCCCAGTAGCCATGTCCGGCGGTGCTTTCGCTCATGCTCCTAATTTGTGTCAAGCTTTCTACAATAGTCTCCAGGTACAGTTGCCCCACGCTACGCTGCTGCCGGATCTTGCCGATCCGGTGCTTGGAGCTTTGCAGATGGCGCGCCGCGGCTGAGCTGAGACAGACATGGCATCCACCGGCTCACCAGTTCCCGACGCGCGTCCAGCCTCTTACCCGGCCAATGACTCGGTCGAAGCTCTTCTCGCCGCTGCCGCCGATCCCGGCCTCAACGAAGCACTTGCCCTGGCTTTGTTGCGTCAAACCGCGCTACCTTCCGCCGCCATCGAGGTATTGGTGAAGAACCGCGCCGTCGCCAGGGGACGCAAAGTCCAACGCGCTTTGCTGTTGCATCGACATACGCCTCGCCAAGTCTGGTTGCCGTTTGTCCGCAACATGGCGACGCTCGAGCTTGCGGTCGTAGCGCTCAGTCCGACGGTTCCCGTGGAGGTTCAGCGCGCTTGTGAAGAAGCCGTTATCGTCCGCGTGAAGACGATTTCTCTAGGCGAACGGAAAACGCTGGCGCGGCGGTCTACCAGCCGCTTGGCTGGGGCTTTGCTGCTGGACGTTGATCGCGCGGTTGTCTACGCTGCTCTGGGTAACGGGCGCCTCACTGAGGCAGGTGTTGTGCAAGCTTTGTTGCGTCCCGATGCTTCGCACGCGTTTGTCGAGACGGTTTGCCATCATCCCAAATGGTCGGTGCGGCGCGAAGTGCGGCTGGCAGCCTTGAGGAATGAAAAAACGCCCCTCGGCGTGGCGCTCCTGTTCGCTCACGCCCTGCGGCCGATCGAGCTGCGCGAGATTTTGCACGGATCGCATCTGCGTTCGGATATCAAGCAAACGCTCTTACGCGAAATCGGGGAGCGTCCGTGCCCGAATGGCTAGATGGCTGGCTCGGGGCTGTTCGGGAAATGGAGGTTTGGTCCACACCCTGGGCGGAGGTTTCACGCCCGGCTGTGGTCGGCTGGACCGCCTTCTACCTCGCCTTTCTCGTCTATGCCGCGATGAATACCAGCGGCTTTCTTTTCATCGATAGCGCCAACCTTGTGGTTCACGAAGGTGGCCATCTTCTTTTTGGTTGGCTGGGGCAGACGCTAGGCTTGTGGGGAGGGACGATTCTCCAGTGGGCGGTTCCGCTGCTGCTGGCGGCCTATTTCTTCGTCCAGCGCCAGACGACGGCCTTCGCGTTCTCTCTTTTCTTCTTCTTCGAAAACTGGCTGTACACGGCCACCTACATGGCCGATGCGCGAGCAATGGTCTTGCCACTGGTTACCACAGGCGATCCTGATTTTGTGGAACATGATTGGAACACGATTTTTACCAGCCTTGGCGTGTTGCCATATGACACGACGATCGCTGGGGTCGTGCGGTTTGGCGGGTGGTGCGGGATGATTGGAACAGCAGCGTGGCTAATTTGGCGGGCATGCAAATCGATGGAGGCGCGGGCGTCCTCGGCCTCGCGCAATTGAAGCAATGAACGAAAAGGGTCTTTGCGAGAAGTTCAATATGACGCAAAGGCTAGCGCAATGTAGAGCAGGTAGCTCCATATCCCGAGGGACACTACTCGTTGGCGGTCGTAGGCAATTTCGCAGTAGCCCCAGGCAGCGTGAGATTGGGCACCGTCCTTCGCAACGCTTGTGACGCCGTTCTCCAACAACTGCACGCGTCCGCAAAGGTAGCTGCGGCACCAAGCAGCGACTACGGCCACGAGGATCCCTAGTGCGGTTGTCACGAGCGCCGCGGCTAGGGCTGACATCGTCACCATCATGGCCGCCGTTTTTTCCATTCCAACTCCTGGAAATGAGTCCCAGATACCAAATACTGTTCCGAGGAAGCCGAGTAAGGGGGCGCAGGTTGCGGTTGAGGCAAGAGAGCTAAACCCAACCGTTAACTCCTGAGATCGTCTCTTGGCGCTTTGTCGGGGACTTTGGTGGGTAAAATCGATGGCTTTCATATCACTGGACTGGGGAAGGCTTGTTGCCAATGAGGTCCCATGACCGGATATGTGGTAGCTGTCGAGTCGGTCGAAGAGGATAAAAAAAGTGTTGCCCAGGAGTGTTCCAAGCAGAACGAGGTCGGCCCGGACTAGCCACTCCAAGGAGCGCCATTGGCCTAAGGTGTCCAAGAAGGAATAGACACCGTTTCACAGAGGTTTGTTCCGTATATCGAAGTACGCGGAAACCCTATGGATGACTCAGGGAACGGGTTTTGCTTCGGTTCTTCGTGGCCCGCACAGGCGAGGGCGCCCGTGGCTCCATCAGAGCGGTTATTGCCTCGACGAGAATCCCGCCCCCAGTGCATAATCCCCCAGGGGCCCGAACGTGCGCTTCTCCGTGTACAGCCGCCACCGGTGCCAGACGATGCGCAGGCTGGCCATAACCGGAATGGAAAGATACACACCCAACACTCCCGCCAGTTCTCCGCCCGCCAGAACCCCGAAGATTGCGGCCAAAGGATGCAGTTCCATCCGCTCGCCCATGATCTTCGGCGAGACGACGTAGTCCTGGATCACACGCCACGCGGCGAGAAATACGATCATTCCGATCCAGTGTTGGTAGCCCAGCAACAGTGCAATGCCGAGAATCATCACCGCTGCCACCAGCGGTCCGACGACGGGGATGAATTCGAGCAGCCCGCCGGCCGTGCCTAGCGTCATGGCGTAAGGCACGCGCATGACGCCAAGACCAATGGAATAAACCACGAGAGACAGCAACGCCAGACTCAACTGCGCGCGGATAAAGTGCGCCAACATTTGGTTCATGTCCGTCAGCACGCCTTCGAGGAACTCCCTTTGGGCACGGTTCTCCACCGAATTGAGCAGGAATTGCCCAAAAGCGTGGCCGTCACGCAGAAAGAAGATCGAAAGAATGGGCACAAGTACGAGGAGCCAGACTTGTTTTGCGGCTTCTGCGATGCGAAGGCCAACGCGTTGGGCAATGTCTATGACTTCAGTGCGATGATTCACCAGGATGGTCTTAACCCATTTCCGCGTGTGCGCGCTCCAGCCATTCTGGGCTCCGATCTGGTCGGCGATTTGCCCCGTGCTCAGCGTCTCCACGATAGGGTTCACCGAATCACTCAACCGCGTCGCCTGTTGCGCAATCCTCGGGCCTACGGAGAGCAGCAGCCATCCGGCTAGCGATAGAAGCACCACATAAATAAGAGCGATGGCACGCGTGCGTCCACGCACAATTTTCTGCAGGCGGGATACTAGGGGGTCCATCAGGTAGGCAAAGAAAATCGCGAACAGAAATGCTACGAGCGTATGCCGAACGGAGTAAACGAAGTACAAGCCCAGTGCGAACAAGAGCACCGTGAACAGAATGCGCGACGTGCGTGAATCAACCGGTGCCAAGTTTTCCGCCTATCGGTCCTTCGACTCCAATTCTAATCCCGCACGATCTCGGTCGACAGGTCGGGGATGACCATTCGCACCACCTTGTAGTCGTCGTCGAGCCAAAGCTGCCAGTCAGAGGTTTCGGATTTCAGGACGAACAAGTTGAGTTCCCGGGGCTTGCCGTGAATCGACACGCTATCGCGTCCAGAATATTCCACGCCCACCAGCATGGACGTGCGCGAGCGCGGAATGACCACGCCGATGTTGAGCTTCTTCTTCACCGGGCATTGAATCTGTCCCTCTTTTTGGCGGCAGCCGATCGCGAGGAAGCGCCAAGCCAACACCTCGCGGTGGACGAACACAAAGTCATCGAGCACGCTGGTCGTGGCAGGCAGGATGTATTGGTGCTCTTCCGGCTTGTCGGTGGGAAGTAGAGTGCTGTGCTGCACCATGAACTCGTCCTTAGGCTCCAGTACCGCCTGTGCCGAACCGGGTGCAAGGTCCTTGAACTCGTAGCGCCGTAAATCGCCGGCGGCGCTGAGTTTGAGTTCGGTCGTCTGGTGCGCTCCGTTGGATTCCTCGCTCTTGAAATCCGTTGTCACCAAACTGCCATTCGCACCCTGCTCGACGGAAAACTTCTCCGTCGCCGTGCGCTTGTTGCCGACAAAGATTCCGAAGGATCCCGAATCCACGGCGGTGGCAGCGGGCTCGTTGCCCGCGAGCATGCCGGAAGGGGCGAAAAGCAAAACGAAAACGAGGGTACGGGAAAGCTTCATATCTATAGTCCTAAGTTGTGGCGTTCGTCCCGGCAAGTCCCAAAAGTAACTGAATCTGTGAAGCGACCTCGTCTATCGAGCGTCCTTGCGTCTCCACGAGCAGCGTTCCCTCAGCGTAAGCCTTGCGGCGCGCGGCGTACAGCTCGCGAAAGGCTTCTTCGCCCTGCAGCAGGGGGCGAGCCTTCTGTTCCGGGAGGCAGCGCTGCCAAAGTTCCTCCACGGGAGCGTCCAAGAACAGCACGGGCAGGGAAGCCGAGCGCAAGAGAGCGGTATTCGCCGACTGCATCCACGCTCCACCACCCAACGAGACCACTGTATTTGCCGTATCCAACTCTCCCAGTAGTGAGCGAAGCTCGTTGTGCTCCATCTTCCGGAAGCTCCCTTCGCCGTCCTGAGCGAAAATGTCTGCCACGCACCGGCCGGTTCTCGCCTCGATGCGAGCGTCCAAGTCCAGAAACCGCCAGCCCAGCGCTTTGGCCAAGGCCTGCCCAACCGAAGTCTTACCCGCGCCCATGAATCCCACGAGAAATACGGCCTTGAGCGATCCGCTATCCCCTCTGTCTCTTTTCAATGACGCATTGGAAGGAAAAGACACGTCGGATGGGGTCGCCCTGATCACACAAGTCCGTCACACCGGTTCACCTGGACTCGCATCGCCTGTGAAATGTTGGATTTAGCGTTGCTTAAGGCGGATTTTACCACTGAAAGTGTGCAGAAAGACCGAGGAGGCAGCCCTTCCGGCAACACCCACAAAGGAATGTCCCTTTTCCGGAATGGTGATGGAATGCGATTTGGGTTGGAGGGGGAAGTCGTTGTCTACCTGACCTTTGACCGAGGTAGCCGTTACATCGAACGACGCTGTAGCTGGAATGCTGGCGTCAATGTCGCCACTATGGCTGTTCAGCTTGTAAGAGCCCATCCCGCCGAAGTCGCCGTCGTAGTGGATTTTGCCGTTGTTCGAGCTGACTTCCACCAGCGGTCCATCGACGTTCCGCATGGTGATGTCACCGCCGATGGTGTTGGCGACCACGTGAACCTGGCGTATGTCCGCGAGTAGAATGTTTCCCGAGAGCGTGCGAACGCGAATGTGGCCATCGCTCATACCGCGGAGGTCGACTGGAGTCGCCGCGCCTTCCACGGAAACATCGCCGGTCAAGTGCTCGGCACTCAAGGTGCCGCTATTGGAATGAATGAAGATGACCGCACCAGCAGGAACTAAAACTTCGTAATCCACCTGAGCTGTGTCGCCACTGGCGCCTTGTAGCAGATGTGACTCCACGGTAATTCGATCGCCACTTTGGTCGCCACTCTGGTTGAAATCGACTTCGACCTTGTCGGAATGGAGCACATAGCGCACGACCACCTGATTCCCCGTGCCGGGGTGGACAGCGATGGGGCCGTACTCGTTGACCACGGAGACGGTAGGCTTGGGGCCGCAGTTAAAGCGCTTTTCCTGCTGCGTCTGGGCGGCGGCGAGCGACGCGGTCAAGAGGGCGGCGGTAAGAACCATACCTTGCAGGGTCAGGCATTGCGTTGCGCGCTGCGTGCTATCCATAAGCTCCAACTTCCCTTGAGGCTGCGGGAGGGTAGGCCCGCGCTGCCCTGTACCTGAGTTCAACAATACCGCAAAACTCATCGCCGCAGAATTCACTGCGGAAAACTCAATGTGACGAATGGCCGATGGCCATCTCGTAGACCATCGCCTTCTCGTTATAAGCGTGAATCAGGTCTTCCTGCGCTTCGTCGTTGTCGGGACTCTTATCGACAGTATCCTTCGCGTCGTGAATGTAGGCGTTCGCCTTCCGCAGATTGTCCTCGAAGGTGGCGCGCAGTGCCGGCGATTTGCTGGACAAATCATTCAGCAATTGCACGTCGTCGTCATCCAGCTCGGCAACCTTCGTCGTGTCGACTACCGCAGCATTCTGCGCCGTGTTGTTGGGGCTGCTATCGGACTTGTAAGCCACGAAAATGATGACCAGAGCAGCCATCGCGCCCAGCGGCACCAGCGCTGGACGCCAACGCGGGCTGAAGAAAAAGTCCATGAGGCGGCCGGGTTTCGCCTGCTGGCGAATGATGCCCTCGGCCACCAGCGACTTGCGGAGTTCCTGCCACACTCTCGGGCTGGGTTCGTGCATTTCTGCCAGCTCGGGAGCCTCTTGCGCAATCCGGCGCAGGTCTTCTACCAAGCTAGAGCACTTCACGCAACCCTGCGTGTGTGTTTTTTGGTCGGCGCTCCACGCGCCGCCGTCCACCACGTCCGGAAGCAGTTCTTCGAATTGTTCGCAGTTCAACATAACGCCCACCCTGATATCGCTTTGCCGTGCCTTACGGGTTCAATTTCGCTCTCAAATTCCGTGATCGAAATTTTGCGATCACGACTCTTGCGATCACGCATTCCTCTTTTCGGCCTTTCCGGCTCTTTGGTGCTTGAGGATGTCTCGCAACTTCATTCTGGCCTTGTGCAACTG